>Ga0081473_141730_pt1 | contig 81806 bp, 93 predicted proteins | sample CisSprmetagenome_FD_70977 | JGI IMG/M metagenome (GOLD analysis project Ga0081473, IMG submission 70977) | Hypoxic/sulfidic aquatic microbial communities from Cistern Spring, Yellowstone National Park, USA v2 (version 2) | ecosystem: Environmental > Aquatic > Thermal springs > Hot (42-90C) >...
TAGTAGGCTTTGTATCCATACTTGGAATATCCATATTGAACATATCATTTATGCTGGAGGCTTATAAAAAACATATACTTGATGGACTATCTCCCACAGAATCCGCTAAAAGAAGTGCAAAGGAGAACTTTAGAGCTGTACTTTTGAGCAGTTTTACCGCATCCATGGGACTTTTGCCTACTGCACTTGCAAAGGGTGTAGGAAGTCAGATACAAAAACCTCTCGCGGTAGTGGTGGTGGGTGGTATGCTCATCTCAGGACTGCTTATATTATTAATAGTACCATCTCTTTTGAGGTATGCACATGTGGAGGAGAGGTAAGGTTTTGGAAGTTCTTTTTATGGCTCTTTTGCTCGCAACACAAGACGAAGAAAACATACCAAAAAGTATGGAGCCTGACCTAAAGTTCAGTTATAGTCTTGACAAGATGACCAGTTTGAACTTTGGTTTAAGAACACCTACGGATTTTGAATACATGACCAATAAAAGGAAGTACATAAACCAGTACCTCATCTGGTTAAGCGTAGGGTTTTAAAGACTTTCTTTAAAGTCCTCCCATGTACCCTTATCCTTCCTGTAAATGCTTTTAACCGCTTTGATCCTCATACCTCTCAATTTTTTGTAAACCTCAAAGTCTTCCAGAAATCTTTTAAGATGTTCACAAGAATCAAAGTAGATAAGCTCTTCATCTTCTCTTGCTACGCAGTAGTTGTCTTCCTTTTTTACAAAGGCGCTACACACGGGGCACCTGAAGATGTCAACTTTTGGCATCCATAGACTGGGGTGGTTGATGGTTAGGACCTGAAGCAGTTCTGATACGCTTAGAAATATGGAGGCGATACAAGTAATAGAAGAAATACTAAGCAAAGTTTTTAAGTGGTACAGGTTTCCTGTAAGCCTAAAAGCAGAAGCTGTGCTCCTCTACTTTAAGGGACTTTCTCTAAGAGCAGTAAGGAAGTTCCTACTTCACAAGGGTTATGAAGTAAGCATAGAAACCATCAGAGTGGATGAGACAAAGATAAAAGCAGGAGATAGGACTTACTACCTGTGGCTTGCGGTAGACGAAAAAGGTTTGCCTGTGTTTGTGCATTTTTCAAGGAGGAGAAACCTTTGGACCGCTAAATTGGTTCTTTACAACACAAAGGCAAAGGGATGCACCACTGACAAGAGACCTTGGTATGTGAGTGCGGTCAAAGGGCTTGCAATGGAATGGCTACATGAGACTTTTGGGAAGAGGAATGTGGTAGAGAGGTGGTTTTTCTACATCAAGCACAGAATAAAGAGGTTCTACAAGAGGTTTCCTTGGAATGCTAAGTATGAAACCGTCTATAGATGGTTAGCCTCCTTTATTGTCATTTATACGATCATGAACCTAAAAAGTTGACATCCTCGAAGGATATAAAGGCAAGGGAAAGGAAAAAAACGGAAAGACCAGCCGGATGGACTTTTTGCCAAGAGTTTTCATCTAATAATATTTTCTCATTAACAGGTTTAAAGATTAATAAATCTTGAAAAGTCAGTTCCGCAGGATGATAAGCTCAAAATAGTTAAGAAAAGTTCTGTTGAAATAAACAGACCCATCTTTATAGAGAAGCAGTATACCTATGTCCTGATGGTTTTCTAAGAATCTTTGTCTTTGCTCATCGCTCATAGCGAATATCGCGGTGGATAAGGCATCTGTAATAGTGCAATCTCCGTAGGCAACGGTCACCTGAATCAAGTGGTTTTGTTTCCCTACTATGTGATTCCTAAGATAGTTTCCTGAGGTGGAAAGACAGAGGTCTTTCTTATTTATAGCTTCCATGAGGATGCCCTTAGTGATAGGATTGTAAACAGCCAACAGCCTTTTTTCTCCCCATACTTTCATATCTCCTGCTATGGATATGAAACCTTTTGGGGTTTTTATATATTCATAAGCTTTCTGTACCGCGTATCCCTTACCTATACCGCCTAAGTCTATAGCCATATTTTTCTCCTTTAAAAATACCTTACTGCCTTCTAACTTAACTTTTCTGTAGTCAACGAGCTTGATAGCCTCTTCCATTGATATTTCCTTGTTTCTTTTAGCTCTTATGGTTATAGCGCCTACCGTTATGTCAAAAGCTCCCTCTGTTATCTGGGATATGTAAAGAGCCTTTTTTATGACCTCTAAGGTTTCTGGTGATACTTCAACTTCCTGTAATCCTGCCTTTCTGTTTATTTCTGAAATCTCCGATGTCTCCATGTAGTCTGAAAGCTTTTCCTCAATACTTCTCATGTATCTGTAAGCTTGATGATTTTTGCCTTCTGGCAGGTCAATAATAGCGTAAGTGCCCATCAGATAAAACACTTCCTCTTTTGCAAAAGACAAGGAAAGGAAAGTTAATATAGTTAGTATGGTAATTATGTTCCTCATATTACTCTTCAGTATAGCCCAAAGCCTTGAGGTAAGTAAGATAAACTCCCAAGTATATACCCTCATACCTTATGTTATGAAAATAACAGACTTTCCAGAAAAATTGAAGGGAAGTACGGTAAAAAAGTGGATGTTTAAAGATGCTTTACCTATGGACAAAAGCTTTGTGAAGAATACAAATCTGGAGGGTATTCCGCAAGAGATAGAAGTATCCTTTGGTTGGACTCTAAGAAGAACAAACATGAAGATGTATCCCACAGACCTTCCTATATACAAAAACAATAAAGACATAGACCTAAATCAGTACACTCTGCTTGAACCTTTCACACCTTTGGCAGTACTTCACACCTCAAAAGACAGAGAGTGGCTTTATGTACAGTCTCCTTTTATGAGGGGCTGGGTAAAAAAGAAGGATGTTGTGATAAAGGAGAAGAAAGAACTTCTTAAAGTGCTTTCTTTACCCTTTCTTGTAGTGTTAAAGCCAAAGCTTTACATAAAAAACTTGGAGTTTGGGCTTGGTGCCAAAGTGCCTTATTTAAACAAGGAGGGCGAGCTTTACCGTGTTTTGCTTCCTGACGGCTCTTACCATAGAGTGAGCCTATCAGAAGGTTTTAATGATGGTTATCTTGCGTATTCTGAAGGTACTGTTAAGAGCCTGCTGGAAGGGCTTTTGGGACAGCCTTATGACTGGGGAGGAATGCACGGTAGTTGGGACTGTTCTTCCTTTATTAGAGATGTGTTTTCCCTTTTTGGACTTGAGCTTCCCAGAAACTCTCAGCAACAATCACAGATAGGGATAAAGGTAAAAGAGGTTTTCAACAGTTACGAAGAGATGAAAAATACTCTTGAAACATTACCACCTTTTAGGACTCTCATTTTTCTCAGAGGGCATGTTATGTTATACGGCGGTATAGAAGGAAAAGACATAGTGATCTATCATGCACTTTACGGTATTTTACGTGATGATGGGAAGTATATAAAGGTCAAAAAGATAGTGAAGAATTTACTTGAAAGGGACAAGCTTACAAACATATACAAGAGGGTAATAAGCGTAAATGTGCTGGAGTAAAATATTTTCATGTTCAGCGTAAAAGTTCCTGCAAGCACTAGCAATTTGGGTTGTGGTTTTGATACTTTTGGGCTTGCGTTAAGTCTTTATAACGAATTTTTCTTTGAAAGGTCAGACAGGTTTATTGTAGAAATAGAGGGAGAAGGAAGGCACTTACCTAAAGATGAAAACAACTTGCTGTTGAAGGCTTACCTAAAAGCTTGCGAATATTTTGGGAAGGATCCAAAGCCCACAAGAGTGGTTCAGAAAAATCGCATACCTACGGGGAGAGGTCTTGGGTCCTCTGCAACCGCCATAATAGGTGGCATAACTGCCTTTGAGGTCCTGCACGGTGAAAAGCTAAGCCAAGAAGAAAAACTGAAATTGTCTCTAAGCATGGAACCTCATCCAGACAATCTCTTTCCTGCCCTTTTGGGTGGTTTTGTAATATCCCTTTGGGACGGTGAAAGGCTTGTCTATACAAAGCTGGATTTTCCCGAAGACCTAAAAGTTGTAGTTGCTGTACCGGATTTTGAACTTTCTACGAGTATGGCAAGGAGTGTTTTAGAGCAAAATGTCAGCCTTTCCGATGCGGTAAATAATATCCAAAGGGCAAGTCTAATGGTTGCGTGTCTCTGCAACAAAGAATACCATCTTCTCAAAGAAGCTGTCAAAGACAGATTGCATCAACCTTACAGGGCAAAACTCATACCGGGTTTTTTTAAAGTTATAGATAGAGCTTACCAAGAGGGAGCTTTGGCGGTATTTTTGAGCGGTGCGGGACCGTCTGTGGCTTCCTTTTCCAACGGCAACTTTGAAAACATAGGAAAAGCCATGGTTAGAGCCTTTGAGGAAGAGGGAATAATAGCCAAGTACTTGGTCCTTGATGTGGATCAAGAGGGAGCTAAGGTTTATGAAGGTTCTCACCCTTGATGTGGGGAACACAAGCGTTGATGCTTGCCAATATGACGGCAAAAACCTCACCTTTATCCGAAAATTTTCCCACAAGGAAGTGGAACATTTAAAAGGTGATTATGATATGGTGTATGTAGCATCAGTGAAGCCTTCTCTAAACACAACACTAAAAGAGGTCTTTCCCAACGCTGTTTTTATAGAGAGTAAAGATGTACCAATAAAGGCAACTTTTGACACCGACAGTGTAGGTATTGACAGACTTTTGAACCTTTACGGAGCTTGGCGTTTTTATTCCAAAAACTCCCTTGTGATCAGCTGTGGAACAGCCTTTGTGCTTGATGTCCTTGTGGAAGGCGTATTTGAAGGTGGTTTTATAAGCCTTGGATTGGCTACAAAGCTACAGTGTCTTTCTCAAAGGGCAGAACTTATACCTTCTTTTGAGCTTAAGAAGGTTGAGGTATTTTTAGGTAAAGATACACAAGGCGCTGTTGTTGGAGGCATATTAAAAGAAGCTAAGAGCTTTATAAAAGTTTTTCTTGAAGAGTTGAAAAACACCTATATGAGGGATTTTTCTGTAGTGATCACGGGGGGTGACGGATGGCTGTTTGAAGATATAGGCATCTATGACCCTTTACTGATGCACAAAGCTATGCTTCATGTCCATAAGCTTCTTTAAATCGCCTTTCAAAAGCTTGGCTATCGCTACAAACCACAAAAACTTCCTGCACAGAAGTACCGTTTTTATAAAGAAGTTTAAAACCAGAGTTTGTCCTGTATTTAAGAAATATACCTTTTGAACCCCTTCCTCTGTTATTTCTTGATATCCTTCCCGGCACTATGGTCTTTACTCCATCAAACTGGGATAAGACTTCCAAGTAGTCTTCAAGTCCTTCAAGCAATGTGTGTTCAACCTTTACTTTGTTTTTTCTGTGCTTGCCCATATATTTAAGTTTAATATGATCTTTTCAGACAGGACTCAAGCAGGAAATGTGTTGGGGAAGTATCTTGAAGATAAGATAAATAGGGACCTAAATCCTATAGTTTTAGGAATACCAAGGGGTGGTGTGCTGGTCGCTAAAGAGGTAGCAAGGATACTCCAAGTGCCCATGGGTCTGCTCATAGTAAGAAAGTTAGGAGTACCACAAAATCCGGAACTTGCCTTTGGAGCGGTGGACCCGGACGGTGAGGTTTACATAGACAAAAAAACAGCGGATCACTTTAAGCTCTCCGAAGACCAGATAAAAAAGGTAGTTAATGAAGAGATGAAAAAGATAAAGGAAAGGGAAAAGCTCTTCTTGAAAGGTAGCATGCCTAATCTTTCGGGAAGAGAGGTAATAATAGTTGATGATGGCATAGCAACAGGATACACAGTAATAGCAGGCGTAAACTTCGTTAAAAGAAGGTTTGCCCATAAGGTGATAGTTGCGTCTCCTGTATGTCCTGCAGATACTTTGAAGAGAATAAAAGAATACGCTGATGAGGTTTTCTGTTATCATGTGTCCCACGATCCTAACTTTGCTGTAGGCATGTTTTACAAAAACTTTCGTCAAGTGGAAGACCAGGAGGTTTTGGAGCTCTTACAAGAACTCAATCTCCAAGATGTATAGCGGTGGTAGAGTCCCACCTTGCTATGTGAAGCATCAGCCAGGGTATTAACCGTTCCTTTATGAAATCAGAGATCTCTTGAGGGTTTGTGTTTTTCTTCCAATTTTCCCTAAGAGCCCTCACTTCTTGTCTCATCATATCGTGCTCTGCTTTGTGCATGGGATATGCAAAAAACTCTCCCTCTCTCATAAGGGCTTCTTCCGTAGAAAAGTGCTCCTCTATATCGTAGACCAAAAGTTCCATAAGCTGGTTTATTTTCTCTTTGTTCCCTTCCTGACAGGCAGAATAAAGTTCGTTGATGATCTCTATTTCATCCTCGTGAAGGGCGTTCATAATGGAATTGGCTACCTGAGGCAAGTCTGTCTTTTTTATCAGCATGATGCTGCACCTCCTGTTTATGAGTAAATATACACTTACTAATCCTTCAAAATATTAACAAGGGGGGCGCTTTATAGGCCCCCACCTTTCATCACTTCCTGAGGTCTTGGTAGAAAAGGCTCCATGCCTTGTTCTTGAGCCCATCTTTTTGCAAGCTCGTAAGCAGCTTTTGCGGTATTGAGGTTTTTTTCTATAAGCTCTAACTTCTTTTTGAACTTTCTTTCAAGAGCAGAGTCAAGAGACGCTGTACCACCTGATGCTACAAACTTTTTGAGGAATCTTGACTTTATACCCTCTTCTATGGCTTCTAAACCCACACAACCTATTACGCCAAATAGGGCTCCTATCATAGCCATGTTTGTGGAAAGCTCAGTACCTGCAATGTCTATAGCAAATTTTGTAGCTGGAAAGTTAAGCACCTTTACATTTAAAGATTCCAAGTATTCTTTGTCTTCATCCGTAAGCAAGTCTTCCTCTGTGTTTATGATGATAAGACCGTTTTTCTTTATACCCGAATAGAAAGGCATGGTGTAAGACTTACCCATGGTGATGACCTGGGGATGGAAAACCATTATAACATCGGGATAAACCACTTCACCTCTGTCGTAAATGGGTTCTAAGCCAATACGTGCATAGCTTTCAGCAGGAGCCATTCTTTTCTCAGCACCAAAGAAGGGGTTAGAAACCGCATAATAACCTTCGTAGTCTGCAGCTGTGGCTATTATGTGAGCTGCGGTAACAGCACCTTGACCACCCAAAGCGGGCATTCTTATGTTTACCCTTCTCCTTCTCATAGTAAGCCTTCCTCCTTAACTCTGTTTATTACTTCTTCTGCTTGTGGTGTCATGTATTCAAAGAAAGAGAACCTTTCCTTGTCCCTTGCTCTCATTTCGTCTAGTCCATCGTCAGAATTTAGACCTATCTCAAGTATGCAGGGAGTATAAAGGTGCACATAAGTAGGTCCCACTTCCCTTGCCACATATATAGCTTTCTTTATAACCTGTTCCACCTTTTTAGGAGATGATACTGTAAGCCTTGCTACATAATGACATCCTGAGTCTATGGCTATCTGCCAGAAGGGCACTTTGTCCCACTGCTTTCCTTTGGGAGCCATTTTAAACACATGCCCTTTGACGGTCAAGCCACTTTCCTGTCCACCTGTGTTAGCGTAAACCTCGTTATCAAAGCATATGGTTGTTATTTTTTCTTGTCTAAAGAAGGACTGGAGAGTACAGTCAAGACCTATATCCACCGTAGCACCATCACCTGCGAGAACTACCACATCTTTGACCTTATCTGGAAAGCGCCACTCAAGAACCCTTTTTATACCAGATGCTACAGCGTTTTGGTTTCCAAATAAGGAGTGAACCGTATGAAGCGCTATATGAGGAAAGACCAAGGAGGTGCATCCCGTGGAGTTAACTATTATGGTATCCTCAGGATTAGGTAAGGATGCGAGGATGTATCTTAGTGCCATAGACTCGGGACATCCAGCACAAAGGGAATGCTCTTCTATAAGCTCCTTAGTATAGGGCAGATCCATGACACCCCTTTTTGGATTTCCCCAGGTTGCTCTCTCTTCAAGGTCTATTATCTCCTTAGGCATAAACTCCTTTAGGTCTTCGTTGATGTCATATATCTTATATGACATGTTTGACCTCCTTTCCTGTAAGTTTTAGCACTTCTTTAACTATGACTTCTGCAGGCATGGTCATTCCACCAGCAACTCTTGGAGCACCTATTATCTCAGCGTTAGAATGTCCGTACAGATATCTCCTTACTTCTCTTTCAAGCCAGCCTACCACATTAAACTCGGGTACGAATATGTATTTGGCACCTTTCACCGCCTGTCTGAGCTCTTCTATGGGGAAGGGTCTTATGGTTTTGAGTTTTACAACTCTTGCAGGAATACCTTCATCTTCTAAAAGTCTGACAGCTTCCTTTGCCTGAGCGGATGCGGTACCACATGCCACAAAAACAAGCTCGGCTTCTGGATCCCCAAAATGCTCTATAAGTCCTCTCAGATAGTGCTTAGCATAAGGTCTTGACCTTTCTATTGCAGCCCTTACTTCCCACTGCCAGCTTGCATGGGTAGCGTAAGATATGTAGTTAGACTTCATGACAAAGGGGTCCCTGAGAAATCTACCAGGAGGAACTTCTGCGTCTATAACAGGCATGGGCGCTCTGTAGGGGTTGTAGGGAGGAAGTGCTATGTCATCTGGAGGAAGCATAATGGCTTCTCTTGTGTGAGATACGAAAAAGCCATCAACTACGGTAATTACCGGCACATGCACATCTGGTTGCTCTGCTACTACAAAACCCGCTAATATCATATCAAATAAGTCTTGAGCAGTTTCCGCATACCATATCATGCAACCCGTATCAAGCAAAAATCCCACTTCAAGATTGTCAGGTTGTATAGAAAGTGGGGAGTTTACACCTCTTGCCATCAGCACCAATTGAACTGGTATTCTCGTCCCCGCCCACATGGGGAAGTTTTCCATAGCTCTGAGGGTTCCAGGTCCAGATGTAGTGGTTATGGTTCTGGCACCTGCCATGGCGCATCCTGCTATTTCTGACATAACTCCAAACTCGGACTCACCTCTAAAGTAAACACCTACATATCCTTCCACCCATAGCTCACCTATGAGGTGCGCAGCTTCTGACTGTGGAGTTATGGGATAAGAGACAGACGCATCAACGGATGCTCGTTTTACTGCTTCCTTTACCGCCTCGGAACCCGTCATGAAATGTTTGGTTCTTGGAGCCTCAAAAAGAAGGTAGTCTGGAGAAACTACCCTCTGACCCGCTCTGTTGTATAAGATAGTTTCTGTAGCTTGCATATCACACCTCCTATCAAAGGGTTTTCTTAAATTTACTTAAAAAGTCCCAGATTAGCATGATTTTTATCAAGATCTTCCAAGCTCTCTTTTTACTTCTTCCGCTATTTTTATAAACTTTTCCATCTCTTCAGTGTGCTGGTCTCTGAGGGTTATCATGGCATCTTCGTGTCCTGCCATACCGCACATGGCTATGGTAAAGCAGTCCGTTTCTGCTCTTATGATCTTTAGTGCTACATTGGCATAGTGGCAGTGAACACCTACAAATATGCAAGCTTTTATCTTGTTGTGCCATATAGTCAGGTTAGGATGGTTGGGATTTATCTCTATAGCGGGGTTTATCTTTGGATACTTGGGTCTGTAGTCGTACATGGGGATTATCTTTGCTCCTAAAACTTCTGCCATTTTTCTAACAAGCTTTGCCTTCTCCTTTGCTTCTTCGTTCCACGCGTAAAGTACCTGTGGACCAGGAAAGATGGTGGGATTTGGTCTTGTCAGCATTGCCTTTGCGGCTTCACGCATGGCTACCTCTTCATCTACTATTTCGTTGAACATAAGGGCTTTTCCCGGTGGTGGGTTTAACACACCTTCATAAACAGCTACCGGATAGGGTGAAAAGCCACTGGGACCTATATGTGCCATAACAAACCTCCTTTAGGGTTATTCACTTTTCTGCATGCACTTCTGGCATGATCATGTGTATAGCGTTTCGCTTCAGTAGGTTTACACACACATAAACGCACAAAGCACAGCCTTTGCACCTTTCCTGAATTACATAAGCGTGATGTTCTTCGTCAGTGTACATGAGTGTGTTGGGTTCCGGACAAAAAAGAGTGCACTGCTTGCAGTTGTATTTACTGCATTCGTCGTTTATCACCTCCGCCACATAATACATACCTTGCCTCCTAATAAGGATTTTCGGATTTTATTAAGTTAAGACTATTTGAAAAAATGTCAAGGTAAATAGCATGAGTTTTACTTCCCCTGATTAGAATTAAGCAAAATTACCGCTACCACTATCATATCTTTTTGTGCTTTCATGCCATGAGGTTCTAAAGGTTCGCAAACTACAAGATCACCTTCTTCTACCTTTATCCACTCTTTTCCTTTTAAGAACTCTCCCTCACCTCTTGCACAGTAAAGCAAAATCTTTGAAGGACTTATGTGAGGAGGTACTTGGCTTTCGGAAGGCATGGAAAAAACCATTATCCTTGCTTCCTTAGAATCGTATGAAAGCCTGCGCTTCACCTTTGAGTTATCAAATTCAACTTTCAAAAGGTTATCCTTCATAGGGCACCTCCTTTGTAAGTGAGTTAATACTTATATATAGATGAGAAAATAGATGTGTAAATGATCACTATCATGTTTATACTTTGTCTTTGTCTATAAGTTCCTTTACTACCTGTATAGCAGATTCCACGGGCACATCAGTTTTCTCACCTGTGTGCCTGTTATGGAGTTCCACTTTACCTTCCTTGACCTTTTTACCTACTATTATTCTGTATGGAAATCCGCACAGGTCAGCGTCTGCAAACTTAAAACCTGCGCTTGCTTCTCGGTCGTCGTATATAACATCTAAGCCTAATTCCTGAGCCATCATGTAGAGCTTCTCTGCTGTGCTTTTTTGTTCTTGGTCGGATGGGTTTAGACATATAATATCAAGTTCAAAGGGTGCAACTACTGTAGGCCATTTTATGCCAAACTCGTCATGATACTGCTCTACTATGGCAGACATGCACCGTGATATGCCTATGCCATAGCATCCCATAAATAGGGGCTTGTCCTCGCCTTGCTGATCCTTGTAGTATGCCTTCATGGGCACAGAATAACGAGTGCCAAGTAAGAATATGTGTCCTAACTCCAAACCTTTGCTGACCTTTAGGGGGGACGCACACTTGGGGCACGGATCTCCTTCCGTAACCTGTGCCAAGTCAAAGAAATCACCGTAAGAAAAATCCCTTTCGGGATTAGCATTTATGTAATGATAATCTGGCTCATTAAAAGCGATCACCGCGTTTTTTATACCAAAAGTGGAGTTATCCCATAGGACTTTCACACTGGGAGGTACATTAAAAGGACCTATAAAGCCTTTCTGTGTTCCAAAGAGCCTGTAGACCTCTTCGTCAGTGGCGAGCCTGAAGTTTTCCGTACCAATAACTTGCGCAAGTTTGTTCTCATCTACTTCCCTGTCTCCCTTTATCATAACCATCACAGGCTCGCCTTGAGCTATATAGAGTACTGCTTTGAGTATTTTGCTTTTTGGCACTTTTAAAAACTGGGAGAGCTCTTCTATGGTTTCCGCGTTGGGTGTGTATACCTTCTGTAAGGATTTTTCTTCTTCCTCCTGTTGTTTTCCAAGAGGGAGTTTTACTATCTCTGCATTAGCTGAATATCCGCAACTTAGGCAGTAAGCCACCTTTGCCTCTCCATAGTCTGTAAGAATTACAAATTCGTGAGAGCTTATACCACCTATGGCTCCTACGCTTGCTTCCACCATCAAAGTGTTTAGCCTGAGTTTTTTAAAAATTCTCTCGTAAGCAAACCTCATGGTCTCGTAAGACATCATCGCAGAGAACTCATCCGTATCAAAGGAGTAGGCGTCTTTCATTATGAATTCTCTTCCACGGATAAGTCCAAAACGAGGTCTTTTCTCATCCCTGAACTTTACCTGTATCTGGTAGAGTATGAAGGGTAGTTGTCTGTAAGAGTTTACAAAACTTCTAACTAAGTCCGTTATTTCCTCTTCGTGCGTAGGTCCCAAGCAGTATTCCCTGCCATGCCTGTCTTTTAGAGTAAAAAGCTCTCTGCCATACAGCTCCCACCTTCCTGTTTCTTTCCAAAGCTCCGCAGGGTTTAGAACTGTAAGCAGAACTTCCTGTGCACCGCTTCTTTCCATCTCTTTCCTTATGATGTTTTCTATCTTTCTTATCACTCTATAGCCAGGTGGTGTAAAAGCGTAGATACCAGAAGCAACTTGCTTTATAAAACCACCTTTGAGTAAATACTTGTGTGAAGGTGCTTCTGCATCCGCGGGATCATCCTTTGAAGTGTACCAAAAGTAAAAGCTCCACCGCATGTAAAGTTTATTATCTTACATCCTTTATTATCAGTCAAGCAATAATATTTTTATAGCATGTTATTGGTGATAGGTGGACCTACAGCAAGTGGGAAGTCTTCAATAGCCTGCTTGGTGGCACAAGCTCTTGATGGTGAAATAATAAGCGCTGATTCTATGAGTGTTTACAAACACATGGACATAGGCACTGCAAAACCTGTAGCATGTATGAAAGTAATAAAACACCATCTTGTTGATATCCTTGAGCCAGGTGAAGTTTTTGACGCAAAAATTTTTGAGGAGATGTCTGTAAAAGCCATAGAAGATATAAAAGGTAGGAAAAAGCTTCCCATAGTATGCGGTGGCACTTATCTTTACATAAATGTCCTTCTGCAGGGCATAGAGGACACGCCACCACCCGATTGGTCCTTAAGAGAAAGACTCTACGCAATAGTAAAGAAAAAAGGCAGTGCGTACCTATACGAAAAACTAAAAGTAGTTGATAAAAAATACGCCATGAAGATATCGCCACGGGATAGCAGGAGAATAGTGAGAGCTTTAGAGGTTTTTCTCCAGACCGGCAAGCCCTTTTCTTCTTTACATAAGTGGGGAGCACCGCGCTTTGAGTTTAAGGGTTTTTACATAAAACTAAGCTGGGAAAGCCTTTCTCACAATATAGAGAAAAGAGTATTGCAGATGTTTGAAAGAGGCTTAGTTAATGAGGTGGAAAAGCTCTTAGAGATGGGTTTTGAACATTTCTTAACCTCACAACAAGCTATAGGATACAAGGAGTTGATACCTTACCTGAAGGGTGTGATAAGCTTGGAGGAAGCGATAGAGAATATAGTGAAAAACACAAAAGATTACGCCAAAAGACAGGTAAGGTGGTTCAGAAAACAAGGGTGGGAAGAGGTAGATGTGGAAAAACTCGGTATAGAAGGTAGCGCTCAATTCATTGTGGAAAAAGCTTTAAATTTAGATGTCCTCCACTGCGTAAATGCCCCGTAGGTTTCTACCTTCCTCGTCCCAGTCAAGCCCGTAGCCTACTAAAAAGGCATCTGGGACTTTAAAACCAACATACTCCACTTGGACATCCACCTTTCTTCTTTCATACTTGTCAAGAAGCACGCATGTTTTGAGCAATTTAGGTTCTCGCATACTCAAAATGCTTTTTATCTCTTTGAGTGTATAGCCAGTATCTAAAATATCGTCTACCAGAAGCACTTTTTGTCCTTCTATGTTCATGCTTATGTCCTTTACTATCTTCACATGACCTTCGCTCCAAGTACCAGAACCATAGCTAGACACCCACATAAAGTCTATCTTTACGAGCGTGTTTATGTGTCTTACCAAATCGGCCAAGAATACGAAGGATCCCTTAAGAAGCCCTATGGTAACAAAAGGTTCTCCAAAGTCGTGCTCTATAGTTTTGGCAAGTTCCTCCACTCTCTTTTTAATTTCCTCTTCACCTATTAGGAGTGTTAGCTTTTTACCCTTTACGCTTGTATATTGCATAGAATGATTATATGATACTCTTTTACAGAAGGGGTAAACTTGGAGATACACTGCTCACCTTTCCTGTGCTTGAGATACTCAAGAAAAGGGGTGAGCGCATATTTGCAGTAGGTAATACAGATTATTTGAAGATAGCTAAGAAGGTAGGCTGGATTGATGAAATGCACTACGAAATACCAGAAGGCAGTTTCAGTAAGGTCATAAAAGTGTCCGTAGATGGAAATGTGAAACCTTTTCCAGAAAGGAGAATTTGGATAGTAGAGCACTATCTTGAAAGCTTAGAGCTAAAGGATAGCTACTCTGATACACTTAACCTTGAGCCTCTACCAAACAATCCTTTAAATGGTAAGGTGGTTATACACCCATCAAGCGGTTCGAAGGCTAAAAACCCTTCCATAGAACTCTTCTTGCGCATAGAGGAGTATCTAAAAAGACGAGGTTATCAGACCGTTTACTTTTTAGGTGAGGCGGATGATTGGGTAAAGGAGCTTGTTTCTGAGTTTTACGAAAGCTCAGACCCCCTTGAAATAGCTAAAGCACTGAAAGAAGCTAAACTGTTTATAGGAAACGACAGTGGTATATCTCATTTGGCTGCTTATGTGGGTGTTCCATCTTTTGTTTTCTATGGACCTACAGACCCTATAGTTTGGAAACCTATAGGTAGAAATGTGTTTCAAATAAGTTTAAACCTCTATTGCAGTCCATGTTTTCCCAACACCTGCAGAGAAAGACCATGTTTGGGCGCAGAAGAACTTTTTAAAGGCTTCGTTAGAGCTTTTGAAACTCTGTATTGAATCAGATACCGGTTTCTAAGACTTTTTTGGAAAAGCACATCACGAGCAAAATTTGGAGAGCCATCCTTAGCTTTCTTTATCCAAGTACAGAACTGTAGGTTAAAGCTGCGGTAATAAGGGATGTGAAAAAGGATACTGTTAACAAAACAATCATTACAACTATCTGGAACACCACCGCACTTATGGGATCCGCACCCCCTACCACCATACCCACCGCAACGCCAGGTATATGCACAATGCCTGCAGACCTTAGCATGTTATACTTGGGCATCATAGACACCTTTATAGCATTTTGCACCACTTCCTCCATAGCCTTCTTTAAAGGTGCCCCCAAGGCAACCTTTGCCTCTATCTCCCTTATTCGGTTGAAGGCTTCTGAGCGCATCCTCTCAAAGGTCAAAGACACATTGCTGAGGGAATTTCCAAGCACCAAGCCCCACATGGTGATCATACTCACCGGGTCCTTGGGCACATAATCCATCAGATAGAGCAGAACAAACACCAAAGAGGAAGGAATAACCAAGGCTATGTAGCTCTTTAAAAAAAGCCTTCCAAAGCTTCCCTCTGTTTTGAGCCTTTCCACCACGGTTATACTACCGAAGAGAGACATAACAAAGAGGATAAAAATTAGCAGAGCTAAGGATTGTACTTCCAGAATAAACCGAAGGAGGTAGCCAAGCAGTAGAAGCTGGATAGTGGTCCGCAGGGAGCTTTCAAGGAGGTCCCTTTCCGCTTTGAGGTTGTAAAAGTAAGAAAGGGCTATGGCAAAGACCACCAAAAGAAAGGCTGGTGGTAGATGGCTCAATTCAAAAATATACAACCTTTGTCCCATCAGATGGCATGAAAGAATTATACAACACTTCTCTTGATTATGAAGCTTTAGAAGATATTTTATTATATATGGTTCTTTACATAAACGGTGAGCCGAGGGAAGTAAAGGATGAACTCAATCTATATGAACTTCTGGATCACTTAGGTATAGCTTTAAGAGAGGTAGGGCTTGCCATTTCTGTAAACGGAGAGGTTGTTCCTAAGAGTAAATACACAGATGTTAGGTTAAAAGAGGGGGACAGTGTGGAGATCATACACTTGGTAGGTGGTGGTTGATGTAAAATCTATTCACGGAGGTTTTATATGCTTGACTTGGAAAAACTTTTAGAAGAGGATCCTCTTGAAATAGCAGGAAGAACATTTAACTCAAGGCTCATAATAGGCTCCGGTAAGTTTAAAAGCTTTCAGCAGAATAAGGAAGTGCTTGAAGCAAGCGGTGCCCAGATAATAACTGTGGCGGTCAGAAGAGTCAACATCACAGACCCAAATAAGGAAAACTTATTAGACTACATAGACCCAAAAAAGTACCTAATACTTCCTAACACTGCTGGTTGCTATACTGCAGAAGAAGCCATTAAAACTGCCATGCTTGCAAGGGAAGCCACAGGCATAAACTGGATAAAGCTTGAGGTTATAGGTGATCAAAAAACACTCCTTCCGGATATGGAGGAGACGCTGAAAGCTGCTAAGATTTTGGTAAAAGAAGGTTTTGTAGTACTTCCTTACATATTTGATGACCCTGTTTATGCCAAAAAGTTTGAAGATATAGGTTGTGCAGCGGTTATGCCTTTGGCAGCACCCATAGGTTCAGGACTTGGACTTCAAAACCCTTACAACATCATGTTTATCAAAGAATCGGTATCTATCCCCGTTATAGTGGATGCTGGTATAGGAAGCGCTGCTGACATACCACCCGTTATGGAGCTTGGTGTTGATGCTATTCTTACCAATACTGCTCTTGCAGAAGCAAAAGACCCCATAAAGATGGCAGTAGCCATGAAGTATGCGGTAATAGCGGGAAGGCTCTCTTACCTTGCAGGAAGAATGCCCAAAAGAGACTACGCAGTTCCTTCCTCTCCTTTAAAAGGGGTTCCTTACAAATCATGATGGAAGTTGCGGTAGTAGGAAGCGGTATATCTGGACTTTCGGTAGCACATCACCTAAAAAAGTCTGGTGTGGAAGTAAAGGTCTTTGAAAAGGAAGAGGTTTTGGGAGGAAACATACAGAGCGAGTACAAAGACGGATACCTGTGTGAATTAGGACCTCAGACGGTTCTTGCAGATAATAAAGTGGAAGAGTTTTTGAAAGGTCTGCATTTAGAGCCCATCTTTGCAAATCCATCTTCTAAAAAAAGATACATATACAGAAAAGGTAGGCTTATAGCTCTTCCTCTTTCTCCGTTAGAGTTTCTCAGCTCACCTTTCCTATCCTTTAGCGGAAAACTGAGGCTTTTGAGAGAACCTTTTATCCCCAAATCCCCAAAAAGTGAAGAAAGCATCGCGGAGTTTGTAAGACGCAGGTTTGGGAAGGAGTTTTTAGATTATGTAGTTGCACCCTTTGTGTCTGGCGTTTATGCAGGGGATCCAGAAGAACTTTCTGTAAAGTATGCGGTTAGAAAAGTATACGAGCTTGAAGAAAGGTACGGAAGCGTTATAAAGGGTGCCATAAAGCTAAAAGCTTTAGGTCCTTCTGGAAAACTCATATCTTTCAGGGAAGGCAACGGAGCACTAATAAAAAAACTTTCAGAAAACCTTCAGATCTTTAAAGGGAATGTAGTCCTTAGAATAAGAAGGAAAGATGAGTTTTTCCTTTTGGACACTAAGGAAGGCAAGTTTTTTGCTAAAGCGGTAGTAGTTGCTGTACCCTCTACATCTGCGAGCTACTTGCTCAGAGACCTCTCCTGGAGCGTGTCAGAAGAATTTGATGAGATTTACTATGCGCCCGTGCTTGTGATGCACATATCCGTAAAGACAGGTAGCCTGCCAGAAGGCTTTGGCTTTTTGGTGCCAAAAAAAGAAGGCAAAAGAGTACTTGGGGTGATATTTTCATCACAGCTTTTTGAGGGTAGAAGTCCAAAAGGAAAGGACCTACTCACTGTATACTTAGGTGGAGCTACAGACCCACAGATAGTGGACTATTCGGACGAAGCAGTAGTGAGCATAGTAGAAAAAGAATTAAAGGAAATATTAAAAATAGAGAATTTTGAAGTTATAAGGATAACGCGCTGGAAGAAAGGAATACCTCAGTACACGGTGGGATACGGTCGATACCTGGACTTAGCAAACTCCATAGAAAAGGAACAACCAGGTCTATTTCTAACGGGCAATTACCTTTACGGCGTATCAGTAGCAGATTGCATTAGAGCATCTTATAAGGTGGCACAAAAGGTTTTAGAATTCCTTGAACTCAAGAAGGGTATTGTGGTATAATTATCAAGGAGGCTAAGAAGATGCAGTTTTTCTTGGATACGGGGAATGTAGATGAAATAAAACAAGCGTTGGATTGGGGTATTCTTGACGGTGTGACTACCAACCCCACACTTATATCCAAAACGGGCAGATCCTTTACGGAAGTAGCTAAAGAGATAGTCAAACTCGTGGATGGTCCTGTGAGCTTAGAAACTGTTTCTCTTAACGCAGAAGGTATGATTAAAGAAGGAAGGATGCTTGCTGAGCTTGGTGATAATGTCGTTGTAAAAATACCCATGACTCCAGAAGGTGTAAAAGCTATTCAAGTGCTTGAATCAGACGGCATACCTGTAAATGTGACTCTTATCTTTTCACCAGCTCAGGCTCTTATAGCTGCAAAGGCAGGTGCTACCTTTGTTTCTCCTTTTATAGGCAGAATAGATGATGTATCTGGAGAAGGTATGAAGCTTATAAGAGAAGTCAAGACCATCTTTGACAACTACGATATAGATACAGAGATCATAGTAGCAAGCGTGCGTCATCCTATGCATGTGGTAGAGGCTGCTCTTATAGGTGCTGATATATGCACCATGCCCTTTGAGGTGATGAAAAAACTCTTTAACCATCCTCTTACTGATAAAGGATTAGAGCAGTTCCTCAAAGATTGGGAAAAAGTTCCGGGCAGGCCTTTTTAAACACCACTACCGGTTATAAGCCTCAATATATCGTTGAGTATAACAAAAGCAGAAAGAGTTATAATGATGGCGAAACCAACTTTCTGCCAGTTTTCTTTGAACTTTTGGGAAAGAGGTTTTTTCCTGACAGATTCTATAAGAAAAAGAAGTATTAAGCCACCGTCAAGCACGGGAAGGGGTATAAGATTAAAAACCGCAAGCTGAACGGATATAAAAGCCATCATACCAAGAAAAGCTATGAATCCCTGCTGGGCAGATTCTCCAGCCAACTGAGCTATAGCTATGGGACCACCAAGTGTTTTTAGGGAGAGTCCACCCGTAACTAACCCCCAAAGAGCTTTAACAGACAAGACCGCTATGTCTTGTGTTTTCTTGAAACCTTCTAAGACAGCTTCACCTAATGGCTCTTTTACGCTTATGAACTCTATGCGCGGTGAAACACCCAAAAGGGGAACACCTGTTTTTTTATCTACAACAGGTACCACCAACTTCTCAAAAATTTGTCCATTTCTTTGGAGTTTAAGCTTTATAACATCCCCCTTTGTGCTTCTTATAAGAGCTACCGCATCGTACCAGCTTTTAACCTTTTTGCCGTTTATTTCTAATATCTCATCTCCTTCCTTTATACCTACTTGCTCAGCAGGGCTTTTGGGAAGAACCTTACCTATGACAGGTTTTATGTATGGCTCCACGCCAAAAGAATGAGCTTTAGAAAGCTCCACACTTCCAGAAAGTCGTAATACCTGACCGTTTCTGAGCACCACTACATTCCAGTTCTTTTTCAGTACGCTCTCAAGCACAACATTTTCAAAGTCTTTCCATGTATTTACCTTCTTACCGTTTATCTCTAACAAAAGATCTCCTTCTTTTAGTCCAAGCTTTTGCGCTGGACTATTTTCCACCACATGACCCACAAAAGGTTTTTCAAGCACATAGGAGGGCACAGGTTTCCCTACAAAGAAGATAAGGGCAAACAGAAAAACAGACAACAAAAAGTTAAAAAGGGGTCCTCCGCTGGCTATAAGTATCTTTTGGTAATTCTTCTTTGAGGAAAAAGCTCTTGGATCATCTGAGTTTTCTTCTTCGCCGTATAGCTTGACAAAACCACCCAAAGGTATGGCAGATACCCTATACTCAGTCTCTCCCCATCTCTTACTTAGAACCACTGGACCAAAACCTATAGAAAAAACCTCCACCTTTACGCCGAAAAGTTTAGCAAAAATAAAGTGTCCAAGCTCGTGAAACCACACAAGCACACCTATGAGTACTAAAAAAGCTAAAAGCGTTTCCATAGTTCATAAGTATATGTTATACACCCCCATTTGTCAAAGATCTAAGCTAAGATATATTTAACGCTATGGAATGGATACAAGCTCTTACAGTAATAGCCAGTCTCACAGCAGTCATAGGTATAGTAACTAATCTCCTAAACAAACGCATAGATGACCTTAGGCAGGATGTGGATAGGAGATTCAGTGAGATGGACAGGAGGCTTGACAGGATAGAACAAGACATAAGAGAGATAAGACAGCTTCTATACAAAGCCTTTGAGCTTCCTCACAGGGAGGACAAGTAAATGGAATGGATACAAGCTCTTACAGTAATAGCCAGTCTCACGGGAGTTTTGGGCATAGTGGCTAACCTTTTGAGCAAGCGCATTGAAGACACAAACAGGCGCATTGAAGACACAAACAAACGCATAGAAGACACAAACAAGCGTATTGAAGACACAAACAGGCGCATAGATGACCTAAGGGAGGACATGAGGGAAATAAGACAGGAGTTAAGAGAGATAAGACAGCTTTTATACAAAGTTTTTGAGGTACCTCACAAGGAGGACAAGTAAATGGAGTGGGTGCAAGTTATTACCATCATAGCGAGCATAATAGGTGGCAATGTGGTAATAATGGGCATAATCACAAACGTGCAAAACAAACGCTTTGACGACATAAACAAACGCATAGATGACCTTAGGCAGGATGTGGACAGGAGACTGGATAGACTTGAGCAGGACATAAGAGAAATAAGACAGCTTCTATACAAAGCCTTTGAGGTGCCTCACAAGGAAGATAAGTGAAATTTTCGTAAAAAATTGAGGCTGTTTCAAATGTGCCAAGGTATTAAGAAAAAACAACAAAATAGCAAGACAGAACTAAGGTTTTATAATGTGCATTATGGCAAATCCAAATCTAAAACATAGCATTGAGCTGTATTCAACAGAAAATCTTGAAAAGCTTATCCAATTTCTAAACGGGCTTTCCAAGCCATCCTTAATATCCCTTTGCATAGACCTTCTTACCCTTTACTTTAATGACAAAAACTCATCAAAGCTTAGAGAACTAACCACTTTGTGGATGCGCGGCTTTCAACCAAACTCGGAAAAGCTTGGATACAACGGTTATAGAATGGATGTGGATACGGGAAAAAGAATTGATTGTGAAGTGAAGCCTCAAAACACTGATGACCCTAAGAAAAAACTAAACGGCGGTGGGAGTTTTAACGACTACACATTGGAAAGGTTTAGTAGGGATTTAGAAAATAATCCTATAATTTTGGTTAGCGGTTTTGTGGGAGGAAAGCTTATATACATCTTTGAGTTTAAGTTTGAGTGCTTAAAGGAAAAGCTTAAAGGTTTGCTTGAACGCAGGTTTCCGGAGGGACAAAGAAGAGAGGGAGAATACTTACGCTCAGCCGGATTTTCATTTAGGGATTACAAAGATTGTCCTTCTTTGAAACTTGCCTATTTAAGGGATGATTGGCACAGTTTTAAGGATTACCTCTCAAGGGACCTTACAAAATACTTTGAGGGACTTAAAAAATGGAAGGTATAGAAAAGTTTATCAACCAAGTTATATGTGGTGATGCCCTGGAAGTTTTAAGGGAAATGCCCGATGAAAGTATAGATTTGGGTATCACCTCTCCACCATACAACAAAAAAGAAAAGCACGGTGGGTGGTTGGTGGATAAAGTCCGATACAAGGGCTACAGGGATGTTATGCCAGAGGAGGAGTATCAAAGCTGGCAGGTGGAGGTTTTAAATGAACTCTACAGAGTGATAAAGGAAGGAGGTTCCTTTTTCTACAATCACAAAGTGCGCTACGAAGACGGAAAAATGATCCATCCCTTACAGTGGCTACTTAAAACCAAGTGGAACATATGGCAGGAGATCATTTGGAACAGAAAAATTGCGGGCAACATAAGAGGATGGAGGTTTTGGCAGGTAGAAGAAAGAATTTATTGGCTTGTGAAAGGAAAGCCAAGGGAGTTAAAGCCCAAGCACGCCAAACTAACATCCATATGGGAGATCCGCCCAGAGCAAGGACACAAAGAGCATCCCGCAGTATTTCCCATAGAGCTTCCCACACGGATCATAGCAAGCTTGCTTGAGGAAGAGGATGGCATTGTTATAGACCCTTTTTGTGGAACTGGAACCACCCTTGTAGCCTCTAAGCTTTTGGGAAAGAAGTATATAGGTATAGACATTTCAAAAGAGTATGTTGAATATACCAAGAAAAGGCTTGAAAGGGCACAGAAGGAAAAAATGAGGGTTTCAAAAGAGTTAGCCTTGCACAGCGTGGAGCTAACCTTCAAAGAAAGAAAAGAGAGGGGTTTTTGGAAATAGCCCGCTCAAGCCTTCCTGCAGGAATGTGAAATTTTCGTGAAAAAACTTGCCGTACACAAAACCTCGCTTAAATTAAAATTAAAACCTTTAAAGGAGGGTTTAGCCATGAGACAGCTCTATCAAGCAACGAGCAGGTCCACAAGACTTGCAGGCTCAAAGGGTTTTACCCTGATTGAGCTACTCATCGTCATAGCCATCATAGCCATACTGGCATCCCTAGCAATACCTCAGTACCTAAAGTACCAAAGGAAAGCCAAGGTAAGCTCCTACGCGGAACCCATAGCCAGAGGTTGTATGCTGGACATAGTGGCCTTCTGCACGGAAAACCCTGGTGCTTCGGTAACAACCGCAAGCTTAGCTAACTGCTCCCTTACTACTGTTAGCACTGCTGGAGGACCAGTTACTCTGAGTGCTAACGGTGGAACTTGCCAATCTGATGGTCAAGCGGACAGTGCCGCTTCTGCTACCGCTACCCTTTCTGGTGTGACTGACTACACTGCAGTTTGCAACTACACCAACCAGAGCATCAAGTGTACTATAAAGGGTTAATCTAAGCTGAGCGCCCCCTTGCTGGGGGGCTTTTGCCATGAAAAAAGGCTTTACTCTTGTAGAGCTTCTGATGGTTATAGCTCTTTTGGTTATACTGGCTTCTATGGCTATCCCTTCTTATCTTATGTATCGCGACAAATCCAAGGTGAGCAACTTTGCGCTTTCTATAGCTTCAGCGTGTGCCAAAGATGCCATGGCAGATTGTGTGTCAAGGTTTGTGGATGCACCAACTGTTTACAACCTAAGTGCTCTTCCTAACTGTTCAAGGGTCAACACCGCTATGGGTAATGTTGAGGTTTTGCTTGATGGAAGCTACACATGCACGCCAAGTGGTATAGCAAGTGGTACTGTAAAAGGCATGCTTGCAGGAATAAACAACTACACCGCTGTGTGTGAGTTTTTGGAAAACAGCCTGAGGTGTAGCGTTAAGTGATATACCTCCTTCTTTCTCTTTTTGCCTTCCTCTACATCTTTTCTGCCAGCAAGGTTATAAACACGGGTGATGCAGGAGAGTTTGCGGTAGGGGCTATAACCTTAGGTATTGCGCATCCTTCTGGCTATCCTCTGTACATGGAAGTTTTAAAGCTTTTCAGCTTTTTACCCTTAGGGAGCATACCCTTCAGAATGGTTTTAGTGTCTGTGGTGTTTTCTTTACTGTCTCTTTACATGCTCTATAAACTTACCTACACTCTTACCAAAAACCCTTATGTTTCCCTTTTCCCAGTAGCTATACTTGGAGTTTCTTATTCCTTCTTTGGTCAATCCGTAGTAATAAAGTTCTATACTCTAAACCTTTTTATCATCTCCCTTTTGCTATATTTTGGACTGAAAGTCTTACTTGAAGGTTATGAAAGAAAGATGCAGTTTCTCGTTAGCTTTCTGCTTGGTCTTTCCCTTGCCAACCACCACACCGCCATCATGATGACCTTACCTCTACTGTATGCTTCTTCCTTTTATATGAGGCAGGTCCTAAGGAACTTACCCTTGAGCTTAGTCTTTTTTGTAATGGGCTTTTTGGTAAACCTTCACATGCTCATAAGAGGAAATAGAGTTTTTGCCCCCAACCCCGTTTATGACCTGAAAAGCTTTGTGGAGATTTTTTTGAGAAAGCCTTACAATGAAGGTTCATCTCCTGAGGTAGCAAAGGGCGTGTTTACAGATCTGAGCGGATACTATTATGCTGCAAAGAACCTGCTTATAATACTGGACAACAACTTTCCTTTATACGCTTTTGCGCTCTTCCTTTTGGGTGTTTTTTGGACTTTTAAGTTTTCCAAAAAACTTGGTGTGTATATGGCACTTTTCTTCATAACTTACTCCCTTATCCTTGCAAAAATGACCTTTTCTTCCCCTGCTGTTAAAGCGGAAGGCTGGTACATAGGGGCGCATCAGTACTTTTTGCCTGCGCTTTTTGGGTTTGCTCTTTTTTGCGGACTTGGTTTTTACTTACTCTTAGACCTTCTTAAAAAGACAGAACTGTTAAAGGTTGTGGTGCCTGTCTCTGTATCTGTATATGCTCTCACGGGAGCTTTTGAAAGGCTAATAGACCAAAACTTCAACGATAACTACATAGCTTACTCCATTTCAAAAAGTATACTTTCCTCTTTGCCTGTGGGTAGCCTATATTTAACTTACGGAGATAACCACACCTTCGGATCTTGGTATTTCAAGTATGTAGCACGCTACAGACAGGACATATGCTCTAACGATTACTTATCTCCAGACAGCAACATACTTATACCCAGAGGTTGCTACCCGCAAGACCTTTACAAAAATAGCCATGTTTTTTCAGAGTTTTTCAAAGGGAACCTTGCAGATTTTGCAAACCATCTTAGACTTTACAGTATTGTCTATATAAAGCCTCCTAACCCTCTGGCAGAGTTTTTCAAAAACGAGTTTTGGGTTTTTTCCTTTGCACTACTACCAAAGAACATACAGATACCAAAAGACTTCTGGTCAAAAAAGCTTCTCAAATATCAAGACCTTGAAACCCTGAGTATGATGGACTGCGCGGGTTATATTACTGATGATAGGTTTTCCACAACGCTATGCAACTATTCTCTGCCTATGTTTGCTTATATGATATCCCTTATAGAACCAAAAAAGGCGTCTGGGAATATAAGCTACGATGTTAGATACATGGGAAAAACCTTCAGGGTTTCCATAAACGCACCCCCAGATAAAAACCATCCGGGAGAGAGCTTTAGCATAAAAGTTGGCACAGAAAACCAAAACCTTATAGAGCTTTACAACAAAGTAATGGAAAATAACAAGCTGGAAAAGTTTAAGTACTATCCCTACACAGAGGAATACATAAACAGAGGAAAAAGATGAGGTGGGTTTTGGTTTTTCTGGCAGTGTTGGCAAGCTGTGTTTATGTTTTGACCAATAACCAAAAACGCCTCATAAGAGAAGGAGACCTACTCTTTGCTATGGGAAAGCCCCTTATGGCTATTTCCATGTACGAAAGAGCCCTTTTAAACTATGTTCCCTTTAGCCCTTACAACGAAAAAGCTGTAGAAAAGATTAAAAAAACTTGTCAAGCGTTGACGGAAAAAGAGCACAAACTCTTCTGTCAAGAAACCCTCAGGTCCGCTCTTTACCAACTTAGGGGTTTTTATGTGCCCTATTGGGAAACCATCACCAAGACAGAAAAAGACATGCTAATCACTAAGCTTGAGCTTTACATACAGCACAACAACCCACCGCCAGAGGAGTATCAGCAGATATTCAAAGAGTTAAAAGCTATGACAGACTATGACCCTTACCCTTCTGTGTTTTGGAGTTTTCTGGTGGTGTTTTCTCTTGCAGGATGGATAGGCTCTGCTGTTTTTTTAACACTAAAGGCTAATAAAAAAGCGTTTCTTTCCTTTTTAGTATTTCTCTTTTTATGGCTCTTGGGACTTTACCTTGCATGAAAGTGCTTATCCTTTGCAGGAGGTGTATTAAACATCCAGAAAGGGGGGGTGCAGAAATATACACTATGGAACTTGCCAAGGCTGTGGTGGAAAAGGGTGGAAAGGTGGAGTGGTTTGCATCAAAACCTTCTGGTTTAAAGGAAGAAGAAGTCATAGAAGGCGTAAAGTTTATAAGGAAAGGTAATGAGCTTACCACACACTTTTACGGACTTCTTTACGCCTTAAGAAAGCCCAAAGACTGGATCCTTTTGGATGAGTTCAACGGTATAGGTTATTTTACCTTCTTTATGGACAACTCTCTTCTGTTGATCCATCAACTTTATCAGGAGTTTTGGACTGCACAGATGGGTTTTGGGGGCTATCCTTTTAAGCTAATAGAAAAACAAATTCTGAAGCTCTACAAAAGAAAAGAAGTAATAACCGTATCACCCTCTACACAGGAGGACCTAAAAAGCTTAGGTTTTGAAAAAGTGCGTATAATTTACAACGGACTGGACATAGAACCTTTAGAAGATACACCACAAAAAGCCAAAAACCTCACGCTTGTGTATTTAGGAAGACTAAAGAAAACAAAGAATCCAGAAGATGCTATAAAAGCTTTTATTACTGTAAAGGAAAAGGTAAAAGACGCGGAGCTCTTTGTAGCGGGTGATGGTCCTTTGAGAAGCCATCTTGAAAGTAAGTACAAAGGTGTAAAGGGACTGTATTTCACGGGCTACTTAACAGAAAAGTATCAACTTCTTAAAACTTCTCATATACTTTTAGTCCCCAGTCTTAGAGAAGGGTGGGGACAGGTGGTTTTGCAAGCTAACGCTGTGGGTACTCCTGCCGTTGGTTATAAAGTTAAAGGGCTAAAGGATAGTATAAAAGATGGGGAAACGGGTTTTCTGGTGGAGGATGTAAATAAGATGGCACAAAAAGTGCTTCTTTTGTGGGAAAATGAGGAACTATACCAAAAGCTTTCAAGGAACGCTCTATCTTGGGCAAGGAACTTTTCTTGGGAAAAAGCAAGAAAAGAGTTCATTGAGTTTTTGGAAGGCAGAACATGAAAGGTCTGATAGTATTACCCACATACAACGAAGCAGAAAACATAGATAAAGTTATTTCTAAAATAATACAGCACTCTTCTCTTGACATACTTGTGGTGGATGATAACTCTTCCGATGGGACTGCACAAAAGGTGCAGGAATGGATGAAGAAAGAAAAAAGAGTAAACCTTCTGAAAAGACCTTCAAAGCTTGGTTTAGGAACCGCTTATGTAGATGGCTTTAGATGGGGATTAGAAAGGGATTATCAGGTGTTTTTTGAAATGGATGCAGACATGTCTCATGATCCCTCTGACATACCAAGATTTTTAAAAAAGGTGGAAGAGGGGTGCGACCTTGTGGTGGGTTCAAGATACACAAAAGGCACCATAAGCGTGGTAGGTTGGGACTTCAAGAGGCTTCTCCTTTCCAAGTTTGCCAACTTTTACGCAACTACCATACTTAATCTAAAACCGTTTACAGACATTACTAGTGGATACAGATGCTATAAAAGAGAGGTTTTAGAAAAAATAGACCTCAGCGGTACAAAGTCCAACGGCTATGCTTTTCAGATAGAAACCTTTTATAAGGCTCATAAGCTTGGCTTTAGGGTGTGTGAAATTCCTATAATATTTTACGAAAGAAACAGCGGTGCTTCAAAGATGAGTAAAAAAATAGCCTTAGAGGCGGCTATAATGGTTTGGAGGCTTAGGTGTGCAAAAACATAAAGGGTATCAGGAACACCTTGCAAGCATAAGACACATAGGACTAAGACCCTTTTTCAGAAGACTTTTGGAAACCCACACCATCACGGAAAAGCTATACTACAGATTGACCAACATATCTGTAAAAAAGTTAGGCAAGATACCCAACATAAAAATAGCTTCCAACATTCTTGATGTGGGTTGTGGAACTGGAGAGATCCTCTATTACATAAAGAAGTTTATAAACCCACACGCAGAGCTGTTTGGGGTTGACCTTGAAAAGAACCCACTGCTTAAAGACTATGTGAAGTTTTTTAGGTGTGATTTAGAAGATGAGTCTTTACCCTTTGAAGAAGAAAGCTTTGATGTGGTTATTTCCACATTTGTGCTGGAACACCTAAGAAATCCTCAAAAGCTCTTCTCCGAGAGCTTTAGAGTGCTAAAGAAGAAGGGATACTTCTACTGTACTACCGAATATTACACTTCCCTTTTCTGCCCAGAAGGTTATAACTTCTACTCAGACCCAACTCACATAAGACCTTGGACCAAAAAGAGCCTAAAAACCCTTGCCAAGATGTGCGGTTTTGAGGTCTGTCAAGTAAAGGTTTTAAGATGGTGGGAGTACTTACCTTTTCTACCCATCTATCCTCTGCTCCATCTTCTCACGCCCAACGATTTTTCCTTTATACCCTACGAAATACTCGGAAGAACAGTTTATGTGATCGCAAAAAAACCATGAGAATAATTCACTTCATCTACGACCATATAAACAATCCTTGGGTAGGTGGTGGTGGAGCGGTAAGGGTTTTTGAAGTATACAGAAGGCTTGCAAAAAAAGGCTACAGCATAACCGTTGTGAGCGGAAAGCATCCAAAGGCTCAGGAAGGCGAGGCACAGGGTATAAGGTTTTTGTTTTTAGGCTCTGATAAAAACTACATTCTCAGCACCTTCTCTTACGCTTTGAGAGCTAAAGGTTTTTTGGACAAACATTATAAGGATTATGACCTCATAGTAGAAGATTTTGCACCTTGGAACCCCATATGCGCATACAGGTATCAAGATAAAAAGCCCGTACTTCTCCAACTCCAGAATTACGAAGGAATAAACACCTTGAAAAAGTATGCACTCCTTGGCTTACCTTTTCTCTTAGTGGAAAGGTCCTACCCCAAAAGATACAACCATGTAATTTCCCTCTCTGAATTTCTCAACAGAGTTTATAACATCAAAGCTAAGGTGATACCCAGCGGTGTTGATAAAGTTGAGGAGAATTTTGAGTTGGGAGACTATGTGGCTTATCTTGGTAGGCTTGATATAACTCAAAAAGGTTTAGACCTGTTAGCTAAAGCCATAAAGGAGTTAAAACACATAAAATTTAAGATAGCTGGGGATGGAAAAGACAGAGAGAAGTTCTTAAAAATGATAGATGGTTGTAAAAATGTAGAGTATTTGGGAAGACTAACCGGAGAAAAGAAGTTTAATTTCATCAAAGGTTCAAAATTTTTAGTCATGCCTTCAAGGTACGAGGGACAAGGAATAGTAGCAATGGAATCCGCATCTTGTGGAAAACCCATAATAGTTAGCGATATTCCTGTATTTTCTTATGTGGTGCAAGCGGGGTTTGGTGTGAGCTTTCGCAAAGACGACCCGAAAGACCTTGCGGAAAAGATAAAGTTTTTATACGAGAGGGAGGATATGGTCTTTGAGATGGGTAAGAAAGGTATAGAGTTTGCCAAAAACTACACATGGGATAGAATAGCTTACCTCTACGAAGAGTATATAAAGAACTTGTTATGATAAGAGACCTATCTTTTGTTGGTGTAGCCTTTCTGTATGCAAACGCTGTAGGCTACATCTTTCACTTTTTTGTGAGCAGACACTTGGGAACCTATGGATACGGTGAGTTTATGGTTATCTACTCTTTAATGTTGAGCGTGGGGAACTTTATAAACTTGTTTTCTAACTCTTTGGTAAAAGAGCTTCTAAAAAGTGGGCAAGGAATGAAAAGTGAGCTTTCTTATCTGAGATGCTTGGGTTTGCTCTTGGGATTTTTTATTCTTATGCTTGGAATAGCATTTGCTGAGCCTGTAAAGGATTTTTTGAGGATATCAAAAGCTCAGTACTTTTGGATAGTAGCTGGTATCTGGTTTATTCAGCTTTTGCTGGTGATAGAACGAGCCTACCTTCAGTCTTTAGAGAGGTTTAGCTTACTTGCTTTTTCCGTATTTATTGAGCAAAGCGTGAAACTTTTAGCTGTGTTTTTCCTTATAAACTTGGGTGTGTTTGGGGTCTTGTTGTCTTTTTTTGTGAGTATGTTTTCTACTTTCGGGCTAGTTTTAAGTATTAATAGAGCCTTTTTTGTTGGGCTAAAAAGAGTAAGTATTTTAAGTCTTGTTAAATCTTCTCTGTTTACCTCACCCGTAGGTTTTTTTGTATACGCAGACGACCTCTTTATAAGGAGGATCTTTGACCCACATACCGCTGGGCTGTATGCTTCCGTTTCTTTGGTAGGTAAAGTATTTATATGGCTTATTATAACGCTCATGAGTGTGCTGTTTCCTAGGTTCGTAATGTATGCACAAAAAAGGGAAAAAGTAGGAAGTCTTCTAAGAAGAGCGCTCTTTTGGTGTTTTTTTGTGTTTATTGTTTTTGAAGTTTCCTTAATTTTTGTAGGTAAATACCTTTTTGTGTTACTTTTCTCTGAAAAATTCCTTACCGCCTTTACCTATTTACCCTTCTATCTTTCTGCAGTGCTTTTTTTAACCTTTACATTGATCTTTATATACCTTCTTACCGCTTTTGGTAAGCATATTTGGTTACCTTACCTTCATCTTTTTCTTTATTACAGTGGATTTTTATTGCTTGATTTTAAAAATGTCTGGTGGTACATTTTTTACATATTCTCTATAAATCTGTGCTTTTTGCCTCTCTATGCTCTTTCTATACGCAATCGGTAATGGGAAGTTAGCACTCCAGAAAGACAGCCACCCACAAAGAAGGCAAAGAGGAATAAGCCAAAAAGCTTTGAAAAACCACCAAAAGGTGAGCTGATAAGCCACATACCTGCCAAAGGCAGAAGCATAAAGGAAAGAAACACTTTTGTATCTTTGTTGCTTATCTTTATCTTAAAAAGGTATCCCACAGGGGTTGTTTCAAGATTTTGGACAAATCCTGCATACAGAAGAAGGGCAATAAAAAGCTTAAAGAGAGAAAGGAAAGACCATACAAGCACTTGAGATGCGAAAAACCCAGATGCTATACCTTCCAAGTTTAAACTTTTAGAAAACCATTCAGAGAGTGAAAAAACAAAAAAGGTATCCAACAAAGCTGTTGCAGTAAAACCTAAGGGAGATACGCTTTCTATATGGACTTCTTCTTGGTAGTAGCAAAGCTCATCAAGAACATTTTTCCATTTTTTGTATGCTTCTCTTTCCATTTCAAAAACAAAAGGCTTACCCACATTTACAGACCTGAAAAATTCTGATATACTTACTCCTAAACTTTCTAAGGCGTCTACGAGCTTTTCTATACTTTCTTCCTTCACAGAAATTATCTTTATCCTTACTCTGTTGCTCATTCTCTTATAAGTACTGGAGTTAGGAATATGAGAAGCTCCGACTGTGTGTTTTGTAATCTTTCCTGTCCAAAGACCCACTTGAGTATGGGCACCCTCACAAGACCAGGGATCCCTTCGTTGGTTCTGGACTCTTGGTTGTCTATTATACCTCCTATAACTAAGGTGTCTCCATCGTTGACTACTACTTTTGTGGAAGCTTCTTTGGTGTTTATAGCTGGTCCCTGAGGAGTCTGTTGTCCGGGTGTGTCCCTTTTAAGGTTTATGTCAAGGAGGATTCTACCGTCTGGTGAAACAACTGGCGTGACATCAAGCTGAAGTACTACATCTTTAAACTGTATGTTTGCTGCCTGACCACCTCCTGCAATTATCGTTGTTTGATAGGGTATCTGTACTCCCTGTTTTATGGTTGCTTTTTGAGCGTTTATGGTTACCACTGTGGGTTTGGCTATGTTCTTAGCCAAGGATACACGTTCAAGAGCGGATAGTCTTAGGTTTAGAGCGTTTAAAATTCCCTTCTGGAAGGCAAAGGTGAATATACCACCCGGTGTGGGAGAAAGCCCTGGCGTGTAGTATATGGGAGAGCGCACACCCACCCCTGTATCTGGTGGTACATATACATTACCCAACGGTGGTGGCGTGCCTATGTTAGCTCCCTGTCCCGCTCCACCGCTCATAAACTGAGGCACTCTTGCCTGAGAGAGCAAAACATTCCAATTTATACCCAGCTCCCTTAAGGCTTCATCTCTTATCTCAATGATCCTAGCTTCTATCTTCACTTGAACAGGTGAGTCGCTTATGTAGTCTTTAAATCTTTCTCTTATCTTCTCTATGACTTCTGGATAGTCCGTAATCATCACAGCGTTGAACTCTTTTAGTATAGGCGAAGGAGGAGTTTGCTGTTGAGTTTGCTGTTGGGCTTGTGTTACCTGTGGCTGTTGTATGGGTGTTTGTACCTTTATGGATCCACCGCTTAATACCGCACCGGCTTCTGACCTGAGTGGCTCTATCATCTTTATGAATTCGTCTGGGCTTATGTACCTAAGGTAGAAGATCTTGGTTATGGGTCTTCTTTCTGTGGGTGTCATGGTGAGAAAGTTTTTAAGCACTTCCTGATACTTTTCCATCTGTTTTGGACTGTCTGTTATCACCAAAGCAGAAAAGCTCTGCACTTTCGTGATTAGAGTATCTGGCTTTTTATAGGCACTTAAAAGCCTTTCCGCTTCGTCTAAGGATATGTTTTTAAGATAAAAGACTCTTGTGATGCGCTCTTCTGGAGGTGCTACTTTTTCCACTATCTTGGCGTAATCTTTAAGTATTGGTTCAAGCTTTTTTATGCTACGCTCTTCGTCTCTTATGTAGACTGTCTTGAGGGTCTTGTCTATGACTATTTCCGCAGAAGGACTTACTCTTGGCTTTAAAAACTTGACAAACTCCTCTATTTGCCTGTCATCAAGCCCAGAAAGGCTCATGCTTATCTCTCCAGCTTTGGTTATCCTATAGACCTTCCTGTCTATGGGTACCGCTATAAGTCCGTACTCTTTGAGTATTATGTTCATAGCTTCTCCAACTGGCACTGGTTTGTATATGGCTATGCTAACAGTTTTGGATACTTCTTGCGATACCTGAGGGTCAAAGATAACATTCATATCAGCAACCTGAGACAGGGCTTTTAGTACGGTTTCCAGCTTCACATTTTCAAACTTCATCTCCTTTATGGTTTGTGCTAAAGACACGCTTAGCAGGAGCAGTACAGACATAAGCACCCTTTTCATCTCTTCCCTCCTTCTTCAGCCTTTTTTAGAAACTGCGATGGGTTTTGGTCTACCCTGATAGTTTTTACCTTTCCGTCCTTCTCCTCAACAACCACATAGTTTTCCGTTTTTCCATGCTTTTCTAGAATTATATAACCCACCGCACCTTCCATACTTTCAAAAGCTTTCTGTGAAAAGGCTACGCTTACCAATGAAAACAAAAGCAGTTTCTTCATTTTTCCTCCTCCTTTATAAGAACAAAAACATCAAGCTCTCCGCGCAACTTTCCAGGCTCTGCTTGGGATATCTGTATGCTTGAAGGATATGATATAACACCACCTTTTGACATACCCTCCATAAACTTTTCAACAGCTGGATAAGTTCCTGTAAAGCTCACTTTTATGCTCTGTTTTATGTACTTCACTCCTTCCTGTTTCTGTTGTTGCTGTTTTTTCTGTTGTTGTTGTGCTTGTTGGGGCTGCGGTTGAAGTTCTTTGACAAACTTTTCGTTTCCTGCGCTTTGAAGCACATAAAGAGTTTCTTGACCTGGTTGTATCTGCACATTGGTTATGGTGAGCCCGCTCCTTTTTGCTAAAAGACCTATATTTTTGAGTACAACGCTCACATCTTTTTTGGTAGGTATGGTTCCCACCATAGCAGAAAGCTCTTTTTCTTTCTCTTCTAAAAGTCTCCTCGTCTCTTCTTCTTTCTTTTTGAGGTTTTCAAGGAACCTAGGGTTTGTAGAGCGCTGTAGGTTTTCTATTTCCCATTGTGTTTTTTCTTTCTGATCTTTTAATTTACCCATTTCTTCTTTTGCAGGCTGGAGGAGCAAAAAGTAAAGAAAAACAACAAGAGCAATGGGTAATCCCACAAGCACAAACACTCTCTGCCATTGGGGAAGTTCATTGATTTTCTGCATTCCCTTTCCCTCCATACAGTGTCTTTTCTGTGGAAAGTTTTGCGCTGTAATACTCAAATCCGTACTGATTTGTCTTTCTTTCTACGCTTGATACCTCTATGGCTCTTGATAGTGATGCGAGCTTTTTGGTGTAATTGCTTATCCCATAATAATCAAGAGATTGAAGCTCAAGCTCCGCCTTTATGAGCGATGTGTTAATATCCAAGCTCTCTTTGTAAGAAGATATCCAAGAAACTGATGGCACTGATTTGACATGAAAGAGAAAAGTGTTGTTAAAGGGCACATAGTAGGATTTTAGCCCTACGATTATATCTTTGCTTTTATCTATGTCCTTTATTCTGTTCTCAAGGTCCCTTATGTTATTCTCGATAAGATTCTTCTCCTCCGCAAACTTCTTTGCTCTCACTTGCAACTGCACCTTTTGAGCGTTAAGTTCTTCCAGCTGTTTCCTAAGATTCTCCATGTCCGAGTGGAGCTTGAGATAATAAAGCAGTGTTAACGCAAAGCTTATCCACAAGATGACTGACAGATAATAAATAACCTTTTCTTTTTGGGTGGGAAGGCTTATCTGTGGTATTCTTCCTACTGCAGGCTTTAATTCCTTCTCCTCCTTCTTTTTTGCAAGGTTTATCTTTATCATCCCTCCATACCTCTCAGGCTAAGTGTGTAGGGAATAAAAAAGTTAGGTTTTAAGTTTTCTATATCAAGAAGACCAAGTATGGGTAGGTTTTCAAGTACGCGCGTTAGGAGTTCTTCCTCAGAAAGGATGGGTCCTGCTATGTAAATATTGGTAAGATCGTTGATAATTAAGATATTTCTTATCTCTGCAAAGAAGTTTTCCAAGGAGGGTTCGTCCCTGGTCTTGAGGTATTCCGTGTAGTCCCAAGGTGTTACAAAATAAGCCACATTCAGGGGTGAATAATTTACCAATAAAGCGTAGCCATAGTCTATGTAAAGCACAGAAAAGGGAAGTGCTATCTTGTTATAAAGCCCGTAGTTTATTATGGTTATAACTTCGTAGTCAAGCATCTTCAGTCTCATACCAGCAGATTCTATAAGCCTTTTCAGATTGTTTACCGCTTCTTCCCTTGCAAGCACCAAAAGCATGACAACATTTTTGGCATCTTTTTCTCTTTCAAGCACAAAATAGTCGTGCAGTGTGCTCTCTTTTATCATGGAAAGCTCTCTTTTAACAGCCCAATCTATGGCATGCTGAAGGTCTTTCTGACTCATGGTGGCAGGGTATTTGTAAAACTTTAAAAGCCCATCGTTGACAGGCAGACAGGATATTACATCTCTGTCCTTTAAGTTGTATCTTTCCACATAAGTTTTTAATATACTCAATTTCTCGCTTTCACTTTTACCTTCCCAGCGAACTTCTAAATCAAAAACGGGCTTTTTTTCCTCATTCAGGTCCAACATCCTGAGGACTCTATCTGTTATTTGCACAGATAGAGAGACTTTGGTTTTTCTTAGAGTGGGAAGTTTTAGCTTTGGTAATGTTAGTTTCATTTGACTACCTCTCCAAGCTTCTCTTCCGCTTTACTTACCACAAGCATGGTCTTTAAGACAGAGTCTGGGTTTAAGGATATGCTGTCTATACCTTCTTCTACTAAGAAGACTGCAAACTCTGGGAAATCTGATGGTCCTTGCCCGCATATGCCAACTTTTCTTCCTTTTTCTTTTGCTATCTTGATGAGCTGTGATATGAGTCTCTTTACAGCTTCATTGCGCTCATCATACAGGTGCGCTACTAAGGCTGAGTCTCTGTCCAAACCTAAGGTAAGTTGGGTAAGGTCGTTAGAACCTATGGAAAAACCATCAAAGATCTCTGCAAACCTATCTGCAAGAAGCACATTGCTGGGAAGTTCCGCCATTACATAAACTTCTAAGCTGTTGTCCCCTTTCTTAAGATTGAACTCTTCCATGACTTTGAGTACCCTCTGTCCCTCCTCTGGTGTTCTGCAGAAAGGAACCATGACCTTAGTGTTAGTAAGTCCCATCTTGTTGCGCACTCTTAGGATGGCTTGACACTCAAGTCCAAAGGCTGGCTTGTAAGTGTCTGAGTAATAACGAGATGCACCTCTCCATCCGAGCATGGGGTTCTCTTCTTCGGGTTCAAAAAGCTCCCCACCTATGAGTCCCCTGTACTCGTTAGACTTAAAGTCAGAAAATCTCACTATCACAGGATTGGGATAAAAAGCTGCGGATATCTTGGCAATTCCATACGAAAGCTTTTTTACAAAATACTGGGCTTTGTCTTCGTATCCAAAGGTAAGGTTTTCTATGTCTTCTATGATTCTCCTTAGTGGTATGGCTTTTTTGTCTCTACCTTTGACTAACTTTTCCGCAAGCTCCCCTCTGGCGTTATTCTGAATAACTGACATGAGGCAGTATCCTTTTTCGTCTAAGAGCCCTTCCTTCTCAAGCTTTAAATACAGTTCTTTTAATTCTTCGTAATGGATAAGAGCTAATGGGTGTATCTTTATGTAGTTGGCTATTATGAACTCTTCTCTGGCAAGACCAACACCATCGTTGGGTATAAAGGAGTACTTGAAGGCAGACTCTGGGTTTCCCACATTCATCATGATCTTTGTCTTGGGTCTTGGTAGGTGCTCAAGGTTTATTTCCTCTACCTCAAAGGGTATGCCGCCATCGTACACATATCCTATCTCACCTTCCGCACAGGATACGGTAACTTCCATACCGCTTCTTAGTATTTCAGTAGCTTTATGAGTACCCACCACCGCAGGTATGCCAAGCTCCCTTGCTACTATGGCTGCATGGGCTGTTCTGCCTCCTCTGTTGGTGATTATGGCAGATGCTTTTTTCATTATTGGTTCCCAATCTGGGTCTGTGATGTCTGTAACTAACACTTCACCCTCTTGGAACTTCCCCGCATCCTTAAGGTCGTATATCACCCTTACCTTACCCACAGCTATTTTATCCCCTACCGCTATGCCGTAAACCAGTCTTCTCTTCTCCCTTTCTTCTACTGGCTCTACGAATTTATAAACTTTGAGCACTCTCTCTTCCCTTCTTGAATGTACCGTTTCTGGTCTTGCCTGAACCACAAAAAGCTCGTTTAGAATACCATCCTTTGCCCACTCTATGTCCATAGGTGTCCATCTTCCGTTCTTCTTTGAATAGTGTTCTTCTATGAGTATTCCCCACTTGGCAAGCTTTAGGATCTCCTCATCTGTTAGGGCAAACTGCTTCTGTTCTGATATGGGTACATTGACTATTTTTGTTCTCTCTCCTCCTACACCATAGACCATTTTTCTGTCTTTGCGCCCAAGCTTTTTCTCTATTATTGCTGAGTAACCTGCTTGAAGTGTGGGTTTAAAAACCATGTATTCGTCAGGTGTTATGGCTCCTTGAACCATGAGCTCACCAAGTCCATAAGCGGCGTTTATCACCACTACATTCTTAAAGCCAGACTCCGTGTCAAGGGTAAACATCACCCCCGAGGCTCCCATGTCTGACCTTACCATCTTTTGTACGCCCATAGCTAAACCTACCTTGAAGTGGTCAAAACCAAACGACTCCCTGTAAGATATGGCTCTATCGGTGAACAAAGATGCAAAGCCGTTCTTTATAGCTGTCAGGACATTTTCCGCACCCACTACATTTAGGTAAGTATCTTGCTGACCCGCAAAGGAAGCGTGAGGTAAATCTTCTGCAGTAGCAGAAGATCGCACCGCAACATCTACCGCAAAAGAGCCGTATTTTTCTGAAAGCTTAGTGTAGTATTCCTTTATAAGCGCCTCTAACTGTGAGGGGAACTCTCCACCTCTTACAAGCTCTCGGACTTGATGACCTCTTTTAGCCAAGTCCTCCACATTTTTTGTATCAAGTCCTTTTAGGACTTTCCTTATCTCCTCTTCCAGCTTGTTATACCTCAAAAACTCGTAATAGGCTTCTGATGTCACTACAAAGCCGTAAGGTACGTTTATCCCTAAAGGGGATAAGTTTCTTATCATCTCACCCAAGGATGCGTTTTTACCACCTACTAGGGGCATGTCTTCTATACCTACCTCGTCAAGCCAAACCAAGTAGCGCTGGGCCATCTTTACACCTCCTCATATACTAATTTTCCAAAGTCTGCAAATTTATTGAAAAGTTGCTTTACATTTAAAAGTAAAGCCAGTCTGTTTCTTCTTATCTGTTCATCCTTGTCCATAACGAGCACCTTGTCAAAAAATTGGTCTATGAATTCTTTCAAAGGTTGAAGGTCAAGGATATCTTCTACCTTTAGCCTCTTGAGATTTTCCCAAAGGTCTTTTTCCTCCCTTTCTCTGAGAGCCATCTCATCCACCATGCTGTCCTCCCAGTCCTTGGGAAGGATCTTTACTACCCTCCTGTATGCGCTTACTACATCTTTAAATTTTTGCTCTTCTTTTAAACTGGCAACCCTTTTAGCTACATTTATGCTTTCTAAGGGTTTCAAAGGGTCATGAACTTCAAGCACCGCTCTTGCAACATCATACCCGTAAGGTTCAAGATAAGCTTCAAGCCTACTTCTCAAAAATTCTTCCAATGTTTCATCTACATTACCGTAAGTCTCTTTTATTAGCTCTCTCAGATTTAAATCCCATTGGGTGTCTTCAATTATGGAAAACACCCCATGGGCGTGTCTTCTAAGACCGTAAGGGTCAGAACTACCCGAAGGGACTTCGCCTACTCTTATTAAGATTACCAGGTTATCCAATTTGTCCGCAAGAGAAAGCACTTTACCTACCAGTCCAGAAGGCAGAAAGTCAGAGGAGGACCTGGGAAGGTAGTGCTCGTATATAGCAAGGGCTGTCTCTTGGTCTTCACCCTGAAGAAGGGCATACACATATCCCATGTATCCCTGAAGCTCGTCAAACTCTCTTACCATATGGGTAAGAATGTCCGCTTTTGAAAGGTAGCTTGCTCTTTTTAGCTTCTTAAGGGTGTTTTCGTCTAAGTTTAAAGTCTTTCCTATTTTTTCCGTAAGAGTTATAAGCCTTTGGGTCTTTTCTAACAAACTACCCGCTTTTGGATGAAAGACCACCTGGGATAGTCCCTCTACTAATTCTTCAAGTCTTACCTTCAGGTCTTCTCTGTAGAAGAAAAGAGCGTCTTCTAACCTTGCCTTTACTACCTTCTCGTAGCCTTTGACTATAAGGCTATCCTTCGGAAGATTCCCGCTTATGGCTATAAAGTTGGGAAGGAGCTTGTCTTGTTTTTTTACGCAAAAGAATCTTTGGTGATGGGCGAGCACAACCACTATAACCTTTTGAGGAAGTTGAAGGTACTTTTCGTCAAAAGCACCTACCACTGCGAAGGGAAACTCCACAAGGTTTGCTACCTCTTCGTCAAGTCCCTCTGGATACTCAGCAACACCACCCAAAGCGTAGCTCTCTTCTTTTAGAAAGCTCAAGATCATACCCAACCTCTCTTTAAAGTCGGGCACTACATAATGTTCTTTGAGTTTCTCTTCGTATTCAGAAGCGGACCTTAACTCTATCCACCCTTGCGATAAGAACCTGTGTCCCTTTGTCTTCCTTCCTGCCTGAACACTACCAAAGCGCAAGGGAACTACCTGCTCACCGTAAAGGGCACATATCCATCTTACAGGCCTTGAGAACTTTATGTGGGTTTTGTCCCAACGCATGCTCTTTGGCAACGGTGCAGAAAGGAGGATACTTTCAAACTGCTCTGCAAGAAGGTCAAGGGGCTTTTTACCCTCTTGAACTTTCTTTACCGCAACATACTGGGCTGTGCCTTTTTGCAGTGTTATAATGTCTTTTTCGGATGTTTGGGTTCTCTGAAGAAAGCCCAATAGAGCCTTTGTAGGTTTCTTTTCACTATCGTAAGCTGCACTTAACGGAGGTCCTATGAGTAGTTCTTCGTGCACGGAACTTGTATTCTCAAAGTTTTTGTAATATAGGGCTATCCTTCTGGGGGTTCCGTAAGTTTTAGCATCTTTTCTTCCAAGGACATGACCCAGAGCCTCTCTGAGGTGTTCTAAAAGGGGGTTTATTACCTTTGTGGGGAGCTCTTCGGTACCTATTTCTACAAGCAGGTCCATTTACCTTTCCTCCATGAGAAGAGCGCTTGCCAAATTGCCAAAGTAAGTGCCCTTAGCTGACTTTTCCACTTGTGAGTAGACCTCTTTTGCTTGATCCTTCCTTCCCATCTTTTCTAAAACCAAACCCATAAGGATCTGTGCAGAGTAGTAATTAAAGCTGTTTCTACTTATGCCCTTTAGCAGTTCAAGAGCTTTTTGGTTGTTCCCAGCAAGGTAATAAGCGTAAGCCAGTCTTTCTTTATATAAGGGCGCAACATCCTCATCTTTGAGTGAGCTTATTATGTCCTGAAGTGTCCGCACCTCATCCACCTTGATGCCTTCTTCTTTTTCTAAGTAAAGCTCATAGGAAAGCACGAGGGGTTTGTAAGGAGAGTTAACCTTTTGGATTTTTTTTATGAGATCATCTGCCTGTTTGTAGTTTCCAGATTGTATGGCACGCCTTATCTCGTACTCTTGATAGGAAAGCTCTGAAAGTTTTTTGTCCTTCCACCACTTTAATCCACCCAAACCCCCCATCACAACAAGCAGGGCTAAAACTAACAGCACTATCCTTACAGGAGAATATCTCATCATAAAACATTATAGCAAAAGCTACGCTCTCTGAAGGCCTGCCTTAAAAATCCTCTCCTTTATATCTAACATAAGAGCGCTTGCAACGAATATGGAAGATAAAGTACCAACGGCTATACCTACCACAAAGGCAAACATAATGTCGGAGAGAGCAGGTCCTCCCAGTAAGAACAGAGTAAAGGCAACCACAAAGACCGTCAAAGATGTCATGAGAGTTCTTGACAAAGTCTGATTTATAGACAAGTTTATCACCTGCTTTAGGTTTGTAGCCTTTCTTATCCTGAGGTTTTCCCTTATCCTGTCAAATACCACCACCGTGTCTGACACAGAATAACCCGCCACTATAAGAAAGGAAGCTACCACATCAAGGTTTATCTCCTTCTGCGTAAGAGAATACGCACCTAAAACCACTAACACATCGTGAACGAGGGCTACTATACCACTAAAAGACCATATGGGCTCAAACCTGTAGCCTAAGTAAAGTAGTATCCCGCCTATGGCAACCAAGAGAGACCATAGGGCTTTCCTTCTTAGTTCGTCGCTTATCACCCCACCTATACTTTGCATGCTAATGAGTTGAGCGTTTCCAAGTTTTTTCAAAACAGAAATGGCTTTCTCTTTTGGTTCTCCCACCTTGAGCTTTACCAGCAGAGTCCCAGAAGCGGTATCCTGAACCTGTACAGAACTCAGACCAACATCCATTAGGCTACTTCTTATCTTAGCTATGTCTATCTTTGGTGAGTATTTCACTTCTATGACTGTCCCTCCTGTAAAATCAAGCCCTAAGTTCAAACCGTTCCAATATAGAGAAAACAAGCTAACAAAAACAAGAATTACGGAAATGACATAGGCATACGGCCTGATACCCATAAAATCAATCTGTTTCATACCAAAATTTTACAGCATTTCAACGCTTTTTACGAACTTATCTTTTATGAGCATCTCCATGAGTGTGTCTTTCTCTCTTTCGTTAAGTTCGCTCTGCAGAGTTATTTCAAATCCTTCTTTTAGCTTTGATACTCTACGCACCTCAAAGTTTCTCAAGAAACCTCTTAAATAATTTACAGGGTCCTCTACACCTTCAACGGTTAACGCTATTATATAACTTGTACCCATCCTTATGAAGTCCCTTTCTATCCTGCTCATGGTAGAAAGGGTAAGAAGTAATAACAAAAGAGCAAAAAGAGACATAGTATACATACCCATACCTATGGAAAGTCCTATGCCCGCTGTAGTCCAAAGACTGGCAGCAGTAGTGAGCCCTTTTATGGATACACCTAACCTTATTATAGCACCTGCACCCAAAAAGCCTATGCCTGTTATTACCTGTGATGCTATTCTGGATGGATCGGCTGACATCCCTTGAGCATAAGCGTAAACCGTGTGAATGGAGAGCAGACTCATAAGAACAGAGCCAAGAGCTAAAACTGAATGAGTTCTAAAGCCCGCAGGCTGTCTTCTCTTTTCTCTCTCCAAGCCTATCAGAGCACCCGCAAGAAAAGCCAATATTATCCTTAAAAAACCTTCCCACATGGAGAAAGGAAGATGTTCAGAAAAGCTCATAACATCATTTTAGGCTCAGGTAGTGCTTTTGTAAAGGTATACTCTTCCATAACTTCATGGGGTCTTCCTATCTTATGCACTGTGTGGTTTTCTATCCACATGACCCTGTCACATACCTTCTTTATGTCTTCTGCAGAATGAGACACGAATATGATGGTAACACCTCTCTGCTTAAATTCTTCCATCTTTTTTAAACACTTCTTTTGAAAGCTCAGATCCCCAACCGCTAACACTTCGTCTATTAGGAGTATGTCTGGGTCTAAGTGTGCCACTACTGAAAAGGCAAGCCTTGCAACCATACCTGACGAGTAAGTCCTCAAAGGCTGGTCTATAAAATCCCACAGCTCGGAAAATTCTATTATGCTGTCCATCTTCTTCATAACCTCTCTTCTTGTCATGCCCATAAGAACCCCATTTAGAACTATATTTTCCCTACCTGTAAGCTCTTTGTGAAATCCAGCACCAAGCTCTAAAAGAGGACTTACCCTACCTCTTACTATAACCCTTCCTTTTGTAGGCTTTAGAACTCCTGCTATTAAGCCAAGTATGGTGCTTTTGCCTGCGCCGTTTTTACCTACTATACCAAAGGTCTCACCCCTGTAAACTTCAAAAGATACATCTCTAAGGGCTTCAAAGCTCTTGCTTTTTAGCTCCTTTAAAGAAGAAGGTAGTGTAAAGATAAACTTTTTTAATCCTGCGGTTATGTGGGTATAGAAAGGATAAGACTTGCTTACCTTGTCAAAGATAACCGCCGCTTGACTCATCAGAGAACCTCTGCAAACCTCCAAGATAGCTTCCTAAAAAGGCTATAGCCTGCAAGAAAGATGGTCAGAGAGTACAAAAATCCAAAAAGTAGGAGGTTAGGCTCAAAGGACTGTCCCAAAAACAGTCTTCTCCAGCAGATGATCAGAGGAGCCATGGGATTAAGGTAAAGTATGTATTTGTAATTTTCCGGAAGCATGTCTTCGCCATAAACCACGGGAGTCATGTAAAAAAGAAGTGTGAGAAAAATGCTCACAAGCCTGTCAAGATCGCGAAAAAAGAGATGTAAAGATGAAACCGCAAGAGATATGCCATAACTAAGCAGGAATTGGGGTACAAATACTAAAACTAAACCCAAAGGTAGCCACCAACTTGGACTTCTGCCGTAAATGTATACAAAAATAAGTATCACGGGCACAGATAAAAGAAAATGCATGGAGTGGTTTATCACACAAGACAGGGGTATGAGCTCTCTTGGAAAGTTGAGCTTTTTTATGAGGGAAGCATTATCCATAAGTACAAAGAGAGAGGAGCTTACTGAGTTAGAAAACCACTGCCATGGAAACAGAGCTGTTATGAGAAAGAGGGGATAATCTTCTATTTTTACTTTCATAAAAACCTTGAAGGCCATGTAGAACATCAAAGCGAAAGCTAAAGGATGCATAATGGACCAGAAATACCCAAAAACACTGTTTTTGTACCTTACCTTTATTTCCTTCTGGGTCAATACATAAACCAAGTCAAAAAAGTACCGCATTTTGTTGTAAATTATACATTATGGAGAAGAAGTACGGAGAGCTCGCAATAGAGTCTGCCCATTTGGAACCTTGGGAAAACCCAAGCCCTGAAAGGGATTATCTCATAGAGATCACTTTTCCTGAGTTTTCCTGTCTTTGTCCTCGCTCTGGATATCCCGATTACGCTACAATAAAGATACGCTACATTCCAGACAGGTATATAATAGAGCTAAGATCTCTAAAGCTTTGGCTTAACAAGTTCAGAAATAGATACATATCTCACGAACAAGCTACCAACGAGATATACGCAGCGCTTTATGAGACACTAAAGCCGCGCTTCCTTGAGGTTATAGGCGATTTCAACCCAAGAGGTAATGTGCATACAGTAATAACAGTCAGGAGCGACGGTCGTTATCTTTAAGGAGTTTTTTCATGGTCTTTATAGATTCGTATCCTGTGAGCACTTCGTCTCTGTATACCTTGTAAGGAGAGAACCTGTGCCTTTGATAAAGCCTTACTATGTACTCAGCGTAAGGAAATACTTCTGAGCCTTTTAGGTTTTTAAGCAACTCTTCTGGTAGCACAGTGCTTGGCATTTTTAAGAGTTTGAGCATATTTCTGTAGAGGTTCTCCGGCGTCTTTCTGCTACTTTTATAGAACTTTATAAGTAGGTATACCACAGAGGATATTAAAAGAAACTCAAAAATTCCCAGAATAGGTTTTCTCAAGCTGTGCGTTTTTATGCCAAACCTCATTCCCCTTTGTATCTTTTCAAAGAGGGAAAACTGCTTTTCTGAAGAAAAACCCACCACATTTGAGTACCAAAAGCTCAGCACCGCATCCCTCATAAGTGAAAGCTTAGATATTTCCTCTAGATTAGGTGAGGTGTAAGGTGGTGTAGTGTCTACTCTTACCCAGCGACCCTTTACATAAGCCTCAACCCATACATGAGCCATTGAGTTAGTAATCACATAATAGTTCCCGTAATCGTTCCATACACCCCCCTTAAACCCACCTACTACCCTTGCAGGAATGCCCATAAGCCTAAGGAGTATGGCGGTAGCGCTGGCGTAATACTCACAGTTCCCCTTTTTTGAAACAAAGAGAAAGTATTCAAGAGGATCTCCACTGTACCTGCCAAGTTCAAGAGAGTATTTAAAGCTCTTTGAAAAGAATCTTTCTAAGTTTTTGAGCATGTCTTCTTGGTCCTTTGCCCCCTTAGAGAGCTCATGAGCAAGTTCTACAATGCTTTTAGACACACCTTTGGGTACTTGTGTATAATCCTGCGGGTCTTCGTACAGGGGTGGCGTGTCAGAAGATACAGCAGTGTACCTTATAGGTCTGGTTATCTCTTTTGAAAACCCAAAAACTCCTCCCGAGAGCATAGAGACTTTCCCCGCAAGACCCTCCAAGTTTTGTACATTCACAGGATAATCAAGAGCGGGCAGATATTTCTCAAAAGTAGGTTCAAGCATAACCGTGTAATAAGTAAGCTTACCTTTATAAGATAAAACAGGGATCTCTTGCTTTTTTGTGCTTATCCATTCGTTTCCCACATAGGTGTCAAAGACGGAAACTCTCCAATACATATTCTTAAGTCCCTTAGAAAGACCATACACTCTGAAGGCTACAGTGTTATCTTGCTGTATCTGTCCCACCTTACCTAAAACCACACTGTCCGCTATGCCAGTCTTTAATCCAGAGTTTGCTTTTCCAAATACATCAAAAAGGGGTGTCTGAGTTCTCGGAAGCAAAAAGAAGAAGGGTACCGTGAGAAAGCTTACCACAAGAAAAAAAAACATAGATACCAGAGCATAGCTTTTGACTATGTTTTTACTAACCACCCTATCACCCACACTCTTGTAAAGGTTTATGAAAACTAAAGAAGAAACACCGAGGGCTATTTCAAGCAAAAGCAAAAGAGCAAAACTTATGCTCAGATTATAAACAGTGGATATGGACACGGAGAAAAGACTAAGAAGCAATATCTGATACATGTCTCTAGGTTTTTTTTCTTCAAGACTCTTTATAGCAAGCAGTAATAATACAGTGTTGGCAAAGGGTTTAATAAGGTCATCCCAACTTATAAAGGATAGGAAGTATCCAGACAGGATCAGCGCAAAAGTGTTAAGGATCCATCTTTTTATGGGGTAGTGTTTTTTAACATCTGCATACATGCCTACAGCATACAAAAGAAGGAAAATAGCAAAGAAAAGATCCTGAGCAATACCGTAAAGTGATAAAACACCTATCAAAGCACACAAGTGTACCAAAGAAAGTGTTATATACCTAAGACTTGCCATGGTATCCCTTTTTAGCTAATGACTTTTTTATCTCGTCTTTTATAGTCTTTTCCGCGTAGACCCTGTAGATTTGAATGTCTTTTAGGTTGGCAAGCACATGAGATACCTCTCTTAAAGATAGGATGCTGTGGTTTTTAGAGAGAAGTATGTCACCATCAAGGACTTTTTTGCAGACCGTATCAAACCTCAGTAACTCAGGGTCATAAAGGGAAGTGAGCTCTTCTTTTATACTTTCAAACTCTTCCTTTGAGCTAGTGCTGAAAACCTCCCTGAAGTGTTCCCTACCTATAAGCCTTTTTATGTATATGTTATCTGGTTGTTTTAAAGCCACAGCAAGGAGTTCTCCGTCTGTCATAGTCATAAGCGCATCTGTGTTTAAAAATTGATCCTTTCTGAAAAACCGTTCTATCATTTCAAGAAGGTGTATGTTGAGTATCCTAACTACCTTGTGAAAATAAACCTGGGCATACATAAAATAACGCCCTAAGACAAAACTCTCCAAGGTCCTTAGAGCACTTACATTTACCGTTTTTTTACCTTCTATTAGGTCAATGTGGTTTAGTAGCCTTTCGTAATCAAAAAATCCGTAATATGTCCCACAAAAGTAAGCATCTCTTCTCAGGTAGTCCATCCTGTCTGCTCCAAACTCACCCGTTATTATGTCAGAAAGAAGTCTTTCTTGATCATCTCTGCACCTTTTGAAGGCAAGCCTTGCTATAAGCTCCACCTCATCGTAAGAAAAACCTTCTTTTCTTAATATTTCTCCTACATGACCCTCTGTTATGGCTTTGTAGCCCACATCTTCGTGGCTTTTATCTCCTAAAAGTACTTCTGTAGTGTGTGAAAATGGGGGGTGTCCTATATCGTGCAAGAGTCCAGCCAATCTAACTATCTCCAAAAGCCTTTTGTCTTTTAGTCCCAAACTGTTGTATATGCGTGTGGCAAGTTCCATAACTCCTATAGAATGTTCAAATCGCGTGTGATGTGCAGACGGAAAGACAAGATAAGCCACACCGAGCTGTTTTATGTACCTTAGTCTTTGAAAGTACACCGCATCTATCACTTTAAGCTCGTGATCCTCCACCCTCACAAAGCCATATATGGGATCAGAAAAGTCTTTAAACATCAGTGGTTTTCGTTTTTCTCTCTTTCAAGTTCCTTTATCTCCTTCATAGTAAGGTCAAACTGATAAAGAGAAGAAGCTACATCCTTGAGATGTCTTGCGGCACGCAGGTATGCCTCTTTTAGCTTTCCATCAGGAAGTTTTTCCGCTTTTTCGAGCAGTCCTCTATGGAATAGTAGCAGGCTGTTTCTGAGGTCGTTAAAGTCCATCTTTTACCTCCTTTTATCCTTCTGAAGATGTTTTTAATACCCTTTATAAGCCTTTTCCACTTAGATTCTTTATTTCTTTCCCCATTTACAAACTCTATCTTAATACTTTCTAAAGATTTGCCCTTTTGAAGTTTTTTAAGAAGTTTCGAAAGATCCCTTCTGAGCTTTTCAAGGTTTATACTGTAATAGACATCACCAAAAGGAGTTATTTTTCTAAGGCAGTCGCTTATGTGTTGTATTGTACTTTCCTTTTTCTTATAGGCTAAGGACAAGGATGATAACGCATCAAAAAAGTTAGCTTCCTTTCTGAATCTTTCTTTCTGAAACTCACAGTAACTTAAAAGCTCTTCGTAGAGTCCTTCGTTAAACATAATGGCAGATACATATACAGCATCGTAAGGTGTCATACTTCTACCGTAATGATGCACCCTGTTTATTACCCCCCAATATTTGACAACCTTTGAGCTAAAGGAGCTTATGTCTTTGCAGTACTTGTGATGTACGCTTATGAAGTAAAACCCCCTTTCGTCTATACGGTATATGTCTTTGCCAGTATAAGTGTTGCCATGCAGGTCGCTGATGAAAAAGATATTCATCTCTGCCAGTATGTCTTTCCAAGAGTTTCTCATGTTGATAAAGTTCCTGCTGGCACACCTTAGAAATTGCTCTAACGGGATGTTAACATTGCCCACCTTTCTTATAAGCTGTACATAACAAAGAAGGTAAAGGATAAGCTCCCTTTTAGATGTGTCGTCAAGCACCTCAAGAAAGATACTCTCAAGCCTGTCGGTTTCCTTTATGTAATCTAACATAACTTTAAATATTAAGCTTTTTTAAAGCCTGTGGCAAGTTAAGTTTGTATTTATCTTTCTTCTGGGCTATAAAGGAGTCCCGTTAAACCTCCCCACACGAGGTGAAGTATAAAGGTAGATATCTGAGAGTTCATAGTCATAGGTCTTTGAAACCATTCAGCCCCTCCAAAAGCTCCTATTAGGGAGATCACTATGACCAGTATGTGCCAGAGAACGCCGTATATGAGTCCCTTTACAATCCCCGGTCCGGGTATCTTGTTCCAAAGAAGCGCTAAGGGTATAGCAAAAAGGGTGGCATCTAACTGATGGTGAATAAACCAAGCAGGGTCTTTTAAACCGGGGAAGAGTCCAAACAGCCCAAACCATTTGGCATAAACTCCATCCAAAAGCACCATGGCATAGCCACCCATCTGGCTTGCAAATATAAAGTTCCAAAGGTTAGCACCTTTCCACATGGTTTAACCCTCCTTATTTGCCATCCATTCCCAATGTTCTACAGCTTCATTAATCGCTTCCAAATGTTCACTTATAGAGTCGTATAGTTTCTTCATAAATATTTCGCACCCTTCAACGGGAGCGTACGGGACAGTATCCTCGATATCTTTTATAAGCTTTTGCATATCTTGTTTGATGATCTTAAGTTTTTCCACATAGGATAAAAGACTTTCTTTTGGTAGACCCTGCTTCATGATGGCACCTCCTTAGTTAATACTAAAAAGTAATGGTAGGGGAACACATTTAACCTCTCCGTTAAAACTAAACCGTTACTTTCTAAAAGTTCTACAGCTCTATCCTCTGGTATTCTCTCTTCTATAGGCGGTCCTGCTGGAGATGGTATGGGGTGCCAATCTATAACAATAATCTCAGCATTTGATTTGGAAATTCTTTTAACTTCCGATAGAAACTTTGAAGGATAAAGAAGCTCATGCAAAAGATTTGCCATAAGCACTCTATCTGCCACACCATCAGCAAGGGGTATTTCCTCTTCGCTACATTTGATGAATTCCACTTTTGTCTCTAATCCTAACTGTTTTACCCTTTGCTGGCATATTTCAAGCATTTTGTCCTCTGAATCTACCGCGTACACTTTTTTACATTTAGAGGCTAATGGTATAGTAAAGTAGCCGGGTCCGCATCCTAAATCCACCCACACTTCTTCCGGGAAAGGCTTTACCCTTTCTAAGAAAACTTCTGTGCTTTGCCACTTCTCTCTTTCGGGGTTTAAAAGAGCCTGCCAGTTTTCTGAAGGAAACTTGAAAACCATCACGCAAACCTCCCCTCTCTGTATTCCCTTAATGTTTGCTCAATCTCTTCCCATGTGTTCATTACAAAAGGACCAAGGCGGGCTAAGGGTTCTTTTAGGGGTTTTGCGCTTCCCACAATAAAAACTGCATCGTGAATGGCTGTGATTTCAATCTCATCCTCATTCCATACATACAATAAGAGCTGGTGCTTCAACTTTCAATGAACCTGACGATACAATACCTTCAGATAGGGCTACGAATGTGTTGTTTCCCTCTTTTGGCAAAAGAGAAAACTTGCCTCCCTTTTTGAGCTTTACATGTAAATACACAACGGGATAAAAACTATTTTCTTTGATATGTCCCCTTGCAAGATCCCACACCTGGCACAGTGCAGTGTCTTCAATGAGCTGTGCAGGAAAATTGTAATAAAAAGGTTCCGACATCTTTTTATCTTTAGGGTTGTTAAGCCAAAGTTGGAACCCCCACAAGAACCCATCATTTACTAAGGGCATTTCAGAATGGAGCACTCCTCTTCCTGCGTTCATCCACTGGAGCCAACCATCTTCTAATATACCCTCGGCACCAGTACTATCTCTGTGTTGGAAGCGCCCCTTTATCATGTAAGTAAGTGTTTGGAAACCTCTGTGAGGGTGTTCTGGAAAACCCTTCAGGTAGTCTTCAGGGTTTGAGCTTTTAAACTCGTCCAGCAGAAGGAAAGGATCAAGCTCTCTAAGGTAAGAACTTCCTATGTATCTTCTTAGCCGAACGCCTGCACCATCTATCACTTTAACCGCAGGATAGACTTTCATATTTCAGTTCTACCTTTTTCATCGTATATGTAAAGCTTTCCCTCTTCTTCGTCCTTTGCCCTTTTATGAGAACCGTCGCAAAAAGGCTTGTTTTTAGAAAGCCCACACTGACATATAAAGTATGTCTCATCTCCCACTTCAAGCTTGTAAGGACCTTTCTCTGTGTGCTTTACAAGCCTTGCCATACCCTACACCTCCTACCTCATTATCTTATCCTTATTTATAACCTTGTCAAGAAGGGACTTTTATGATACTTAATAACTTTTCTGTCTTATTTAAAAACCATCACTCCAAAAGCCCTTTCTCTCTTCTCTTGCCTTTCTTTGGGCGGACAATAAAACCTCTTGGTATTTAACATTTGGCGGTATAGTGTACACCTGAGCATAACCCTCCCTTACAAGAACTTCGTTTAGCATGCGTCCATCAGGTAACCAAACATAGGCTAATATTCTGCCGTATTTGTCCGTAAGCTGCACATCCGTCTCTAAGTATACAGTGGTACCTTCTGGTATTAGGCTTTTCGTGAACTTATAGGCTGTCTTACCCATCTTGATAATGTCTTCTATTGGCATGCCGGTTTTTTCTGCATCTCTGCGTGCCTTTGGGTTGTTACGGCTTTCTGGCGTATCTACACCTATAAGCCTGACCTTTATTTCCTCTCCGTTAGCTACGCAATGGAAGGTATCACCGTCAACAACCTTGCTTACTTTACAAGGGATGTTCTTAGAATTTTGTGTTATAACTACCCTTTCCTGGGGTAGGCACGAAAAAGAAGCCATCAACAAAAGCAGAACAAAGAGTTTTTTCATGGTTCGTAAGACCTCTCTTGAGCTCTGCTGTTTCTGTAGCCGTATACAAGGTAGAGGAATATCCCAAGGGCGTTCCACAGGAAAAACCTTATCCAAGTTTCCTTAGGAAGACCTCCCATGATAAAAATCAGAAGGAAAAGGTTTATAGGGAGTAAGAGTTTTGCGTAGGGTATTCTAAAAGTGGGTACGACATCACAGCTTCTTCTAAGAAGTATAACGCCTACGCCCACCATAAAGTACGCAAATAAAGTACCTATATTAACGAGTTCTGCCAGCACTTTAAGAGGTACAAAGCCAGCAAGCAACGACAGTATGATGCCACCTGTTAATGTGGATACATAAGGGGTCTTAAACTTACTGTGGACAGCGGAGAGCTTTTGGGGAAGTAGCCCATCTCTGGATAGAGCGTAGATTATACGAGTAAAACCAAGCCCCATAACGAGCATCACGCTTGTTATTGTTATAACCGCCCCCGTAGCTATCAGGTTAGCTAAACCTTTGTTTCCTACCTTGAGCATGGCAAAAGCTAAGGCGTCTGGTACGTTGAGCTCTCTGTAATTGACCATACCTACAAGGACAAAGCTAACAGACATATAAAGCAGGGTGCTCACACCTAAAGACAAAATAAGACCTAGAGGGACATTTCTTGTGGGGTTTTTTGTTTCTTCTGCAACAGTGGATACAGCATCAAAACCAAGATAGGCAAATATGATAAGAGAGGCCGCATGCCAAACGCCTATCCATCCGTAGGGAAGAAAGTTCTCAAGATGCTTAAAGTCCACATACTTTATACCAAAAAAGAGAAAAGTAAGAAGAGTTGCTATCTTCAAGACTACTATCAGGCTATTCACCGTAGCGCTCTCTTTAATGCCTATGGTTAGAAGAAAAAATACCGCTACTACACCGAGTAATGCAAAAATATCTACAACGGTACCTTTTGCAGGATCATAGGCACCCATAAGAAATACGGGCAGAGTAAAGCCAAAGTTCTGCTCAAGGAAAGTACGAAGGTAGCCAGACCATCCCGTGGCAACCGCGGCTGTAGCAACTCCGTACTCCACCAGCAAGTTCCAACCCACAAGCCATGCAACTATCTCACCTATTGTTGCGTATGTATAACTGTAAGCACTTCCAGATATGGGGTAAGCTGAGCTAAGTTCTGCATAAACTAACGCGCTAATACCTATAGCTACAGCACCCAAAAGAAAGGAAAGCACTATACCCGGACCAGCGTAAAGAGCGGCTGCCTGTCCAGTTATCACAAATATACCAGCGCCTATTATAGCACCTATACCTAAGAAAGTTAAGTCAAAGAGGCCAAGCTTTCTGGGAAACCTACCTTCATCTACAGCATAACACTTTTTTCTGAAAAAATCCCTCCATAACATGCTTCTCAATTATAGCATTTTATGTATAATTTATTCGGATGAAACTCAGGATAGCTCATAGCCCAGACTCGGACGACGCTTTTATGTTTTACCCTATGGTGTTTGGACTTATAGACACGGAAGGATTGTCCTTTGAACATGTGCTTGCAGACATAGAAACCTTAAACAGATGCGCTTTTGAGGGAACTTACGAGATATCTGCCATCTCCTTTCACGCATACCCTTATGTTGCGGACAAATACCTTGTCCTACCAAGTGGTGGAAGTGTAGGAGACGGATACGGACCCATAGTGGTGTCCAAAAAGCCCTTAGACACGCTCAGAGGTAAAAAGGTGGCTGTGCCAGGCAGACTCACTACCGCTTACCTAATGCTCAAGCTGTACGAACCTGACTTTTACGAGGAGGTTCTGCCTTTTGATCAGATCATGGATGCTGTAGAAAAACAGCTAACAGATGCAGGGCTTGTAATACACGAAGGACAGATAAGTTATGAAGATAGAGGACTTTTGAAGTTTATAGATTTAGGTCAATGGTGGAAAGAAAAGACTGGTCTACCTTTGCCTCTTGGATGCAATGTGGTAAGAAAGGACCTGGGTGTAGACACTATAAAGAAGGTGGAAAGGGTGATGAAAAGAAGCGTGGAATACGCCCTTTCTAACCAAGAAAAAGCCTTAGAGTACGCAAGAAATTACGCAAGGGACATAAAGGATAGCCAAGAGAAAACAGAGAAGTTTGTAAGCATGTATGTAAACCAAAGGACCATAGATTACGGAGAGGATGGCAGGCAAGCGGTTAGACTAATGCTTCAGTGGGGTACAGAAAGGGGGATAATAAAAGCTCAAGTTCCAAAGATAATTTTCTCTGATGAGATGTGATATATTAAGTATTAGTCCCCGTAGCTCAGGAGGATAGAGCGCGAGATTCCTAATCTCGAGGTCGGAGGTTCGACTCCTCCCGGGGACGCTTTGGACATGGAGATAGTTATAATAGAAGGCAGCTTGATACAAGTAGAGGCAGACCTCATAGTAAACCCAGCTAACTCTTTAGGGTACATGGGTGGTGGAGTAGCGGGTGTTATAAAAAGAGTGGGGGGAAGTATTATTGAAGAGGAAGCGGTTATTAAGGCTCCTATTCCTGTAGGTTCTGCCATCATCACAACCGCAGGTAGTCTTCCTTTTAAAGGAGTTATACACGCACCCACTATGGAAGAGCCAGCCATGGAAACCACAGAGGAAAAAGTAAGAAAGGCAGTAAGAGCAAGCCTTGAACTTGCTGATAAGATGGGTTTTAAAAGCATAGCTATGCCAGGAATGGGAACCGGTGTGGGAAAACTTCCCAAAGACATTGCAGCAAAGGCTATGATAGAAGAGATAAAAAGCTTTAAAGCTGTAAACCTTGAAAAAGTACTGCTTGTAGATATTGATAGGGAACTGGTCCAAAAGTGGAGGGATTATGCCCGTTGAAGAAAGGTTCTTTTCCTTTGATGACTCTGAGAGGCTAAAGCAGTCCTTTTTAAATGCGTGCCTAGTGTTTGAAGACTACAAGTTTCTTATGCTTCCTACCATAGAAAGGCATGAGCATAAGATTATCACCCAGCACTACAGACCTTTTTTTATAGGGACATGCCAAGATGGCGGCTTTTTGAGCCTTAGAGCAGACTGGACTGTGAGCCTTGCAAGATTCCTCTCAAGCCTGAGACACTTGGAACTACCGTTAAAAGTTTTTTACTGGGGAAATGTGTTCTCACTCGTGGGTGATTCAGAAAGGTTTCAGATGGGTATAGAACACTTGGGTGTTAAAGAAGTGTACAGCGATGCGGAGGTAATAAGAAAGCTCTGCGAATACCTAAGGATGTGTTCTGTAATGGATTTTGTCGTGAATGTAGGTCATATGGGTATAGTAAACCGTATGTTGGAGAAGTATCCAGATAAACACAGGATAATAAAAGCCATGTTTGAAAAGAACTTCTCAGAGTTACAGAGTTATACAGAACTTACGGAACTCCTCTACATGCAAGGTGGTAAAGAGGTAATTCAAGAGTTTGCAAGTAAGCGCAGTGAGTTTTCTCGGGAGTGTGGAGAACTGCTCGAGATATCCGAGTACTTAGAAAACATTCCTGTGGTTTTTGACCTGTCAGAGATTAGGTTACAACCTTATTATACGGGGATAGTTTTCGAAGTTTTTCACCCACGGCTTGGTTATCCCTTGGCAGGAGGTGGAAGATACGACAAACTTTACAGTCTTTTTGGAAGGGACATACCAGCAGTAGGTGGTGCTGTTTATTTGGATAGACTTCTTGAGCTTTAGTCTTTTTGCGAGTAAAGAAAACCCAATGTCCCTCCCCATACCATGTGGAGAAAAAACAAAGAAACTTGGCTGGAAAAGGAAGCAGACATCATAGCCGTAGAAAACTTAGCACCACCTAAGGAAGTTATAAGAAGAAAAATTACAACACACACATGCCAAAAAGCTCCAAAGACAATACCCTTTGCCACACCCCATTTAAAGGGCAGTCTGCGGTAAACAGCAGGATGTACAAAGAAAAGGGCAAGAACTACCGAGTTTGCCATGTGTCCCAAAACCATGATCACATCCTCAAAACCGTTGAACATACCAAACTGTTTTATTATGTTCAGATACTCTCTGTAAGTACCAAAAAGCCCCAGAAAGCCGTCCATCATAATATCCACAGCCATCATCACATAACCCGCGACCAAAGAAGAAAAAAGGTAGCTGAAAAAGTTCACTTCACTGATCACCCTCAAGGTACTTTTTTACCTCCTGCTTTATGGCTGGGTTTATGCCCAGTCTTTTTAACACATCTTCGTCCGCTTTTAGAAGCTCGTAGAGGTTTTCAAAGTTTCTGTATATTATCCTCTTTTTGACCTCACCTATACCTTTTATGTAGTCAAGCACATGGTGAGTGTCTTCTTTGAGTTTAAGCTTTCTGCTATAAGAAAGGGCAAAATTGTGCGCTTCGTCCCTTATATAACCAAACACTCTGTACAGAATAGGATGGTCTTTTAGACACAGTTCCTTTCCGTCTTCACACAAAAGCGTTTCCTCCTGTTTTGCCAAAGCAAAAACTTTTATATCCATCTGATACTTTCTTTTTACTTCCAGAGCTACATTCATCTGCCCATAACCACCGTCTATTAACCACGCATCAGGCATTATCTCTTCTCCAGCTTTCAATCTTTTTGCTCTTCTTTCTAAAACTTCTCTAATAGATGCGTAATCATCTATCTTATTCACGCTTCTGATTTTGTACCTTCTGTACCTTCTTTTATTCATGTATCCTTTTTCCCAGACCACACAAGATGCTACAGTATACTCACCGTAAAAGTGAGATACATCAAAACCTTCTATGATGGAAGGAAGTTCCATACGGAGCTTTTCTCTGAACTCCTTTTCAAGAAGGTTAAGGTCTATGTGATTGCCCATGTTCTCCCTGATGATATCTTCAAGAGCTTTATCGGTAAGTTTGTCTAGTTTCACCCTTCCTCTCATCTGGAGCCACTCTTTAACTTCCGGTAAGAGCTCAAAGTTGGTAATCACCTGATGGGGTATGGGGTTAGAGTAATAAAAGCCAAGTAAAACCTCTTCCTTCTGTTCTTCTTTGTCAAGCAATATGATCTGTTTGTCCACAAGCTTGGAAGACCTTACTAAAAACACACCCAAGAGTTTGCCCATGGAATAGAAAATGTCTGCGTTAGGAATGGGAATATTAGAAACCCTTTGCCCTTTTGAAAGGTTTTCAAGAGCCAGTACCTGATCTCTTATCTGGGCACACTTTTCAAACTTAAGCTCCTTAGAGTAGCGCTCTATGGCAAGGTAAAGTTCAGGAAGCACAAAGGATACATCTCCTGAAAGCAAGCTCGTGGCGGACTTCACATTGAGCATGTACTCATCGTGGCTAACATAGCCACAACAAGGTGCACAGCAAAGCCCCAAGTGATAATCCATGCATGGCTCTTTTCTTATAGGCATGGGATCACAAGTTCTTAGTTTAAAGAGTTTGTGAACCAACCTTTTTACTTTTTTGGCTTTACCAACGCTGAAGAAAGGTCCAAATACCCTTCCTTGAGATTGCCCTCTAACCAATTTCAGTGTGGGGTATTTATCTCCTGTTAAGAGTAAAAGAGGATAGCCCCCGCCGTATTTGTGAAGTATATTGTATTTGGGTTTATGAAGCTGTATAAGGTCCACTTCTAAAGTTAGAGCCTCAAACTCGTTCCTTGTTATGATCCACTCCACATGTTCAGATTCTAGCATGATGGCTCTTTCCTTTGGCTCTTTCTCACTCTGTCTGTAGTGCTGTAAGAGTCTTTCTTTTAAGTTTTTGGCTTTTCCCACATAAAGAACCTTGTTCCCTTTTTTGAATAGGTAAACACCAGTTTTTTCTGGCACAGTCTGAATATCTTCTAACCTTATCATATCATAATATAATTTTAAGCGGCATCAGGAATTTAGTTATACTTATATGTCGGAAGATGGAGCGGCTGTTAAAAGTGATAGAAGGTGAGCTCATAAGATATCTTGACCCAGAAGTGAGAGAGGTTTTGGAGGTAGGCAACTATATAGTATCCTCTGGTGGTAAGAGGATAAGGCCTATCCTTACTTTACTTACCTGTATGGCTCTGGGTGGAGATGAGAGCAAAGTGCATCCTTTAGCTGTAGGTATAGAATACATACATGTAGCATCCTTGCTTCATGACGATGTAGTCGATGGTGCGGACACAAGAAGAGGTAAACCTTCAGCTAACTTAGTTTTTGGAAACGAGATGTGCGTTCTGACTGGTGATTACATGTATGCTAAGGCTCTTTGGTTATATTCCGTGTATGGTGATATGAAAAGCATACAGATATTGAGCAAGGCTGTTATGGACATGGCTCAGGGACAGGTGCTTGAACTCAAAAGCATAGAAAATGTTATAGATGAAAAAACTTACTTTGACATAATAGACAAAAAAACGGGTGTGCTCTTTGGGGCTAGCATGGCGGTAGGAGCTCTCATGGCAGGAAGGGAAGATTATGAAGAGTTTTACCGCATAGGTATCAGGGTAGGTAGAGCTTTTCAACTTGTTGACGATGCTTTAGACTATGTGGGTTCTCAGGAAAAGCTGGGCAAACCTGTAGGTAATGACTTGAAGGAAGGCAAGTGTACATATCCTCTTATAAGCGTGTTAGACAAACTTGATAGAAGAGATGTGGAAAGCTTTTTGAAGAACCGCAACACTGTATGGCTCAGGCAGAAGGTGATAGAGTTAGGTGGAGTTGAAAACACCTATAAGAAGGCAAAGGTAGAAACAGACCAAGCCTTAGAGGATCTTCACAGGATAGCCGGGAAAGATGCTGTAGAAATCCTCTTTCCTCTCATAATCTCTAGTGTAAAAAGGGAGAGGTGATCACCTGTTGGCACTTAGTACTTTGTACACTTTCCATACATAGGTACTTATATCCCTTGCCTTTTTACCTTTGTTGTAGCAATCAACCGCCTTCCAGTTAAAGCCATGGTTAGCTATACATTCCTTAAGTATGTAAGCTCCCGCTCTTATGTTTTTACAAACATCCCAAAGGTCTTCTTCTTTTTCTATAATACCTAATCTTTTAAGCTTAGGTATATTAGATGAGTTTACCTGCATTATACCTATATCGTAAGTTCCGTTAGAATTCCTATTTAGTGCGTTATACCTTAACCCGCTCTCCACATAAGCTATTACTACAAGAAGTTTCCTATTTACCTGCATCTCTTGAGAAGCTTTGTCAAAACAAACAGACAACTCAAACATCTGAATACTGTTTTATAACGGTAATCGCTTCTTCTTTATCCAGAATACAATAACAAAGGCAACGAACAACAAAGTAATGAACACAGATGCGGGCAAGGCTATAACCTTGTTTATCCTAAGGAATGTGTCAAGCAAGAAAAGAAACAGAAGATAAAAACCATAAACCACTAAAAGGAAAGAAAAAGCTTGCCATAGTTTGCTTAACACACTCAAGTCAAGCCTCCAACATGGTCTCCAATGTTATTCTAACACACTCTGCAAGAGCCTTAAGATGGTATCCTCCTTCAAGAGCAAACAAAGATGGGACGCTCAACTCTTTGCACACATTGAGAATACTTTTGACTATGCTCCTCACGCCTTCTGTGCTAACATTCAGATAGGTCAGAGGGTCATCTTTGTGTATGTCATAACCAGCTGATACGAGCACAAACTCGGGGTTAAACTGTCTGACAAGCTCAGGCAGGAGTTTTCCGTATATCTCTTTGTACTCCTCATCGCCGGCACCAGCATTAAGGGGCACATTGTAAGTGTATCCTAAACCTTTACCCGCACCCTTCTCCTTGTCTGAACCCGTACCAGGATAAAAGGGATACTCGTGAGTGGAAAAGTAAAAAACTCTATCCTCTTCATAAAAGCTCTTTTGTGTACCATTTCCGTGATGGGCATCAAAATCTATGATGAACACCCTCTTGAATCCCTTTTGGACAAGGTACCATCCTCCTACAGCTATGTTGTTAAAAATACAAAAGCCCATAGCCTTTGCACGCTCTGCATGATGACCAGGAGGTCTTATAGCACAAAACACTGTATCTACCTCACCCGCAATGAGTTTATCTATACTTTCAAGAACTCCTCCCACCGCATAGAGACTAGTCTCGTAAGAATCCGCAACTACATAAGTGTCAGGGTCCAGATAGCCCCCACCAGCTTGACAAAAGTCATGTACCTCCTGTATGTAACCAAGGTCGTGATTTAGAGCCACCTCTTGCACGCTTGCTCTTCTGGGTTTTATCCTTTTTAAGCTTTTGAACAAGTTATTTCTGTCCAGCTCTTGGATTACACTTATGAGCCTGTCCATGTTTTCTGGATGGTTTTTCCAATTGTGTCTGAGGTATATATCATCGTAAACAAAACCTGTCCTCATGAGAAAAAAGATTATACAAGATCTTGTGCTATATTATAAAAGTTATGAGGGGTTTAGTGTTTTTGCTCTTAATTTTTGTCTTTGGCTTTTCTAAGGAGATGAACCTCAAAAAGGTGGAAGATAACATCTATATGGTCAGGGGTGTGGATGAACTGCCATCTTTGGAAAATGCAGGTTTTATGTCCAACGCTTATGGGGTTTTGACGGAGGAGGGATGGGTGGTTATAGATACACTTTCCACACCTGAGCTTTCAAAAAAATTCCTTGATCAATTACAGCGCGTAAAAAGAGCACCTGTGAAGTTTGCCATCATAACCCACTACCACCCGGATCATTGGTACGGAGCTAAAACCTTCAAAGATGCAGGTGCTAAGATGGTAGCACACAGAGGACTTTACGAGCTTTACAAAAGTGGGATAGCAAAGTCTATACTTGAAGAGGCAAATAAAAACTTTAGGGGTCTGTACAAAAGCGTCCAGCTGGTAGAACCAGACATAGTGGTGGATAACTACAAAAAGCTAAAGGTGGGCAAGGAGGAATTTGAAATTATAGCCATGACGCCAGCACACACCAACAGCGACCTAGTTATATACATGCCAAAAAAGAAAGTTCTCTTTGCAGGTGATTTGGTTTATCAAAAGCGCGTACCTTTTATGGCAGATAGGAACGCAAGCTCCAAAGGATGGGAGGAAGCTCTGAAAAAGATGAAAAACATGGACATAAAGGTCCTTTTGGGGGGACATAACGACCCTATGGACAAAAGCGCTATAGACTATACTTTGGGCTACATCACATATCTTAGGCAAAACATAAAGAAGATGAAGGAAGAAGGCAAGTTTATAGATGAGATAAAAGCTGCCTTGCAAGATACTCCTTATAAATCAGATGCCATGTATCAGCAGTTTCACAACGCCAACATATTTAAAGTAGACAGCGAACTGGATGTAGAACCGTGAAAGTAGGTGTAATAAGCTTAGGATGTGCCAAAAACCTCGTAGATACGGAAGTTTTACTGGGTAAGCTCAAATCAAGCGGTGTTGCTATCGTAAGTGATCCCAAAAAGGCGGATGTAATAATCATAAACACATGTGGTTTTATAGAGCCAGCAAAAGCAGAGTCCATAGATACCATACTGGAATTTGCAGAAAGTAAGAAGGTTATAGTAATGGGTTGCTTAGTTCAGAGGTACAGAGAGGAGCTGGAAAAGGAGATACCAGAGGCTATTGCTTATTTTGGGACGGAAAGCTGGGATGCTATATTAGAGTTTCTAAGGCTTGAGCCAAAAGAAGATATCAAAAGAGTCCTTACCACTCCAAGATCTTATGCCTACCTTAAAATATCAGAAGGATGCAATAGGCTTTGCTCTTTTTGTGCTATACCCACCATAAGGGGAAGACACAGATCAAGACCTATAGAAGAGATAGTTGAAGAAGCCAAATATTTAGCAGACCAAGGCGTAAAGGAGATATGCGTAGTTTCTCAGGATACTGCTTACTACGGTAGGGACATATACGGTAGAGCTCATCTTATAAATCTTTTGCAAGAGCTTGAAAAAGTGCAAGGTATAAAGTGGATAAGATTGCTCTATCTTTACCCTACGGAGGCAGGAGATGAACTTCTCTATTACATGGCAGATGCGGAGAAGGTGATTCCTTACCTGGACATCCCCCTTCAACACATATCCACCAGTGTGCTAAAAAGTATGAGAAGAGGCTACGATGAGAGTTTTGTAAGAACTTTTTTGGACAAGGTGATGAAAGTATTACCCCACGCTGTTTTGAGAACTACCTTCATAGTAGGCTATCCTTCCGAAACTCCACAAGACTTTCAAAAGCTCTTGGACTTTGTGCAAGAAGGATACTTCCATTGGGTAGGTGTATTTACCTACTACCAAGAGGAAAACACCCACGCATACCCTTTAGGGGACCCTATACCCAAGGAAGAAAAGGAAGCAAGAAAAGGGGAGCTATTAAAAGTGCAAAAAGAGATAACTTACAAAAAGAACCTACTTATGGTAGGAAAAACCTCTGACCTTTTAGTAGATGGCTTTGATGAAGAGTTAGGCATAGTGCCGGTGGGAAGAATTTACGCACAGGCTCCCGAAGTTGATGGCATTACTTATATAGAGTCAGAAAAAGAACTAAAGCCAGGAGATGTGCTAAGGGTTAAGATAACGCAAGCTAAGGATTATGACCTTGTTGCTGAGCATTCTTAGATCTCTATGCGAGCGAACTTTCTCCTTCCTTCTTCAAACACATCGCCACCATATATGTCGTTAGCAACGATCACAGGAAAGTCCTCCACATAGAGCCTTCTTATGGCTTCTGTGCCTAAGTCCTCGTACGCTATTACCTCAGAGGACTTTATGCTTTTTGCCAGCAGAACAGCAACACCACCAACAGCAGCAAAGTAAACCGCTTTGTACTTTTTGAGAAGCTCCTTTACCTGCGTGCTTCTGTACCCTTTACCTATCATACCCTTTAGTCCTAATTTCAAAAGTGGTTCCACATACTTGTCCATTCTAATGGCTGTAGTAGGTCCCGCTGATCCTATCACCTGTCCGGGCTTGGGTGGAGTAGGTCCCACATAGTATATGACCTGTCCCTTCATGTCAAAGGGTGGCATATCTCCATTGCTTATAGCTTCAACCATCCGCTTATGAGCTGCATCTCTTGCGGTGTATATGTAGCCATTGAGCAGTACTTTATCACCTACCCTAAGCTCTTCTATAACTTGGTCTGTCAATGGAGTAAAAAGCCTTTTTTCCATATGACTATTATGCTTCTTTATGGGAACTTATTATATGATTTGTATCATATATGACCCTTTAAACACCGCGGAAAAGTTTTATAATATAATATCTGTCAGTAGGGCGCGTAGCTCAATGGCAGAGCGGGCGGCTCATAACCGCCCGGTTGGGGGTTCGAGTCCTCCCGCGCCCACTAACGAACAAACTTTTCCAAAAGATTTCCAAAAAATACAAAGGCAGATATTCTTAATCCTCTTGCTATGGCGCTTGCAACAAGGAAAGTCATTACAGGCATTTTGAATATGCCAGAAAGCCAACAGACCAGCTTATAAGGTTCTCCTAATATAACCGCAAAAAATCCGTACTTATTGAATATGCTCTCTCCCTTCAGATAAAGTCTCTCACCTAAAAAGTGCTTTACAAAAGCAGAGCCTAAAAAATTTGCAAGGTAGTAAGCTACCAAAGCACCAAGAAGATTTCCTAAGAAGGCTACAAGACCTGCTATATAAACACTTAGCTTAAACAGAGGTGCGCTTACTATGAAGGGATAGGGTGGTATGGGTTGAAACAGAGATTCCGTGAAGGATATGAGAAATATAGCCACATAACCGTACTGGCTAACAAACTCCTGAGTATACCTTTTAAGCTCTGGGAAAAATTGCTCTATCAATGTAGATAAACCTCCATATTGTCAAAAGCTGATACTGTGTTTATACCTGTTAACAAGGTTATGTAGTCTGCCACCTCCTGAGGGTTATGGTTTTTTAGGAATTCATAGCCAAAGTGTGTAAGGATAGCTTTTTGAGGATTTAAGCCTTTTATAAGTTTAATAGCATCTTCTACAGAAAGGTGTTCTATGTTTTCCCTTTTGTTGTAAAGTGTGGTGTTTATAATCATGACCTGTACATTCTTTGGGTATAAGCTCAGCATCCTGTCCTCAAACATGGCGCATGATACATAAAGCACTTTATCGTTTAGGAAGAGAGCGTAAGTTTCTGTGTTGTGATGCCTATGCTTCATAACCGCTTTTACTTTTATGCCCATATACTCAAAGGTTTTGCCTTCTTCAAAAAAGGCTTCAAAAGCAAGTTTCTTCCTCAAATAAGGTAAAACTACTCTGTCTTCTCCTTCAAAGGCAGATTTCGGTGCAAATAGAGCTATATGAATTCTTTTTCCACCATCTGTTGATGCTTCTATGAGGGAATTCACATCAGCAGAATGGTCTAAGTGTATATGAGAAAGCACTAGAAGGTCCAAACCTCTTGGGTCAAATCCTCTTTCGTGAAGGTAAACAAAGGCACCGGGTCCGGGGTCTACATGCACCCACCTTCCTGACAGATGCATTAGTATACCACCAGACCTTCTTATCTTTCTAAAAGTGCTTAATCTACCTCCTGCGGTTCCTAAGAAAAGTATTTTATCCAACTTCTTCTAACTGTATGGAGTTACTTGGACAGCTCTCTGCCACCTCCAGTAAGGAAGGTTTCAAGGAATCATCCATCTTAACCCTGAGCCAAACTATGGGTATGCCATCACCTCTATCAGCAAATACCTGTGGTAGCGTATCGTAGCACAACCTACAGGCTGTGCATGTATCTATATCAACAAGGATCCTCATGTTTCCTCTGTTATGATGGAACCGCTGGGACACTCGTCGGTGACTTCTTTAACTTCCTGCTCCAATTCCGCAGGGACCATCATCCAACCATCAGGTCCAGGGCTTACCACTTCTGCTATGCCGTCACCCCTGTTTTTATAAACCTCGGGAACTCTATCGTAGCATAGCTCGCAAGAGGTACAAGTATCTGGGTCAACCTTTGTTTTAAGTGCCATACTACTTACCTCCTTCAACAAAGTTTTAGGTTATTAAAATATAACACATATTCAAGGCATCAATATATACTAAATCATGTGCGCAAAAACTCGTATACCATCTTACCTATGAAGGCAGGGTTCTCTATAACATGTACTCCTGCACCTTTTAGTGCATCCATTTTAGCCTGAGCTGTTCCTTTACCACCGCTTATGATGGCTCCTGCGTGTCCCATCCTCCTGCCGGGTGGTGCGGTAATACCTGCTATGTAGGCAAATACTGGTTTTCTCACATGGCTTTTTATATACTCAGCTGCTTCTTCTTCAGCGGTTCCTCCGATTTCCCCTATCATAAGTATGGCTTCTGTTTCTGGATCCTGGTTAAACATGGCTATAACATCCTTGTGAGAGAGCCCGTGCACCGGGTCTCCACCTATTCCTACAGCGGTTGATTGTCCAAGCCCATAGCGTGTGAGCTGATAAGAAGCTTCGTAAGTCAAAGTTCCGCTTCTTGATACTATACCTATGCTACCTCTTTTGAATATGTGGCCAGGCATTATGCCTACTTTGGCTTCGCCGGGAGTTATAACTCCGGGGCAGTTAGGTCCTATAAGCTTAGCCTTAGGATAGTTTTTCTTCATGTAGTCCTTTACTTGCATCATATCTTTTACAGGTATACCTTCTGTTATACAAACTATCAGTTCTACGCCTGCATCTAAGGCTTCTACTAGGGCATCTGCTGCAAAGGCAGGCGGGACAAAGATCAAAGAGCAGTTAGCAGAAGTTTCTTGAAGTGCTTCTTCTACAGTGTTAAAGACTGGTATGCCTTCTACCTTCTGACCTCCTTTACCCGGTGTGACACCAGCAACCACTTTTGTACCGTAGGCTTTACATTGGAGAGCGTGAAAAGAGCCTTCCTTTCCAGTTATACCCTGAACTACCACTTTTGTATCTTTGTTCACCAATATAGACATGCTATACCTCCAATCCTTAATTTAACCCCTGCTTGCCAGTTCTACAGCTTTCTTAGCGCCGTCCCACATATCTTCAGCGTTAATGAAGTTAAGACCTGACTCAGCTAAGAGTTTTCTGCCTTCTTCCACATTTGTACCTTCCATTCGGACAACTACCGGTACTTCTATCTGCACCATCTTTGCTGCCTCTATAAGTCCTTGAGCGAGCCTGTCGCACCTTAGTATGCCACCGAATATGTTTATAAACACAGCTTTTACATTCTGGTCTGCCATGAGTATCCTAAAAGCGTTGGCTATCTGCTCCACATTAGCTCCACCTCCCACATCAAGGAAGTTAGCGGGCTCTCCACCGGCGAGCTTTATTATGTCCATAGTAGTCATAGCAAGACCTGCACCGTTAACCATACATCCTATGTTGCCGTCAAGCTTTATATAGTTAAGACTGTAGCGTTTGGCTTCTACCTCCAAAGGGTCAAGCTGGGTAAGGTCTTCTAACTGTTCCAAGTCTTTGTGTCTTATTAGAGCGTTGTCATCTATCTCCACCTTTGCATCAAGCAGAATAAGGTTTCCTTCTTTTGTAAGCACCAAGGGATTTACCTCCACAAGGCTTGCGTCTAAGTCCATGTAAGCTCTATATAAGGCTAAAGCTATCTTGACAAATTCATTTACAGGGAGTCCCAGCTTGAAAGCCACTTTTCTTGCCTGAGAAGGCATAAGCCCTAAAGCTGGGTCTATGTGTAGTATGTGTATTGCTTCTGGTTTTTCCTTTGCTACCTCCTCTATTTCCATACCGCCCTCTGCAGAAGTCATAAGGACTGGTTTTGATAGCCCTCTGTCAAGGGTTATAGAAAGATAGTATTCTTTTTGTATGTTGGTTGCTTTCTCTATCCAGACCCTGCTTACTAACTTCCCCTCTTGACACTGGAAAGTCTTTAATACCTTTCCCAACATGCCTTCTACCGCTTGCTTTAGCTCTTCCTGGTTTCTTACAAGCTTTACACCTCCTGCTTTACCCCTTCCCCCGCAATGTACCTGCGCTTTTACTACCAAAGGATATTCTCCAAGCTCTTCTGCGCCCTGCAAAGCTTCTTCTACCGAAAAAGCTACCCTTCCTTCTGGAACAGGAAGCCCATACCTTTTCAAGAGCTCCTTTGCTTGATGTTCGTGCAGTTTCATCCACAAACCTCCGTAAAGTTTAAGAAAAAATTATACAGAAAACAGAGAATATACCAATTCTTTAAACCTCTCTCCCCTCTCCACATAGTCCCTGAACATATCAAAAGATGCACACGCAGGGGAAAAGAGGATAACATCACCACTCTGAGAGTAAGCCTTTGCCAGTTTTACCGCAGTTTCTAAGGTATCTGCTTTCTCAAGCTTAACCACCCCTTTCCAAGCTTGGAATATTCTATCTTTGGCTTCACCTATAAGCACAGCCATCTTTACCTTTTGGGCAATAAGATGGTAAAGGCTTTCAAAGTCTCCTCCTTTATCTTTTCCGCCCGCTATAAGTATGACTCTTTTGTCTGGCATGCTTTTTAATGCAGACCTCAAAGCGTTTACAGTTGTAGCCTTTGAGTCGTTAAAAACCTTAACACCCTTCCACTCTCCCAAAAACTCAAGCCTGAAGGGTAATCCAGAAAACTCGTAAAGAACTTTTTTTATGGTATCAGTAGGCACACCCATAAGCCTGCACATGATGGCACTTGCAAGAGCGTTCATATAGTTGTGATGTCCAAAGACTTTTAGCCCATCTACTTTAAAAAGCTCTTCACCCATAAAGTAAGCTTTACCGTCTTTGATAAAACCTTCCGCACCCTCTGGACCAAAAAGGTACTTCCTTGCCTCTGTGGGTGTGTTTACCACCTGTTTCTGTTCCGAATAAAGCACTATGAAGTCATCCTTTTGCTGATTTCTGAAGATGTTGTACTTACTCTGAAGGTAGTCCTCAAGGTCCTTATGCCAGTCTAAGTGATCCACAGAAAAGTTTAAGAAGGCTCCACCGTGTGGCCTAAAAGTTTTTAGAGTTTTACCCTGAAAAGAAGACACTTCAAGCACGGCAAAACACGATGGGTCCTTTAAGACTATTTGAGAAAAAGGCGTGCCTATATTACCTCCTTCACATACATTTCCCAAGTGTTCTTTGAGTATAAGGTATGTCATCCTCGTGGTGGTTGATTTTCCATCAGTTCCCGTGATGGCAACAGCCTTTCCTTTGAAGAATCTGTAAGCTAGTTCAAGCTCACCTATAACTTCTATATCCCTTTTCTGGGCTGATAACCAAAGGGGGTGGTGTGGAGGTATGCCAGGTGATAGCACTAGGGTATCTACCAGACCAAGATACTGCCTGAAGTCTTCACCGTTTTTATCGTCACCTGCGTAAACCTCATAGTTTTTAGCTTTGAGAAGCTCTACAGCAGACCTACCGCTTACACCAAGTCCCCATACGAGCACGCGTTTCATAAGTTTGTGTATACTATATTACCATGATAAGCGTAGAAGTAGAAGGTAAAGTCTTTCAGGTTAAAGAAGGAACCACATTGAGTGATATATACAAGATGGCGCAGATAGAAGGTGCCATAGGTGGTAAAGTAAACGGTAAGATATACGACCTTCAGACACCAATAAGAACCTCAGCCAAAGTAATTCCCATTTATAAAGGTGATCCAGAAAGCTTAGAGATCCTCAGGCATTCCTTAGCTCACATTATGGCTCAGGCTCTTAAGGAAATTTACGGAAAAGATAAGGTCCATTTGGGTGTTGGACCTACTACAGAGGAAGGGTTCTATTACGATGTGGAGATAGAGGGTGTAAGACTCAGTGAAGATGACCTTCCAAAGATAGAAGAGAAGATGAAGGAGATAATACAAAAAAATTATCCCATACTTAGAAGGGAAATAGACAGGGAAGAAGCCAAAAAGCTCTTTGAAAAGCTCAAAGAAAAGTACAAATTAGAAATAATCCAGCGTATAAGCCCAGATGATGTTATATCTGTATATGAACAGGACGATTTTGTAGACCTTTGCAGAGGTCCCCACATACCTTCTACGGGTGTGGCAGGTGCTTTTAAGCTAACCCATATAAGCGGTGCTTATTGGATGGGGAATGCCCAAAACCCCATGCTACAGAGGATATACGGTATAGCCTTTTGGGATCACAGAGAGTTAGAACAGCACTTGAAGTTTTACGAAGAGGCAAAGAAAAGAGATCACAGAAAGTTAGGCAGAGAACTTGAAATATTTCTAATAGATGAGACAGTAGGTCCGGGTCTTGTCCTATGGCTCCCAAAAGGGGGTACTTACAGGAAAGCACTTGAGGATTATTGGAAAGAAGAGCACGAAAAAAGAGGCTATCAGTTTGTATACACACCCCACATAGGAAACGCAAAACTTTGGGAGATAAGTGGCCACATTGATTATTACAAACCAAACATGTTCCCACCCATGCAGGTGGAACATGAAGAGTACTTTGTCAAACCCATGAACTGTCCCTTCCACATAGCCATTTACAAAAGCAAGGTTAGAAGTTATAAAGAACTACCCATTAAGCTTGCAGAACTTGGTACTGTTTACAGGTACGAAATGTCTGGAGTTTTGCACGGACTTATGAGGGTAAGGGGTTTTACACAGGATGACGCTCACATAATATGCACACCAGAGCAAGTAGAAGATGTAATACACGAAACCCTTGAGTTTGCAGTTTGTATGTTAAGGGACTTTGGTTTTAGAGAATTTAAAGTTTACATATCCACAAAGCCTGTTGATGCCATAGGCTCACAGGAACAGTGGGAGCTTGCAGAAAACTCCCTCAAAAAAGCGGTTACATCTATGAACCTTGATTACGAGATAGATGAAGGAGGAGGAGCCTTTTATGGTCCTAAGATAGATGTTAAGATAAGAGACGCCATAGGGAGACTATGGCAGTGTTCCACTATACAGTTTGACTTTAACCTTCCTGAGCGCTTTGACATGACTTATGTAGGTTCAGATAACAAAAGACATAGACCCTACATGATACATAGAGCACTTCTTGGATCTATAGAGAGGTTCACAGGTGTGCTTTTGGAACACTATGCAGGTGCGCTTCCCGTATGGCTCTCCCCAGTGCAAGTTAGGATCATACCCATATCTGAAACACACTTACCTTATTCAAAGGAGCTTCAGGTAAAACTAAGGTCAGAAGGTTTGAGAGTAGAGATAGACGACAGACAGGAACGGCTAAATGCCAAAATAAGGGATGCAGAACTTCAAAAAATACCCTACACAGTTGTCATAGGAGACAAAGAGGTTCAAGAAGGCAAGCTTTCAGTGAGGAGTAAAAAGGAAGGAAACTTAGGTAGTATGAGTCTTGAAGACTTTATACAACACTTAAAAGAAAGGATAAGGAATAAAGCACCTTAATAGTATGCGAAATGATTGTTATTTAAGCAGATTCTCAAAGTTTTTTATAGCACCTTTTTGCCCTGTGATAAAACCAATATTCAGAAGTCTTTTTAAGATTAAGGTTTACGGTTTGGAGCACATTCCAGAGGGAAGTTACTTGGTAGCACCTAACCACAGGAGCTATCTTGACCCACCCGTGCTTAACGCAGTCTTTCCCAAACACCTAACTTTCATAGCCAAAGAAGAGTTATTCCGCACACCCCTCTTAGGAATCCTTTTACCACACATGTCCGCCCTGCCCATAAAGAGAGGAGCGGGAGATGTGCAGACACTCAAGCTTGCCCTTGAACTTCTGCATGCAGGATGTAGGTTATGTGTATTTCCAGAAGGTACAAGAGCAAAACCTGGTGAGTTTTTAAAACCCAAGTTGGGTATAGGTTTGCTGGCAGTTAAAAGCAAGAAGCCGGTCCTACCCGTTTACATAGATGGCACAGACAAGGTTCTACCAAGGGGTAAAAAGATACCTTCCATAGGATACCCCATAAGGGTATTTATAGGAAAACCCAAAAGGTACGACTTTTTGGAAGATAACCCAAAAGGCTACAAAGCAGCGTCAAACATGATAATGGAGGAAATAAAAAAGCTATCTAAACAAGGTACAGAACTACTGCAGTCATAACCACATTAAGGAGTGCTACAGGTAGTAAAATTTTCCAAGCTATTTCTGTTATGTCCTTTGCCTGAAACCTCGGTAGCGTCCAGTGTAGCCAAAGTACAAAGAAAACTAAAGAAGACATCTTCAACATAAACCACACATAGGGAGAAAAAGGACCCAGGATGTTAGGACCTGACCAACCACCCAAAAAGAGCACTACCGCAAGGGCTGACAGAGCCATCACATTAAGATACCATTCTGCTAAGGGAAACACACCAAAACGCATACCTCCGTATTCCACATTGTAGCCTGTTACTAACTCCGCTTCCGCTTCCTGTATGTCAAAAGGCACACGCCCAGACTCTGCGAGCATACAAAAGAGAAAGAGCACAAAGGCAACAGGCTGGTAAACTATATACCAAATACCACTCTTTATCTGAGCTTCCACTATACCTACAGTACTCATAGTTCCTGCAAGAAGCACCACTCCGAGAACTGAAAAGCCCAGTATCACCTCGTAAGCTATCATGACAGCACTCTTTCTTAAAGAACCTATAAAGGCGTATTTAGAGTTGGAAGCCCACCCTGAGAAAATGGTGCCGTATACCGCAAGAGATCCCATAGCAAACAGGAAGATGAGCGCTATGTTCACATCAGACACTATAGGCTTTATCTCATAACCAAAGATACTAAGTCTTGGACCAAAGGGTATTACAGAAAATAGCAAGAGAGAAGGTGCAAGGGATAAAACTATGGCAAGGTAATAAACGGGTTTGTCCGCGTTTCTTGGGATAATGGATTCTTTTGTAAGCAGTTTTATACCGTCCGCCAAAGGCTGTAAAAGACCAAAGGGACCAACGAGTTTTGGTCCCATACGAGCTTGGATGTGCCCTGCAAGCTTTCTTTCAAACCATGTAAGGTATGCCCCCAAACCTAAGAAGATACCCAGAATAAGGAGGACTTTTATAAATGTTATTACAAGACTTATCCACAGCTCTACCATTCTACACTCCTTTTACTAAACATTATACACGCACTTTAGAATGATGTAAATCACATTGCCAATCTTTTATAGCCTGCATATTTTAAAAATCAACAAAATTTTAGGAGGTAGTAAGATGCAACAGAGCGCTGTAAACTTTTTTGTTACAGAAAAGGCGTCTCAAGAGGTACTAAGAATAGCTCAGGAAAATAACATCACCGAACCTATTCTTAGGATAAGAGTGGTGCCAGGTGGATGCTCAGGCTTTCAATACGCAATGGGTTTTGACGACACTGTAGAGGAAGGTGACCATGTGTTTGAGTATGGTGGTCTCAAAGTAGTCATAGACCAGTTTTCCATGCCTTATGTGAATAACGCAGAGTTGGATTATGTGGTGGACTTTATGGGTGGTGGCTTTACCATTAAGAACCCAAATGTGACAGGTTCCTGCGGTTGCGGAAGCTCCTTCTCCTGTGGATGAACTCCTACCGCCCTTGCGGCGGTTTTCTCTTTACATAAACCTTAACATATTCTGGTTCAACACTTGCTGGATACACAAGGATTTTGAAAGGGCTTTTCACATGCACTCTTAACATGTACTCTCCTTCACCTAAACCTTTTACATCAACTACCGCTCTCACACCTTCAACACTCTCATTAAGGCTGAGCCTTTCAATGACCAGCAGTTTTATCCTTACCCTTTTCCTCTCAAGTTTGTATGTGTAGTTCTCATCTTGATTGACTAACTCTATACTCTTTTCTACCACTACAGGCACTCTCACTCCCAAATTTACCACAAGCCACAGAGAAAAGCCTATAAAAAGTGCTAAAAGTTTGTACTGCCAGTTGTTAAAAATTACCCTTTTAATCATGGTTTATACCAAGCTCCTTAAAAAGGAGATTTTTTAACCCTTCTGGGTCTAAGTTTCTGTGAAACTTTTCGTTTACCGCGATGGATATCTCCCCTGTTTCTTCCGAAACAACTATAGCGATCGCATCGCTCTCCTCCGCTATACCAAGAGCTGCTCTGTGGCGCGTTCCGTACTTTTTAGGAAGGTCCGGAGATTTAGAAAGAGGTAATATACAAGACGCAAAGGCTATTCTGTCTCCCTTTATCACTACCGCCCCATCATGCAACGGTGTCAAAGGATCAAATATGGTTATCAAAAGTTCAACAGATACTACACTGTCTATGGCAACGCAACCTTCGATAAGTCCTTCAATGTTCTGACCTCTTTCTATAACTATCAAGGCTCCTATCTGTCTTTCAGATAAAAAACTGCACGCTCTTACTATCTTTTCCACTACCCTTTCTTCAACGAACCTTATGCTAACCACATGAGTCTTTTGACCTAACCTCGAGAGAGCTTTTCTTATCTCGGGTTGGAAGATGACCACTAAGGAGAATAGCCCTACAGTCCAGAACTTGTCAAATATCCACGAAAGTGTCCTAAGTCCGAGAAGCTCTGCGCATACCCAGAAAAAACCCATAAAGGCAAGACCTTTTAGTATCTGAAAACCTTTGGTTATCCTCAAAAAGTGTATGACCACATATATAAAGAAAGAGACACTTATTATGTCAATAATATCCCTGAAAGAAAAAAATCTTAAAAAGTCAAAATTCACCATAAGTTCTTACCGTATCAAGAAGAGCAAGAAATTCTTTTGTCTCCTTCACATCATGCACCCTCACTATGTTGGCACCCTCTATCACTGGATACGCAAGAGCACCAAGGCTTCCGTAAAGCCTTTCCCAAGGCTCTGTCTTTTTCCTTAGCAACCCCTCTATTATTAGTCCTACAAAGGACTTTCTTGACACACCTACCAAAAGGGGAAGCCCAAAGATCCTTAGCTCCCTGAACTTCTTTAGTATTTCTATGTTATGTTCAGGGAGTTTACCAAACCCTATACACGGGTCTATTATTATATCACCTTTATAATTCTTTTGCCGTAGCTCTTGAATTTTCTCTCGGAAATAGTTTATGAGTTCCTCCATCACATCCTCATAAGTTATCTGCATTTTTTTCCACTCTTCTGGTCTACCCTTTGTGTGTCCCAACACATAAGGACAGTTGTACTTTGCTATCACCTCGAACATATACTCATCAAAGGTACCACCGCTTATGTCGTTTATCATGTCCGCACCTTCTTCTAAACACACCTGTGCTACCTTAGCTTTGTATGTGTCTATGGAGATCCACGCATGGCTTAGTTCTTTTCTAAGTTCTTTGAGTACTGGTAGGATACGCCTTAGTTCTTCTTCTGCGCTTATTCTCTCTGAACCAGGTCTTGTAGATTCACCACCTATGTCTATTATCTCTGCACCTTCTTGAGCCATCTGAATACCTCTTTTAACCGCTTGTGAAACCTCCATATACAAACCACCATCGGAAAAGGAATCTGGCGTGATGTTTAAAACACCCATTACAGCGGTTTTTATCCCTAATGGTAGTATCTTTCCGTTATATTGAAGTTTGAAAGACTTTTTCCTGTAGTTTATCAAGTTTTCAAGTATTTTAAAAGCCAGATCTTTTCTTTCTTTAACAATGCAGGAGCAAAAATCCCTTATCTTGGACTCGCTACCACATAGAGCGTATTTGTCTTGGTTGTTGAACACAGAAACACAAGATGTTCTTGCACACTCAAAGATAACGGAGGGGTTTAAGCTCTTTTCCTCAAAGTATATAACATAAAACACACCTTCGAAGGCTCTACTGTCCGCTTCTCTGAAGAATATACCCATCTTTTCTTTCAGAAACCTGTAAAAGGCATCTCTGTCGCTAAAGCGTTTTATCAGCATGATAATAGTTTAAGTTAAGATGTAGTTTATTATTTCCTCAATACTGACCTTTTCATCTATACGAAAACCCTCTGCATCAAGATCACCAAGCACGAGTTTTTTAAATCCTCTAATTGACTTCCAACCTTCCAACAGTACCACATCAAAGTCAGAAAAGTACCTTTCTACGGCTTTTATGGGATCATCTTCTGTTTTTTCCCACAGCGTGAGTTTGTCCACACTCAAAAGAGCTACCTTATCAAGGATCTGAAAAATTCTGTAAGAATCACTGCCTTCCCTATCTGTGATACCGTGACCCTTTGGGTCGTGCTTTATGTAACCTACGCGATAACCCCTAAGACTTAGTTCCTTTGAAAGTTTTTCTGCCAAGGTGGTTTTACCTGTGTTGTGATGACCTACTATAAAGATGATCTTTGGCATGTTTTACCCTAAAAGTTTTATACCTTCTTCAAGTGTTCTCTCTGTTTCTTCTTCTTTTGGCATTTCTGCGTAGATCCTTATAAGAGGCTCCGTACCAGATGCCCTAAAGAGTATCCATCCGTCATTTTCAAAAATGAGTTTTAATCCATCTGTAGTGTTTATCTCCCTAACTTTATAGCTTAGTAGCTTTTCTGGTGGGTGGTTTATGAGCTCAAAAAGTTTTTTCTTTTTGTCCTCTTGTGCGTAAATGTCCTGCCTTTTGTAATAGGCACTACCGTATCTTTTGAATATCTCCTGAACCATCTCTGATAGGGTCTTCCCGCTGATTTGAAGAAGCTCAAGTATGTTAAGACCAGAAAAAAGACCATCTCTTTCGGGTAGGAAACTAACTATCCCGTATCCTCCACTTTCTTCACCGCCAAATAGGACTTTTTCTTTAAGTATGACCTCGTTTATGTTTTTGAAACCCACGGCAACTTCCTTTAACTGTATACCCTCTTCTTGGCATATCCTATCTGCAAGGTAAGTGGTGGATACCGTCTTTACCACTATACCGTCCCTTATGCCCTTATTCTTGAGCAGATGGTAAAGCAGAAGTACATACACCATCTGAGAGTTCACGAATTTTCCTTTTTCGTCCACAAGAGCTATCCTGTCGCCGTCACCATCGTTGGCTATTCCCAAGCTTGCATGGACTGCCCTTACCTTTTCCATTAAAGGCATGAGGTTTTTCTCTACAGGCTCGGGTGTATGACCCCCAAAGAGAGGATCTCTGTAAGCTCTTGTGGGAAGAACACTAATCTTAGTACCAGCAAGCGTTTGCGCGTATGTGTTCACGGAAGAGCCATACATGGCATCGTGTACCAAAAGCATTTCCCCTTCGTTTAAAAGTTCTTGGTTTATAAGCTCTTTTACCTTCCTTATGTACTCTCCCCATACGTTTATGTACTCCACCCTTACACTTTGGATTTTCACATCTTTTACTCTTTCAAATTCTTTTTCTACCTCTTTTACAAACTCAGTGGTTGCAGAACCACCAAAGCTATCCTTTATCTTATAACCGTTATACTCCGGAGGGTTGTGAGAAGCAGTTATCATAACACCGTTGTCAAAGTTCATGTATTTCACCGCAAAAGAAACCATAGGGGTGGTGCACGCTCTGTTAGTCATATAGGCATCAAAACCCATCTGTCTGAGAACACTACACACTTCCTGAGCGAACTTTTCAGACATGAACCTATGATCGTAGCCTACGATCACTTTTGTTTTTCCTTGACGCTCCAAAACCTTGGCGTGAGCAAAAGCTACCTTCCTAACATTATCAAAAGTAAACTCCTCACCTATTACAGCTCTCCATCCGTCAGTACCAAACTTTACGGGCATAGTTTAATTATATCAAGCGGAAAAGTGTTTTACCTCTGAAAAGGCTTCACGCTTTTGTTAAACATATTTTTAATTGACATATTCATAATCATTGTTTAAGTTAAAATAATAGTCCCCTTTAATTTTTTTTGATGAGGTGGTTTGCATGGAGATGAGAGAATACGACTCTTGTGGAGTTGGATTTGTATGTAATATAAGAGGAGAAAGAAGCCCACAGATAGTAAAATGGGGAATAGATGCGGTAAAAAACCTGACACACAGGGGAGCCATAGGCGGAGATGGAAAGACAGGAGACGGTGCGGGTATACTCATAGAAATTCCTCGCTCTTTTTTTTCGGATTACATAACTAAAGAAAATCTTGAGATATCTAATATAGAAAACCTCTGCGTTGGAGTTCTCTTCCTTTATGAGGATGTAAGGGCTCGGATAGAAGAGCATATAAAGAATTCCCCCTTTAAGTTGGTAGGCTGGCGCAAGGTTCCAGTTGATAAGTCTGCTCTTGGTGATAAAGCCCTTGAAGTTATGCCGCAGATATTTCACCTGCTTCTTGATGCAGAAGGTATCCAAGAGGACAGGAGGGAACTGGAGCTTTACATGCTGAGAAGGACCATAGAGAGGGATAAAAAGATAATGGACAAAGTTTATGTGGCATCTTTGTCTTCTCGCACTATGGTTTACAAAGGTATGATGGTAGCTCTTCAGCTGGATAACTTCTACATGGACTTAAAAGAAAACAGCCTTGAATCATCTTTCTGTCTGTTTCATCAGAGGTATTCTACAAACACCTTTCCTAATTGGAAATTGGCACAACCTTTTAGGTATTTGGCACATAACGGCGAGATAAACACCATACAAGGTAACAGAAATTGGATGCTTGCCCTTCAGAGCGAACTTGAGCACGAAGTTTTTGGAGACAAGATAAAGCTTATAACTCCTTTGGTATCTTACGAAGAGAGTGATTCTGCATCCTTAGATAGGGTCTTTGAGTTATTATGTCTTGTGGGGTATTCCCCAGAGCATGCCATAAACATGCTCATACCACCAGCTTGGGAAAAAGTACCAGATATGTCAGAGGAAGTTAGGAACTTCTTTGAGTATCAATCTCTACTTATGAAGCCGTGGGATGGTCCTGCGAGCATAGCTTTTACGGACGGCAAGGTTATAGGTGCTCACCTTGATAGAAACGGACTCAGACCCGCTCGCTATGTGCTAACCGAGGATGGTATACTTGTCTTGGGTTCAGAAGTGGGTATGATAGACCTCTCTGGGAAAAAGATAAAGAAAAAAGGAAGACTAGGTCCCGGAGATACACTGTGCGTTGACCTACAGAAAGGTAAAGTTAGAGAAACCAGCGAAATACTAAGAGATCTATCTCAACAAAAACCTTACAGCGAATGGCTCAAAAAACACTTAGTGAGGCTTACAGACCTTCTAAAAGACCGCTCTATACCTGAACCTGTGCATGATAAAGACAGAATAAGGAAACAGGTAGCCTTTGGCTACACGCAGGAAGAGATTAAAAATGTTATATCTTACATGGCTCAGGAAGGAAAAGAGTTAACCTTCTCTATGGGCGATGATACTCCTTTACCTCCTCTTTCGGAAAAACCAGTACTTCTCTTTAGGTACTTCAAACAGAGGTTTGCACAAGTTACCAATCCACCCATAGACCCCATAAGGGAAAAGGCTGTTATGTCCTTGAGGATGAACTTGGGACACAAAAGGAACTTCCTTAAAGAAACGGAAGAACATGCCAAGCGCTTTCAGATAGAGAGTCCCATACTTCTACCCAAGGAGATAGAAACCATAGAGAGGCAGACCTACTTTAAAGTAGCCAGAGTGCCTATGACTTATCCAAAAGAGAGAAGCTACTGCGTGGTGGAACTTCAGGATCTTGCAGGGGAGCGTAGGATAACGGATATCATATACGATGCCATGTACGAGGGTGTGCAGATATGCGACCTGCGACTTGGTGTTGAGATAGTGTGTAGAAGGGTAGAAGAGGCGGTAGTAAGAGAAGGTGCGCAGATAGTCATACTCACAGACAAAAACATCTCTCGCTACAGACTTGCTGTGCCCAGTCTGCTTGCTGTTTCTAGCGTCTTTAAGTGGCTTTCGGATAGAGGACTTTCTACAAAAGTGTCCATAATAGTAGAAACAGGGGAAGCAAGGGATCCTCACCATATGGCCTGTCTGATAGGATACGGTGCATCCGCGGTTTATCCTTACTTGGCTTACGAAACCATATACGAGCTTTGTGAGAAAGGTGATATAAAAATACCCTACGAGCAAGCTATCTTGAATTACAAAAAAGCTCTGGAAGATGGACTCTTAAAGATCATGTCTAAAATGGGTATCTCCACACTAAACTCCTACCAGGGTGCCAGGATCTTTGATACTGTATGCCTCAATAAAGACTTTGTGGAGGAGTTTTTCCCCAATACACCCATTACTGTGGAATCTGACGGCATATTTGAAATAGAAGACAGCTTGCTCAGAAGACACAATATGGCTTATGAGGTAGATAACCCACAGCTTGATTACGGTGGTGATATGAAGTTCAGAAAAGGCGGAGAGTGGCACGCATGGTCTCCCTTTGTGGTTAGGGCGCTTCACAAGTTCTTAGAGACAAAAGACTACGAAGATTACAAGTCTTTTTCTCAAATTGCCAACAGTGAACATCCTACATTCCTAAGACACCTTCTTACTTACAAAAAATCAGACAAACCTGTAGCCTTGGAAGAAGTAGAACCTATAGAGACCATCCTCAAGAGGTTTGTCACTGGTGGTATGTCCTTGGGTGCCCTATCACCGGAAGCTCACGAAACAATAGCAGAAGCTTGCAACAGACTTGGGATGAAGAGCAACTCTGGAGAAGGAGGAGAAGACCCTCAAAGATACTGGACTATAAAAAACTCAGCCATCAAGCAGGTGGCAAGTGGTAGGTTTGGTGTTACACCCACTTACCTTGCATCAGCTCAGGACATTGAGATAAAAATAGCTCAAGGAGCAAAACCCGGAGAGGGTGGACAACTGCCGGGACACAAGGTAAGCGACTACATAGCAAAACTAAGACATGCTCAGCCCGGCATAACCCTCATATCACCTCCACCTCATCACGACATATACTCTATAGAGGACCTGGCACAGCTCATAAACGACCTGAAAGAAGCCAATCCAAAAGCCAAGGTATGTGTAAAGCTTGTGGCAGAAACAGGCGTAGGCACTATAGCGGCAGGTGTAGCAAAGGCTTACGCAGATATAGTTCAAGTAAGCGGCGCGGAAGGGGGTACTGGTGCAAGCCCTTACTCCTCTATAAAGAACGCAGGAAATTACTGGGAGATAGGTCTTGCGGAAACTCAAAGGGTGCTTATGGAAAACAGCCTTAGGGACAAGGTGCGCATACGCGTAGATGGTGGTATGAGAACTGGTAAAGATGTGATCATTGCAGCCCTTTTGGGTGCAGAAGAGTTTGGTTTTGGTACTGCTGCCATGATAGCAGAGGGCTGTGTGATGGCAAGGATGTGCCATACCAATCAGTGCCCTACGGGTGTTGCTACCCAAGATCCCAAGTATAGGGAAAAGTTCAAGGGTAAAGTTGATGATGTGATGGCTTACTTCAGAGCGGTGGCACAAGAAGTAAGAGAGATACTGGCTCAGATGGGTTTCAGAAGTCTTGAAGAGATAATAGGCAGAAGGGAACTCCTTGAAGTGCTGAGCTTTGACCATATACCCGGTTCCAAGAGAATAAAGTTAGAGAAGTTTCTCAAGGAAGACTATCCTAAGGACAAGCCCCTCAGGTGTCTTGTGGATAGAAACGATAACCCAAGACCGTCTTTAAACGAGAAGCTCGTGGAAGAACTGCTCCCCTACATAGAAAAAGCTCAGAAGGTATACAAAGAGTATCCAATAAGAAATACAGACAGGAGCGTACCAGTAAGGATAAACTATTACATAGCCATAAAGTACAGAGATGAAGGACTTCCTGAAGACACTATAAATCTTACATTTGTAGGCACCGCAGGACAGAGCTTTGGAGCTTTTAATCACAGGGGTGTATCCCTTACACTTGTAGGCGATGCCAACGATTATGTAGGTAAAGGTATGTACGGCGGGAGGACAGTGCTAAAACCCCAAGATATAGAAGATAGCCAGAACCATGTAATTATGGGTAATACATGTCTTTACGGTGCCACAGGTGGTGAGCTCTACGCGGCAGGAAGGGCGGGAGAGAGGTTTGCTGTCAGGAACAGTGGTGCTATTGCGGTAGTTGAAGGGGCAGGGCTTCACTGTTGTGAGTATATGACAGGTGGGATTGTGGTTGTTCTTGGTAGCGTGGGTTTCAACTTTGGGGCTGGCATGACAGGTGGCTATGCCTATGTACTTGACGAACAGCTAGATAAAAGGATAAACCCCTCTTATGTGATGATAAGAAGACTCAGGCACGATAAAGAACTACAAGAACTTAGATCTCTGATACACAAACACCATCTTTATACAGGGAGCTTATGGGCAAGGCACATTCTTGAAAACTGGGATGAGTACGCAGAGAAGTTTTACAAGGTCCTCCCCCTTGAGCAGTGCAAAAGAGACACTTATGGTGAAACAGACGAGTGCGAGGTGGGAATAACTCCTGAGAAAAAAGCTTGAGTTTATAGCCTTTGCCCTTTATGATGCAGGAGAAACCATCTTAAGTGCATTAATTTTCTCTACCTTCTTTCCTCTCTTTATAACTAAACATATAGACACAAAAGTTTACTCCACAGTTTACGCTCTATCCTTTTTCGCATCCTTCTTTATGGCTCTCTATCTAGGTAAGCTGGCAGACAGCATGGGTTTGAGAAAACACTTTTTCGTAGTTTTTAGCCTGCTGACTGCCACAGCTGGTGTATCCTTGACCTTTTTGACCAAAATGCCACAAGAGGCTCTACTGGTTTATTCCTTCATGGCTGTTTTTCATCAGCAAGCGTTGGTTTTTTACAACGCCATGCTTATTTCTTTTACCAACATGGGATTAGCATCTGGAATTGGTGTAGCCTCTGGTTACATTGGCTCAGCCTTGACCTTGCTGTTTTTAGCGAGACTGATGAACATACCGGATGTTTTTCTTCAAGCCTCCTTGCTGTTTACTATCTTGGCACTGCCCGCTATCACCCTTCTAAGAAATCCTATCCATCGCCAAAAGGTAAAGCTTAAAGAGGTTTTCAAAGACAAAAAGTTTTTGTTTATGATACTTTCCATCCTCTCCCTCACGGAAGTTGCAAATACCCTTATAGCTATGATGGGCGTATATCTAAGAAAAGTATACGGGCTTGAAGATACGCACATCTACAAAGTTATAGGCTTATCTGCATTAGGTGGTGTAATAGGTGGTGTCATCTTTGGAAGGTTATCTGATAAAGTAAGTACTTACAAGCTTTTTCCTGTGGGTTTTGCTCTGTGGACTGGATTTCTTATAACTCTTTACTTTGTTCCTAAGCACGCTATCCTGTTGGTAGGTTTGCTCGCGGGAGTGTCCTTGGCACATCTCTGGACCACCTCCAGAGTGCTCATTATAGAAAGTTTTCCCAAGACGCAGACATCCGTGCGTCTGTCTTTTCTGTCTCTTACGGAAAGGATAGCCTCTACCACTGGACTTCTTGCTTGGTCACTTCTTCTTTACATAACTGGGGACAACTACAGACTCTCCGCTCTCCTTATGGTGATCTTTCCCATAACAGGATGGATACTTTTTCGCAAGGCATCCAGCTTAACAAAAAATTAACGGTTTCCTGGTAAGCTACTCCTCTAAGGAGGCTTACCATGAGAACTACTGCTGTTCTTCTCTCTGCACTGTTTGGTAGCTTGGCTTTTTCTCAGGAGACACTAATAAAGATTAAAGTAGAAGAGGGTGGAAAGGAAGAAGCCCTGCCGGTGGAGGTCAAAAGAAGAACTCCAAAGACGGAGACCACTGTAAAGGAGGAAGAGCTAAAAGTCAGGTCTGGTGCTGGGGGTGTAAATATATTCAAAGCCATAGAACTCACGCCCTCTCTGAACGCCCAGACGGACGATGCCTATGGTCTTGGTGGTGGAAGCATAAGACTGAGAGGCTTTGATAATACTCAAATCGGAGTAACTATTGATGACATGCCCCTAAACGACTCTGGAAACTTTGCCCTCTATCCCCACGAATACGCAGATGTGGAAAATTTAGAGAGCATTACGGTGGAAAGGGGTGCGGTGAGCAAGAGAAGCCCCTTCTATGTGGAGATAGGGGGTGCCATAAGGGTCAGAACAAGACCGCCCGCCAACAAGTTTGGGATCACTCTCAGCGAAAAGTACGGTTCCTTTAACTTTAAGAAGCACTTTATAAGACTTGACACGGGATACCTTTTAGGAAATAAGGATTTACCCAAGTTCTTTGCATCTTACTCTCACACCGAAGCAGACAAATGGAAGGGTCCGGGCAAATACCCTGACTACAGAGACCACTACACATTAGGCATATCCCACAAAGTAGGCAGGCTCTTTTGGGAGTTTTACTACGACAAGAATGTCCAGCTAAACTACTTTTACAGAGGGTTTAGCTTTAATGAACTGAGCAACGATAGCATATTCAGAAGGAGAGACTATACAGACAGACTGCTCTTTCCAAATACAGGAGCTAACCTAAGTCAAAACGTATATTACTACAAGTTTTACAAAAACCCCTACACCAACCAACAGCTCAGGGCTAATATAGAGCTGGACATAACAAACAGTGTAAAGCTGAGCCTAAAGCCCTACATGTGGATAGGTAGAGGTTC
>Ga0081473_127540_pt1 | contig 78656 bp, 81 predicted proteins | sample CisSprmetagenome_FD_70977 | JGI IMG/M metagenome (GOLD analysis project Ga0081473, IMG submission 70977) | Hypoxic/sulfidic aquatic microbial communities from Cistern Spring, Yellowstone National Park, USA v2 (version 2) | ecosystem: Environmental > Aquatic > Thermal springs > Hot (42-90C) >...
TGGTATAACGGGTATAATCAACGCATCTTACAACTTGAACCTTGTAGTGCATAACACCTCCTTTGTGCCGGGACACTTCCACACCACTGTAGGTGGTCTTGTCACCTTGTCTTTCTTGGGTATATCCCTTTATATGGTTTCCAAGCTTATGGGTAAGGATATAAGGTTCAAGGGCCTTGCGGTTATAGCCCCGTGGTTGTGGTGGCAAGGTATGCTTATTTTTGAATACGCCATGTCAGTGGCAGGTATTCATGGCTTTCCAAGAAGGACAAACGCTGGTATATCCTACCTAAACCCCAATTCTCCCCTCTACAGACCAGAATGGGTAGGTTATGCAGAACTGACCGTGTTGGCAGGATTTATAATAGTGCTTGGCTTTGTATTCTGGGCTATATCCTTCTTTGGAACCATACTCTCTCCCAAGGTAAGAGAAAGCACCATTGAGTTTCCTACAGCGTCTGCGCTACACGATGAGAAAGTGCCAGCCCTAAACCGTCTTACACCTTGGTTTGCAGTATCTGTATTACTCTTTGTGCTTTCTTACATACCTGCCATATACGACGTTACAAAGAGAGGTGTATTCTTTGACTCTCCAGGATACAACGATAAAAGCCCCGTGCCTATAACTAAACCTCAGAGCGCAAAGGAAGACCAAAGGAATACTGCGGAAGCCAAATGATATGCGTTCCCTCGTGCGCCTTTTGTTTTGGGGGGTTCTCCCCCTTCTTCTATTTTTTAGCTCCGTTTACTCTCAAGGCACAGGTATACCCCCTAACGAATCAAGAACTTTAGGAAAGCGTTTACCACATGTAAAACTGGTAGACTCTTACGGAAACACTTTTGATATATACGAGCTCAAAGGAAAGCCCATAATCTTGAGTCCCATATACACGCATTGCAACTCCGCATGTCCCATAATAACGGATTCTTTAAAAAAAGTCATTCCCAAGCTGGGAAAACCCGGAGAGGACTTCTGGGTTATCAGCTTTTCCTTTGACCCTAAAGACCGCATTGAGGACATAAGGAAATTTCAACAAGATCACCTTATAGACGGCATTGGCTGGAAGGTAGTTATAGCAAAGGATAAAGAGGATCTTTTTAGGCTCGCAGATGCCATAGACTTTAGGTTTATGACATTGGAAAACAGAGATTTTGTACATCCCAACCTCTTGGTGGTTATATCTCCAGACATGAGGATAAAAAGATATATCTACGGTGTGGTTTTTGACTACCGCGATTTAAAGAAGGCTTTGGAAGAGGAAAGCATCCTGGAAAAAGCAAAACCTTACTTGTTCTTTGTTGGTTTATTGGGTTTTGCATCTACCTCTCTTTACATACTTTTAAAAATCTTCAAAAGGTGATATAATAATTGTTGAGGAGCCGTAGTTCAGCCCGGTCAGAACGCCGGCCTGTCAAGCCGGAGGGCGCGGGTTCAAGTCCCGTCGGCTCCGCCACTTTGCTATGAAGGAAATACTTTACAAACTGTCCAACTTTGAGAACCTGGCAAAAGAAGAGATCAAGAGCGCTATAAGGGATATAGTGGAGGGAAGGGCTACGGATGCACAGATAGGAGCCTTCATCATAGCAACCAAGATGAAGGGGGAAAGCGTAGAAGAGATAGAAGGTGCCGCGGAAGTCTTCAGAGAGCTAGCCACAAAAGTACATGTTTCACAAGGAGATGACATTGTAGACACTTGTGGTACTGGTGGGGATATGCAGGGAACTTTTAATGTGTCTACTATTACAGCCTTCGTGCTTGCAGGTGCCGGTGTAAAAGTAGCCAAACACGGTAACAGATCCGTATCCTCAAAAAGTGGAAGCGCAGACCTCCTGGAATACATAGGGGCAAAGATAGACCTTCCACCAGATAAGGTAGCTATCATGATAGAAGAGCTCGGTATAGGCTTTATGTTTGCACCCATCTTTCATCCTGCTATGAAGAGGGTTTTAGCTCCCAGAAAGGAGGTAGGTGTGCGTTCCGTGTTTAACTTGGTAGGTCCCCTTTCTAATCCAGCGGGCGCTAAGAGACAGTTGCTTGGAGTTTTTTCCGAAAGGCTTGTTGATAAAATAGCTCACGCTCTTAAAGGTCTTGGCTGTAAAAGTGCTTTAGTTGTGCACGGTAAGGATGGCATAGATGAGGTCTCCATATCCTCAGCAACCAAGATAGCACACCTAAGAGAAAGTGGAGAAGTTCTACTTTACGAGTTTGTGCCAGAAGATGTGGGATTTAAAAGATACCCTCTAAGTTCCGTATGCGTATCGGGTGTAGAAGAAAGCGCAAAGATTGCTATATCTGTACTTAAAGGAGACGAATCTCCTGCATATTACATGGTGCTTTTGAATGCCATGTTTGGGCTTATAGTCTCTGGCATTACAGAAGACAAAAAAACTGCCTTGGAGATGGCAAAGGAATCTATACACAGTGGCAAAGCTTACGAGAAGCTCACAAAATTTGTAGAAATGTCCAAAAGGTTATGGTAAAAGTAGGAAGGGTTGCTTACTTAAACACCATGCCTCTTTTTTACAAGTGGGAAGACCCAAACATACAGCTCGTATACGGGCATCCCTCTGAGCTTGTACTTAAGCTAAGAGAAGGAAATATCCAAGCGGGAATAGTTTCCTCAGCGGAGTATATTATAAATCCCCATATCTATAGCTATGTGCCTGACATTTCCATATCCTCTAAGGAATACGCCTGCTCTGTTTTGATCTTTTCCAAAGTGCCTATTGCTGAGGTTAAAAATGTGTATCTTACGCCCAACTCCCTCACTTCCAAATACCTAAGCGTTTATATACTTGAAGAGATATACGGTCTTAAACCCATTTATACGGAAGAAATACAAAAGGCAGACTGTTTTTTGCTCATAGGTGATGAGGCACTACTTGAGAAAAAGAGAGGTAGGTTTCCTTACATTTACGACCTTGGTCATGAGTGGTACAAAAAACACCAATTGCCCTTTGTCTTTGCCCTTTTCATAGTAAGGAAAGATGCACCTCTGTGGCTTGCCCAAAGAATAAGTGAACTATGCAGTGCATCAAAAAAGGCTTTTTTCAAGGACCTTATACAAGGAAAGGTAGAAATAGAAGGTTTTGAGCAAGAAGAACTTGTCAAGTATTTCACCAAGTGCCTTCACAACGGGCTTGGAGAAAAGGAGCTGACCTCCCTTGAAATTTTCATGAAGTTTTTAGATTCAAGAGGTTATACTAAATGAAAAGAGGAGGTGCAAGTATGAAAAAGATAGCCCTATTTATGGTTCCTGTGATGTTTGCAGTAAGTTGTGGACAGGTAACCTCAGAAAGGACTTATCAGGGAGCAGGTGTTGGCGCTGCAGGGGGTGCCATAGCGGGAGCACTTTTAGACAAAAATAACAGATGGAGAGGAGCTGTTATAGGTGGCGTACTCGGTGCAGTTTTAGGAGGAACTATAACGGAAATAGCCTCAAGAGCAGCAAGAGAAGCTGCAATTAATAACAGGCCCGTGGAATACAGGTCTGAAGATGGAAGAGAAAGGGTTTATGCGGAGCCAGTAGCGTCAAGAGGAAACTGTAAGATAGTGAAAACCAATTATTATCAAGACGGTAAACTCGTAAAGGTGGAAGAAAAAGAAGTTTGCCCCTGATCAGAGCATCTTACACTTGGTGTTTATGACGCCAAGGTTTCCTCCTCTCTTTCTGTAAAGTATTTTAAGGGTGCCTGTTTCCACATCAACAAAAGGAAGGAAGTACACACCCGTGTCTTTTAGCTCAAAGATGGCATCCTCAAGGCTTATGGGTTTCTCTACGACAAGCTCCTCTTCTATTATAGGGGGAAGCTCCCTTTCTTCAGAAGGCATCAGCTCTGCTGTTAGTATCTCTTCTTTTAACCTTGCTCCCCTTCTTCTTATCTCGTGTCTGCGCTGTTTTAACTTTATGATCTGCCTTTCCACTTCGTCCATAACTCTATCAAGTGCAGAAAACACATCCACATCCTCCTCCCATGCGTGTACACTGCCACCACCCCAAGTTTTGAGATACATATCTATGTCTACCCTGTAAAGAGTAGGTCTGCTATCCCCTGCGAAGTCCTTTTGCTTTGCTCTTGTAGTAGAAAGGGTAACCACCACTTCAACTTGATCTTCTTCTGCTTCCTTTAAAAACCTTGACAGCCTTTCCAATTTGCCCTCCACAAAGCCTTTCATAGCATCCGTCCATTCAATACCCTTTCCAATAAACTCCAAGTTCATTTTCTGACCTCCTTAGTGAAATAATTATACAAGGCTTGTGCTATAATAAGACATCATGGAATACGCCTTCTTTGAGGGTAAGGTAGTCCCTGTAGAAAACGCGAACATAAATATAAAAACCAACTCCTTTCATTACGGAACCGCAGTGTTTGAAGGTATAAGAGCATACTGGAACGAAAAGGAGCACCAGTTATACCTACTCTTTGCAAAGGAACATTACGAGAGACTTCTGAAAAATGCAAGAGCTATGTTTATGGAGCTTCCTTACACTGCAGAGGAGCTTGTGGAAATCACTAAAGAGATACTCAGAAAAAGTGAAATAAGATGGGATGTTTACATAAGACCCATAGCTTACTTTAAGGACCTTGCACTCACCCCAAAGCTTATTGGCTTTACACCTGATGTTGCCATATACACTTACAACTTTGGTAGATACTTAGATACATCAAAGGGTATAAGGGTAAAGGTTTCTTCTTGGAGGAGGAACGACGATAACGCCATACCTTCAAGGTGGAAGGTAGCGGGTGCGTATGTAAACAGCGCTTTAGCAAAAACTGAAGCTCTTCTTGGTGGATACGACGAAGCTATAATGCTCAACCAGCACGGATTTATTGCAGAAGGCTCTGGAGAAAACATATTCCTCATAAGAGGCACAAAGGCAATAACCCCGTCATACTCGGAACACATACTTGAGGGTATCACCAGAAGCGCGGTCATAAAACTTCTCAAAAAGGAGCTTTTGGTAGAGGTAGAAGAGAGACCTGTTGCAAGGAGCGAGCTGTATGTTGCTGATGAGCTTTTCATGACTGGTACTGCTGCAGAAGTAACTCCAATAATAGAGGTGGACAACAGGAAAGTAGGCAGGGGTGATGTGGGAATAATAACCAGAGAACTTCAAGAGCTTTACTTTAATGCAGTTAGGGGCAACATAGAAAGATACAAAGTCTGGCTTACGCCCGTTTATGAGAAGTGAAACTTTGGAAGAATTTCAGCACTTGGCAGATGAAATCTTAAGGATAAACAGATTATCTGGAAGCGAGGGAAACGCTACTGCAAAGAGGAGCGTAAAAAAGTGGCTAAGACACAGGGGAATAAAATACTGGGAAGAGTTTTTTTATATAGAAAAACTTCTTCCGGTAGAGGCAAGCCTTAAAGTTGGGAATACTATCATAAAAGCTGTTCCTTACTCAGGAAGTCCAAGTGGAGTTTACGAAGGCTATGTGAAAAAAGAACCCATAGAGGGAGATATGGCTCTTCTTAGAGTATCAGAAGAAGGTACAGACTTTAAGGGGGAGGGTGTAAAGGCTTGCATCACTTACTTGGACAGGATTAACCTTTACTACTATGGTGGTATACAGACAGCAAGTATTCCCGTCGTAAACATAAAGCTTGAGGATGTTCAGCACATAGAAGATGCTCATGTGAAGCTCACGGTAAAGACCAAGAAAGAGAAGATCCTCTGTAGCAACATACTTTTTGAGGTGGGAAGAGGTCCAATTATTTACTTAACCGCACATATGGATACTGCACCCGAGGTGTTTGGTGCGGTAAATAACGGAGTAGGTTTTTTACTGCTACTTTTCTTGGCGGACGAACTCAAGAAAAACTTCAACATACCTTATAGGATAAGGTTTCTCCTTACTGATGCCCAAGTGTTAGGACTTGAAGGTTCAAATTTCCATGTGAATAAAGGTATAAAACACACTTACTACTGCATAAATTTGGATACTATAGGTTGGCACCATCCAGCAGTCATATACAAAGACGCAGAAGGATATAACGGTGAGCGCATCACAGAGATGTTTTTAAGGCACACTCAGGAAATGAAAATAGACATACCTTTTGTTATTAAAAACTCTGCAAAAAGCGATCACATACCTTTCAAAAAAAAAGGCGTGCAGACTCTTTTTTTGAGTTCTGAACCTTTTACCATAAATCACACTTTCTATGACAACACAGAGGCTATAAACTGGGATATGGTCATTGTTTGGTACGAGCTTATCTTATCCTTTTTAAGGAGGTTTCACAGGCTATGAGATACCTTGTATTGCTCATCTTTCCCCTGTTGTCTTTTGCGCAGACCTTTCATCTTTTGGAAAAAAAACTTGAGCAGATGAAAACCTTAAGAGTATCCTTTGTGCAGAAGGTGTCATACTCTTGGTATCCTAAACCAGACATATCCAAAGGCTTCTTTTACGCTCAGAAGGGGGGGAAGTTTAGGATAGAGTATGAGCAGCCTGAGCGCATGATCATAGTATCCGACGGCAAGAACATACTCATTTACTATCCGCAGGAAAAAAGCGCCATCATAGATAGAGTGGAGAACAACAGGTCTGCAGTGGTAGAAGCCCTTTTTCTTTTGTCCAAACCTTTAAGCGAGGTTTTTGAACCAATAGGAGAGATAAAAAACGGCAGGAGCACCACTCTTGTTCTCAAGCCAAGGCTAAAGGACGATGAGTTTTACAGGGTATACTTAGAAGTAGACGAAGAGTACAATGTAAAGTCTTTGAAAGTTGAGGACAAGGAAGGGACAACTACCACTGTAGAATTTTTGAGTATGAGCAGTAACTTTTCACCTTCTGAGGACTTATTCAAGATCAAGCTACCGCAAGGTGTAAAGGTTAAAAAGTTATGAAGAGGCAAACGGTAGATTTTTCCATAGAGAAAGCTTCTGAAAAAGACATGCAAGAACTTGCACAGATATATCTAGAAGGCTATAAAGGGCTTGAGGAATATTCTTACACGCACATGGACGATGTGCTGGCTTATTTGAACTGGCTTTTTAGAAGAGATGTAGCAGGCATATTTGTAGCAAGACATAACGGTAAGATTGTTGGTTTTGTAGCCAGTGATGGAAACTGGTTTAGCAAAAGGGAGGGTAAAGTAGTAGGTGCCATTCATGAGATCGTTGTACTTCCAAATTACAGAAACAAAGGTATAGGGAAAGCTCTTGTAGAGAAAGCAATAGAGTACTTCAAAAGCAGAGGTCTTGACACTGCTGAGTTGTGGGTGGGTGAGGAAAATTACCCCGCTATGAATTTTTACAGATCTCTTGGTTTTGAAAGCAAAGACAGGTTCAATTATTGGATAAGGATGGTTAAAAAGATAGATAATTAAAGCTATGGAAGGTAATGAGCTCATACAAGAGCTAAAAAAGGCACTGCAGTCCGCTCAGGAAAGTGTAAAGATAGTATCTGCTTGGATTAACGGAGACATACTTGAAGACCTTCTGGAAGGTATCAAACAGGGCGTGAAAGTAGAAGTCTTTCTTAGGGCGGGAGAGAAAAAGGACATGGACATTACTGATTTTAGGGTGTTCAGAGCGGTCAGAGATGTAAAAGGGAAAATCTACTTAAACCCAAGACTTCACGCCAAGTTCCTTGTGATCGATGACAGTAAAGCCTTTGTAGGTTCTGCTAACCTCACTTATGCAGGAACACAGCAGGGGAACTTTGAAGCAGTTGTTGAGATCACAGACCCTATTAAAGTCAAGGAACTTCTTCTCCTTTACCAAGTGCTAAAGGATGAATCTGAAGAGATACAGCCAGATACAGTCGCATTGGTCCTTTCCTCTGAAAACTCCCTATCCTCTCGTGTCTTGCTACTTGAAGACCTTCCAGAACAGTGCTTTCTTAAAACACCAACGGAAAAAGGAATTTTACTTTGTAAGCTAACCACAGTAAAGACCCAAAGCTTAGAAGAAAGTACTTTTTGGGTAAGGGCTGCAGATAAGGACTGGCTTATAGCTTTTCTGAAAGCTTACGCCAACGAAACAGGAAACTTAAGAATAGGTGAAATAAAGGTTATGTGTGAGTATAGGAAGATCAAAGAAGAAGAAAAAGAGAGTTATTTTGGCGTACCCTTAAAACCTTTGAAAGTCGGGACACAACTTCTGAGATTAAAAGGTGATGATCCAGACATGCAGAAGATCATGAGTATGAACCTTTCTGGATACCCTATGGAAAAAAAGGCCTTTGTAGGAAAACTGCTCAACACAGACATTGATGTTTATATAGATATAACAAAGGTGTCTAGTATGCATATGGCAGTAATAGGCACTACTGGAGCGGGTAAGACCACATTTATCAGGAGGCTTATAGAGCACGCACAAAACGAAGGAATTCAGTTTTTCGTTATCGATGTTTTTGGCGAGTATTACGAGAAACTAAAAGTGAATAAAGAAAGCATAGAGTATATAAAGATCCCTTATACCCTCTTTCCTATTCAAGCAGAAGACCTAAAAGACATACTTAGGACCTACGGTATAGGCTTAGAAGAAAGAACAACAGAAGAAAAAGCATTCTTCACAAACCTCAGAAAGCATCTTAAACCAGACCTTGAGCTTATATGCTACAAAGAGATGAACTTGGAGGACCTTCTTATTTCATCAGCTCCTGCCTCTTTAAAGAGCCATGTAGAGGATTTCCTCAACACTATTATGCGGGATTTTGGTTCTGCCTCTGTAAAAAATCAGAAAGATGTTTACCTTATGCTTCTTAAGGGGCTAAGCTCAAACAAGAATATAGTTATATTTGACTTTAAAGATGTGCTCAACCTTGATGCCAGAATAAACATGGCAGGATTACTCATGAAGGAGGTTTTTATACTTTCAAGGCTTGATGGCAAAAAAAGGCTTGTGATACTTGAAGAAGCTCATAACTTTGCTCCAGAGAGGGGTGCTTTAGATGTACCTTTTGGCAGAGAAAACTTGTCTTACCTAATGGCAAAAAGGATAGCTTTAGAAGGTAGAAAGTTTGGTGTTGGTCTTATAGCCATAACCCAGAGGCCTGCTAATATAAGTAAGTACATACTTTCTCAGCTGAACACTCAGGCAGTTTTCAGGCTTATAACCAAAAACGACCTTGACGCAGTTTCTGTATTTTTCGGAGAGGGGCAGATGGAACTTCTCAGGCTTCTGCCCTCTTTAAGACCTGGAACACTCTTCCTCAGTGGTATTGCAGTCCCTTTCAGCATGCTAGTAAGTATAGAACTCTAATCTAACAGCTTAACCTCATATATAAGGATGCCTCTTTTCATGTACGGTAATTTTTTTAGCACCTTCCCTGAGGGGTCTATCACTGCTGTGTCTCCTGAATTGTTTATCCAAAGGACAAACTTTGCGTTCTCTAAGGCTCTTACTCTTGCCCAAGTAAAGTGTTGGTGGGTGCAGTCGCTGTTGTTAAACCACCCATCGTTAGTGATAACTGCTATAAGGTTTGCTTCTTTTGATAGTTTTTTAACTAAGTCCCAATAAGCTACTTCAAAACAGATGGGGGTAGCTACTCTTATGTCTTTATAAGTAAGAGGTTTCCAAATTTTGCCCGGTGTGTAGTCTATGCCACCTATCGCGGAAAAAACATCTTTCAAGAAAGCAAAAGGGAAGGGTACATACTCACCAATGGGAAGAAGTCTTATCTTGTCGTAGTAGCCTACTAATTGACCATCCTTTATTAAATAGGCAGAGTTGTACGGTTTGACACCCTCCCTTATGTCTATAAGACCCACCAGCAGAGGTGCTTGAAAACTAAGTTCAAACATCTCGTTTCTGTCCTTGTCAAATTCATCAGAAAAAAAGAAAGGAAAAGCGGATTCTGGGAGCACTATCAGATCAGGCTTTTCCTTTAGGGCAGACCTTACCAAAGAGAGCATCTCTTTTGTATGTTTTTTAAAACTCTTTTCGCTGAGTTTGTCTTCCTGAGGTATGGCTGTTTGCACTAAGGCTACCTTTATGGAAACTGCAGAGCTAAGCTCTTTTAAAAGCTTATGTTTAGCATACAAACCCGTCAAAAAAACAAACAGCAGTAAAGAAAGTAGTGGTAATGCTTTTCTTTTAAAGAGAAAGTAAGCTATGTACCACAGGAGAAGGCTTTCACCGTAAACGGTAAAGAAGCGCAGTGAATACTTTATAATGGGCATGTCTGCAGACATCTCACCCACTAGGAGCCAAGGAAAACCACCGTAAGGTAGATAAGACCTTATTACCTCAAACAGAGAGTAAAAGATGGGTAAGGTCCATAACCTTTCAGCGCTTAGCTTTTTCCATAACATCAAGGGTAGGTTCATTTGATAAAGGGTAAGGAAAAGGACTAAGACGGAAAACAAAGCGTAAGCCAGAAAGGGATTAACACCTCCGTATTGTATGCTTGCTATGTTGACGCATTTTAGAGATAAAAAAAAGAAGGTAAAGCCTGCTAAAAAGTAATGCTTGTGATTTGGAGTCTTCAAAAGCATTAAAAGTGCAGGAAGGATTAAAAACCAAAGCTCGTAGCGGGAAAAGGGAAGATAAAGCAAAACGCCATTAAGTATTGCAAAGATAAACACTCTCATTCCTGAGGAAGAAGCCTGTAAGCTTTTAATCTGTCTTTCTCCACAATACCTACTCCTATGAAGGTATCACCTTCATAAAGCCTGACAAAAAGTCTGTTTTTAATGTAAGAAGGTAGCGTTATAAACATACCCTTTTTTATTTTATCCGCGTTCTTAAAGTCAAGGTCAACGCGCGGTAGGAAATCAAGAGCAGACCATATGGGTATTGCTATTCCTTGCAAATCCGTAAGTGTTATGAGTCTTTCATAATTTACCGCTTTACTCACCTCAAAGGGTCCTATCTTTGTCCTTCTTAGGTCTTCCACATAGGCGCCGCAACCTAGCTTTAAACCTATGTCGTGCACAAGGCTTCTTATGTAAGTTCCAGAAGATACACAAAATAAAAACTTTACCTGAGGTATTTGGCACTCTATGAGCTGTGCGGTGAATACTTCTACTTTTACTGGCTTTAAGGAGAAGGATATGCCCCTTCTTGCCAGCTGATAAGCTCTTTTACCTTCCACTTTTTTTGCAGAATAAGGTGGTGGTGTTTGGCTTATCCTTCCTATAAAGTCCTTAAGCACACGATGGATGTCCTGACAGGTGATATCTACTTCTCTTTTTTCCACCGTTCTGCCTTCCGCATCGTATGTATCTCTTATCTCTCCAAGCTTTGCTGTGGCCAAGTATTCCTTGGGAAGTTTTGTAAAAAGTTCCGCGTACCTTGTTGCTGTGCCAAGAAGAAGGATCAGCAACCCTGTAGCTACGGGGTCAAGAGTGCCTGTATGTCCCACCTTGACTTGGAACCTTCTTTTTACCTCTTCTACCACTTGGAAAGAGGTCAAGCCCTTGGGTTTGTCCACCAAAAGCACAGAAGGTAGCATCAGCTTAGAAAGTCTTTCAGATGTTTCTTTATAGCCATATTTCTAAGTTTTCTAAGTGCTCTCGTTTCTAACTGCCTGACTCTTTCTCTGGAGATGTTAAGTATGTCCCCTATTTCTCTCAGAGTTCTTGGTTCCTCGCCTCTGAGTCCAAACCGTAGCTCTATTACTCTCCTCTCCTTTTCAGGAAGTCTATCTAACATGTCCTCTATCTCTTTCTCAAGCACTTCGGTTATGATCCTCTCTTCCACTTCTGCGGTTCCGTGCTGGCTTAGAAAATCAACGAAGAATGTATCTTCGTTCTCACCTACCGGTGCATCCAAAGATAGGGGTATCCTGCATACCTGCATGCACTTTTCTACCTCTTCAGGACTTATTTTCAAACCTTCTTTCTTGAGCCTTTCTTCTATCTCTTCCTTTGTGGGTTTTCTTCCCAGCTCTTTTTCCATTTCTTTAGATATGACCTCTCTTGAGTATTCCTCCGCCACCTCTTTGGGTGTGGGTTCTCTTTCAAGCTCTCTGAATAACTTGCTGTATATACTGCCTATCCTGTTTATCACATGGGCTTGCTTAAGGGGTATTCTCACCGCACCAGTTTGTTGAGATAGCGCCTGCATGATAGCCTGTCTTATCCACCAAACTGCGTAGGATATAAACTTTACACCTCTGTCCGGATCAAACCTCTTTGCTGCCTCAATGAGTCCATGATTACCAGCTGCTATAAGCTCAGAAAGGGGAAGTCCGTATCCCAAATACTGTTTCGCTATGTTTATAACGAACCTGAGGTTAGACTCCACAAGTTTTTTAAAAGCTTCTTGGTCGCCTTCCTTAGCACGCTTGGCAACTTCTTTTTCTTCCTCCGGTTTCAGAAGGGGTATTTTGGCTACCTTCTTAAGGTACTGATTTATTAACTCCTGCTCTGTATCGGGTATCATATCCCTACCTCAAGCTAAGCACAAGATAAAGGTTTGTATCCCCTCTCCTTATGAGAAGGAGTACTTTGTCCCTTCCCATCTTTCTGGCATTATCTATGGCTTGCATAAACTCGGACTTGTTAGCAACTGCTCTGTTGTTAACGCTCATTATAATGTCTCCGGGCCTTATACCGCTCTGGTAGGCAAAACTTCCGGGCATTACACCGCTTACATACACACCTTTCACACCTATACGCCTCTCCTCATCTGGTGTAAGGTCTCTGAGCACAAGTCCCACATCTTGAGCAGATGGTCCAGCCTGAGAAATTTTGGTCTCTTCGGGCATGGCTTCCACTCTTACCTTTATGTTTTCTTCTTTGCCGTTCCTTATTACTGTCAGAGTTAGCTCTTTACCGGGTGGGGTTCTCATAACCCTGAGCTGAAGGTCTCTTACACTGCTTACCTTTTCTCCATCTATAGCTATCACCACATCTCCTACCTTCAGTCCTGCTTTTTCTGCAGGGCTTGATGGCATTACCTGTGCTATGATAACACCCTCCTTTACTCCGACAGCTTCTGCCATATCAGGCGTTACTTCCTGTATAACTACACCCAGCCAACCCCTTACAACCTTACCCTTGGCTATAAGCTGGTCTGCTACCCATTTGGCTAAGTTTATAGGTATGGCAAAACCCAGCCCTTGTCCCTCTGCAACTATCGCGGTGTTTATACCTATGACCTCGCCTCTTATGTTCACAAGGGGTCCTCCTGAGTTTCCCGGGTTTATGGGTGCGTCCGTCTGTATGAAGCTCTCATACTGAGTAACACCTATAGACCTTTTAAGCGCGGATATGACACCCATAGTGACGGTTCTTTCAAGTCCGTAAGGGTTCCCTATGGCTATAACTAACTGTCCTACTTTGAGTTTATCAGAATCTCCTAACCTTGCCACCCTTTGCTCTGGATCCTTTATGTCCTTTGCATCAACTTCTACCACCGCTATGTCCGTCTTGGGGTCTGTTCCCACTATCCTGGCTTTCTTTTCCGTGTGCTCATCAAACCTAACCTTTATAGCTTTTGCGTTCTGCACCACATGATTGTTTGTAAGTATGTAAAACTTTCCGTTCTTGTAATCAATGATGACGCCAGAACCCAACGACCTTCTTTCTTGTGGTGGGACAGGAAGGGGAAAAGGAAAGGGAAACTCCTCACCAAAAGGATTTTGCATCTGGACTTCCTGTGTGGCAAATATGGTAACCACTGAAGGTGAAACCCTATCCACTATCTGTGTAAGTTCGTTTTCAAATTGGGCAAGCACATCACTTTTAACTAAAGGTGCCTTTGGAACTTCATCCTGCACTTTTTGGGCTTTACAGCCAGTAAATAAAAAGAAGGAAATTAAAACTAAGGATGGAAGGAAGAACATCTTTAACCTCCTCATACTTTTACCTCACAGGACAAGAATAACACAGTGAAGCTCGGCGTGTCAATATGTGATATCATATCTTCTATCCTCTTCTTTGACATTATAACGCCTTTATTTGATGGGTTAAAGGAACTGCCCGTATAGTGGAAAAACCTCACAAGATCCCACCCTCTGAAGGGAATATCTAAGCTTTGGGTAAAGTTCTCCAGTATGGTGCAGACCCCTGTCCTTAGCATGCCAATAACTTCCTCTTTCTGTGGAAAGGGAAACCCCAGTTCCTTTAAACTTCCCTCTACGGGAATAGCCAAGAGTAGCTGTCTTTTACAAACCCTTGTTAGCTCAGGAATGCTTCTCTTTATATCCGTCCAGTGAAGGGAGAAGTTGCTTACCACAAGATCAAACTGTTTGTCTTTGAAAGGCAAAGACTCTGCATTTCCCAAAACCACCCTTCCAAACCTCTCTTTGTATACCCTTGCCATACCTTTTGATATGTCAACCCCTACTACTTTTTCTAAGCCCCTGCTAGCAAAACCCGTACCACACCCCACATCTAAAGCAAACCCGCAGACTCTTTTCATTCCCAGCAGTATCTCAGCGCTTTTCTTTTGTGGCAAAGCCCAACCTTCGTAAGTTTCAAAAGCTCTTGAGAACCTCAAGGATAAGATGCTCATAACCTTTTGGAAAATGTCCTCCTTGGAAGGTAATAAATTTAGACCCTTTTATGAGATTGTAAAGGCTCAGACCTGCTATTAATGGGACTATGTTATCCTGTGTACCTTGAATTATCACAGTCTTTTGTTTTATATAAGGTAAAAGGTGAGTCAGGTCTAAGTTTATATAGTCTTCAAGCATTCTGTAGGCTACCTGAAGGTCAAGCGTGTCTTCAAATTCTTCTGTGTAAGCCATCCTCCTAAATTCCCTTAAGAAACTCTCCCCTTCTTTCCTTAGCCTCAAAAGAAAAGCCCTTATGTTTTTCTCGCTCCAGCACGACCTAAAGTGAGGAGCTGTACCTATGAGAATGAGCCCTTGAACCTTTTGCGGGAACATAAAAGCCGTCAAAAGAGCCAAACTGCCACCCATAGACCACCCAAGAAGCACAGACTTGTTGGGAATCCTCAGTCCTATGTCTTTAGCCGTATCTTTAAAGTTTCTGTAAGGGAGCTTTGAACTTCCGTGAGCAGGAAGGTCTATGCTTAAGCATCCAAGACCTCTAAAAACCTTTGAAGAAAAACCCCAGCCGTGAAGACAAAAAAGCTTACTCAAAGACCTTTACTATTCTATAGTAGGTGTCTCTCTGTGCGGGAACAAAGCCGGCAGACCTTATGGCATAAACCATGTCTTCCACCTTTGGAATGTTTACCTTGTAGGATGTGGAAGATATAACATTTTCCTCTATCATTACGCTCCCCATGTCATTAGCACCAAAGTGTAGTCCCACCATACCCACCTGCATGGTTTGTGTCACATGAGAGCTTTGTATATTTTTGAAGTTATCAAGATATATGCGTGAAAGGGCAAGGACCTTAAGGTAGTACATGGTGGAAGTTTCCTCTACGTGATCAAGCTGGGTATTGCCTTTCTTGAAAGTCCAAGGTATAAAGGCTGTAAAGCCTCCCGTATCATCCTGCAGACGCCTTACCCGTTCAAGATGCTCTACTATGTGGTGTGGTTTTTCTATATGCCCAAACATCATGGTAGCGGTTGAAGTCATACCAAGCTCATGAGCGGTTCTGTGTACCTCTTCCCATTGCTCTACCGTACACTTTCCGGGACTTAAAAAACTCCTCACTTCTTGGGAAAGCACTTCCGCACCACCACCCGGAAGAGAGTCAAGCCCTGCATTTTTTAACCTTTCAAGAACCTGTTTTATACTTATGCCTTCTAACTTAGAGAGATAAACTATTTCTGGTGCAGAAAAGGAATGCACTTGAACCTGAGGGAAGCGCTCTTTTATAGAGGATATGAGGTCTTCGTAGTACTCCAAGGGAAGGTCTGGATTTAACCCTCCTTGCATGAGAAGAGTTGTCCCTCCCCAATCTACAAGCTCTTGAACCTTATGGAGGATCTCTTCTCTGTTAAGTACATATCCCTCAGGTGAGCCCACCTTTCTCTGAAAGGCACAAAACTTACAGCCTGCCACACAAACATTGGTGTAATTGACATTTCTGTCTATTACAAAGGTAACTATACCTTCTGGATGTAGGTTTTTTCTGATCTCGTTTGCCAAAAAACCCAAAAGAGTGAGGTCCGCTTCCTCCATAAGCAAAAGGGCTTCGTCAGTATTTATCCTTCTTCTGTCAAGTGCTTTCTCCTTTATGTAATCAAGGCTGTTAGTCCTCATTCCAAAAGCCTCCGTTTAAATAATATAAGCCTAAAGACATTCGGATCCTACCATTATCTTAAAAGGCTGTCCGTAAGGTGGTTGAAGGTTAGATGTTTGCACTTGAAGATTCTTACATCTATCCTGAATGGTCCGAATAAGTGCAGAAGCAGAAGGTGTATAGCCTTCTACAGTTATACTTTTTTGGTCATAACTCACACTTAATATCTTGGTCTTGGGTGGAAGCATTGCAACGAAATCTGCCAAAGACATTACAAAACTCTTGCTTTTGAGTATGTTCAGCACAGTATTTTTTGTATCTACCTCTTTGCGCTTTACTTCGTACCTTTCCGCAAGGGGTTTTAACCTCTCTATCTCCTCCTGTGTCCTTTGTAGCTTACCCTTGAGTTGATAAATGTCCTTTGCCATCATACCTGCCGCCAAAAGTAGCAAAAGAATGCCAGCCATCAGAAGACGGGTGTACTTCCCACTTAGTTTTACAGGAAGAAATCTGCGCTTCTCGTAAAAAACAGGCTCTATGGGCTTATTTTCCAACAGTGCTTTCATGGCAAGACACGAAGCACTGTGGATATCTTCTATTTTATAACTGCCATCTTCCAAACTTTCCGTAAGTATGCTGTCTACGAGCTTATTGTCTTTTATAACTATCTTTTCATAAAGGGTATCATCCAGCTTTCTGTAAAAGATCCCAGTTTTTTCCCTTACATAAAGGGCTGGGGAAGGCACTACAAACTTAAGATTAGGAAGGCTCATGAGCTCCTCAAAAAAAGACTGTGGTACCGCAAATACTAAGCATTCTATATTATCTTTTTCTCTATTTGTAGTCAAAACGCTCACCTTCAAAGGGACCTTGGTGGGAAATAAGTCTTCAATGTTGAGCATAACTGTTTCCAAAAGGTCATCTACTGCCTGAGCAGGAAAAAGGTATTTACGCACCAAAAGTATGTCTCTTCCTACTGCTATACCCAGTTTTTTGTTTTTGGAGAACTCCCTTAGCTGGTCAAGGTTTTCAAATCGGTGCTTTCCTTCCTGTGAGCATACATAAATTCCTCTTTGAGTTATTTCTACACCAACAGCTTTCTTTTTAAAATTCATATCTCAAAGTCTTTCAAATACTTGGCTCTTGCTGGATGCCTGAGTTTTCTTATGGCTTTTGTCTCTATCTGTCTTATCCTCTCTCTAGTCACATTGAACATCTTTCCTACTTGCTCTAAGGTGTATTCTGTGCCGTCAACGAGTCCATACCTGTACATAAGTATCTCCTTTTCCTTTTCTCCTAAGGTGTTAAGAACTTTTATAAGCTGTTCCCTGAGTAGTTTCCTTGAAACCTGTTCTTCAGGTGATGGAACGCTTTTGTCCTCTATAAAGTCCTTTAGGTGAGTCTCTTCGTCGTCTCCTATAGGTGTTTCAAGGGATATGGGTTCTTGTGAAGTTCTCATAACTTTCCTTGCCTTTTCTACTGATATACCTAAGTATTTTGCTATCTCCTCCGGGAAAGGTTCACGCCCAAGTTCCTGAAAGAGTTTTTTGTGTGCTTTTGTTATGTCATTGATGGTTTCTATCATGTGTACGGGTATCCTTATAGTTCTGGCTTGGTCTGCTATGGCTCTTGTTATAGCTTGTCTTATCCACCAAGTGGCATAGGTAGAGAACTTATAACCTTTTCTGTAGTCATACTTATCTACCGCCTTCATAAGCCCTATGTTACCTTCTTGAATGAGGTCTAAAAAGTGCAGACCCCTGTTGACATACTTTTTGGCTATAGATACTACTAACCTTAGGTTGCACTTGACCATAACCTGTTTTGCTTTGGTCACCTTGGTTCTGCCCTCTTTTATAATGTGCATGACCCTGTCTAACTCCTCAGGAAGGACCCCTAACTCTTTCCTTAACTCTTTTACTTCCCTTTCGAGACTCAGGTATTCACTTTTCAAAACTTGAAACTTGGCAAAGCTGTATCCCGCCCTTTCCGCTTTTAGCTGAAGGTCCTTGTTATAATCATAAAACTTTATAAGCTCTTCCACATCGGGATGTATGCTTTCTAACTTTTGCTTCCTAATCTCATATTCTTTTAACTTTCTTGTGTACCTTTTGTAAAGGTTCAAAAGCTCGTCCGCTATTTTTTCAAATTTTGAGTATTTTAGTTTCATGTCTTTTAACACCTTGTTCATCTTGGCGTGCCTTTCAAGATATGCCCTTTTGTACTCGGGTGTCCTGTATTTGAGGTATATCTCTCTCCAAGTTATGGCTTCTTTGTAAGCCTTGGCGAGCTCAAGTCCTTTATCAATAAAGTATCTTTCAAGGTGTTCGTGATTTTCTTCATATTCTTCTACCGTTTTACTGTCATCTATGGTATCCATAAGGTCTGTTGCCTTGATCTTTCCGTTGCAAACATTTCCCCACTCTTTGAGCACTCTGTCTATAAGAAAGGAGGTTCTCAAAAGGCCTCGCCTCATGATCTTCCTGCCTATTTCTATCTGCTTTGCATACATGATCTCCTCCTCCCTTTTGAGGAGCGGGATCCTTCCCATCTCTCTTAGATAGAGCTTTACTGGGTCACCATCTCTGGCACTAAGGAGGAGGTTGTCCGCTGATACAGTAAGCTCATCACCGCTCTCTATCTCTTCTGTGATTTCCTCGTTTTCTACTATCCTTACGCCTCTTTCCTGAAGAAAGTCCATGATCTCTTCGTAGATCTCTGGGTCTGCAACTTCTTCTCCTAACGCGTCGTTGATCTCGTCGTAAGTGACATAACCTTTCTCACCAAGTTCCATGAGCTTCTTTATGTTTTCCTTACCTAGCATACCTTACCTCCTTCATTAAACTTTATATAATATAGGCTTTTTAAATTCTCTTACAACACTAAAAGTCCATCCTTCATCTGCACTATCCTGTCTGCTCTTTTTGCCAAGTTAAGTTCGTGAGTGACCATAACTACAGTTGTGCCAGACCTGTTTATATCCTCCAGTATCTGCATGACCATCTGAGTGTTTTTGCTATCTAAGTTACCCGTAGGTTCATCTGCTAATATCACTTCTGGGTTATTGGCTAAGGCTCTGGCTATGGCGGTTCTTTGCATTTCACCTCCTGATACTTGGTAGATTTTTCTCTTTTCTTTACCATCAAGCCCCAAGCTTTTGAGAAGCTCACGAGCCCTTTCTTCTGCCTGGCGTTTTGGTATGCCCTTTTTTAGCATGGGGATCATGACATTCTCAAGTAGGTTAAATTCGGGAAGCAAGTAGTGGAACTGAAATACAAAGCCTACGCTTTCGTTCCTTATCTTAGAGACCACCTGTGGGTCCATGGAGCTAACTTGTTGTCCCTTAAAAAACACTCTGCCCTCTGTGGGAAAATCAAGAAGTCCCATTATGTAAAGCAAAGAGCTTTTCCCAGAACCAGAGGCGCCCACAACCGCTAAGAATTCCCCTTTATGGACCTTCAGGTCAATACCTTTTAGTATTTCTTCGCTGCCAACTCTCTTTTTTACATTAACAAGCTCTATCAAAACCATCAGCCACTTCTGAATATGTCCACAGGGTTTAGCCTGCTTGCCCTGTAAGATGGATAAAAACTTGCAAAGAAAGAAAAGAACATAGAGAAGATAAAGGCATACAGGTAATATATGGGTCTTCTGTCTAGTATGAAACCTTTAGTTCTTATGAGTCCTTCAACATCAAGCTTCACTGAAGAAAGATACTCCTGAAGAGCGTAACCCAAAAGAAAACCCAATATGGCTCCAAGGAACCCTATGGCTAATCCTTGTGCGAGAAACATAAAAAGTATATCTTTTCTACTGTATCCCATTGCCATAAGTATAGCTATGTCCTTCTTCTTTTCTAAAACAGTCATCATGATAATGTTAAAAATGCCAAAGGCGGAAACGGTCAATATGGCAAACACTATCATATAAGTTATAAGGTTCTGTATTTTGAATATCTGAAGGAAGTTTATATAAGCTCTTTGCCAGCTCTCCACATCGTATCTGAGATTTTTTTGAAGGTCTAAGGCTATCTTCTGGGCTTTGTTTACATCCTTTACCTTTATAACTATTTCGTTCACTTCGTCAGGCCTATCTGTAAGAGCTTGCAGAGTTTTTATGTGCATGTAAACTCTACTGTTATCTATGTTAGTTATGCCTGAATTGAAAAAGTCCTCTACCTTGAGCAAAGCTGTACGCCCGTTTGCTAAAGATAGGATCACCTTTTTGCCTGTGTCTTTTATTCCCAAGTCCTTAGCTACCAGCTTACCTACTATTAGAGCGTCTTTGTTTGTCTTGAGCTTTTCCAATCTCTTGTTTTCAAGAAACCTATTTATCACAGATGCCTTTGGTTCCATATCAGGGTCTATACCTATGAGCGTAACAGGTTTTTCTTTAACACCGTACTTGAGAATGCCTCTAGCTACAAGATGTACCGCTACACCAACAATGTCTTCCCTTTTTTGTACTTCTTTGATTATGTCCCTCCAACCTACTATCTTGTCCTTTTCTTTTGGCTTGTTGCCGTAAACTTCCCATATGGCATCCTGTTTAGCTTTCTTTACTATCCTGTCTTCTTCTTCGTACTCTTTTGGTTTTATACTTATGTGGGCTTCCAGGTCTATGACTTGCTGGATAAAGTAGTTCTGAAAGCCAAACATGAGAGAGCTCATAACTATAAGAGCACAAACCCCAATGGCAACACCCGTTACAGAAACAAGGGTTTGTCTTTTTCTCTCAAGGAGGAGCTTGTAAGCTATAAAGAGTGTGTGATTCATTCTATAAGCACCTTATCACCTTTTTTCAAACCCTCAATTATCTCAATGTATCCATCTACCTGAGTTCCTACCTTGACGGGCACTTTGACCTTTCTAACTCCTTCGTACTTATAAACGAATCCGTCCTTGTAAGCGGATGTGGGTATAACCAAAGCCTTTTTCTCTTCCACTAATATGTTAGCTTCAACGGTAGCACCTGCTGGAACTTCTGCAGGCAGTGGTGCGCTTGTTCTTACCTCAAGGGTTTTTTTGTTCCTGTCAAGCTCCTCCTTTACAAGCTTTACCGTACCTTCAAACACCTTATCTGGATAAATGTCAAGAGAAAGAAATACTTTCATACCTTCCTTTATCATGGAAGCGTATTCTTCGTCTACATTAAGAACTACCTCTTTATCTTTCTCATTTCCTATGCTGAAAAGCTTGTTATCACTCATGTAATTCACATAATCCCCTACCTCCACATATTTATTGAGCACTATACCATCAACAGGACTTCTTATGTAATACCTTTCTATATCCCTTTTTATCCTCTCTTTGTTTGCGTAAAGGGTTTTTTCTTCTGAAAAAAGGGAAGCTATGGCATCCTCATACACAGCGAGCGCTCGCTGATACTCGCTTTTGGCATTCTCATAAGCTCTTTTTGCCTCTTCGTACTGTTCTTTTGGTATAAGTCCCTTTTCTGCAAGGCTTTTCCTTCTTTCAAGATACCTTTGTGCTTGTTCCATGTTTCTTTTGGCTATCTGTACCTGTTCCGTCAAGTTTCTTCTGTAGTCCGAACCTTCTCTGAGTCTGTCCTCTGCGAGCTTTAGTCTTTCCTCGATCTCTTGGAGGGAAGCAGTTAGTGATCCCGGGTCTACAATGGCAAGTATCTGTCCTTTCTTTACCTTGTCTCCTTCCTTTACCATGATCTTTTGTACATATCCAGACACTTCAGACCTTACTACTACATAATCTACAGGCTTTACATAACCAGAAGCGTAAACTACCTTTTTTATGGGTCTTTCTTCTACTACAAAAACCTTTACTTTGTTGCTCTTGTCAAAAAACACCAACAAAGTGCCAACTGTGAGTAAAACCGCCAACGGAAAGAAGAGCTTTCTCATAGGTTTACCTTTTCATGTTATATTATATCCCTATGTTTTCCATAGACCTATCGGGGAAAAAAGCACTCATTACGGGTTCCACAAGGGGTATAGGTAAGGCAATAGCAGAGTATCTTGCATCAGCAGGTGCGAGTGTGGTGATCACAGGAAGAGACAGATCAAGAGCCCAGGAGACTGCAAAAGAGCTTTCTGACAAATACTCAGTTCTTACTTTTGGCACGAGCATCAACTTAGAAGACCCTTATTCCATAAGGGCGTGCTGTGAAGAAGTAGAAAGCCAAGTAGGAGATATAGACATACTTGTGAACAATGCAGGCATAACTAAGGACAAACTTTTTTTAAGGATGTCCTTAGAAGATTGGGAAGATGTGCTCAAGGTGAACCTAACAGGCACTTTCTTGATAACATCTTTTTTTGTAAAGGGTATGGTAAAAAAAAGGTGGGGCAGAATCATAAATGTATCTTCTGTTGTGGGCTTTACAGGAAATGCGGGGCAAGTCAACTACTCCACTACAAAAGCGGGTCTTGTGGGTTTTACCAAAAGCTTGGCAAAGGAGCTGGCAAGCAGGAACATAACGGTTAATGCGGTAGCACCGGGCTTTATAGAGACAGACATGACTTCTCTTCTCCCAGAAGACTTAAAGCAGGAGTATCTAAGGAGAATACCTTTGGGGAAATTTGGCAAGCCTGAGGATGTAGCCGGTGCTGTGCTTTTTCTTTGTTCTCCTTTGGCTGAGTACATAACAGGAGAGGTCATACATGTAAATGGTGGTATGTACTAAAAGATGAAGCTCTTTATAGTAGAATCTCCTACAAAAGCCAAGTCCATATCTAAATATTTGGGTGAAGGTTGGGTGGTTAAGGCGACACTTGGACACATAAAGGACCTTCCAGAAAGATCTCTTGGGGTAGACCCAAAGACCTTAGAACCTAAGTATGTGTGGCTGAAAGGTAAAAAGAAACTCATGGAAAATATAAAAAAGCTTGCCAGAAATGCCCAAAAAGTCTATTTGGGGACGGACCCTGATAGGGAAGGAGAAGCCATAGCTTACTTTTTAAAGCAGGAGCTTTCTAATATGAATAGCAGAATTTATAGAGCTATGTTTTACGAAATTACCAAAAGCTCTGTACTCAAAGCGATTCAAACCGCTAAGGACATAGATTTAAACCTTGTGCACGCACAGTTTGCAAGGAGAGTCCTTGACAGACTGATAGGATACAAGCTTTCACCACTTTTGTGGAAGGAATTCATGACAAAAGGTTTGTCAGTTGGGAGAGTTCAATCTCCAGCTCTTAGACTAATAGTGGAAAGGGAAAGGCAGATTCAGAGTTTTAAAAAGAAGAAGTATTATTATATAAAGGTGGATTTTTTAAAGGATGGTATGAGCTTCTCTGCAGTTTTTCCACAGAGGTTTGAAAAGCCCTCCAACGCAGAGCCTTACCTGAAAAAACTAAAGGACGCTTTATTTGTTGTAAAAGCCATAAAAAAAGAAAAGTCCCCATCCGAACCACCAAAACCCTTTAACACCGCAAGTCTCCAGTCAGAAGGTAGCAAAAGACTCAACTTAAGCGTTAATGAGATACAGAAGATAGCCCAAAAGCTATACGAAGAGGGATACATCACATATCCAAGAACAGACAGCTACAGGATGAACCAAGAGAAAGCTCAAGAGTTCATGGCTTTTATAGAAGAGAACTACGGAAAAGAGTATGTGGGAAGACTTAGGAATTTCAAAGATGGGAAGCTCTCTCAGTCTGCACACGAGTGTATAAGACCCACAGGCCTAAGAAAAAAACCCAAAGAAGATATACAACTAAAACTGTATTTGCTTATAAGCTCAAGAACCCTTGCAAGCCTATCTTCGCCTGCGGTAATAGAGAAGATCCATGTAAGTCTAAGCCCTATAAACGATGAAACGCTTGAGTTCTTCGCTGAAGGAGAGAACTTACTCTTTGAAGGCTGGATGAGGATATACGGAAAGGAGATGGAAGGTAAAAAACTTCCTGAGCTTGCACAAGGAGACATACTCAAACCCAAAAGAATATACATAGAGGAAAAAGAGACACAACCCCCACCAAGATATACAGAGGGAAGCCTTGTGAAGGCATTAGAACGCTTAGGTATTGGTAGACCATCCACTTATGCAACTGTTGTGAAAACCCTCAAACAAAGAGGGTATGTAGTTACTGAAAAAGGACATTTAAAGCCTACGGAGATAGCCTTTAAGGTTGTTGATTATCTTGTGGAAAAGTTTCCAAGCCTTATGGATTACGGTTTTACCGCAAGCATGGAAGATATGCTGGATGAGGTAGAAGAAGGTAGGAAGGATTGGAAGCATATAACCAAAGAAATATACAGGGAATTGCTTCATGAGTACGCTCAAGAGTAAGTTTATAGGAACCATAATAGGTTCAGCTTTGGGAGATGCTATAGGTAAGTGTGTGGAGGAGATAACCGCAAAGGAAGTATACGACTTTTACGGTGGACCCATAGAAGGTTTTGTGGACCCTCATCCCCTTAGTCCTGCGTACGGATCCGCACCGCAGGAAGTGTCTGACGAAACAAAAATAACCGTTATACTCCTTGAAAGTATGGTAAACAAAAAGGCAATAGATCCCTATGACTTCTACAACAGACTGCTTGCTTGGAGGCAAGACGAAAAAAACCATAGATACCCAGACCCAGCCCTGCTAACAGCTCTTGACCTTCTGTCTTCTGGCGTATCTCTTGAAGATGCCGGTTTTGTATCCGCAAGCGTTGAAGGTATTTTGAGATGCATCGCAGTTGGGATGTTTCACTTTTACGAACCCATGATAGCTTCTGAGGGTGCAAGGCTTGTTTCCATAATGACCCACAGGAGCCCAGAGGTTTACGATGCAAGCGCCATGCTTGCGGTTTTTATATCCTACCTTATCAAAGGGGATCATGACCTTAGGAATTTCTCGCAGAGGTTGGAGCTTTTGGAAACACTTGGTTTATCTGCGAAATACAAAAAACACAAAACTTACATGGATAAAGTGAAGGAACTCCTTGAGTATGAAGCAACGCTGGAAGAAGCCATTCACAGCATAGGTAATTCCACTTATGTTTTTGAAGCCTTTCCCCTATCCCTTTTTATATTTCTTTCCCATATGGACCATCCTATGAGCGCTTTTTGGTCTGCGGTAAACTCCTACGGAGAGTTTGGAGGAGATACAGATGCTATAGGATACTTAGTAGGAGCCTATATAGGCGCTTATTGGGGGGAAAGCGTTTTCCCTATATACCTTATTGAAAACTTAGAGAATTCAGGTTATTATATTTCTTTAGCGGACAAGCTTTACCGTATAGTAGAAGAACACATAAAAGGAGGTTAGAAGATGCCTTATAAGTTGCAGGAGAGCTTTTTAAACACTGCAAGGAAGAGAAGGGTAAAGGTGACCATATACCTCGTAAATGGAGTGAGACTTCAAGGTAGGGTCAGATCCTTTGATCTGTATACCATACTTATAGAAGATGGGAGACAGCAAACCCTTGTGTATAAACATGCCATAACCACAATAATACCAGTAGAAAAGCTTGAAATAGAATTTGAAGAAGAGGGTCTACCTGGGGCTGTATAAAGCCCCAACTCTTAAAACATACCTGGAGGTTTACCTTTCGAAACTACGAGCCTTTCTACGGGTTGGTCTTTTTTAAGATGGTTGTTAACTATCTCTTCTACATCTTCTGGTCTTATGTTTCCGTACCACACACCTTCTGGGTAAACCACCATAGTGGGTCCCATTCCACAGGGACCAAGACAGCCTGTAGGTGTTATCACTACACTCATAAAGAGCTCTGGGTCCATCTGCAGTTTTTCCATGAATTTTTGGTAAATATCCCTACTTCCTTTCTCTGCGCAAGAGCCCATGGGATGTCCAGGCGGTCTTTGGTTTACGCATATAAAGACGTGCTTAAAGTTCATTATATACCTCCTTTAGCTTTTTGGTAGGTATTTTAGCAGATGCTAAGAAAATTTTGTTATGAGATACATCATGCACATTAAATCCTGTCCGCTATAGCCTTAGCAAACTCTAAGGTACTTAGTTCTTTTGCTGTTATGCCCTGCCTTCTAAAGCTACTAGCTATGTCGGGTGTACCAAGTTTGTCCTCTATGGCTTTCCTTACAGCATGGTATATGAGATGGCTTGCCTCTTTCCAACCTAAATATTCTAACATCATGGCTCCGGAAAGAGTAAGGGAAAGAGGATTAGCTATACCTTTACCCGCTATGTCGTAAGCGGTACCATGCGTACTTTCAAAAAGAGCGTATCCATCACCTATATTTCCACTGGGTACAAAACCAGGACCTCCTACGAGAGCAGATGCCAAGTCTGATATGTAATCTCCGTTAAGGTTCTGTGTGATTATTACATCATAAGCTTCTGGCTTTAGTACTAACTGCATGAGCATCTGGTCGGTGATGACTTTGACCATGAGTACTTGACCATCTTTTGGCTCCCCTTCAGTTATTACTTTTCCTTCAAATTCAGGCTCTTTTGCTACCTCAAAAGCCCAGTTCATAAAGGCTCCTTCTGTGGCTTTCATTATGTTTCCTTTTCCTACAACCGCTACCACTTTTTTGTTATTTTCTATTGCCCATCTTAATGCTTTTCTTACATGTCTTTTTGTTTTATACTCGCTCATGGGTTTTACCGTAATTCCACAATCCTCAGGAAGAGCATATTCAGAAACCCCCATCTCTTCTATGAAAAATTTCCTGACCTTCTCAGTGTTTTCAGCCTTAGGCATGTACTCTATAGACATGTACACATCATCAGAGTTTTCCCTGAAAACCGCTAAGTTTACCCTTTCTGGATGGGGTATGGGGGTAGGTTGCCCAAGCCAATAGACGGGTCTTATGGCAGAGTAAAAGTCCATAGATTGGCGCAGTATGGCGTTAAGGGACTTACCTCCCTTTCCTACAGGTGTTCCAAGTGGTCCCTTTATACCTACAACTGCCTGTTTTAAGAACTCTAAGGTTTCTTCTGGCATTCTCTTTCCTGTTTTTTCCTCCGCTTTATCGCCTGCCAAAAGCTCCACCCAGTGAATGGTTCTTGAACCACTGTAAGCCTTCTCTACAGCAGTATTTACTATGTGTATCATGGCAGGCATAATCTCCGAGCCTATGCCATCACCTTCTATGAAGGGTATGATGGGTTGGTCGGGTACATGTATGTGTTTGTCTTCCCGCAGCCTAATAAACTCGCCTTCCTGTGGTAGTTTTACGCTTCCTTCCCATCTGTAAACATTATCCATCTTTACCATGTTTTCTATTTTACCACTTCATAAGCAGGCAAGAAGTACCTTTTCATTATAGGGTAATCGTTTACCACACCTTTGGAAAAGAGTAGTTGGAAGAGATGATTAGAAGCTGTTAGGAAAGACACAGCGGAAGATGTAAGATAGAGTTCCCACATGCGGAAGAACTCCTCACCATACTTTTGTATAACTTTTTCTCTGTGTTGGTAAAACCTTCTTCTCCACTCTTTTAGGGTTCTATAGTAGTGGAGTCGCCAATTATCTATGTCTATAAGGTTAAAGCCTAAGCCTTTTGTAGCTTGGAGTATCTCTGTAAGAGCAGGTATATAGCCACCTGGGAATATGTACTTTCTTATCCATTCACTTTGAGTCTCTGGCAGAACCTTCCCTATAGTGTGGAGTAAAAATATCCCCCCATCTTGTATGATCTTATTGACTACTTTAAAGAAGGTTCTGTGCCTTCCTTTGCCCACATGCTCAAACATACCTACAGAAACAACCTTGTTAAACCTTTCTCCTAAACGGGGCAGGTCTTCATAATGCATAAGGTAAACCCTTACTTTATCTTTTAAGCCCTCCATCTCTATTTTGGATTTTATATACTCATACTGATTTTTTGAAAGGGTGATGCCTACAGTTTCTATATTATAGAGCTTTGGTACTTCAAGGATTATAGAACCCCATCCACAGCCTATATCCAGCAGTTTATCACCATCTGTAAGCTGTAGTTTCTCGTAAATTATGTTCCTTTTTTCAGCCTGCGCTTCCTCCAGACTCTGGTCTTTAGAAGAGAAAAAGGCACACGAGTAAGTCATGGAACTGTCAAGCCAGAGACTGTAAAAGTCGTTCCCAAGGTCGTAGTGTTTTCTTACTTCTTTTCCTTCAACGAACTTCAAAACACCTAATATTTTCAAGGCATTCCTAAGCAGGCTATTTCTAAAACCTTTATCACCTTCCTTCTCTTTTAAGTAGCTTACGCAGGCTATTAAAAAACGCTCCAAGTCTCCGTGTAATTCTATATCTCCTTTCATGTAAGCTTCACCAAAGCCCATTTCAGGGTTTTTTAGTATGTTTCTAACAGCACTTGAGTCTTTAACCTTCACTTTGCATGCACCCTTACCTACGGTTTTACCGTCAGGAAATTCAACGCAAAGACCTTCTTCGAGCCTTTTGCTCACCTCTTCTATCAAAGCATCTATCATGGCAAACCCTCCGTTTATAATAATTTATGCACAAATTTTTAGAGGATCTTTTTTAGCGTTTGTAGGTTTTTCCTATCCCAATCATCTTCCTTTGGCGTTTCCAAGTAGTAAGGTAAGTTTGAAAAGTATGGGTCTTTGAGAAAAAGCCTGAAAGCCTGTATACCCATGTATCCTAAACCTATGTGTTCGTGCCTGTCTTTTTTATTACCCAACTGCACTTTTGAGTCGTTGCAGTGCACCGTTCTTATACTCTCTATACCCACCGTACTGTCCGCCTCTTTTTTAAAGGCATCAAAACCTTCTGCAGTGTTTATAGGATAGCCATAAGCGAAGGCATGGCATGTATCTATGCATACACCCACTTTCAAGTCTTTGAAGGGTTCTAAGAGCTTTTTGAGTTCCTCAAAGTTTTTACCCAGATCTCCCTTTTCTCCTGCTGTGTTTTCAAAAAGCACACAGGTGTGCCTTGGTGTATATGCAGAAAATACCTCCTCCAAGCTCTTTATGATGTTTCTTATGCCTTCTTCATCGCTTATCCCTTTTGCAGTACCCGGATGAAAGTTATAGTAGTCTACTCCAAGAAGGTCGCACAGTTTTAGCTCTTGAATAAACACTTCAACAGACTTTTTTCTCAAGTTTAGCTCTTGACTTGCAAGGTTCAAAAGGTAAGGAGCATGAACCATAAGAGAATTCCAGCCATTTTTTAACTTCCTGAAGGTTTCTATTTCTTCCTGACTTATGTCTTTTGCTTTCCAAGCTCTTGGGCTTCTCAAGAAAAATTGAAAGACCTCAGCTCCTACCTGTTTTGCTCTCTCAAAAGTCCTTAGTATGGAACCTGCAGAGGATACATGAACACCTAAGTAGGGCATTGTACCTGCAGTTGTGCTTGCTCTTGGTTTAATTCTTCTCTGATGGCAGAAAGTAGGAGTGCCACGGCGGATGATGCAGAGTCTGCTTTTATTTTGCATCCAGATGCGTACTTGTGTCCTCCTCCTCCAAGCTTCTGTGCTATGCTTGCTACATTTACTCTATTTTTTGACCTCAAGGATGCTTTCCATACGCCTTCATCTGCCTTTTCTATTAGAGCAAAGGCTACTTCTACACCTTCTATGGACCTTGCAAAGTTCACGAGCCCTTCGCTGTCTGGGTAAGTAGTGCCAGTCTCTTTGAAGAACCTGTCGTAAATGACAATACCTGCTACTAAACCATCTTCGTAGAGCGTTAAGGTATCAAGCGCTTTAGAAATGAGACGCATTTTCCCAATAGATTCCCTTTCGCTAAACATCACATAAACTTTATGAGGGTCTGCACCTTTTTCTACAAGTTCTTTTGCCATCTGGAAGGTATCTGCGTTGGTGTTAGAGTACTTAAAAAAGCCCGTATCTGTTGAAAGACCTGCGTACAAACATTCTGCTATTTCTTGATCTATTGCAGACTCATCCCATGTTTTAAGAAGATGGTATATTATGGCCGTCGTGGACGGGGCTGAGGGGTCTATGTAGTCGTATGGTGAGTAGAACTCGCCTCCTATGTGATGGTCTATTCTCACCTTTTTTATGGCTCTTACTTCTGTACCTGCCCTGTAAAAACCACTTGCATCTACTATTATGCCCGTATCAAATACTTCAGGTGTAGGAAGTGGTATGACCTCCTCGCAATGGGGCAGAAAATCAAGAAAGTGAGGCACTTTGTCTTTACACCCCACTTTAACATTTTTACCCTTTTTCTTCAAAAAGAGATACAGAGCAAGAGCACTTCCAAGAGTGTCTGCGTCGGGATTCTCGTGAGAAAACACAAGTATGGAACCTTTTTCCTCTTTTAGCATATCTATAATAGGTACGCTTTCGTATCTCATGACTACCTCCAAAACTTTATAATTTACACCTGCATACCCATTTTAACCACTGCTGTTGCGCATCTATTACAAAGCTCTCCTACAAACTCTTCCTCCCTGTAATACATCCAACATCTTGGACATTTCTTGCCCTCTGCTTTTTGCACACCTACAAACATACCTTCCTCGCTGTTGGTTATGTAAAAGCCACCTTCTGATAGCTCTACCTGGCTGACCGTGAGGTAAAACTTCATGTAATCTTGGTACTTTTTTACAACGTCCATATACTCCCCATTACCCCAAAGAAAAACCTTGGCTTCGTAAGGATGGTTTATGTGCTTATCTTTCCTAGCCATCTCTATGACTTTCATAACCTCATCTCTTAATTTTTCAAGCTTAGAGTAATCTGTGAGCAGTTCTTCGTCTATCAAGCTATCGTCTGGATAGGGTATGCTGTGAAAGAAAACGCTCTCTTCAAGACTTTCATCTATCTTTCTTATGTATTCCCAGACCTCCTCCGCGGTAAAACTTAAAAAGGGTGCTATGGATAGGGTCAAAGCCTTTAGAAGTTGGTACAAAACTGTCTGAGCGGACCTTCTTTCCCAAGAATCTGGTGCGTAAGTGTAGAGCCTATCCTTTAGCACATCAAGGTATAAACTTGAAAGTTCCACACTGCAGAAATTCCTCACAAGCTGGTAGACTCTATGAAAGGCATACTCTCTGTAGTGTTTGTGTACTTCCTTTAATGTGAGCTGAAGGCGTGATATCATCCATCTGTCAAAGTGATGAAGCTGTTGATAAGGAACAAAAGCCCTTGGTGTAAAGTCATAAAGGTTAGCCAGTAAAAACCTCAAGGTGTTTCTTATTTTCTTATAGTCTTCCACTATTTTTTGGAGTATAGACCTACCTAACTTTACATCCTGAGTGTAATCCTCAGATACCACCCAAAGCCTTAAGATGTCTGCTCCCAAATCTTTTATGACTTCTTGTGGTGAAACCACATTACCCAAGGATTTGGACATCTTTCTCCCTTGCTCGTCAACGGTAAAGCCGTGTGTAAGCACCGACCTATAGGGAGCTTTTCCATAAGATGCTACAGACTCAAGGAGTGATGACTGGAACCATCCTCTGTGTTGGTCAGACCCTTCCAAGTACATGTCCGCTGTTTCTATACCCATCCTCCTCAAAACGCACGCATGGGAAGAGCCAGAATCAAACCAAACATCAAGAATGTCTTCTTCCTTTTCAAACTCATTGTTTCCACACCTGGGACATCTATAGCCCTCTGGTAGAAGTTCTTTTTCCGTTAACTCAAACCATGCATCCGCACCGTAAGGGTGGTTTTCTATAAGTTTTGCCACATGCTCAAACACCCTCTCCTCTGCTACTAAATGGCCACAAGTTTTACAGTAAAAGACAGTTATGGGAACTCCCCAGTAGCGTTGTCTTGATATACACCAATCGGGTCTGGTTTCCACCATAGACCTTATTCTGTTTATTCCGTAGGGTGGTATCCACTTGACTTTGTCTATCTCCGCAATGGCTAATTCTCTAAGAGTTTTTCCATCCCTCTTTTCCTCCATGCTTATAAACCATTGAGATGTGGCTCTGAATATAACTGGGTTTTTACATCTCCAACAGTGGGGATAAGAGTGAGTAATACTACCTTCATAGAGCAGAAGTCCTCTACTCTTTAGGTCCTCTATTATGAGTTTGTTGGCATCAAATACCTTTATGCCTCTCAAAAAGTCAGGCGCTGATTGCGTAAATCTTCCTTCATCATCAACAGGTGCAAAGGGTTCAAGTCCGTACCTTACTCCCACAAGGTAGTCTTCCCTACCGTGCCCCGGTGCCATATGCACTATGCCAGTGCCAGTGCTTAGCTCTACAAACTCTGAGGGATAAACCTTGTTTATCTTACCGTAAGGTGATACATACTCAAGTCCCAAAAGTTCCTTCCCTTTAACGCTTTTAACGACCGTACCTTTGAGCTGAGTGATGTTTTCAAAGTCTTCAACAAGGTCCTTAGCGATTATGTATGTCTCATCTCCCACTTGGTAAAAGACATACTCATAGTCTTCTCCTACCATAACACCCATGTTTGCTGGAAGGGTCCACGGTGTAGTAGTCCATATGACAAGATGTGTGTCTCTTTGATTTACCAGAGGAAACTTTACATAAATACTTGGGTCCTGTTTTTCGTAGTATTCTACTTCTGCTTCTGCTTCTGCTGTTTTATCGTATATGCACCAATAAACGGGCTTTTTGCTCTTTATCACAAACCCCTTTTTAAAGAGCCTTCCGAGTTCTCTCACCTCACTTGCTTGATAGTTGGGGTCCATGGTTAGGTACGGCTCTTCCCAGTTTCCCAGTACACCTAACCTTTTGAACTCTTCTCTTTGAATATCCACGAACCTCTGGGCATACTCTCTGCAAAGCCTTCTAAATTCTACTTTGCTTATGCTTTCTTTGTCTATCTTCTTGGCTTTTAGCTCTTTTTCTACCTGCTGTTCTATGGGAAGTCCATGACAGTCCCAGCCGGGTATGTAATGTATCCTGTAGCCAGACATGAGCATGTATTTGTTTATGACATCTTTTAACACCTTGTTTAGCGCATGTCCTATGTGTATGTTGCCGTTAGCATAAGGAGGTCCATCGTGAAGCACAAAAAGAGGTCTACCTTGAGTAGCAGATTCTAACTTTTTGTACAGACCCTCCCACTTTTTGAGAATGACAGGTTCCCTTTCTGGTAAGTTGGCTTTCATGGGAAAATCCGTTTTGGGGAGGTTTAGCGTCTCTTTATAATCTCTCATAAAAGGTGTATTTTATCACTTTTGAAAAGGTAAGGACAACAAGGAAACACCTATTATTATGAGTACTATGCCAGCGATCTTTGACCAATTTAGAGGTTCACCGAGAAGTACATGGGCAAACATAGCACTCCAAAGGGGTGATATGGAAGCTACTGGTGAAACAATAGAAACATCACCGTGACGCAAAGCTAAGAAAAACAGGTAAAGACCTAAAAAACCTGAAAGAAAGCCTCCAATGAAGGCAAACATTAAGTACTTAGGATTTACCCATGGGGATTCACCAAGTATAGCAGTAATAAAAACTGCTGTAATAAAAGCAGAGAGGTTGTGAAATATTAAGATGACAGAGGGTGGAACACCTTCTTTGACCACTAACTTAAAAATGGAAGGGGCTAAAGCCCATACCAAGCTTGCCAGCAAAGCCAGAAAAAAGGCCTTCATATCTCAAACACTCCAATCACGGGCGCATGGTCTGATGGTTTTGGAACTCTTCTTTTTCTTGGCCACATATCCACATAAACATCTCTCAGGTGCGGTAATAAAGGTTGTGTTATTAAAATGTAGTCAATGCGCATGCCTTGGTCTTTCCAAATCATGCCTCCTATGTAATCCCACCAAGTAAACTGTCTTTTTTGAGGATAAAGGTATCTAAAAGCATCTATAAATCCCCATGATAGAATTTTTCTAAGAGCTTGTCTTTCCTCTTGCATAGTTCCTATGGTATCTTTTAAAAGCACAGGATCATAAACATCCATGTCTTCAAGAGCCACATTCATATCACCCAAAAGTATGATCTTTTCATCTGGACTGAAGCGCTCTTGTAAAAACTTTAAGAACCTTTCGTAAAAATGAAGCTTCCAGTAAAACTTTTTACCTCCACGGGCCTCCCCGTGAGGAAAATAAACATTTATGATCCACAGGTCCTTTAGTCTTCCACCTATTACCCGCTTTTCTTCATCGTAAATGGGATCTCCCATACCTCTGAAAACCTCTTTTAGCTCAAGCTTGGCACATATGGCTACGCCGTTGTAAGTTTTTTGTCCGTAGGTGTAGCACTTATACCCGAGCTTTATAAAGTCATCTGCAGGAAAGTTTTCATCAGGCAGTTTGAGTTCCTGAAGGCAAAGCACATCAATGGGGTTTCTTTCTAACCAAGACAGGACAAGCTCCCTTCTCGTATTTATTGAGTTTACATTGTAGGATGCAACCTTAAAATTCCCGTTTTTTCCAATTTTCTCTTGCATAGCACAAAAGCTTGATGTATTATTATAGTCCGAGTAAAACTTTTGTAAGGAGGGATTGCCATGACAAAGGCTGAGCTTGTTTCTGCAGTTGCAAAAGGAGCTGGCATAACCAAAAAGCAGGCGGATGCCGCTCTAAAAGCTGCCATATCTGCCATAGCGGGATCCCTGAAGAAGGGGGAAAGGGTTGCCATACCCGGCTTTGGTATATTCACCGTAAGGAAAAGGGCAGCGAGGAAGGGAAGGAATCCCAGAACTGGCGCAGTCATCAACATACCTGCCAGAAAGGTGGTAACCTTCAGACCTGCCAAGGACCTCAGAGAATCCATAAAGTAAACTTTCCCTATCTTCTTTGGGGAGGTTCCCCTCCCCTTTTACCCCTTAGGACTTATAAGTGAACTACTCCACCTTATAGAAGGTGGAGCTTCCTGCTTCACGGAGGCTTCCATCTCTCCCCCCTGCGCCGGCCACACCCAGGCTTAACTTCGGGCCGCTCCAGCCCTAGGTCCCTTGATTATCGGGACATCTATTACTATAGTCCAAAATAAGAACCCTGTCAAGTCTTTCCCAATTCATCTCCACCTTACAGAAGATGGAGACTTCTTGCGAACTTTGGGTTATAATTAAAAGGATAGGAGGGTGTAGCTCAGTTGGAAGAGCAGTGGACTGTGGATCCACGGGTCGCGGGTTCGAGTCCCGTCACCCTCCCCAAAAAGAAGAGCTAAGCCATGAAGTTGATTTTTGAGCTTTCAAAGGAAGGAAGGAAAGGTTATTCTTTACCGTTTTTAGATGTACCTGAGATAAACTTGGAGGATTATTTAGGAGACTATTTTAGGCCAGAACTTAACTTTCCCCAAGTTTCTGAGCTTGATGTAATAAGACACTATACTAACCTTTCCAAGCTTAACTATTCTGTAGATACCAACTTTTATCCTCTTGGCTCTTGCAGTATGAAGTACAATCCTAAAATATGTGAGGAGCTATCAAAATGGGAAGAGTTCACATCTATTCATCCCATGACACCAGAAGAGTTTGCTCAAGGTATCCTTGAGATCATCTACAGGCTTAAAGAGCTTCTCAAAGAGCTTGGAGGTTTCTCCGAGGTTTGTCTTCAGCCCGCTGCTGGTGCTCAAGGTGAACTCTTAGGTCTTCTTCTTATACGAGCTTATCACAAAGATAGAGGTAAAGAACACAAAAGAAAAATACTCATACCTGACTCTGCGCACGGGACTAACCCTGCATCTGCCGTCATATGCGGTTTTGAGGTGATCACAGTAAAAAGCGATGCCAACGGTGAGCTTGACTGGAAGGACTTTTCTGAAAAGCTGGACGAAGATACAGCAGGGCTTATGATAACAAATCCTAACACCTTGGGTATCTTTGAAAGAAGGATAAAGGACATGGCGGACGCTCTGCACCAGAAAGATGCCCTTCTTTACATGGATGGTGCCAACTTTAACGCTCTTGTAGGTATTGCCAAGCCGGGTGCTTGGGGTGTGGATGTGATGCATTTTAACCTTCATAAGACCTTTGGCACTCCCCATGGTGGTGGTGGTCCTGGTGGAGGTGCCCTTGGTGTCTCTGAAAAGCTCAAACCTTACCTACCCGTGCCTCAGGTAGAGTTTGACGGCAAGAGGTATTTTTTAAACTGGGAGAATCCAAAAAGTGTAGGAAAACTGCTTGCCTACTTTGGACATTTTGGAGTTATGCTCAGAGCCTTTGCTTACATACTCATATACGGGCAGGAAATAAGTAAGGTTGCCAAGTACGCAGTCTTGAATGCAAGATACCTAAGACATCTCTTGAGGGACCATCTTATAGATCCCTATGGGCATGTACCTTGTATGCACGAATTTGTCCTCTCTGCCAGCAATCTTACTAAATACGATGTAAGAGCGGTAGATGTGGCTAAGGCTCTTTTGGACTATGGTTTTTACGCTCCTACTGTTTACTTTCCTCTGATAGTTAAGGAAGCTCTTATGATAGAGCCCACAGAGACAGAAAGCCTAGACACCCTCGATGCTTTCGCATCCGCTTTAAAAGACATAATCAAATGTGCAAGAGAAGATCCTCAAAAGATAAGGTCCGCACCTTATAGGACACCAGTCAGAAGGATAAAGGAAGTAGACGCCAACAGGAACCCTGTGCTTAGATACCTTTCTAAATCCTCATAGGCATCACTAGGCACAAGTAGGGATCTTTCTCTTTATCCTCACTCTCTATTACTACGGCGGTATCCGGATCAACAATCCTTACCCAAACCCTTTTTACATCAAAACTTTCTAAGGCTTCTATGAGATACTTTCCGTTAAACCCAAGTTCTATGGGCTCTCCATTATAATCTACTTCCATCTCATCCCTTCCTTCCCCGTATTCAGGTTCGGATATTTCAAAGATGGCAAGATGATCTTGAAAGCTCAATTTTACAGGAAAGGCAGAGCTCTCCGCTATGGCAGAAAGGCGCTTGAGACATCCCAAGAACTCATCTTTATCAACTAAGACCTCAGCGCTAAAACTCTGAGGTATAACGCTCAGATAATCCGGATAATCTCCTTCTAATAGCCTAACAGAAAGTTCCCAATCTTCGCCTTTTAGGTGAGCAAAGGACTCATCTCTACCTGCAAACACTTCACCTATAGTACCTTTTAAAAGCCCTTCTATCACTTTAAGGCTCTTTCTGGGAAGCAAAAGTTCAAGGGGGAAGCTTACTCCACTAAAATACAGAGCAAGCCTGTGTCCATCAGAACCTACAAAGTGAGTTTTTCCTTTATAATCATGTATGTACATACCCTGAAGGGCATATCTGCTGTCTTCCTTTGATATAGCATACTCGGTCTTATCTATGGCTTTAGCCAGTTCACTAGCCAGCAGTTGTGCGGAAACTACCACTTGAGGAAACTCAGGAAAGTCTTCGGGCTCAAGAGCGGTAAGACGAAAGGTGCTTCTACCACCTGTTATAGAAAGCTTTCCCTCTTTAAGTTCTCCGTGTACAAAAGCAGAAGTGAGTGCTTTTACAACGCTGGTTAACTTATCCGCATTGACCGCAATGGAACCCTCTTGTGATACATCGGCTTTTACAGTAAAGCTGAGGAAGTTCTCAAGGTCTGTTGCTTTAATGGTGATGGTATCCTCTTGAGCTTGCAAAAGGAAGTTGTTAAGCACAGGAAGGGCAGACTTTTTTTCCGTTGCGGACTTTGCCTTAGAAAGTGCAGAAAGGAACTCCTCCCTATCCACTGAAAATTTCATATTTAAGATTATAGCATGGAAAAGGTGATAATTTTAGAAGAGGGTGCTGACCTTGATGCCCTGTCCTGCGCTTATGGAGTGCAGCTTCTTTATCCCGAGAGCAAACTTTTAAGACCTAAACAGCTTTCCAAAAAGGCAGGTGAGGTTTTTAGAGACTTTAAGGATCTTTTCAGGATTATAGAGGAGCTTCCACCGGAGTTTGACCTAATACTTGTGGACACTTCCAACTATGAGGAACATCTTGAAAAGCTAAAGGGGAGGGTCAGGAGTGTGATAATCTATGACCACCATCCTCCAAAGCTTGACCGTTGGGAGGGGAAAGTAGAGCAAGTAGGAAGTGCTACCACATTGGTGGTTGAAGAACTAATATCAAAGGGTATGAATGTATCTGCCCCATCTGCAACTCTTTTGAGCCTTGGCATATACGAAGATACAGGTTTTTTGAGCTATGAGGGGACTACTCCAAGAGATGTAAGGGCTATAGCTTGGCTTCTTGAAAAGGGTGCTAACCTTAGACTCATACGCAAGTACCTTTTGGATACTTGGAGCAAAGAGCAGTTAGATATTCTTTCTAAACACTTACATTCCATAGAGTCTTTGTTTTTAGACGGAAAAAGAGTTATCATCGTGGTTTTAAAGTCTGAAGATTACCCACCCGATGTACTCCACATCCTTTATGAGCTCAGAGAAGTAAAGTCTGCAGATGCTCTTTTTGTCATTGTGTCCGCAGGCTATAAGACATATGTGTTTGGGAGGAGTATAAAGGGAGAGTTTCATGTGGAGAGTGTTCTTGAAAGATTAGGTGGTGGAGGACATTCTTTTGCAAGCGCTGTAAAGTTAGAAGGAGTTGATGCAGAAAGGGTAAAATCAGTGCTTATATCCTTGCTTGAAGGGAAAAGTCCTCCCATAAGGGTGAAGGATGTAATGACATCTCCACCTTTTGTGCTCCATCAAGATACTCAGGTCTCAAATGCTTTGCTGGAACTTTCCCAAAGGAACTTTGCCGGCGCGCCGGTTGTAGACGATAATGGCAAATTGGTAGGCGTAGTTTACAAAAAGAACCTTTTAAAAGTGGTAAAGCACTATCCTCATGGGCGCATCAGGGACTTTATGGTAGTAGAATTTCACCAACTTTCACCAGAAGACTTTATATGGCAGGCAGAAGAAATCCTTTCTCGTTATGGGGAAAAACTTATACCCATAGTAGAAAACTCCAACTTAGTAGGTGTGATTACTAGGCTGGACCTTCTTTATGGCATCAGGGAGCAAACGGCAGAGGTAAAGGCTCATGAAAAGGTAATAAAACTACCCGCGCATATAGAAGACATAGCTAAGCAAGTGGGAGCCTTAGCGCAGGATCTTGGCTTTAAGGCTTACTTGGTTGGAGGTGTAGTAAGAGACATACTCCTAAAAAAGGAGGTCTGGGACATAGACTTTGTGATTGAAGGGGATGCTATAAAGGTTGCACAAAGACTTGCTGAAAAATACGGAGTGGATTATCATCCCTTTGAAGAATTCCGCACCGCTCACATAAAGGTTAAAGGTTTAAAGCTGGAGTTTGCTACAACCAGAAGAGAAACTTACCCTCATCCTGGTGCGTATCCTTTTGTAGAGTACGCGGGGCTCAAAGAAGACCTTTTGCGTAGAGACTTTACCATAAACGCCATGGCGGTTTGTGTAAACCCCGAATGCTTTGGCACTTTGATAGATTACTTTGGAGGACTAAGAGACCTCAAGGACAAACTCATAAGAGTGCTTCATCCTTTGAGCTTTGTAGAAGACCCAGTGAGGGTCCTTAGAGCCTTGCGGTTTGCTGGCAGACTGGGATTTAAGCTATCAAAAAGCACAGAAAAACTCCTTATAAACGCGGTATCATCAGGACTTATAGCGAAGGCTCCCAAAGGCAGACTCATGAATGAACTACGCTTAGCTCTCAGAGAAGAAAGAATCTTTGAGATACTTGAGCTTTACAAAAAGTACGGTGTGTTAGAACAGGTGCTTGTAGGGATAAGGTGGTCTCCTCAGCTTGAGAAAAAACTTCTCAGTCTAAGAGAGATAATAGCATGGCACAGAATAGAGTTTCCCAAAGAAAAGATAGATTACGGATGGGTTTATCTTCTTGTCCTGCTCCAAGAGAGTGAAAAAGGCATGGATTTTTTAGTGGATATAAGTGCGCCTGCTTGGGTAAGAGAAACTTACGAAAACATAAAAAAGAACAAGAAGGACTTAACAGAAAAGCTTTTGAGTGCACGGAAAAACTCAGAAATATACCTTTTGCTAAAAAACAAACCTCTACCTTTCCTACTGCTTCTAATGACGGAAAAGGACCTAAAGGAAAAAGTAAAAGTCTACCTTGATAAACTAAGAACTGTAAAAATTGACCCTGAAAAGTTCAAAGGCTTAAGTGGAAAACAGTTGGGGCAATTTATAGAAAAGGAAAAAATGAAGCTTATGGATAGCTTATAATAAGAGCGATGGTGATAACAAGATTTGCGCCAAGCCCTACTGGATACTTACACCTTGGTAATGCAAGGACTGCCATTTTCAGCTATCTCTTTGCACGCCACCATAATGGTAAGTTCATCCTCAGGATAGAAGACACGGACCTGGAAAGGTCAACAAAGGAGTTTGAAGAAACACTCATTCAAGACCTTCTTTGGTTAGGCTTAGAGTGGGATGAGTTTTACAGACAATCAGAAAGGTTTGACATATACAGACGGTATGCTCAAAAGCTTGTAGAGTTAGGTTATGCCTACCCATGCTTTTGCTCTCCTGAGGAATTAGAAGAAGAAAGACAAAGGGCATTAGAAAAAGGAGTGGCATACAGATATTCAGGCAAATGCAGAGTCTTATCTGAGGAAGAAGTGGAGCATCTAAAAAGTATGGGAAAGCCTTACACCATACGCTTTAAAGTGCCTCAGAGTCAGGATGTAGTGTTTGAAGACCTCATCAGAGGACATATATCCATAAACACCGATGATTTTGGGGACTTTGTGATAGTAAGAAGTGATGGAACACCTACTTACAACTTTGTGGTGGTAATAGATGACGCTCTTATGGGTATAACGCATGTTATCAGGGGTGAAGACCACATACCCAACACACCCAAGCAGATCCTTATATACAGAGCCTTAGGTTTTCCCATACCCCAGTTTGCGCACCTTCCTGTGATCCTGGGTGAGGACAGAAGCAAGCTTTCCAAAAGACACGGTGCGGTATCTGTAAAAAACTACAGAGAGGATGGTTATATCCCTGAAGCAATGCTCAATTACCTTTGTCTTTTGGGTTGGTCTCCCCCACAAGAAGGCAGAGAAATATACACAAAGCAAGAGCTTGTAGAACTCTTTGACCTCAAAGATGTGAACACATCTCCCGCTGTTTTTAGCAAAGAAAAGCTCAAATGGATGAACGCTGTTTATATAAGGCAGGTACTGGACTTAGAAACCCTCATAGATAGAATACTTCCCTTTCTTGAGTCCGCAGGATATCAAGTAGAGGATAGGAATTATCTGAGAAAAGTACTCGAAAGAACAAGAGACTCTTTTGAAACACTAAAAGAAGCTGTTGAAAGGTTAAGACCTTTCTTTGTTGATGAGTTTGAAATCTCAGAGGACGCATGGAACCAACTTGAGAACGAAAAAGTATATCAAATTCTTACCTTAGTGTTGGAAAAGGCAAAGGATAGGGAGCTGAGCGCTCAAAGTATAAAGGAGATAGCCAAAGAAGTCCAAAAAGAACTAAATGTGAAAGCTAAGGATGTGTGGTCTTCTCTGAGAATAGCCTTAACGGGTCAGCTGGAAGGTGTAGGTGTGGATATAATATGCGACACACTACCCAAAGAGAGAGTGCTAAAGAGGATAGAAAAGCTTCTCCAGAAGATAGTATGAAATTTTATGTATCCGGAGGAGGGACTGGGGGACACTTCTTTCCTGCTCTTGCCCTATTGGAGTGCATGCAGGAGAAAGGTTTGGATGTTGAATTTGTAGGCAGTCAGAGGGGCATAGAGTATAAGCTCAAAAACTACATAACCTGCAAAGCCAATTTTGTAGCATCCTATCCTTTTATAGGAAGAAGCATAAAAGAGAAGCTAAAAGCTGTAGTTTACTCCCTGCTTGAGAGTTTAAAGCTAACAAGACACATAAAAACTGCGAAAGGTGGCATTGTTTTTGGCGGTTATGCGAGCCTACCCTTAGGTATGGCGCTGATCATGAAAAGAAAGCCTCTTTACCTACACGAGCAGAACTCTGTTCCTAGCGCTACAAACACATTTCTTAGCAGGTTTGCCACTAAAGTATTTATTACTTTTGAACACTCAAGGCGCTTTTTACCTCAGGAAAAAGTCATAAAGACGGGTCTTCCCGTTAGAAAGGGCTTACTAAGAAGTCATCTTGACAAAAGGCAAGTAAAAGAGTCTTTCGGCTTTGATCCTACAAAGCCGGTGCTTCTGATAATAGGAGGAAGTCAGGGGGCTGAATTTCTTAACCGTTTGGCTCTTGATGTATTTTCTCGCCTTTCTCTTCAAGGCATTCACATTACAGGAGAAAAAGACAGAGAACTTGTGTCGGATTTTTACAGGGATAAAAAATTACCCGTTAAGGTTATTGACTTTAGCGACAAGATGGAGTATATATACACAGCATGCGATGTGGCTATATCAAGAGCAGGAGCAAGCACCATAACAGAGCTTTCCCTATTTGGCATACCTGCTGTTTTCGTACCTTTCCCCTTTTCTGCAAAAGACCACCAGTTTTACAACGCTAAGGAAATAGAGCAGATGGGAGGAGGCATAGTTCTAAGGCAGGAACACGCTAACCTTGAAAGGATTATTAAGGCTCTTGAACACATTCTTACGAACAGAGAAGACCTTTCAAAAAACATAAAGATGTTTGCCAATCCCAACGCCTGCGAGGACATACTAAGGCATATAATTTTTGATCATGCGTAGTGTCAGGATGAGGGCGGAACTTGACGGAAAGCATGTATCTGGTGCAGAAAGGGTAATACCCCACTACGAGCTTGAACGGGTTGTTGCAGAGCTTCTGAAAAGACCCAAAAGGTACGACAAGATAGTTATAACTGTTGAAAGAGTTGATAACCTAGAAACCATACCGTGCTCCCTTCCCATAAAAAGCTATGACTTTGAGAGTGTAGAACAGGCTCATAACTTTGTGGTGAAAAAACTCAAAGAGATAGGAATAAGTGAAGATCTGGTACGAAAAGCTTTAAAACTTCTAACAGAAGGACCAAATCCTAAGGGAGGCAACATGAGAGGTGCGGTTTTGATGGATGTAGAAAGCGGAGAAAGGTTAGAACCAGACCAAGAGAGAGGTATAAGGACATCAAGGGTAGATTGGAGAAACAGAAGTGCGGCAAGAGATGCTCTAAAAGAGAGGGGTATAAAAAAGTTCTACCTTGAAAGACTTATAGATGCCTTAGCTATAGCTACCAAAAACATACACTGTGGAGTTATAGCGGAAATATGCTGGAGTGATGACCCAGACTATACAACAGGATACATAGCAAGCAGGGATCTTGGCTACATAAGAGTAAAGCCTATGAAAGAAGAAAACACACCTATAGGCGGGAGAGTATACTTTATAAAAAGGGAAAACATGGACCATCTCATAGAGTGTTTGGAAAAAAAAGTTATGCTTATAGAACAACTTTTATAAAGCTCCCTTAAAAGATTATAAGTAAATTGAATAATCTTCGCATATTTTGCACTTATAATATGAGGATAAGACTTTAAAAGGGAGGTAGTAAGATGAGAAAGGCTCTCCTTTTGGGCGCACTTTTTGGATTTACAGGCCTGTCTTTTGCCACCAACGGAGACAATCTTATAGGAGTTTCACCAGCCTCAAGTGGTATGGGTGGTATAGGCGTTGGTATGCCAGTAGGTCCTACTGACTCCATCTTCAGAAACCCCGCATGGATGAGCTACTATAAAGGCTTTAACCTTAGCTTTGGTGGAATACTCTTTATGCCCCATGTCAAAGCAAAGAGTAATGTAACTCCTTTAGGTCCCATGAACCCACCTGCATCCGCCACCAGCGAAGCAAAAACCTTTGTAGTACCAGAAGTGGGAATAGTTCACCAGATCAATGACAAACTTACCTTCGGTATAGGAGCTTTTGGTGTATCTGGTATGGGTGTGGACTACAGAAATAAAGATCCAAGATTTGCCAACATGCATACCACCTTCCAGTTTATGAGAGTAATACCAGCCCTTGCCTATAAGGTAAATGACGCTATTTCTGTATCCGGTGCAGTGCATTTGGCTTATGGCTCTTTGGATATGGGGGCTAACATGTGCCAGCCTTTCACCACCAACTGCTGGAACGCTGGAGGAGGACAATCTCAGACCTACGGTATTGGTGCTCAGGTGGGTCTAGCTTACAACATGGGCGATTTTGTGTATGCGGGTTTGACCTATCAAACTCCTGTAGAAATGACCTACAAAAGGGTGTTTGATAGCAATGGGGATGGGAGGTTTGAAGACTTCAAGCTCACCCAGCCCCAGGAGTTTGCCTTTGGTGTAGGTGTAAAGCCTATGCAGAACCTGAAGGTAGGCATGGACATACGCTGGATAAACTGGAAGAACGCAAAGGGATACAAAAATTTCCAATGGAAAGACCAATGGGTGATAGCTATAGGTGGTGAATACAGACCCATTCCCAAATTAGCTTTGAGGGCTGGCTACAACTATGGAAAGTCTCCCATAAGGGGTGGTGCAAAGAATCTTATGAACGCCAACAACATACCCAACTTGGCTGCACCCTTCAGCGACTTCAATGTGGCATTCTTCAATCTTATAGGCTTCCCAGCAATCGCGGAGCAGCATATAACTCTGGGTCTTGGCTATGAGTTCACCAAAACCTTTAGCGTGGATTTGGCGTACAAACACGCCTTTGAAAAGACAGTTACCGCCACAGATAACATGGGTTTTGGCTTTATAGTGCAGGGTAAAAACGCACAGGATGCTGTGTCTGTAGGTCTCAACTGGAAGTTCTAAGTTTTTTTTGCGAGGGGTTTTCTCCCTCGCATATAATTTTACTTTATGGATAAAGTCTATGAAGGTAAAGCCAAGATAGTTTATAGAACAGAAGACCCAGACAAGTACATACTTTACTTTAAAGACACAGCTACCGCCTTTGATGCCACAAAGAAGGCACAGATAGTAGGTAAAGGAGAGCTCAATAACACCATATCTAGCCTCATCTTTGATATGCTTGAGAAAAAAGGGATAAAAACACATTTTATTCGTAAGCTCTCCCAAAGGGAGATGTTAGTGTGGAGAGCAAAGAGGTTTGATGTGGAGGTGGTTGTAAGAAATATAACTGCTGGTAGTCTTTGTAAAAGGCTTGGTATAGAAGAAGGGAAATTACTCCATAAACCTCTTGTAGAATTCTTTTACAAAAACGATACTTTACACGATCCGTTGCTTTGCTACGAGCATATCTTACTCCTTGAACTATTAAAGGAGGAACAGGTATCTGTGCTGAAAAAGACAGCGTTGGAGGTTAATGAGATACTGAAGGATTTCTTCAAAGAGCGCGGGCTTTTGCTTGTGGACTTCAAGCTTGAGTTCGGAGAGCTTCCAGATGGGAAGATCGCCATAGTAGATGAGATATCACCCGACACCTGCAGGCTCTGGGATGCAAAAACTGGAGAAAAGCTTGACAAGGACAGATTCAGGTTTGATTTAGGAGACCTAATAGAAGGCTACAAAAAGGTACTTGAGAGAATTCAAACACTATAAGCTTATCTTATACTTACTTTAAAAAAAACTATTGTGTTATTTTGCAGAGAGGTTTACTATATTATAATACTGTTATTAAGAATATAGGAGGTGCTTATCATGGCTACAATAACACCAGACAAGGTACTTGATGCTTCGGGTCTTAACTGCCCACTTCCCGTCCTTAAGACTAAAAAAGCTCTTGAAGAGCTTCAGTCTGGTCAGATCCTTGAAGTCATAACTACAGACCCTGGTGCCAAAGCGGACATACCTGCCTTTTGTAGCAGGACGGGGCACGAGCTTTTAGAGACTGTTGAAGAGGGAGGTAAAATAATCTTTTACCTTAAGAAAAAATGAGGAGGGAATAAAATGGCTACTGAAAGGCTCGCCATAATAGCTACAAAAGGGACGCTTGATATGGCATATCCACCTTTGATCCTTGCATCAACTGCCGCTTCTTTGGGTATAGAAACTGCAATCTTTTTCACCTTTTATGGACTAAACATAATACACAAGAAAAAGATGAACGAACTCAAAATTGCACCCATAGGAAATCCAGCTATGCCTATGGCTTTTCCGCCATCTATGCAGAATGCTATAACTAACACCATATCTTCTGTCTTTCCAGGACCTCCTCAGATCATGGGCATAATACCGGGCATGACAGACCTTATGACCTTTATGATGAAAAAGACCATAAAAGAACACGGAGTTGCAAGTATTTCAGAACTTATAGAAGTGTGTAAAGAAGCTGATGTAAAACTTATTCCCTGTCAGATGACTATGGAACTCTTTGGATATAAATATGAAGACCTCATAGAAGGTCTTGAACCTCCTGCGGGAGCAGCAACCTTTATGAACTATGTGTTAGAAGCAGATAAGCCTATGATTATCTTCGTATAAGGAGGCGATAAATATGGCTGCACAAGGTTATGAAAAGCTTATATTCTACATTCTGACGGTACCTTTTTTTGAAAGAGCCGAGCCTGCAACTGGTGAACTTATAAACCCTCAGGCGGGAGCTCCCTTTTTCCTAGCTACCGCGGCAACTACAATGGACTATGAGGTGGAAATGGTAATAACTTCGGAAGCAGGTTTCTTGCTGATGAGAGATAACGCAAAGAAGGTGAAAGTAAGACCAGGTGTAGAACAAACTGTTTATGACTTTATAAAAATGGCAAAGGAAGCTGGTGTAAAGATATATCTGTGTGTGCCCTCTCTTGACTTGACAGAAATATACAAAAAGGAAGATGTGAACCCAGAACTGTGCGATGGGATCATAGGTGGCGCTGCCTTCCTTGATAAATTGATGAGTGGTGAGTATGCAGTTATCACTCTTTAACTCTGCCCCTTTTTATAGAACATTTATAAGCATATACTTATATGCTCATAAGCAAAACTTAATTGACTTAAGGTACCAAAACCCTACATTTTTTATGTAGAACTGCCTAAGGAGGTATAGGCTATGGATGGACACATTTATGGATACAACCTTCCCATATCGGAAAAGACTAAAAGTGTTCCGTGGGAAGAAAAGGTGAGGATCATTGAGGAAGTAAAGTCAGACTTTCGCTTCAAGGAATACATCTTTGGCTGTCTTAACTGTGGTGTCTGCACAGCATCCTGTCCGTCAAATAGATTCTTTGATTATTCTCCTAGGGAAATAGTCCAAAGGTTTCTTGAAGAAGATGTAGAAGTTCTGTATGACATGATGCACGAATACATATGGGCATGTTCTCAGTGCTTTACATGCTGGATACGCTGTCCCTTTGTTAACAATCCCGGTGGACTTGTCGCCATAATGAGAGAAGTAGCGGTTCGTAATGCTTTTGAAGCCACAAAGGATCTCCTTAAACCCTACGGAAGGGTTCTTCTGAAGGTGATGACAACGGGAAACCAGCTATCAGCAGACATGCTACAGCCTGACTTTTTCCCAGACTGGGGTCCCAAGATGGCAGACAACATGGAAAATTTGAGGGCAAAGAGGATGGCAATACCTTTCGATGTAGGAAAATCCGTTAAAACAGCTTGGGAGGTATCTTTGGAGACAGCTATAGAAATGTACACCATCTGGAGAGAGACGGGCATCTTTGAGATGCTTGAAAAGCTTGATCCTAACCTTTACAACGTAATAATGGATATAGTAGAAGAAAACGAAGAGCGCTATGAAGAGATGTACGAAGAGGAGTAAGCTTATGAATGGGTTTGAAGCCCAAAAAACTTAAGGAGGTGTTTATCATGGCACACGGACATCATAAAGAAGGAAGCATCCTTATGTATCCCGAGAAGCCACCCTTCCCTCTCAAAGAGTATCATGCCCACTACGATCATATCTTTGAGATGATGGAAGAGCTCGAGGCGAAGGGTGAAATACTAATACATAGGATCACTGAAGAGCACCAGCCGGTGCATGTTTACACAAGGACAGGGAGAATAAAGGTTATACCCACAAACAAACTGTGGCATCACAAGTCCTGTGGACAGTGTGGAAACATACCCGGATATCCTGCATCTGTATTCTGGTTTATGAATAAATTCGGTCTTGACTATCTGAACGAACCTCATCAAACATCTTGCACTGCGTGGAACTATCACGGTTCTGGTACTTCTAACCCTGTAGCTCTTGCAGCAGTATGGCTCAGGAACATGCACCAAGCTTGGAAGACAGGTTATTATCCTTTAATACACTGCGGAACATCCTTTGGTTCTTACAAAGAAACAAGGGAACAGCTCATAATGAACAAAGAACTCAGGGATGCAGTAAAACCTATACTTAAAAAGCTCGGAAGGCTCACGGAAGATGGGAGGATAGTCATTCCTCAAGAGGTGGTTCATTACTCCGAATGGGTCCACGCTATGAGGTACAAGATCAAGGAACTCTACGAAAAGGAAGGTAAAGCAAAGGGCATAGATGTGTCCAATGTAAGGGTTGCCATACACAACGCGTGCCATACCTACAAGATGATCGCTGACGACTATCCTTATGACCCTGAGGTGTTCAACGGTCAGAGACCTGCGGCATCTACGGCAGTTATGCAAGCTTTGGGTGCACAGGTAGTGGATTACTCCACATGGTATGACTGCTGTGGTTTTGGCTTCAGGCACATACTAACCGAGAGAGAGTTCACAAGATCCTTTGCTATACAAAGGAAACTCAAAGTTATATACGAAGAGGTCAAAGCTGATGTGATCATCACACACGATACGGGATGCACTACAACCTTTGAAAAGAACCAGTGGATAGGAAAGGCTCACGGCATGTTCTACCCTGTGGCGGTTATGTCTGATGTAATGTTCGCAGCTCTGGCGTGTGGTGCTCATCCCTTTAAGGTGGTTCAGCTCTACTGGAACTGTTCTGCTTACGAACCTCTCCTTGAGAAGATGGGTATAACTAACTGGAGAGAGCTCAAAAAAGAGTGGGAAGATACTGTTAAGTACATAGCGGAACTTGAAAAGGCAGGAAAGTACGACGAGCTCATGGAGTTCTTCAAGACATACGACCTTTACGAACCTTACAGCAGAACATCTACTGGTATGCCAAAGGCTTCTGCAACTGCTGCAATGCCATTATTCAAGTCCTAATAGAGGAGGTTTTTCATGGCTAAGAAGGTCTTAGTGGTCGGTGGTGGACCAGCAGGTCTTGGCGCAGCAAGGGTACTGGGTAGGCTCGGTGTGCCTACCCTTCTTGTTGAAAAGGAGGATAAGCTCGGTGGCAGGCCCGTGCTTGAGGGCTATCACACGCTTATCCCAAGAAAGTTAAAGCCATCTCAAGTGTTGGGACCTTACATCAAAGAGGTAGAAGATAACCCCAATGTAGAGGTAAAGCTAAAGACGGAACTTGAAGCTTGCGAAGGAGAACCAGGAAACTTCAAAGTGAAACTTTCCAACGGTGAAACCCACGAAGTGGCTGCTGTAGTGGTAGCTACCGGATTTCAACACTTTGATGCCAGAAGAAAGGGAGAGCTCGGATACGGTCTTTATCCTGATGTCATCACAAACCTTGAGCTTGAACAGATGTTCTCAAGGGAAGGCAAACTTTATAGACCTTCCAACGGACAGCTACCCAAAAGGGTCGCTTTTGTTTTCTGCGTAGGTTCAAGGGATAGACAGCTTGGCGTTACAAATGTGCACTGCTGTAGATACGGATGTGCACTGTCTGGTTTGCAAGGCTCTGAAATAAGAGAGCACTATCCAGATGTTGATGTCTTTTGCTACTATATGGATGTTAGAACCTACGGCACTTGGGAGTATCCCTTCTACTGGGCACCTCAAGAGAAGTACGGTGTAAGGTATGTGAGAGGTAGGATAGCGGAAATAACTTATAGCCCTGCTGACGGAAGGCTCAGAGTAAAACACGAAGACACCATAGTTCAAAGACCCGCAGAAGTGCCCATGGACTTGGTGGTTCTCGTTTTGGGTATGGAGCCTTCTGAGGGTACCAAGAAGGTGGCAAAGATACTTGGTCTTGCTCAAGATCCAGACAGCCAGTTTCTCATACCTTCCGAAGAATCTGGTTCTAACATAATATCCAACAGGCCCGGCGTGTTTATAGCGGGTGCCTGTAAGGGACCCATAGACATAGAGTCCTCCCTCTCAGAAGGTGAAGCAGCGGCGGCGGAAGCAGCATCCTTTATTGGAGCTAAGGTTAGTGTGTGATGGAGAACAAATTTAAAGGAACAACTCTTGATGACTTTTTAGTTAGGGATTATCTGATAAAGATGTTAGGTGAAGGCGAGGATTTTGTGCAAGATCTCTACAAGGATCTCCTCGCCAAGTCCCTTCTCTTTCAACAACTTCTGAGTAAAGAAAGGCTCGCTTCCTTAAGTGAAGAAGAGCTTGAAACTATACTTGAGAAGATCTTTGCAAGCAGAAGAAAAAGGAAGAAGATTATAGAGGAAACGGGTGTAGACAGGTTAAAGAGAGCTATAAGCGACCTTCTGTATGGAAAGGCAAGCTCATGGGAAGAAAGAGTAGAAAGGTTCGTAAAAGAGGTAAGAGGTGTTGACAAGAAATCCGCAAGAGATATTGCAGCGGAACTTCTACACTTTACCTTTCCTGAAGAGTATGTGCTTTGGACTGGTTGGATATGGGACCCAGAAAGCGAGAGCGGTGCGGTGGTCTTCTTGAAGGAAGAACCACCCAAAAGGAGTATGTACGGAGAGACTTACGAAGAGTTTGAGAGTATATACAAACAAATACAGGAAAAGTTAACGGATTTTGGTATAAAGGTGAGAGGATACCTTTTTGTGGACATATTCCTTGCCATGATATACGCAACTTATGTGGATTATATGACCCTTTCTACCATGCACAGTGCCAAAGGCTTTTTCCCACCTGCAGGTGTAATGGCAAGGAGGCTGTTAGGAATAATAAGAAAAGAAGACCTTTTGGAGGTATAAGACATGGCTATACATGAAAGGAGTTTGGTAGAGCCAGAGAGGATTTTAAGAAAGGAAAGGCTCGTAGTTGAAGGTATAGATGTTTCTGGAGATTGGAACCTTATAATACTCCCAAGAGTTATAAACGACTATGACCTTGACTTTGCCAAGGAGATCATAAACTCACCAGACGGAAAGACCATAAACCAGTGTTATCAGTGTTCTTATTGTACTGCATCGTGTCCTGTGCATAACTACTGGGATGAACGCTACAATCCAAGGCACTTTATATACTTAGCAAGGCTTGGCATGATAGATGAGCTACAAAAACGCGCAGATGTCATGTGGAGGTGCGTATCTTGCCATAAGTGCACTCACAGATGTCCCAAAGGGGTCCTTGTGGAAGAGGTTCTAAAGGTGATCCTCAGAACCATGGCAAAGAAAGGTCTCATCGAAGAGTACCCATCCAAAAAGTTTGACAAGTTCTTTACGGAACAGGTGCTTGAATACGGAAGGATAGAGGATGGAGAACTTCTTTTTGGATGGATAGAGAAGCAAGGCTACAAGGTGGTAAAAGACCCCATTCTCAAAAAGCCTATACCCTTTATAGGAGAAACCCCCGAGTGGCTCAAAGAGCTTACCATGAAACCTATAAAATCCATGAACATAGGTTTTCTTATGCTCAACGCCAAACACATGCTTTTCCATCCAAGAACTAAAAACTGGAACAGGTTCAAGCAAGTGCTTAGAAAAGTTATGGAAGAAGAAGGTGCATTAGCGCACTAAGGAGGTTTAAAATGGGTGTAATAGGTAAAAGAGTAGCTTATTATCCAGGATGTTCTTTGGAAGGTGCTGCAAGAGCTTACGATGTTTCAACTAGAATAGTTGCCAAAGAGCTCGGTTTAGAGCTAGACTATCTTGAAGATTACAACTGCTGTGGTGCCATGGAGTCCAAGAATGTGACTTTTATGGGCACCATGCTTTTAAATGCCAGAAACATGTCTTTGGCAAGAAAGCAGGGGCATGAGGTTATAGTGGCACCTTGTAACGGCTGTTCTTTTTCACTTCAAAGAGCCGAGTATTTTCTTGAGACGGATAGAAGCGTTTACGAAAAGGTGAATGCTCTTCTTAGAGAAGGTGGAGTAGATTCCCTTGATAAGATACCCCACACCTATCACATACTTGAGTGGTTTTATCACGAAGCGGGACCCCAAAAAGTAAAAGAGAAGACAAAAAGACCTTTGAGAGGGCTCAAGGTTGCTAACTACTACGGATGCCTTTACACAAGACCTCACTTTTACGCAAGGACATACGCGCACGCAGGAGGTCAAGAAGAAGAAGTAAGACCAAGAAAAAGAGACACAGCAGACGATGACGAACACCCCTATTATATGAACGCTCTGCTGGAGGCAGCAGGAGCTACCAATGTGGAGTTTGAACCCATGCACACCCAATGTTGTGGAGGACCTCACTCACTGTCTGATGAGATGGTGTCTGAAAAGTTTGTAATGATGATCCTCCAGACTGCCAAAAGAAACGGAGCAGACATAATAGCAACAGAGTGTCCCTTATGCCATGCTTCTCTTGAGATGTACAGACACAGGCTTATGATGAAGGGAGTTCCTGATGTAGATGTGCCTGCTGCGTACTTTACCCAGCTGCTCGGTTTGGCTTTTGGGTACGGTGCCAACGATGTGAAGCTAAAAGACAACCTATCAGACCCACTTCCCGTACTCAAAAGGCTCGGACTTGCGTAGGAGGTCCAATGGGGCTTGGCAGTGGTCCTACGAGTAAGGAATGGGAGTACAACGGATGCGTTGTACCCCTTGACCTTTATTACGATATAGAAACACAAACATGGTTTAGGATAAACGAAGATGGAACTGTAACCATGGGTCTTACTGATGTAGGACAAGTAAGAGCTGGAAGGCTCTTGCACGCGCGTATAAAAGAGCCGGGTAAGTATATAAAGAAAGGAAAGCCTGTTGCTTCTTTAGAGAGTGGCAAGTGGGCAGGACCCATAAACGCCATTATAGAGGGTGAGGTGGTAGAAAGAAACGAAAAAGTTCTTGAACAACCTGATATAATAAACTACGACCCTTACGGAGATGGTTGGGTTGCTAAACTAAAGCCTGCGGACTTAGAGAGAGATATTAAAGACCTTGTCGTTGGTGAAAAAGCTGTAGAAGAAATGAAAAAGTACATAGACGAATGGGACATAATCTGTATGAGGTGCACATGATGGGGGCAAAGGATAAGCATGTGATCCTTTTGGTGTCTCAATGGTGTGCCACCTGTCCCGACGCAGATATGCTCTGGAAAAAACTGCAAGCTGAATACGGTTTTAGATATGATGTGCTTGATGTAGCTCAGCCAGAGGGTAGAATGTGGGCAAAGAAGCTTATAATTAGGTCTGTACCTTCTACTATAATAGACGGAAAATTGGCTTTTGTAGGTGTGCCAGATGAGGCAGAAGCCAGGAAGGTAATAGAATCATGAAGGTAGTCATACTCATGACCAGCGGTCCTAAAACCCCTTGGAGATGTGCAGCACCTTTTTATATAGCAGCCCTTATGGCTTCTAATGATGCAGATGTGGAGATGTTTTTCAACATGGATGGTACAAACCTTCTTAAGCGCGGTGTGGCTCAAAGGATAGTTCCTGCAGAGCCTAACTGTCTTTCTCCCAACGGGAAAAAACCAAAAACGGTTTATGACTTTATGAAAGATGCCAAGCAGGCAGGTGTTAAGTTTTACTCTTGCAAGCAAGCGGTTGATTCACTCGGACTTACAGAAGAGGACCTTGTAAAAGAACTTGACGGTATTGTTCCAGCCAGCGAGTTTGCCCTTAGGGCACTGGAAGCTGATAAAGTGTTAATATTTTAATAAATCTCATACATGGGAGGTATAGATATGGCAGTAGTTAATGGGTGCAACATACCCGAGGACTTGCTTTACGATGTGGACCCAGATGCTAACGCCTTCACCTGGGCAAAGGATAACGGTGATGGCACTTTTACCATAGGGCTCACCTCTGTAGCCGCTGCTATGGCTGGAAGGCTAGTGGCTTACACACCCAAAAAGGTAGGCAAAACAGTAGACAGGCGCAAGAGCGTTGCTACCATTGAAAGTGGAAAGTGGGTGGGACCTGTGCCTTCTCCATTAACGGGTGAGATAGTTGAGATAAACGAAGCATTAAAGGGAAACCCAGCTCTTGCGAACGATGACCCCTATGGTGCAGGGTGGATAGCAAAGATAAAGCCGTCCAATCCTGAAGAGGTGAACCAACTCCTCAAAGGACAGTCTGCTGTTGATGCTCTTACTAAGGTAATAAACGAGAAGGGTATAAAGTGCGGTTGATAGACCTTCCCGAGGGTGTGTCTTTGGACCACACCCTCCTTGAAAAACTTCAAGAAGGTTTTGAGATAAGGAAAAGGTATTTTGGCAACACTATACACTTTCATAGCCCAGGCTTTAAACACTACGAGGTAGATGACTTTAAGGTGAGTTCCGGTCCTAAGTTTGTGGACATTTCCATAACGGGAAGACACTGCGAGCTCATGTGTGATCACTGTGCTTCTAAGATCCTTTGGCACATGATACCAGCAACCACACCAGAAGAGCTTATAAAAGTGGGAGAAGAACTTAAAAAGAAAGGCATACAGGGTGTTCTCATCTCAGGAGGGTCTAACAAAGACGGTGTTGTTGAACTTATGCCTTTCCTGAAGGCTATGAGGTACCTAAAGGAAGAACTTGGTATGATTCTAACCTGTCATGTGGGGCTTGTGAGCAAGGAGCTTGCAGAAGGCTTAAAAGAAGCACGGGTGGATGCTGTTCTTTTGGACATAATAGGTGATGACAGAACCATAGCGGAAGTCTATAAAATGCCTCACAAGGGCGTAAAAGATTACGAAACATCTTTGAGAAATCTTAAAGAGTATGGTCACAACATAGTGCCCCATGTTATTATAGGACTTCATTACGGGAAAGTTTTGGGAGAATACAGAGCTATAGACCTTATCTCGGATTTTGAACCCTCAGCCTTAGTATTAGTAGTAGTCATGCCTTACTATGGAAAAGCTAAGTTCCAGTTGCTACCACCACCAAAAGCAGAAGATAGCGCAAAAGTGATACTGCATGCAAGGAAAAGGCTACCCCTAACTCATGTGGTGATAGGCTGTGCTAGACCTGCTGGTGAAGAAAGGTTTAAGCTAGATGTGTATGCGCTACATGCGGGAGTAAATGGCATTACTTTTCCAGCAGAGGGTGTTTTCTCTTATGCAAAAAAAATGGGTCTTTCGCCTGTAGTTTCTCAAAACTGCTGTTCAACCGTTTTTATGCCCCAATGGAGTTAAAGAGGATCCTTTTGGCTACTGGCAATCCCAAAAAGGCAGAAGAGATGAAAAGGCTGTTGGAAGCTTATTCCATGCAAGTAGAGTTGCCAGAAGAAGAGATAAATGTTGAGGAAGTAGGTTCAAGTTTTTTGGAAAATGCTTACATAAAAGCACAAGCTTACTACGAAAGATACCGTATGCCTATCCTTGCAGATGATTCAGGACTTGTGGTTTATGCCCTTGATGGTTATCCGGGAGTTTTTTCCAGCAGGTTCTACCAGCACCAGTACGGAGGAAAAGAAGAGGTCAAGACCTCAAAGGACGATGCCAATATAAGAAAAGTGTTGAGATTGATGCAAGGCGTAGAAAACAGAAAAGCCAAATTTGTAGCATTTTTGGTGCTTAGCTTAGGAGATGCCGGGTATTGGGCAAAAGGTGAGTGTGAAGGAAGTATTCTTCCAGAACCAAGAGGTTCTCAAGGTTTTGGGTACGACCCCATATTTCAGCCAGAAGGTATACAAAAGAGCATGGCACAGCTAAAACCAGAAGAGAAAGACCTTATATCCCATCGTGGAAAAGCCATCAGGAACCTTATTAAAATACTTAGAGGAGGTAAGTTATGAATAAATTGGTGCTTGAAAAGCTCACAGAGCAAAAGGAAAGTCCCGAATATCTTCAGATAAGTATGGCTGCTGCTATGACCTTAGGTTTAGTTCCTGGACAGTTCTACAGAAACACTAAGCTTAGCTGTATAAATACGCTTTTGACATACCCTTCTGGGTGCCATGCAGACTGTGCGTATTGCGGGCTTCAGAAAGCAAGGGATATGGAATACTCCAAGAAGAACTTCATAAGGGTAGAGTGGCCCACTGTAAAACTGGAAGAGATCATAGAAAGGTCAAAAAGTGTAGGTCATGTGGAACGGCTCTGTATAGCTCAGATCACACACCCAAAGTCTATAAGGGATACCAAGTATGTGCTCAAAAGAGTCTTGGAAGAGTTGGGAGATAAAATCTTCGTATCTTTGCTTATAAACGCAACGGGAACCACCTACGAAGATATGGAGGATTACAAAAAGCTCGGTGCTGATACTGTTACCGTAGCTATAGATTGCGCAACACCAGAGGTATTTGAGAAACTAAGAGGAAGACCCATGAAAAGCCCTCACAGGTGGGAAACCTTTTGGAAGGTGTTAGAGTGGGCTTGTGATGTGATGGGAGATGGTTATGCGGGTTGTCATTTGGTAGTAGGTCTTGGAGAAACAGAGCAAGAGATGATACAAACCATCCAGAGGGTTAGGGATTTAGGAGCAAGAACTCATCTCTTTTCCTTCTGGCCAGAAGAAGGCTCCATGATGGAAAAGGAAGAGCCATGCCCTGCACCACAGTACAGAAGAGTGCAGTTTGCCAGATACCTTATAGACAACAAGATAGCTCGTTATGAGGATATGAAGTTCAACGAAAAAGGACAAGTTGTGCACTTTGGTATAGACAAAGACACTTTTGAGGAGATCTTCTGGAGTGGAAGACCCTTCATGACCTCAGGGTGTAGGGGTAAAACTACTGAGGTTGCTTGCAACAGACCCTTTGGCGACAGTTCAGTAAGCGACATAAAGAGCTATCCCTTTAAGCCAGAAAGAGGCGACCTTAAAAAGATAAGAAAACAGCTGTTTGATTACGAAATGACCACAAACTACCCAGACATCTTGAATCCCAGCGTGCTTAGGTACCAATGAGCGTTGAAGAGCTTGTAGGAGATATAGGTTATGGCGGTTTTGCAGGGTTTGTAATAGGCTTTGCGGTAAAGAGGGTGTTAAATATTTTCCTTATGCTCTTGGGACTTTACATACTCTCTTTGCTATGGCTCAAAAGTAAAGGAGTAATAGACATTCATTGGTCTGCCTTTTTGAATATGTTTAAAGGTATGTTTGAAGGTTTTAGCAGCTTTATTCACGGAATAGTTAGGCAGGTAGCTTTTTCTTCTGCTTTCCTTGGAGGTTTTTATCTGGGGTTTAAAATGTGATGAGTGTAGAAGAAGACATGCTTCTTACTGTTAAAAAGCTGTGGGATGAAGAGAAGTTTTACGAGGCTCATGAAGTGCTGGAAGACATATGGCGACTTTTCCCCAAAGAAGACAAACCTTCAAGAAACTGCTATCAAGGACTTATAAGGCTTGCCATAGCCTATTATCACTACAAATGTGGAAGAAAAGACAGCGCTTTGAGAGTCCTCAAAAAGGTGCAAGCACAGTTAAAAGAGTGCCCAAAAAGTTTTAGATACATCAACATAGATTACATGCTCTCTTTTGTAAGCTCTTCCATAGAACTTTTGGAGAAGGAAGAGGACATAAAGCGTTTTCCTAAGTTTTGCTTAAACTATAAGTCTGATGCCCAAATTCTTTAACTCTTCCAAAAGCTCAGCGGAAGGTATCACCTTTACACTGGGATCTGCTTGCAACAAGGTTCTATAACCGTTTATGCGCAGGTCTAATATAAGCTCTTTGCCCTCTTGGTTATTATGCTTCATAAGACAGTTTTTTAGCTTTATTAGTTCATCATCCGAAAGCTCTTTGGTAAAAACAAGCGTCATGCGCATGCTTTCTCCTTTTATAAACTCTTCTGGTTTATAAACCTCTCTAACTATCAGCTTAATCTCTTCGTACTCTTCCTCTGGTTCCACATCACACCTTAAGACTACAAGAGCATCTTCTTTTAGAACATCTTTATTGTTTTCGTATATATCCGGAAAGGCTACAGCTGAAGCTATGCCCGTCTTGTCCATAAGGTAAAAGCTCGCCATGTAAGTGCCGTTTTTGGTTTTTTTCACTTTAAGTTCGGAGATTACGCCCGCAAAGTAGTAAGTGCCTTCTTCTAACTCTTCAAGTTCTTCAAGCTCTTTTACCTTTCCAAAAAGCAGTCTTTCTATGGGGTCTATGGGATGTTTAGATATGTAAATGCCCAGCACTTCTTTCTCGTACTTTAATGGGTCTGTAGTGTTATCCTTGTTTGTGTCCTTTGCACTAAAAAGATCTCCTAAGGGGATAGCACCGTTTTTTAAGGTCTTATCCATGTTAGAGAGCAAACTTTCTCTACTTTCTCCTGTAAAATCAAAAGCACCTGCTTTTATGAGAGCTTCTATCACCCTCTTGTTAACCTTCCGTTGGTCTACACTTTTTAGAAAATCCCTTAAACTGTTCCATTTTTTCTTTCTACATTCCACTATGAGCTTAGCTGTATCTTCTCCCACACCTTTTATTCTTGCAAGGCCGAACCTTATTTTTCCCTTTTCTACTATGGTAAAGTCCGCTTGGCTTTCGTTTATGTCAGGTGGTAGCAAGGTAAAGCCCATGTTTTTTGCATCCCTTATGAGGTTTATAAACTTTTTATCACTTTTCTCTGTGGAGAGCTTTATCACAAAGAACTCCTCTGGGTAGTGTGCTTTCATATAAGCTGTCCAATAAGATATGTATCCGTAAGCTACCGAATGGGATTTGTTAAAAGAGTAGCTGGCAAATTCCTCTATGTCTTCCCATAGCTTTCTTACCTTTTGCTCGTCGTAGCCCCTTTCTACCGCTCCCTTTATGAACTTCTCTTTCATTTCTTGCATAACATCTTTTTTCTTCTTACCTATAGCTTTTCGGAGGGTATCCGCTTCACCTGGAGTAAAACCGCAAAGTACCTGAGATATTTTCATTACCTGTTCCTGATAAACTATGATCCCATAAGTGTCTTTTAGAACAGGTTCAAGCTCTGGGAATATGTATTCTACAGGCTCTTTTCCGTGTTTTCTGTTTATATAGCTATCTACAAGCCCGCTCTTTAGGGGTCCTGGTCTGTACAGTGCCAATACCGCTACTATGTCATCAAAGTTATCTGGTTCTAACCTTTTGAGAAGGTTTTTCATACCTATGCTTTCAAGCTGAAAAACGCCTGTTGTGTTGCCTGCTCTTAGAAGCTCATACACTGCAGGGTCATCCAAAGGTAATCTAAGGTAGTCTACGCTTATTCCGTGTCTTTCTTCTACTAACTGCCTCATCCTTTTCAGCTCGGTGAGGGTCTTGAGCCCCAAAAAGTCCATTTTTATAAGGCCCACTTCTTCTAACTTGCTCATGTCAAACTGCGTCGCAAGGGTTTTGTCCTTATCGTAATAAAGGGGTATGCGTTCGCGCAAGGGTATAGGAGAAATGACTACTCCTGCAGCATGCAAAGATGTGTGTCTTGTGAGTCCTTCAAGCTTAATGGCTATCTCTACAAGGGTTTTTATTTCTGAGTTTTCTTGGCACATTTTTCTAAATTTGCTCACACTGTCTTCTATGTCTGTTCTGTGCTGTCCGTATTTTTCCAAGAGTTCCTTTATGGGTGTAATGTACATCTCCTCTAAGGAAAGCCAAGTGCCTTGAATATCACCCTGTGGTATGAGCTTTGCAAGAGTGTCTGCGGTAGAGTAGGGTATGCCCAGAGCTCTTGCTACATCTCTCAGAGTTTGTTTTGCCTTCATCACATTGTAAGTTATGATCTGTGCTACATTTTCCTCGCCGTATTTTTTCTTTACATAATGTATAACTCTGTCCCTGTTTTCCATACAAAAGTCCACATCAATGTCAGGCATGGATACCCTATCTGGGTTTAAGAATCTTTCAAAGAGAAGACCATGCCTTATAGGGTCCACATCCGTTATACCAAGAGAAAAAGCGAGCAAGGAGCCAGACGCAGAGCCTCTTCCGGGACCTACGGGTATACCTTGAGACTTAGCCCAGTTTATAAAATCCTGCACTATTAGAAAGTAGCCTTCAAAACCCATCTTGGAGACCACTTCCAATTCATACTCCAGTCTATCCCAGTATTCTTTCGTATCTTTTGCGAGCCCCTGCTGTATTCTCTGTTTTAACCCCTTTATAGCAAGTTCTCTTAGAAAGTCCCCGGTAGTCTTATCACCCGTATCGTATTTTGGCAGTAAGTATTCTCCGCTTTCTAAGAGTTCAAAGGTGTCTGATGTTTTTTCTGCCACTTCAAGAGTGTTAAGAAGTGCCTTTTCCCAGCCTTCAAACTTACCTTCAAACTTCTTCCACACCTCCTGAGAACTTGCAAAGTGCAGTCCTTCGTTGACACACTTAAAACTCCCACCTTGTTGTATCTCCATCAGAGTTTTTTTCATCTGTATAGCCATTAGCACCTGATGAGCGAGTCTATCATCGGGATTTAGGTAATGAGAATCGTTAGTAGCAACAAATTTGACACCTAAGCGCCTTGCTATGTTTATAAGAACCCTGTTAGCCCTTTCTTGCTCTTCAAGGGAGTTAGATTGCAGTTCAAGATAGAGGTTTTCCCCAAAGAGATCCTTGAATTTTTTTACCCAATAGCTTGCCTTCTCCTCATCACCTAATGATGCATAGTAAGTAGGCACACCCTTCAGACACGCGGTTATAGCGATAAGACCCTCACAATACTGGCTTAGAACTTCGTAATCTATCCTTGGCTTATAGTAAAAACCCTCTTTGTAGGATATGCTTGAAAGTTCCATCAAGTTTCTAAGACCCACATCGTTCATTGCTATTAGGATCAGGTGATGGTTATACCTATCTGTTATGTTATCTTCGGCACCTTTTCCTCTTTTCTCGTGGCGTGAGCCTGTGGTAAAGTATGCCTCCATACCTATGAGAGGCTTTATCCCCTCCTTTTTCATGCTCCTATAGAAGTCAAGAATCCCGAAAAGATTCCCGTGATCCGTTATGGCAACCGCTTTGTATCCCAATTCCTTGGCTTTTAGCACCAGGTCCTTTATCTTTATTGCTCCGTCAAGAAGCGAATACTGAGTATGAAGGTGTAGATGTACAAATTCTCGCATGGTTATAAACCTTATTATAAGTTATAATTTTCACATGGTTATAAAAGGAAAGGTTTGGAAGTTTGGCGATAATGTAGATACAGACCAGATAATACCTGCCAGATACTTGAATACCTCTGACCCTAAGGAGCTTGCCAAACATGTCATGGAAGATTCAGAACATCCTGATTTTGCAGAAAAACACCATACGGGAGACATAATAGTTGCGGGAAGGAACTTTGGTTCGGGCTCTTCCAGAGAGCATGCACCCATAGCCATAAAGTATGCGGGTGTGCCTGTAGTTATAGCCAAGTCTTTTGCAAGGATATTTTTCAGGAACGCCATAAACATAGGTCTTCCAATAGTAGAAGCTCCTTCCGCTGTTGACGAGATAAACCACGGAGATGAGGTAGAGGTTGACCTTGATAAAGGTATAGTTAGAAACCTAACGACGGGTAAAGAGTACACAGCTACCAAGTTCCCACAGGAGCTTCAGGCTATACTAAAAGCAGGTGGACTTATGGAGTATGCAAAACAAAAACTAAGAGGCAATGCTTGAAGAGAAGCTAAAAAGGATGGTCCTAGAGAGATCCCTAAGAGTAGCACATGAACCCATATTTAAGTTGTCCTCGGGAAGATACAGCAGGTATTACATTGACCTCAAGCAGATAACCCTTGATCCTGAAGGGATACATCTTGTAGGTAGCGTAATGTACTCTGCTATAAAGCCTCTAAAGCCACATGGGGCAGGTGGTTTAACTCTTGGAGCGGACCCCATAGCTTATGCGGTAGCCTTTGTATCTTATCTGGACGCAAACCCCATAAAACCCTTTGTAGTTCGCAAAGAAAAAAAGATGCACGGCACTGGGAAACAGGTGGAAGGTCTGTTAAAGCCTGGTGAAAAAGTTGTAGTCCTTGAGGATGTAGTTACCACCGCGAGTTCCTCCTTGAAAGCTGTAAGAGCATGCAGAGAAGAGGGTTTTGAAGTGCTCGGTGTTTTTTGTATAGTTGATAGGGAAGAGGGTGGAAGGGAAAACATAGAAAAGGAAGGGCTAAAGCTCTATTCTCTTTTTAAACTTTCTCAACTCCTGAAAGAGTTATAATTTTTGCATGGTTGAAGAAAGAGAAAAAGAAATATACCATTATGCACACAAACTGTTTCCTTTTGCACCAGAGGACTTTAAGAAAGAGCTTTCTATAAAATCTCAGAAGGTACATTTACCAGCAAACACCATAGTAGGATCTCCGGGGAGTTTATGCCAAGCATCCCCCATAGTTTTGGAAGGCTCTTTAAAGGTTTACTTGCTTTTAGAAAGTGGAAGGGAGATCTTTCTATATCGCATAACTACAGGTGAGACTTGCATGTTTACCAACATCTCCATACTAAAGAACATGCCTTACCCGGCTTATGCGGTTACTGAAGTGGATACAACGGGACTTCTTTTAGATGTGCGCACCGTGAGGGAGTTTTTTGAAAAGTACTCTCACTGGAGAAACTTTGTCCTTGAGATGATAGCCAAAAACCTTTACGAGCTGTTTATTATGCTCAACGAGCTTTTGTCAAAAAGAGTGGACAAAAGGCTCATAAGGTATCTTTACGAAAAGTCTCTAAAGAGTAAGATTCTTAGACTAACGCACGAAGATATAGCTAAAGACATAGGGACCGTTAGAGAGGTAGTATCAAGACTCTTGAAGGACTTAGAAAAGGATGAAATAATTAAGCTGGGAAGGGGTGAGATAATAATAAGGGATACGGAAAGATTAAAGAAGGAGCTTGGTTTTTAAGGCTCTACTACAACACACTGATGTTTGCCTAAATACTTCTTCTGAGCATCAACAACCTCCTGATAGCTTACTTTTTCTATTTTTTCCGGATAGAGTTCGTCCATCTTCCAACCCAAGCCCATAATCTCGTAAAATCCTAAATACCATGCCTGCTTGAGTCTTGTTTGATGATCAAGGAGGAAATCACCCACGAGCTTGCTTTTGGCAAGTTTTACATCTTCTTCTGTAAGTTCTGAAGATTGAACTACTTTTACGAGGTCTTCTAAAGCGGATTGGCTTTTTTCCGGGGAAGTTCCCACATAAGCAAACATTCTGGGAGAGAAGTACCTTGTAGGATAGTAAGCGTAGGTGGCATAAGCGTATCCTTTCTTTTCTCTTAACTCCTTGAAAAGCTTTGAAGTCATACCATTTCCCAAAGCGCTCACGAGTACCTTAAAACTATAGTAGTCCTTATCCACCATCTTTGGGGCATTAAAAGCGCATAGCAGTGTTGCCTGTGCACCAGGTCTTGTTACTTTCTGCACTTGGTCTGTCTGTATATAAGTATCTTTTGCACCCATATCAAAAGTGCCTGCGGGTATTTCTAAAAATAAGGGCTCTATCATGCCCTTTACTTTCTCAGGTTGTATGTCTCCAACTATGCTGACCACTATGTTCCCACCTTTGAGCAGATCCTCCCATCTGTTTATCAGATCATCCTTGGTTATACTCTTTATATCTTCCTCTTTTCCCAAAGGAGAAACTTCGTAATCAGTGCCTTTAAAGGTTAATGCCCTGAGATGTTCCATGGCAAGCTCGTATCCTCTCTCTCTTTTAGACCTTATAGCAGTTATTATGTTTGTCTTCTCTCTGCTGATATCTTCTTTGTTAAATGCGGGCTGGTAAAGCATGCTCCTTATTACTTCAAGACCCCTCTGTAAACCTTCTACTTTTGTAGCAAAAGCTATTTCCAAATAATCATCCGTAGTGTTTGCAGATATACTGCCACCATAATCTTCAAAGGCACTGGCTATATCATAAGAACTGTATTTTTTTGTGCCTTTTGTGAGAAGTGTGGTGATAAGATTTGTAATGCCTTTTTTGCTCTCTCTGTGCACACCGGACTTTATGAATATCACACCCGCAACTATGCCCTTCCCGTGAGTCTCTTTGATTATTAGCCTTACCCCATTATCAAGCACCAGGCTATGCACCTTTTCACCTCCAAAAGATAAAGTAAGAAATATCAGTATAAAGAGTAAAACACTCATCTTTTAGGTAGCATAAGTACTTCGTCGTAGTTCTCTTTGTTTAAGTAGCTCTCTAAAACTTTCAGGACATCCTGTTTTCTAACGGACTTTATGTTGTTTTCAAAATACTTGTAGTAGTCTAAAAGCCCCACAACTGTTACTGAGTAGCCTATATAGTAAGCATCACTTGAAACCTTTTCTAAGGAAAATATCTCTGAATTTACCAGCCTTTCCTTTGCTTTTTTCAGCTCCTCATCAGTTAGCTGAACGCTCATTTGACTTAGAATTTCTTTTAGACGCTCTTTAACCTGTGTGTACTTTTCAGGGTCAAAGGTAGCACTTATAACATACATGTTGTCCTGTGGTCTTGCCAAGTCTCCAGTGTACACACTATAAACTAAGCCTTTTTCCTTTAACTCCCTGTAAAGCACAGAAGTCCTTCCACCACCTAAAAGCTGGTCTAACACTACCAAAGCGTAGTATTCCTTTGAACCTATTGGGGGAACTCTCCAACCTATTATCCAGTAAGCCTTTTCTAGTCTGCTATCCTTGATCTCTTTAAACCTGACACCCATCTGCTCTGGCTCTGTAGGTATATGGGGTCTTACAACTGGTCTACCTTCCTCTTTGCCAAAAGTGTTCATAACCTCCTCTTTTACTTGATCTGGGTCTACATCTCCTACCACCACTATGTACATGTTTCTAGGCTGGTAGAAATTTCTGTAGAACTTCAAAAGGGAGTCTCTTGTGAATTTTTGTATGGTCTCTTCGTAGCCTATAATGGGAAATCTGTAGGGTGATACTTTGTAAGCGAGCTTTTCAAACTCTTCCCATAGGACCGTTGATGGGTTGTCCTTACCTCTTTTTAACTCTTCTATAACTATGGGTTTTTCTTTTTCTATCATATCCTCAGAGAGGAGTGGTTTTTGTGTTAGCTGATAGAGGATCTCCAAAGCGGGCTTCCAGTAAGGCTTTGCTATTTCTATATGATAAAAGGTGTACTCCTTGGAAGTACCTGCGTTTATGTTGCCTCCCATACTCTCTACCAGCCTGTCTATTTGGCCGTAAGAATACTTTTCTGAGCCATTAAAAAGCATGTGTTCTAAAAAGTGTGCCATACCCTTTTCTTGATAGTTTTCGTATATAGATCCCACCTTGAACCATACATGCAGGGCAACCGCTTGAGTGTCATCCCTTCTTTTTACAATGAGCTGTGCGCCGTTAGGTAGCCTGTATGTGTAGAGCTCCTCTGCCAAAGCCAAACTTGTCATAAGCACCTCCAAAAACAATAATATAAGAAATTTCATGCAAAAGATTATAACGGTTTAATTAGTTTCCCTACAAGTCTTGATAATTTTTTAGCAGATATATATAATATATCGTCATGAATAGAGTAAAAAGCTACAGGCTCAAAAGGGGGCTATCTCAAGAGGAACTTTCCGTGCTTACGGGGATACCCAGAACTACTATAAGTGCCATAGAGTCCGGGAGAGCCATTCCTTCTGTGGATTACGCCATAAGACTTGCAAGGGCTCTAGATTGTACAGTGGAAGAGCTTTTTTCACCCGAGGAAGAACCCGTAATCTTTGAAACATTTAAAGAGGGCCCCTTTATAAGCGCAAAGGTATCAAACAGAGAAGTTCTTTATCCTGCCGGCTTTATGCCACCTGACGGGCTTTATAGTAAAGGTAGGATACAGCGCTTTAACAAAAATCCCTTACCCACCTATGTACTTGCCGGGTGCGATATTTCCGTAAATTTACTGTCTTATCAGCTTTTTGATGAGGGTATTAGGTTTGTGGTGATGCATGCTTCCAGTGAGAGGGCTCTGAAACTTTTGAAGGAAGGATATGTGCATGTAGCGGGCATACACTTGGGTAGTTTTGAAGAGAACTTAAAAGTAGTTAGAGAGCGCCTTGGAAAGGACTTTTGCCTTGCTCAGCTTTTTTCTTGGGAGGAGGGAGTGGCTCTGAGGGAGGGTTTAAAGATAAAAAGCTTCAGAGAGCTTAAAAATCCGGCTCTTGTGTGGCTTTTGAGGGAAAAAGGTACGGGGGCAAGAAAGGTGTTTGAGGAGATAAGGAGCGAAATAAAACCCACTAAATACAAAGAGGTGGAAGGGAGCCACAAAGATATAGCCTTTAGCTTGAAAAACCGCTTTGGTGATGCAGGTATAACCACAAAATTCTTTGCTGTAGATCACGGGCTTGAGTTTTTAAGCGTCAAAAGAGAGGATTATTGCATCTGCTACAGAGAAGAGCTTGAAGAGGACAGATACTTTCAAAGGGTTATAAATGCCCTGACTTCCAAAGTGTATAGGGAATGTTTGGAAAGCCTTCCGGGATACCATGTCAATACAAGCTTTGAGAAAATAAGCTTGTGAAGGAGGTGTTGCTGTGCCATTTGTACTCCTTCTTTTGTTAGTTTTTTCTTTTTCAAGAGCAGAGCTCATAAGGGTATTTGCCGCCGCAGACCTTCAGTACGCCCTTACAGAAATAGCCAAGCTTTACCAAAAGGAATACCCACAGGATAAAGTGGAGTTAATATTTGGCTCTTCGGGTAAAGGCACTGCGCAGATAAGGAACGGTGCTCCTTACCATCTGTTTTTTTCTGCAAACATGAAGTATGTCCAAGTGCTATACAAAGAAGGATACATAATAACCAAACCCAAACCTTACTCTATAGGTAGGTTAGTGGTTTGGGTAAGAAAAGATGCTAATTTAGACCCATCTAAGTTTCCACAAGTTTTGTTAGACCCAAAGGTGAGAAAGGTTGCCATAGCCAACTGGGAACATGCTCCTTATGGAAAAGCTGCCAAGGAGGTACTGGAAAACTACGGCATCTTTGATAGAATAAAGAACAAGCTGGTGTTTGGGGAAAATGTATCTCAAACTGCAAGCTTTGTCTATTCTGGCTCTGCGGATGTAGGTCTAATACCCTTGTCTTTGGCTGTGTCTGAAAACATGAAAGAGGAGGGTACATACTGGCTTTTACCTGAGGACAAACACGAACCTATAGTGCAAGGTTATGGCATTACCAAGGTGGGGGAAAACTCACAAGGAGCAAAGCGCTTTTATGAGTTTGTGCTATCGCCTAAAGCTAAAGAGATACTCAAAAAGTATGGTTTTGGTGTACCCAAATGAACATAATCAAAGGAAGAGTGGAAAAGCTTCATTTTGATCACGAGCTTTCTCACATAGAGATAAGTAGTCCTATAGGCACTATACACTCTGTAGTTTTAGAGGATATAACAAACAAAGCGGGATTTCTCAAAGAAGGCACGCTTGTGGCGTGTTTCTTTAGCGAAACAAGCCCTATGATTACCAAAGAGCCCATCACCTGCATAAACACTTTTGAAGGAGTCGTAAAAGACTTAGATATGGGAAAAGTCTTGTGCAGAGTACACTTAGAAGTTAAACAGGTGCCCCTAAGAGTGCTGCTTTTGAGAGAACAGGCACAGATTATGGAGATATTCCCGAATAAAAAGGTTTTTCTCTTTTTACCACCGTGGTATATGGCTTTGGAGGTAGCTTATGAGTGAGTTAGACTTTCTTCCTTTTTGGCTTACCTTAAAGCTCGCCTTTTGGACAACCCTTATACTTCTAATTATAGGCATACCTTTGTCCTACTATCTTGCATACACCAAACACAGAATAAATACTCTTCTGGAGGCCATAGTCTCCTTACCTCTGGTGCTTCCCCCTACAGTTTTAGGCTTTTACCTTCTTCTGCTTTTCAACAAAAAAGGTTTTTTAGGCTATTTGTGGTACAAACTTTTCGGAAAGCAGCTCGTGTTTCACTTTGAGGGTATTGTGCTTGCTTCTATCATCTACAGCATGCCCATGATGATCCATCCTCTCACCGCAGGGTTCAAGTCCATACCTAAAAATCTCATAGAAGCAAGCTGGACTCTTGGAAAGTCTAAGTTAAAGACACTCCTAATGGTTATACTTCCCAACATGAAAGCATCTATACTTACAGGCTTGACACTTTCCTTTGCTCACACGGTAGGTGAGTTTGGAGTAGTGCTTATGGTAGGAGGAAGTATAGAAGGAGAAACTAAGGTAGTGTCTATAGCTATATACGATGCGGTAGACAAACTGGATTACTCAACAGCTCATCTGTACGCTTTTATTCTTTTGGGTTTTTCCATGTTTGCCCTTTTGACCCTTTACATCCTAAACAGGAGGTGGAGCATCTCTTGATAAGGCTTGAGGTTAAAAAAAGGCTTCATGGCACAAGCGGAGATTTTACCCTTGAGGCTGAGCTTGAAGTAAAGGAAGAGGATTTCCTTGTAGTCTTTGGTCCCTCTGGTAGTGGGAAAACCACACTTTTGCGTATGATAGCTGGACTTGAAAAACCAGACGAAGGCTACATAGAAGTAAAGGGTAAAGTTTGGTTTGATGCCAAAAGGGGTATAAACCTTCCACCTCAGAAAAGAGATGTGGGTTTTGTTTTTCAAGATTATGCCCTCTTTCCCAATATGAGTGTTTTTGAAAACATAGCCTTTGGTATGAAAAAGAAGGACAAAGACAAGATCATGGAACTTTTGAGAACTGCGGGGATGGAGAATCTTGCCAACAGAAAGCCCACCTCTCTGTCAGGAGGACAAAAACAGAGGGTAGCGCTTTTGAGAGCTATGGCAAGAGAGCCAAGTATACTTCTTTTAGATGAACCTCTTTCAGCCCTTGACCATCAAACAGCACAAGTGTTCAGGGAGGAGATAAAAAACTTCCACAAAAATTACAGGATAACTACCATCATGGTTTCTCATAACAAAGAGGATGCTTTTAAGCTTGCAAACCGAGTAATGTATCTGCTGGAAGGAAAAGTTTTGGCAGAAGGAACACCTAAGGAAGTTTTCTTTTCGCGTAGAAGCTCACCTAAGTTTTCCTTAAATGCCTTACTCTTGGAAAAGAACTACACAGATGTGGTTTGTGTGCTGACCCTTGCTATAGGTGCTGAGCTGGTGCAGGTGGTTGTTGATAAAGATACCGCGGATGATCTAAGTGTAGGAGATACGCTGCTTGTTTCCACAAAAGCCTTTGTGCCTGTGGTTCGCAAAATTCACTCTCCACATCTTAAAACATAAGCTACCACCTTAACTTCACCTTTGTTTATTATACCCAGCTCTTTTGCTGCACCGTAAGAAAGGTCTAACACTCTTCCCTGTTTAAAGGGTCCCCTGTCTATAACTTTAACGATAACTTCCTTGTGGTTTTCCGTGTTTATTACCTTAAGTATGGTTCCCAAAGGTAGAGTTCTGTGAGCTGCGTACATGCCATACATATCGTAAGGAATACCGTAAGCAGTTTCTCTATTGTGATAAGGCTCAGTGTAATAGCTTGCTAACCCTTCAATCTTTGCAGGACATTCTGTGATACCTTCCCTTCCACACCTCTCTATGTCAAGCTTTGCGGGGAAAGGGTCCGCACCGAGAATGCTCTTGTACTTTTCTGGAACGCATACCCCCTCAACATTATCATCGCGCATAACCGCTATAGTTATACTTTTTTGATTTTTTAGGTTGGTAATCTTTACCTTACTCCAAGGTTGTACCCAAGTACTCCTCGCTTTGCCTCCTTCACAGTAAAAACCTTTTGTGTATATGGGACTAGGACAGTTAACCTTTAACACACCCTCATAACGCTTTGGCTTTTCTTTTATCACCATAGAACAACCACTCCAAAATACTAAAAAAAGTACTAAAAACACTCCCATAGCAAAGAAGGTAGGCTATTTTATAAGATAAAGCTTCCTGCAGAAAAAGGGTTAAGAGAGTAAAAGTTCAAGCAGGTCTTCTGCCTCAACCCCTGGCATATCTGCTTTCTTCAAAAACTTTTCTATTTTACATTTTACTTGATCTAAGCTTGTGCCTTTTAACTCCTTTTCAAGCTCTCTGATGGCATTTTTTGGCACAAGAGTGAAATCCCCGTATAGACTGACATCTTCTATTATGTTTTCTTTGATACATACCTCTGCCTTGATCAATCCCCCCTTCACTTTCTTGACTGCGTTTTTTACATAAACCCCCTCTCTTATCTTTAAAAACTTATGCTTTCTGCCCGTGTCTTCAAAAAGAACAGTTTCTGAGGTTAGGTATTGCATCAGCTCATCCGCAAGATGCAAAACTTGTTGGCTTATTTCCCCTTCGCCTTCGAATTCTATAAACTTGGAAAACTCTTCTACCAGTATGTTTTCCACCTCTTTGTAGGAAAAGCTTTTGTGTGTTTCTCTTTCCACCCATGTGATGTTTTCTTCAAGACTCTTGTAGAGCTTATCTCTGAACTTTTCCTCCTGAACTTTGAAAAGCTCTGACATGAGCTTGGTATCAAACCGCAAAAGAACATTTCCTACAAAAACAAAGCTATCACCTATATCGGCTGCACCTTGACCGCTTATTTTTTTACCACTTTTGACCACAAGGTCGTTTATGGGTCTGTAGATTACTTCTACTCCAAGCCTTCTGTATGTTTCTATCACTGGCTTAGAGAATTTTCTGTAAGCGTCTTCTATCTTAAAGGGCACTTGATTTTTAGCAAGTATAAGCTGGTAAAAGACTTGGCCTCCAGAAAGCAAAACCGCTCCACCCCCCACCTCTCGCCTAATGACGGGTATGTTCAAGCTTTTGCACTTTTCGTAGTCTATTATATCTTCTGTTTTGTCAAAGTAACCCACGCTCACATATGTATCTGCTGGTTCCGTGATAATAAGTCCTCTATACCCAAGGCGTGCCATAGCGTGAAAGAGAGTTATGGATCTCAGATGTCCCTGTTTACCCAGTCTGTATACTTTCATTCTGGTTTTTTAGATATCCTTTCTATCTCCTTTGCCAAGTTAAAGTCTCTATCGGTGATACCTTCTGCCTCATGTGTTTTGAGCTTTACCTTGAGTTTTTTAAAAGAGAGCTCCAAGTCGGGATGATGCCAATGAACTTCCGCCAAGTAAGCTATGGCATTAGCAAGAAAAACGGTTTCTTTCCAGTTTTTTGTGTGAAACTCCTTCACTATATAGCCTTCTTGGTATTGCCAATGGGGAAGCTCTTGACTAAGTTTGGATATTACTTCTGCTGGTGTGTAAACTTTTAGTTCTCTGCCTTCTGACATGCTGGACAGACTCCGTATATGTTTAGAGAGTATTTTTCTACTTTGTAGCCTTCCATCTGCTCAGGTGCCTGCCAGTTTATGTCTAGTCGGACATCTTTTATAGCACCACACTTGGTGCATATAAGGTGGTGATGGTCTTCTACATTAGCATCGTATCTAACAGAACCACCCCAATAAGCTACCCTCTTGACAAAACCGAGATCTTCTAAGGTTTCAACCGTTCTGTAAACTGTAGCAAGGGATACAAAAGGGTATCTTTTCTTTATCTCGTTGTAGACTTCCTCCACCGTGGGATGATCCTCTCTGTTTAAAAGCACTTCGTAAACTGCAACCCTTTGGGGTGTTATCTTCAATCCCATGCTCTTGCACTTATCTACGAACCTTTCAAGCTTTGCATTTACATCTTTTACCATGGTATGTTATAATATAGAGCATTTAAAAAAGATTTGCAACAGATAGAGGATTTTTGCTAATCTTCAAGGAAGGACTGTATTACCTGCTGTGGTTTGCCTTGGGATAATACTTGGCCATCTTTAAAGGCAAGCACGCGATCACACAAAAGTATGTTGGAGAACCTATGAGCCACTAAAATGATGGTTTTATCATTGAAAAATTCAAAGATGTTTTTTAGAACTATCTGCTCCGTTTTGACATCCATAGAGGAAGTTGCCTCATCAAGAAAGATGATATCAGGGTTTTTTAAAAACAGCCGTGCAAGGGCAAGTCTCTGCATTTCTCCACCCGAAAGATTCCCACCGCCTTCTTCCAATGGTTGCTCAAGACTCTTTACAAAATCACATGCAGAAAGCTCAAGAGCCTGTTTTATCTCTTGGTCATTGGCGTTAGGTTTTGCTATCAATAAGTTTTCCCTTACACTACCTGCAAAGATAAAAGGCTGTTGTGTAAAAAAGCCTATGTGTCTTCTAAAGCTTTTCTTATTTATCTCTTTTAGTTCAGCCTGGTCGTACTTTATACTTCCCTCGTAGAGCAACAGTCCTGCAAGAGCCCTCAGGAAAGTGGTTTTTCCGGAGCCCGTATGACCTATAATACCTATCTTTTCACCCTTTTTGATCTCCAGATTTATACCTTTTAGCAATAGCTCTGGTCCAAGTTCTACCCTCAAGTCCTTTATGTTTATCCCTTCTTTCAGACCTTGAAAGATAATAACCCCAGAACTTTCCTGAGGTATGTGTAAGAGCTCCCTTATTCTTGTTAGTATGGGTATGTTTGCTCTGACCTCCATTAGACCTTTTTGAACTTCTGTGAGTGGTTGATGTATCAAAAACAGTGCGGTTATATAAGATACAAAGTCACCAGCAGTAAGTCCTCCCTGTATTACTCTGACTCCACCGTAGAGGATTATAGCGGAAACAACGAGATAACCCAGGGCAAAGTTAAAAACCGAGTTGGTAGTGGAGTATAAGGTAGACTTCATACTAGCCTTAAAAACTCTCTCGTTAAAATCTTTGAACCATCTGAGAAATTTTCTTTCAGAAGAGAAGGTTTTGATGTTTTCGTAACCTTTCAGCACATTTGTCAAACTCTGTGTCATCATACCTACACTTTCCTGAAGTCGTTTTATGTGTTTGCCTTTCTTATGACCAAAGTATCTTACCGCAAAAGCCAAAAGGGGCAGTAAAACTCCCAATAGAGTTGTGAGTAGCCAATCCCTGTAGAAAAGCACACCAAGTAATGCTACTACTGTAATAGGATCTCTGAAAAGCTTAGGAAGATGGTCTCCCAATAGAGATCTGTAAGCTTGCATATCCGAGATAAATCTGGTTATGACATCTCCCGATGAGCTTTTGGAAAGCATACCGTACTGAGCTTTTAGAAGTCTATTAAAAACCTCCTTTCTGGTCCTCTTTACCTCAAGCTCTGAGTAAAGGTTTATGAATATGGAAGCCAGGAAGTTTCCCAGCTGGTTTAAAAGGGCAAAAGTCAGCAAAAAAAGCACCACCTTAATAAGCTCTTGGTAGCTTTTAACTAAAAACACATTATTGACAAGGTTTTTCACTACCAAGCTTACACCCGTAGTGCCTACAGATTCAAGTAAAGACCCAAAGAGCGCCAAAAGAATAAGATACCAATAGGGTCCTAATCTTAAAAGAAGCCACTTTACATTATCCATTAACGGAAATATTTTAATTTAAAATGGTAAAGTATATACTGTACCTGCTTTTGGCTTTGCTCGTCATAGATCATGTATGGACACACTTTGGTCCCAAGATTATAAACTCCATAGCCTCTGAGCTTGCGGGTAAAGAGACAAAGGTAGTTGAAGAAAGTCAAGATAGAAAAAGTATATGGGACAACACTTTAGATAAACTCGTAGAGCTAAAAGAAAAGCTGAGCAGGAGGTAAGACTATGCAAGACTTTAAGTTTAGCAGTATTGAGGAGGCAATAGAGGACATAAGGGAAGGCAAAATGGTTATAGTGGTTGATGACCCAAGCAGAGAAAACGAAGGAGACTTGGTTATGGCTGCGGAGAAAGTAACACCTTCTGCCATAAACTTTATGACCAAGTACGGAAGAGGGCTCGTGTGTCTTACGCTAACACAGGAAAGGTGCGAAGAGCTTGACCTTTACCCTATGGCTACAAGGAACACAGATCCCAAGGGAACCTACTTTTGCGTGTCTATTGACGCCCATCCCAAATTTGGCACCACCACAGGCATATCCGCTTACGACAGAGCTATTACCATAAAACTTGCCATAAGTCCGGATGCAAAGCCATCTGACTTTATCCGTCCGGGGCATGTGTTTCCTTTGAAGGCAAAACCCGGTGGTGTGTTGGAGCGAGCGGGACACACGGAAGCCTCCGTAGACCTTGCAAAACTTGCTGGTCTTTACCCCGCAGGAGTAATATGCGAAATCATGAACGAAGATGGAACCATGGCAAGACTGCCAGACCTCATAAAGTTCGCACAAAGGTTTGGGCTTAAGATAATAACCATAGCTGATCTCATAAGATACAGGCTCAAAAAAGAAAGGTTAGTTGTCAGAGAGGCTACAGCAAACCTTCCTACGAGGTACGGATTTTTCAAGATACATGCCTACAGGCATGTGCTTACAGGAGAAGAACAGATAGCTCTTACCATGGGGGAGTGGAAAGAGGACGAGCCAGTGCTTGTACGCGTACACTCAGAGTGTCTTACGGGGGATGTTTTTAAGTCTCTAAGGTGTGATTGCAGGTCTCAGCTTGAGACCGCTATGGAGATCATAGCCAAAGAGGGCAAGGGTGTTCTGGTATACATAATGGGACACGAAGGAAGGGGTATAGGTATAGTTAATAAGATAAAAGCTTACCATCTACAGGATATGGGATACGATACTGTAGAAGCTAACGAGAAGGTAGGCTACCCAGCAGACCTAAGGGACTACGGTGTAGGGGTTCAGATCCTGTTAGACCTAGGTGTAAGAAAGATGCGCCTTTTGACCAATAATCCCAGAAAGATAGTAGCTTTGGAAGGATACGGGCTTGAAGTAGTGGAAAGAGTCCCTCTGAAAATAGAACCTTGCGAACACAACCAAAAATACTTAGAAACTAAAAAGTCTAAACTTGGGCATCTACTTTAACCCAAATCCGCAAGAAGTCTCCACCTTCTGTAAGGTGGGGATGAATTGCGAAAGGCTTGACAGGGTTCTTATTTTTGTCTATACTAATAAATGTCCCGATAATCAAGGGACCTAGGGTTGGAACGACCCGAAGTTAAGCCTGGGTGTGGCCGGCGCAGGGGGGAGAGGTGGAAGCCTCTGTGAAGCAGGAAGCTCCCACTTCTATAAGGTGGAGTAGTTCACAGGTAGGTAGACTCTGAATTTACTACCTTCCCCTTCTTTGCTCTCCACCTCTACTTTTCCGCCGTGTGAAAGTGCTATGTGTTTAACTATGGAAAGACCCAAACCCGTGCCTCCCACCTCTTTTGACCTAGACCTGTCCACCCTGTAAAACCTCTCAAACACAAAAGGCAAGTGCTCTTTTGGTATACCTATACCAGTATCAGAAACTTCTATAACCGCGTGCGCATCTTGTGTGTAAGCACTTACTACTACTTGACCGTTCGTTTTATTGTACTTTACCGCATTATCCACAAGATTCAGAAGCAGAAGAGCAAGCTTTTCTTGGTCAGCATAAATTTTAAAGTTTTCATCTACGCGGTTTATAAGTTGGACTTTTTTGTTTTGTGCCACCTCTTTAATATTATCAAATACCAGCTCAACCACATCCCATAAACTTAGATTTTCTTTTCTAAGCTTTTCTTCTCCTGACTCAAGTTTTGTAATGATTAAAAGGTCTTCCACCAGGTTCTTCATGTCCTCAGACCTTCGCAAGGCTCTCTCTAACATACTCTTCTTTTTTTCGTCTTGCTCTTCTTCTATAAGGGTTTCAAGTATGCTTCTTATTATGGCTATCGGTGTTTTAAGCTCGTGCGACACATTAGCCAAAAACTCCTTTTTTGACCTTTCGTATCTTTTAAACTGTGTGATGTCTGTTATTCTTAAAAGTATGCCGTCTTTTGCGGAAAATAAGTCCACTGAATACTCCATTTGATCGTGTTCAACAAAAATCTTGATCCTTTTCTTCTCCGCTATACACTCCGCTATGGCTGATACGAAAGCAAGCAAATTGAAGCACTCGTAATAAAGCTTGCCCTCCCAATTTTCTTTAATTATATGCCTCTTGATCATAAAGTCATTGGCGTAAACCACTATTCCAGATGTGTTTATGACCGCATAGCCTTCATCCACTTCCCTGAGGAAATCACTTAAAATACTCATCTATACAGTAGCGTACTTTTCTCTCAGCTCGTGTGCTACCTCCACCATATTTTTCAAAGATGGCACCACCTCTTCCCACCTTCTGGTCTTTAGTCCACAGTCTGGGTTCACCCAAAGGAGCTCTTTGGGTAAAATTCTTAGGCTTCTTTCTAAAATGGCTCTTATACTTTCCTTTGTGGGTACATGGGGAGAGTGTATATCATAGACACCTATACCTATCTGTCTGTCCCATCCTTTGAATTTTTCAAAGGCGGATATGATCTCGCCTTTACTTCTTGAAGCCTCTATGGATATTACATCAAAATCCATTTGGTATATGTACTCTATAACATCGTTAAACTCGCTGTAGCACATGTGAGTATGTATCTGGGTTTGTGGACTTGCTTTGGAACACAGTCTGAAAGCCTTTACAGCCCATTCAAAGTACTCATGCCAGTCCTTCCTCTTTATAGGTGCACCTTCCCTAAAGGCAGGTTCATCTATCTGCACTACCTTTATCCCTGCCTTCTCAAGGTCTTTAACCTCTTCCAGAAGAGCCAAGGCTATCTGGTAGGCTATTTCTTTCTTGGGTATATCTTCTCTGTAATAGCTCCAGTTGAGTATGGTTACAGGTCCTGTGAGCATACCTTTTACTGGTTTCTCCGTTAAAGATTGAGCGTAGGCTATTTCTGTCACGGTCATAGGGGCAGGTCTGTATACATCTCCGTAAATGATGGGAGGTCTATAAACCCTTGAGCCGTAAGAGAGCACCCATCCGTGTTTGGTGGTTGCTACACCCTCTAACTTCTGGGCAAAAAACTCCACCATGTCTGTTCTTTCAAACTCACCGTGAACTAAAACATCAAGACCTATCTCTTCTTGAACTCTTATTACATGCTGTATCTGTTTCTTAATAAACTCTTCGTACTCCCTTTGGGACAACTTGCCAGCGGTGTAGGAAGCTCTCATCTTTCTGACTTCTTCCGTCTGGGGGAATGAACCTATGGTGGTTGTCGGAAATGGGGGCAAGCGCAGAATCTCCTGTTGGAGCTTTATCCTTTCCTTGTGATCTAACTCTCTCTGAAAATCTCTTTCCGTAAGACTGTTTATCCTTTTCCTAACCTCCTGGTTCACTCCGAAAGGCACGCGCACTATGTTTTCTACTTTTTCTACCATCATACGGGCTTGCTGATCCCCAGCTATAGCTCTTTTTATAAGGTTTAGCTCTTGAAGTTTCTCTTTGGCAAAAGCCAAGCGCTCTTTTAAACTGAGCCAAGTCAAACCTTCTATCTGAACCTGATGTACAGGTAGGTCCTCTTCTGGTTCTACGCTAACTGGCAGATGAAAGAGGGGGCAAGAGTTGGATATGATTAGATGCTGGGTGTATTGTAAAAGCTCTTCAGCAAGCTTTATCTTTTCTACAAGGCTTGCTCTCCAGACTTGTCTACCGTTTATTATACCGGCTATGAGTTTTTTGCCAGAGGGAAATCCGTACCTTTTGAGGTTTTCCAAATTCTCCGTGTTAGATACAAGGTCAAGACCCACAGCTTTTACGGGCAGTTCTACAAACCTTTTGTAATCAGATACGCTATCGTAGTAGGTTATTACATATATGTCCGCATCATGGCTAAGTTTTTTGTACATCTCATGGACGAGGTCCCACTCTTGGCTTTCCATCTCATAGCATAGTGCTGGGTCTTCAAAAATCACTTCTTTTGCTCCCTCTTGTCTTAGCTGCCTTAGGATCTCTTGATAAACGGGCAGTAGTGCCAAAAGATAACGCTCTAAGTCTTCAAAACTTTCTATCTTGGAAAGTTGATACACAGGCAGAGGTGAAGACCCTTTGATTAAGGCTTTAGAAAGCTTCAAAAAGGTGTAAGGGGATATGATCTTAGGTATGGTTTCTATGCCTTTGCTTTTGAAGTAAAGATATTCTTCAAGGGGATAGTTTTTCAACAGTTTAAAGTCTGTCCCTTCAAGTTCAGGTACTAAGTAGTGATAGTTGGTGTTGAAGTATTTGGTCATCTCCAATGCCTGACTTCCGCGCGCCATTTCAAAGTAAGTGCTAAGACCTTTGAACTCCCCAAACCTTGAGGGAATAGCTCCCACCATCAGAGCGTTATCTAACATAAAGTCGTAATAAGAAAGCTCGTTGGAGGGAAAGAAGTCCACAGTATCTTTGTAAAGTCTCACCATCCAGTCTCTGAGGGCGTTCATCCCCTTTATAAGGTCCTCTTCAGAAATTTTCCCCTTCCAATAGTTTTCCAAAAGGTTTTTGAACTCTCTCTTTTCTCCCAGCTTAGGAAACCCATAGGCTAAAGTCTCCATAAATCAAACCTCCTATCGAATATTATAGCTGAGGCTGTTCTAGAAAAATCCTTCATCGGGACGCCCCTCCAACCTCTAAAGGAGCTAACCTACTCCTCACCCTATCCCACACCCCTTCCACCAATACTGGCTTCAGGGGGGACAAGTCCCTTGGTGGAATTCGTCCAAGAATAGGCAAAAGGAGGGCTACCCTCAGAACTTGCCAAGCGGATTGAGAGACCTTCTTAGTCTCTCCATGCTTGGGATTCCTTCCATAGGCTCCCTCACAGGAGCTTGGCTCGCTCTGAAGGCTTTGTATGAGATTAGTTAATAGCTTCTTTGCATTCTCTACATTCTTTAGTTCGCTTTTTAGTGCATTCCTCTTATATTTGTTGGTTTCCTTCTTTATAAGTTCCGTAAGTTTCTCTTCTCTCTCTTCATATCTTTTCAAAGCAAACTCCAAATATGCTTTGTCTTTTATCAGTCTTTCGTAATTCTCGGGTGTGTCTTCTCTGAAACCTAATGCCCTTCTCGCTATCACATATGTGGATGCTATGTCTTTGTCTATGTTCAACTGCGGTGCATACTTTAGCATTCCTATGATTGATTCTCCAGTTTTTGATACCTCTGCTAT
>Ga0081473_129470_pt1 | contig 78179 bp, 108 predicted proteins | sample CisSprmetagenome_FD_70977 | JGI IMG/M metagenome (GOLD analysis project Ga0081473, IMG submission 70977) | Hypoxic/sulfidic aquatic microbial communities from Cistern Spring, Yellowstone National Park, USA v2 (version 2) | ecosystem: Environmental > Aquatic > Thermal springs > Hot (42-90C) >...
AGGACAATAGGTGGTTCGCGTATGTGCCCATAGAGGTTGGTGTTAGGCCGGCGAAAACCAATCCGAGGGGTTACGTTAGGGGCATCCACGAGAAAATGCAAATCGAGAAGCCAAGGGGCGATAACAAGGCTTTCATAGACATTGGTTTGAATAACTTGTTCGCTGTGGTGTTTAGCCACAGTGATGTTGCTATCCTAATCAAGGGTTCGACAGCATGGGGAGAGGGGCTGGGCTAAAAGTTTCACTCAACCTCAAACTCAGTTTGAGGTTTCAATTTGGGCTTAGTAAGCGTAATACTTAAAAAGAGAAAGAACTCAGACTTTGAGTGAGAAGTGGGGTTTGGGGTATGAGTGGGGTTGTTCCGGAGGGGGTTAAAAACGAGACTGGGGAGGATACAAGGGAGGGGTTAATTAGGACAATCATCGAGAGGGTCGTGGGCACTAGTGACTTTGTCAAACTCACAAAGTCGATTATTGATCGGGCGTTGAGGAGGGACGTGAAGCTTCGCTTTATGGTGAACAAGGCGTTTTGTATTAATAATAATCGCTGTAGTGACGCGGTTGATGTCTTCAAAACAAGCGTGTTTAATTACCTACGCGCCAATTGTTCACTTAACATTAATAATAATGATTATGTCGTGATTGCTGTTGGAAGTAATGGGGAGGTGGACACGTACGCCTTCATTGTAAGGCGTGGCTCACCGAGGTTCGCAAGCATTTGTGATAAGTACAGGCTCGCGAGGCGGGCTTCCTTCCTCCTAGACACGAGTGAGGAGTTCAGGACAGCTGTTCAGGAGTTTACGAAGGTGCTTGCCCAGTCCTCTTATTTGAACCTACCGCGTGGTTTTGCGGGGGAGGTGGGGGAGGAGGGTGTTGTTGGTGAGGATGTGTTGTTCAAAACCGCCAAGGACAGGTTCGGCTTCGAGCCTGAGTTATTGTACCTGGGGGCTGTGGAGGAGTTTGTTCGTGAGTTGGGGAGGGTTAATACTAGGGAGTTGCCCCGTGGTGTCCTAGCCACGCTTGAGCTACTCCTCAACTCACTAATTGGTGATACTGATGTTAGGCGTGTTGCGAGGGTGATGGATGTTCGTGAGGGCTTTATTGTCTTCACCCTAATCCCCTGGTACACGAGGCTCACGACTTGTTTCATAAGAACATGCCTTGGGGGTGGTGGGGAGTGACCACGAACTCACTCGTGTGCGCTAGCGTGCTTAGTAACGTGGACAATGAGAGCATTAATGACGCAATTGAGTACTTGAAAAGCCTCAATGCGAAAATCGAGGGTAGTAAACTATTGGAGCCCGCGAACTGCGGTGGGTTATTACTCATCGCCCTACCCCAGCGAACCTTCAGTGAGTTGGCTAGTGCCCTAACAAAGGACGCGACCTGCACCTGGCAGGTCAATGACAAGTGCCTAGGCTTGGTTGATGCTGGCGTTGTTGGGGCCTTCAACCTGGCTCACGAGCCTGTGGAACTAACGTGCCAGAACCCACCGTGCACCGTGAGGATCCTGACGCCTGAGTGGTTCCTGTATGATAGCCTCAAGCTGGCAAAGGTGGGTGATTATTATGTCATTTGTTATAATAATAATTGTGCCAAGACTGACATGACTGACCTCCACAGTACCCTTGGGCGGTTGAACGTACCGCGTGAGATCGCGGTCAGGGTTGAGGATGATGTCCTAACAAACGCCCCCTGGGGTGTCCAGGTCGGCGAGTTCAGTGATGGGTTTAACGAGTACCCCGTGTTCAAGACGAAGGACAGGTTCTACATAAGGCTCGTCAGGACTGTCGAGAGGGATGGGGAGGAGGTTGAGGATGTTCGTGAGGGTGACTTGTACAGGGGGTTCTTGAACGCGCTTGTTGTTAAGGACGAGCTGACTAACATGCAGTATTATATACTAGGGACGCAGTATGGTACGTATGTTGGGTTCAACCCTGGGGAGTCTATTGAGGCGTTGTTCACGGAGCACGACCCAGGCATTGCTAATACTAGACGCCAGTGGGTCGAGAGGGGGTTGGAACTGCTCTTCAGGAGGTCCCTCGATGCTGGTGTTGTTAATACGAGTGTTTACACTGGCCCGTACCCAGATGGTTGGCGTGTCGGGTTCATAGAGTACCCAGCTGTGTCTTGGGACTGCGACCCCACTGTACTAGATGGCCTTATCAAGTTCATATTGGATAATTATGAGTTGAATAGGAACCATGCCCTCGCGAATGTGGGCCTCGCCCTGGGCTCAGTACTCGCCCCGGCCCTGAAGTTTCACTGGGGGGTGTTTGAGAACAGGATTGTGGTGAACTCTGGGCCTAGGTGGGTTGGTAAGACCACGGTAATGCTCGCTATAATGAATGCCCTGGGCATCAAGGGCAGGTTCTTCAGTACTGACGAGAGTACCAGGACGCCCCCGAAGCTCAGGAACATCTTGGCGTATAACATGGCGCCCGTGGTGTTTAATGACGTTGATGAATTAACCTTCGAGGCCCTCAGGAACTACGGGCTTGCTTCAACCACGGACGCCACGATCACAGGCGTCCAAGCCGCGAGTGCTGGTAGGGGCTTTAGGGAGGTATTCATTGCCGTGGCTAACGTGTTCATCATCACGAACCTCACCATTGGCGAGATAGCCAACGTCCTCAGTGGCGGGAGGGGGAGGCGGGACGCCTGGCTCAGGCGTGTTCTCCTCATTACCTGGGAGGCACAGAGGTTGAGGCCTGGCGTGCATGCCCCGAGGTTTGATGACCACCCTGGCAGGCTGATTGGTTGCTTGAGGCAGTTGTGGGGTGATGAATCTGTGAGGCGTGATTTACTACACTCTAGTGATTTCCTTGAGCTCTCGGCGAAGGTTACCAAGTACTTTTTCATAAGGTATGGTGTTAATGTGGACCCAATCATTGAGGCCTTGGCGTTTGTTAAGAACGAGCACGTGGAGCTTGTGGATGCTATTGAGGCTACTACAACGCCTGAGAGGCGTGCTGTCCAGAATATGATTGAGATTGCGAAGAAGCTTGGCTACCAGGCTGATGCGTTGGGTGTGATCACAGCCCTCGTGAATAACCCAACCGCCTTCGACACAAGGCCCAGTCCCGGCAGGCAGGTGGACCTTACCGAGTGGGAGTGGTTGGTGAGGTGGCTTGGTAGGGATCCACAGAGGTTCCCATTAACGCCTGATGATAGGAGGAATGCTGACAGGGTTGATTTACTCCTGGACATGCTTCGTGACTTGTACCAGCGTGGTATTGCGAGGTTCATATTCTACGCGAACTCGCCTGAGGGTGTGGTGCGGGGTAAGCCGAGGACGCTCTTTGGCTCGGAGGTCGGTCCGTACCCTGATAACGATGGTAAAAAGCGTCGTGGTTACTCCGTGAGCCTTGTCGAGTTGGTTAGACAACTCCTCGCCGTCCAACCCGTGATGGAGGAGGCTCAGGAACAAGGTGGGGAGCAAGCCCAGGAGGAAGGGTCGTCTTGAAGAGTGGGGTTGTTTTTTAATAAACCCTTTTTTATTACTACTACCACTAACCGCCTTCCCTGTATAGTACTACATCAAACGAGCAGTCCTCATCGCATGGGAGGCAGTCATTCCTCGCCTCTAGACCTATTATGACCCCCTCCTCGGTTGGGTGGAGCATGCTCCCGTAGGCATCAAGGATTTGCCTCAATACAGTGGCGAATAGTTTACTCCTCACCTCGACCCCATTGATTACTACCCCATCCTCAATTATTTTAATGACCGCGCCATCGAGTGTTCCCTCCTCATCAACCCCGGTGGTGAGGGTGTAGATTGTATAGTCCTTTTCAAACTCGGGCCTCTCATACGAGGGGCCGTTGTGAATGAAATTGAGTATTCTCAGGATGTCCGCAAGTGCTTTGCTCCTTATTTGGGTACCGTTTATAGTGACCTTGTCACCCCTTATTGTAATACTCACCCTATCCACCTCAGTGAGTGTTCCCTCCTTTGGTGTTTTTACTTCACCCATACGTTTTGACCATTAATTGCATGGGTTAATATGCTTTACGCTGGTTTTGCTCAAAGGACTTGTGGGGTTGTTTGGGTGATTTACCATGGGGTTTACTGAAACTTTCACCCCACTCGGTGGCCGTGCACTATTGTGGGGCTTCACGGTGTTTCACGATGCCCACGGTGTTGCTGAATGCCAAAATAAAAAGCCTCAATAAGCCCACGGTCAATCGTGAAGCCACGACGCCCACGGTGAACCGTAGAGCCCTCACGGTGCATTGGGCAGTCTAAATAAGTTTGCCCCCGTGGGTTCACAGAGCCCACGATAATAACGAGGCGCCCACGGTGGATCGTGAACCCACGAAGCCTCTCGTGGGGGTCGTAGAGTGGCTTCGCAAAGCCCCCTCGTGTTTTTAGTACTACTACTATTGTAGATCGTCTTCTCCCACTTCTCCCACCTCTCCCCCACTCCCCGGGGGGCGCCGGGGGTCTGGTTTTGTCAGTATTTATAATGATAAAAACGGGGTCTGTCTTTGTATTTGTCCATGTTATTATTAGTTGTTTTACAATTGCAGAACCAATATCATGCACCGTACAGCCAGGCCCCCACCCCCTCTGGGGTCTGGGGGAGAGGTGGGAGAAGTGGGAGAGGATGGACTACAGTTGTAGTTTGTAAATGCTTTCGTGCTTTCTCACGGTTCTACCGTGCTAATTAAACCAGCGTGGGCTCCTTGAGGCGTGCCCCTTGAGGTCGAGGTCTTTGGTGATTATGTTATAGCCTGTAGGAGTGGCTCCTGCGTGTGGCTCCAGGCTAGTCGAAATATTGAGTACTATATTGAGAGGCTCGGGCTCATTAACGCCACGTGTGAGGATGCGATGGAGTTGTCCAACTACCTAGGCGCGCCACAGCTGGTGGGTGCCTATTGTACGCCAAGCCCAATCCCTATTCCAACACCGAACCAACAGGCACAATTCGCGAGGCAGGGGCTTGTCATAAAACTACCCCTGACACGGGATGTCAAGGAATTCACCAGCCTGGTTGAAAGGCACTGCCAAGCCACTGTCGTGGGTGACTCCCTGGTTGTGACCGGCCCATTAACACGCGAGTGCCTGGCCTCCCTGGTTGTCTTACTAACAGTCCTGAATAAGACCCCCTCCCTAATCCTTGATGGGAGGGTTGTGTCCATAGGGCGTGGTAGGGTTTGTGTTGATGATAGTGATAATTGTATTAAAGCCTCTAATTGTGATTATGAGTTGGTGTATTGGTTGAGGAGGCTCGGGCTTGGTTTGCCCAGTGCCGTCCTCGTGTGTGGATTGGTAGTACTAATTAATGCCTCCACAGCTGGTGGTGGTGACCAAGATGTCCCAAAAGACCAACCAAACAAGGACCAATCAGAATAAGAAGTACATTGAGTATAGTGAAATGAGTAAGGAGGACTTGATAGCAATGTTGAAGAAGGTTCATGCGAATATTAAGGAGCTTAGTAATAGTATTAAGGAGTTGGAGAATGAGGTTGAGGCGTTGAGACAGTTACTACTCTATGGCAGTAGTCCTGGTACCAGTACTGGCTACACTAGGGGTAAGGCTTACGGGGGTAGGACAGGCGGTTATACTAGGAAGGGCTATTCTGGTTATAAGTACGGGTATGGGAAGAACAAGAGGACTGGTAGGAAGGCTCCCCAGCCCGAGGAGGGTGGGGAGGAACCAGTGGAGGAGGAAGTGGAGAAAGAACCAGTGGAGGAAGAACCCAAGCCAAGTGAGGAGAAACCCGCGGAGAAGCCCGAGAAGGGTGGTTCATAACCCAACCCCCACTCCAACCCCCATCCTAATTAAACCAGCTCCCTCCGTCCTGCTGGGTCATGAGGTTGGGGAGATTGGAAAGATTGGTCAGGGCGCTCCTTTGGGGATCCTTGCTCGTGCTTGTGGGGTTGATTGTGTTTTTACTAAATAGTGTCGTTTTTAACAGTGTGCTTGCTGGTTTGTTGGGGAGTTATTATAATACTAACGGTGCTATCCCAAGCATGCCACCACCCCCCGTGGCGCTTGTTATTGGTGTTTCAATCGTGCTCCTGCTCGCTGTGCCATCCACCGTGGCCATATACTTCATAGTCAAGAGGCTTATTAATAGTATAAAAGGACTAACCCATCAAGCCCCCCAATCTAGACCCCACCCCTTCTAATTAACCCCCACCCGGTTTCAACTCCTGATGCTTTGGGTAATACTACAGACAGGGGGTATCACGGGCTTCGCCTCTAGCATAGCTAGCCCCATCATTAGGGGCGCAATTGACGTGCTTGGTTGGTTCTGGTGGGGTAGTATCGTGTGGGTCATGTACCACGTCATAATGAGTAAGGTGCACCCAACACCAAGCGGGCGTGGTACCCACGTGCACGAGGCCTTTGAGAGGAGCAAGAGCATTGTGACTGGTATTATACTAATGTATGCTGTACTCTTCATAATAGCCACGATAATCAACAGCCTCGGTGGGAGCCTATCATACACACAGCTCTTTGACGTGTTCTTCATAAGGCCCATTACCGACGGCCTCAGTGCCATACTCGGCGTGTGACAGTGAGCCACCTGGCACACTGTACCAAGTGGCACGCTGTCCTAATCAAGCCCCACGATGGGGGTTAAAACGTGGAGTGCAGGAGTGGTTACAAGAGGGTTAGACTATGTGTTAGGGAGGACTTGTTCAGGGCAATGGTGATTATCGAGGCCAGCGAGAGGCTGAAGAGGTATAAGATCATTGAGGACGCCCTCCTCATGTACCTGGATAGTAAGCGCTCCTTTGGTGGTGGCTTCAGGGTCCTAACCATCAGCGAGGACTTGTACAACCAATTAGCCAGTATTGGCAATGGCTCAGCGGAGGCTGGCTTGAGATTGCTCCTTGAGGCTTACCACAACCGCCAGCTGGTGGCGCCAGGCACCCAAGCCCAGCCCCAGGCTTGGGCACAGGCCCAAGCCAACACCCAACCCCAAGTACAAGCCCAGCCAGGGGAGGACGAGGTCGAGCTAGGCTTCCTTAAGGACAACCCATGGGTCAATATTATCAAATCACGCGGTACACGCTCTAATTAAGAGTGGTTTTCCAAGGACAATCGTGCCCGCGAGGATTATTGCAACAAGCCTCCCATACAAGGCTAGGGTTTACATTAACAACCAAGTACTCATACCAGCGAGCCTAGTTAGGACACTGGGCATTGGGAATACTACATATGCCGACATTACAATCAGGTATGGTGATGTCGTGACGGTGATAAAACACGCTAAACTATTGAGGACCAGGCACACGCTCGCTAGGCAGTTCACGATTCCCAAGGAGGTTAGGGAGGCGGTTGGTATAAAACCCCTCGATGAGGTGGTAATACTTGGCATCAAACCAGCAGGGCCTCGCTGACGTGTTGAGAAGCCTCACTGACACCCTCAACAAGAGGCTCAATCCAGTGTGGGTTGTGATTGAGTACAATGGTTTACCAATAATTGGGCCCAGGGAGGCGGCGGCGTACCTTGAACAGGCACTCAGGAGGTTGGAGGGCGCTAGTGATAAGGCTCTTGGTGATTCCTTTAGTATTAATATTGTATTGTACAGTAGGGGGGTGCTTGTGATGGCTAGGGTTGGTGGGGTGGGTGTTGGCGTGTTCACTAGGGATGTTGAGGGCTTGGGTTTGGTTCTTCATGAGTTCAGGTCGTTTGTTGGGGTTTTAAGCCAAGTACTCCAGGGGGGCTTTGGTACCCAGGGCAGTGGTGGCCCCACCCCGTCAGGGGGGTGATCACAATGTGTTCACTGGGGGGAAACTTTTTTAACCCAGGGTGTTCACGCTTTATTGGTGAGTGGGGTGCAGGGACAAAACTCCCAGGTAAACCTCACATGGGTTGGGGGTAATAAGGTTGTGGTTAGGAGTAGTGAGAAGGACCACTCTGTTAGGTATTATGTGGTGGCAGGTCTTGAGGCGTATGATGATGTTATACTCGGTAATAAAACCCGCGTGGTCAGTGCGACTGGTGTGTGGCAGGATGAAAAACTCGATTACCTAACAAACGAGGGCGCCGTGGTGATTATTGAGACGGGGCATGGTTATGAGTACTGTGGCGTTGTCCGCAGTGGTGTGCGAACGGGGGTGGTCATTAACCGCATGCCTGTTGAGCTTGAGAACGTGGATGTAACGTGGTGCCCGGCAAAAAGTGAGTTGCAATTCATTATGGAGGACCTCATGATGCGTGGCTTGTCAGTTGTATCGCCTATCATGAACCCGTGGGTGGATATAGTACCGTATGTATTATACACATTGAGGAGGTTTGGGTACGGAACCAACCTAGGTGTGTTACATGGCTAGGTTCACGAGGCATGTGCATGTTAAGATGACTGAGGATTTGTACAATAAGGCAAAGCAATTAGCGGAACAATGCTGTGAGGGTAGGATATCACAACTGGTGAGGAAGTTGATTGAGGAAGAATACGAGGAGGTCTTTGGTGAAGGGGGTGGTGCATGAAGTTCCTATTCAGAAAAATATTCGAGATTGTACCGTCATACGGTGGTGGGTATGGATACTGGGTGCTCAATGAGCAAGAATACGATAACGAGAAGGATGGGGAGTACCTGGTTCTTAGGTTTATGAGGTACGAGGACATGGATGCCTACGAGGTTAAGGAGTACTACGTTGTGAAAAGGGACTGGAGGGAGGAGTGGCATGAGGTTCAATCGTGGTACTCACCAACGCTTGAGGCGTTGGTGTTTACTGACTGGAGGGAAATAGCGTTGAGGGAGATCAACCGCGTTAAGGCCTATGGCCCTGTCTCGGTAATGTCATTCCTGGGTCAAATGATGAATTGTGTGGAGAAAAGTAGTAATAAGTAATAATTACTCCGTGCTTGTTTAAAATCCACATCCTAATTTAAAAAGCCCCAAGCGAGCCCCTGTATGCCCAGGGGGCAGGGTATAAGGGATGTGATTCATAAGGAGTTGGTGCAACTCCAACATGTTGAGACAAAGGCTCTTGAGCCGTATGTTGTGGAGATTATTAAGCAATTCAATCAGGGGCTTAGGACTGTTGAGGACTTGCTGAAGGAGTCAGCCAAGAAGCCTGGCTCAAGGGGTTTCGAGGTTAGTGATGACCCAGTCACAGTCCTCTACATTCGTGATAACCTGCAGAGGCTTAGGACAATGCTCCTGAACTCCGGGGCCTTCACGGTTGGTTTGTGGCACGGGCCTGTGGGTGGGAAGCCGGGGCATTTCACAATAATAGCAAGGGCTGTGGGGAAGGGTGGGGCTCCAGTCCTGGGTAGGAGGCACAGGATTTCGGACGAGGTCATTGAGAAGCTGTGGCTTGGTGAGGTGAGGACTATAAAGTGCCCAATGCCTGATTGCGAGGCGGATGCCCAGTTGGTCGTGAGGTCCGGCTCCCCTGTCGCCGCCACGTTCTATAGCGTCATTAACGCCTTTGTTAAGTACCTTGATAAGGAGGTCATACCAGAACTCGCGGGTGGGACGCCGATTTCGGAGTGGCTTGATTTGGTGAAGTACGGTAGTGGTGCCGTGACTAAGATTAAAATGTGGCGTGCCATTAAAATGAGCCTTGACAGGCACGGTGAAATCAGGATTAATAGTGTCGAGGCGTTGGCTGGCTTGAGGCCGATCATGTACTGCCCAGAGTGTGGGCTTGTTGATGAGACGCCTGGGAGCCATGGTAATAAGTGCCCGAGGTGTGCGAGGGATGGTAGGGAGGTGTCCCTGGTTGGTGTTGCTGTTTCCAAGGTGAATATTACAAGGCTTTATAATACTGTAGTGAGGAGGGTGGGTGGGAGGGAGGTTGTTGAGGTGGCGAGGTTTGATAAGATTGAGCCTGTGGAGTGGAGTTCTTATGTGCGTCACGTGAGGGGGAGGACTGAGGTTCAGCGTGATATGTATGTTATAGTGAACCAGCTCTACAAGCCGAGCAAGCCTGGTGTTTATACTGTCCTGATTATCCAAGGCATGCTTGGCGTGCTCGAACTCCCGAGCGAGAGTGTTGTGAAAGCCCTCAGTAGGACTGAGGGTGGTGGGACTGGCGTCCTATTCAGGCTCGTGTGGCGTGATGTTGCGAAGTTGTTCCTGGACCACGCGGCGATTGTTGCGGGTGTAGTCCTCGGCAAGTTCAGGGGCTTGCCACCAACGGTTCAGAAGGCAATCAGTGAGGGGCATGGGTTCACCCCGCCGCTGGTTGATGTGGAGCCTAGGAAGGCACTTGAGGTTGGGTCGATTGCCAAGGTTGCCAAGTGGTTTGAGGAGAAGTATGGGATTGATATTGCAAGGTCTTGGGAGGAGTACCAGTGGTTGAGGGATGTGAAGTTTGGTGACTTACTCGCCGAGTTGAGGGCGAGGATTTACAAGACTGTTACGGAGGAGAAGGCGAGGAGGTTGCTAAGGGAGTTGGAGGAGGGCGGGAAGGGTGGGGAGGGAGGAGGCGAGAAGGAAGGTGAGGAGGAGGGCGGGTCATGAACCCTCCAACCCCCAACCCATTCTAATTAAAACCCCCAACCCCGTTCCCGTGTACCAGCTGGGGTGGTCACGCGTGGTCCTACATGCTCGCGCTGGCGGATTACTAACGCGTGGTGAGGGGTTTACCCAATGGTGTTATGGCCTCGCGTGTCTTGGGCGTTTAGTTTAAATACTAGGCAAAACAGTCTAGGTACTCGGTGTTTTTAAATCCCAGGGGGTGAGAAGGAGACGCGTGGTTGGGCTCAGGCGCTTTGGTGAATTAAGCCCGCGTGGTGAATACCTCACCCAATGGTTGATAGTACACGCGTTGGGCTTATTAACACGCCCGCCTAGTATGTACTGGAGTCTTTTTAACCCAGTGGTGAGAAAGGCCCGCGTGGTGGATTTACACCCCAGTTGGTGGGAAGATGACCCGTCCTGGTGATACCCCACTAATTAATAATTGGTATTAAACACCCAGTTTGGTTGTAATACTTCGCGTGGGTAATGTATTCACGCGTGGCCGTAGTCCCACGCATTGGTGAGGTATTAACCCGCATTGGGCAGGCTAATTAACGGGGTTGAACATGCCTTGTTCATATGACCCTCAAGACACCCATCCTAAAACCAATCATCCAGGTGCTGGAGGAGGTACCGCTCAAGCCGTATTTGGAACAAGTGGTTCAGGAGGGGAAGCCCATTATTAGGCTTGGGAGGTACATAATGACTGATGGCCCCCACAACCCAGGGCCCTCACTACTCCACAAGCCAAAATGCATTGCTTGGAACTCAGTAATCCATGGTGCATGGGCCACTGATGACGACCTGAGGGACACCACATATGGGGAGGCAGTGCACAGGGCTTTTTTCGACTGGTTTGTTAAGTATAATAATTACCCAATAGTACAACTAGAGCCTCACATTGTTATTACCCGTGTTAGTGCAAAGCCCGATATTGTTTATTGTAATGATAATAATGAGTGCGGGATTATTGAGGTCAAGTCCTACGGGTTGGATGCGTCGAAGGTTAGGCAGGCAAAGGAGCAACTCGCGGTTTACGTGTACATGCTAAACCAATTCGCCACCGTCGAGCAGGCGTGGTTGGTGTTGCGTGATGCCGTGATACCAATGAGGGTCAGCGAGCTCGTGGGGCTGGGTGGGGGGTTGTTCGAGTTGTTGAGGCGTTTGCCGAGGGATGTGCCTGAAAAACCATACAACTCATGCCACAGGTGCGCATTTGCTCGTGTGTGCTTGGTTAGGAAGCCCGTGCTTGTTGAACCCCAACCCCAAACCCCCAACCCCATTGTCCTTGTCCTCATTGCCCCGCCCGTTGATGGGGTGAGGCGTTTGGGGCCGATCTTGACCCCAGCCGTCACCGTGGGGGCCACAGCTGGTGTTGTCCCATACACGCTCGTGGGGCTTGGGGGAGCACCAGAAGCCCTAATTAACTGGGCCCCGCAGTTGCAACCCGCCATGGCCCAGGAAGTGAAACAAACCCAGGAGAAAGCCCAATCCCAAGTCACGATTAAGAGGGTTAGCCTGGGCGTGGAGTGGCTCGACTATGCACTCCAGGGTGGCATGCCAAGGGGCACCTGGACCCTAGTAACAGGCGAGCCGGGGACGGGCAAGAGCATACTGGCCATCCAAGCTGTTGGTGCCAATGTTGATACAATACCCGTGGTTTTCCTGAGCACTGAGACTAGGTTCTACGACGTGGTTAGGCAGGCTAGGCAGTTCGGTATTGACCTCACGGATGCAGTCAGCCTCGCCGACGTCCTCGCGGGCAGGGTGGAGAATGCCAGGACTAACTTGGTCGTTATTGACCTCTTTGGCTTGGCTAGGCAGTATAGGGAGTTGCTTAGGGCTGGGGAGGAGGGTACAAAGGCTCGTGCCAAGTCGCCGTTGAGTATGGAGGTTGTTATGGCGGCTATTGAGAAGGCGTATGAAGTACTGGGCGTGGCGGAGGAGGGTGGGAAGAAGGACGTGCTGGTTGTCATTGACTCCCTGGCACCCATGTGGAGCCACGCCCCGGCAATGGCTAGGTTGATCACATACGGGCTTAGGCAGAGGCTCTACAGGCCGAGTGTGACTGTGTTGATGACGAACCAGTACGCCCCAACCACTGGCATGACCTTCGGCTTCGGTGCTGAGCACATTGCGGATGCGATAATCCACATGTGGTTCGAGCCTGTGGAAACAACGAAGGAGATTAGGAGGTGGTTGATTATTAAGAAGGCGAGGCTCACGAATCATTATAGGAAGGCGTTGAGGTTTGATATAGAGCCTGGTAAGGGTTTTGTGCTCCTGGAGCCTGGGGTTGATGAGTTGAGGAAGTGGGCTTCCCAGTCCTAAACCAACCCCCAACCCCGTTTTTTGTCCTCATTCTAATTTACCCCAGTCCTGTGCCTTTACCGTATGCCCCAGGAATTGCAATTGAGTATGGGTGAGTTGAGGGAGAGGTTGCTGGGTTTCGATAGGGATGGGTACTTGGGTAGGTACTACCTGCGTGTTAGGGGGTTGGGTAGGGTCTTTATTAATGGGAATGTACTAAGGCGTTTCAAGAGGGTTGAGGGGGTTTTGAGGGTGCCTGGTAATTGGACTGCGGTGGTTAGGGAGTGGCAGGGCGAGTATTGGTTGGGTAGGGTCTCAAGCCCGTCCTACGTGGACGTCCCAGCGAACCGCGTGCTTGATGCCTTGAGGGATGTTGTTAGCGTATTAACCAGTTTTGGGCGTTGGGAGAGTAGGGTTTGGGTGGAGGAGGGCGCGGAGTATGGTAGTGTCACGGGTATTGTGGGGAAGGGCTCAATGCCCAGTATTGGTGACTTTGTTGGTTTGATACGCGTGACGTGGGGTAGTGATGGGTTCACGGCATTTAAGGTATATACTGCCGTGGGCATTCTACAGTGCATGAATGGGCTTGTCCTCGGCTTCAGCGCGTTCAGGAGGATATTCCACACGCGCTTGAGCCCTGGCGCGTCGGTTGAGGAGAAGGTTAATGAGGTTTTAGCCAGGGTAAAGCGTGCAGTGGCTGGCGCCAGGGTGGACCCAAGCAAGGTTGAGGAGTTAGCGAGGGAGCAGGCTCCTGTTAATTTGATTGAGGAGTTGGGGAGGAGGTTTGGTGATTTCGAACGCTTGTACAATGAGTACAGGGCTCAGTATGGGGACACAATGCTGGCTGTCTATCAAGCGCTCGGTTACATCGCCACGCATGGTAGCGCAAGGAGGGGCAACCAAGCCGTTAGCACAATGCTCAGGCTCCTAGGGAGCACGCCCCAGTCATAACCCAACCCCAACCCCCATTCCCCACCCTAATTAATTCCCGCTTCCCCCACTAAACCGTATGCCCAACCCCCGTGGGGTTGATGCGGATGTTTTAGCGAGAGAGTTGGCAAAGAGGCTTCTGGACTATATCGCGAATCATGAGAGGGGTACCATGGTTCTTCTAAAGCCAAGGAAGATTAAGAGGATTCTCAAAATGAACGTGCCACCAAAGGTACTCTCTAGGGTGTATAGGATCCTTGAGGGCTATGGGTTTAGGGTCGTGCCAATGCGCAGGTCGGGGAGGCGCCCCCTGTACGCCGTGGTCATTGATATGAGCAACCCAGTCATCCGCGAGTTGAGGGCGTCACCAAGCCCCCAGTAGTTACTGGGGGCTCCCCAACCCCTATCCACTCTCATTATCATTATTACCCAGGTACCTCCTAACAAAGGACACTGCCTCTTCAAGGTCCCCCGCGAGCCTGAGCCTGAGCATTAGGGGCGACCTAGTGCTTATTACAAAGGCAGTATTACCACTGGCCACAGTCCTCTCGAAACCGAGCCTCCAAAGGAGTGCCTGGGTCTTCATGAACTCCCCCCTGCCCAGTTCCTCGCCTAGGATGAGCCTCGCCTTCCTCCAGGTTAGGTAGTAAACACTGCCTCTACTCTTCTTTGCAATCCACCATAGTATCCTAGTGGTGAGTATAATAACATCCTGGTTCTCTTTCTCCACCACCATTGGTGCTTGTGGTTGGGTGGGAATCCTAATTAGCCTGGGGCGTGGTTGCGTGCTCGTATGACCCACATGAGGTGCCCATACTGTGGCTCAAGCGATATTGCCTACGAGGATGGGGAGTTGGTTTGTAGGTCCTGCGGGACTGTACTTGAGGATAGGGTTATTGACACTGGCCCTGAGTGGCGTGGCTTCGAGGCAGAGGAGAAAGCCAGGGCGGGCCCTCCCCAGGCTAACCCGAATGGTCTTGGCTCCACAATACAATTAAGCCTCAGTGAGAGGTTTAGGGAGAAACTCAGGAGGCTTGCTGTATTGCATGCTCGGTTGAGGACCGATATCGAAAACGAGTTGAGGCGTGAACTAATGAGGCAGGCATCAGTCCTGAACCTACCCACTGACTACGTGGACGAGGCACTCGCCATTTACAGGGAGTACCGTGAATTACTCCAGCACAGGCTCGTCAGCGTCCAAGCAATTGTCCTACTAATGATTGTAGCCAGGAGGCGTGGGGTAGTACTCAGGGCCAAGCCAGCCCTCAGGAGCCTTGGCATGACAACCAGGCTGAGGCTTGTTAATGAATTGTACAATGAACTAGCCCCTAGACTAGGCATCAGGGGTAGGGCGAGTGTCGAGGGCTTGATGGGGCAGGCGGCCACGAGGCTTGGGTTGCCCATGGAGGTTGTGAACAGGGCTGTCCAATTGCTTAGGAGGGTCCCGAGGACTTGGTTGGGTGGGAAGTCGAGTGCTGGGGTTGCTGGGGCTTTGGTATGGCTAGCGTGTCAGGAGTACTCCGGCGTTGATGGTGTTAGTGGGAAGTGCACCCAGGAGGGCATTGCCAATGCCCTGGGCATCTCGCCCTTGACCATTAGGCACAGGGCTAGGGAGTTGGCTAGGTTACTCTCCCTCCCACTCCCAACCTAACCCAACCCAACCCCCTCCTAATCCTCACTTTTTCCCCTTTCAATTCCCCATATATCTTACCATACCACGTGGCATGCCCCAAACCACCAGCTGGTGTACTAATTAACCCCAACCCACACGATAAACCCGATGGCGCCCACAAGTAGAATGGGCCGAGTACAAACTAAATACATCAGCCTCATAATAAGAGTGGAAGGCAATGGAAATGGAATAGTCATAAAATCCGGCGGTTCCACCTACCAAGTGATTGGAAATGATGTATTAATAATTCCAAGGGCATACAAAGAGTTGTATGGTATGTGGAATTCAAAAATTAAGAAGTATGTTGTTATGACCAGTTATGGTGATGTGTTGCACGTCTCTGATGATGTATTACCGTCAGAATTACCGCTAGTGTTTAAATACAAAAATGCTACAAAATTTATTCAAGTACTTATGGACATACTGAAAATGTACTACCGAGGACAGCCAGTATTGCAATTAAAGTTATCAGATAGAAGAGTAATGAAGCTCGCAATCATGCTGGCCAAAATGAGCCAATTGCAATCAATCGCTGATGTTTAATTGCACCCCGGGCTTAATCCCACTATCCACGCTCCCTTGACCCACGCAATGCCCGGGGGTGGGGAACGGGGGCGTGGGTGGTGGGGCCATTAAAACCCCCACCCCACCCCACCTGGTTCTGGGTGGGGTGGGGGTAATTCATCATTACCCAATTTCACACATCACTCGGCAATCCTGGGTGGTCAATATTGATTAGGTATGGTAAATCCTCGACATTTGATGCCTCTAGCGTATCAACCACGGCCCACTCAAGACCATACTCCTCAATCAACTCCCACCTAATGGCAATATAGTGGTCAATGACCCAGGGGCTTGAGTCAATATTCCAAGTCTCACTCCCAACACTCACTGCCTCATGCCCAAGAGGCCACTCCCAACTCTGTATCAGCCCGTAGAGTCCATCATCCAGCTTACGCCACTTCTTTGCCCTGTTGTCCCATATGAGGCTTGGGCCATCGCCCGCGTCGTTAAGCCACACGTCCCTAATCTTGATAACACCGAATAATTGAGACTGCCCACTGGGCTTGTTTCCCCCACTCCCCGGCTTGGGTTTGGTTTTCGCCCTCGTAATCGTGTAATTATTCATACGGGTATATAATATGCCCCGGGGGTTTATAAGAACAACCATCGAGTGGCATGTCATACGCACCAGCTGGGTAATCAGGTTATAATACATGGGGCCCCGTGTTTTTCCCACGGGGCTCGGGGTTGGGGGTTGGGGAGACTAGGACTGGGTGGTTGTGACAACAAGCCTCTTCTTAATACCCTCTAAAAACTTCAATAGCTTTCCCCTATCACTCACGCCACTAGACAATTGGTATAGCCTCACCTCCCTGAGCGCCCTCGCCCTGAGGGGCCCAGGGAGGTCTAATACATCAGCACCATTAATCAAACGCGGCGTGTTCTTGAACTCCATTGCCCAATTCCTCAATTGAGTGTAATGTGTATTAATGTCCGCCTCGGCAATGGTTATTGCGAGCATTATGACGTTAAAGTCCTCATTCGCCTCGACCCACAACCTAGCAAAGGCGCTTTTGCTCAATGCTTGGTGAACACGCATATGCAACGCCACGGCAGGGACGACAAGCCTTATTACATTATTCGGGTACCTCATGCTCCTAAGCCACTCCCCAGCCAATTCAGCACTCTTCTCAGCGTGCCCAATGAATGTTATTTTACTACCCTCGACCGCGAGGGTCGAGGGCTTTCCAATATCGTGTAATAATACGGCTAGTATTGAGGCCAGTGATACATTACTGTCATGAAGCGTTAAGTGGTTTTGTAATGATTCAATTGTATGTTCTAAAACACTCTCACCGTGGTGGTGGCCACGGTGGTCATGGAACGTTGAAGCCATGGGGCCAAGAAACGGCATTACAACACTCCACAGGTTGGACTCAAAAAGCAATTGGACAGCCCTTGGTGCGTTGGATAATAACATCTTATTCAACTCATCCATAATCCTCTCCTTACTCACGCGCCTAAGTTCATCAACATTCTCCTGAATAGCCCGCCATGTTTCCTCTTCTATTCTAAATCCCAACTTGATAGCAAACCTCAAGGCTCTAAGCATCCTGAGGGGGTCTTCTAAAAATCGGACGGTGGGGTTACCCACCGCCCGAATGACCCCCTCCCTCAGGTCCCTAAGCCCACCGTGGGGGTCAATGAGGACCCCCACGATGAGCCCACTCCCAACATCAACACTTTTCACGGCAATTGATATAGCGTTAATTGTGAAGTCCCTCCTAGCACTATCCTCAATAATATCATTAGCCTGTCTAACAATAGGCTTCCTACTCCTTAAGTCATAGGTTTCTGTCCTGAAGCCCGCCACATCAACGTGGCGGGCCCCAGGCATCATAACCTTAACCACCCTGAAGCTAGCCGCCTCCTCACTCAATGTATAGCCTTTGCTCCTCAAATATTGGACAACAGAGTCTAGGTTCTTCACGGCGATATCAATATCATTCGAGACAAAGCCACGAAGGTAGTCACGGACAAAGCCTCCCACAATGTACACTGGTTCTATCGCCATTATGTCATTGATGACGTGAGCAATGTCTGGTTGTAGTTTGAGAACCACCTCCTGGGACATCAGGAGCCACAAGCCAAAGGAGCCACTAATTAGTAACACGCCCACAAGAGCCCTCAATGATAAGGCCAAGGAAGCAAATCGAGCCAATATGGAGGGGGTTGATAGCCTACACAGCCTTCCTAGCCCTGATTGGGGTAATCACCGTCCTCGGCACAAGCCCCAACCAACCCTGGGGCTGGGCACCAAGCCCAATCGCCACGGCATTCACAATTGCGAGGCTCGCCATGATACTCACAAGCCTCGCCTCAACCCCAATCATCATATTGAAAAAGGGTGGCGCGAGGTTTGTGGGGCTCGTCATTATAATAACCACGACCTGGCTCTTCCTAGTGTTCCTTGGGATAGACTGGAGGCTGGGCTACCCACTACCTCCCCGTGGCTTGGTGGTTTGGTACTTCCTAAAACCACTAGAGTGGCTTGCCAGCGTAATCCCACACCCACGCTTGTGAGTGTTTCAATCCTTACTACCTAATTAATATGAAAACCATAGGACACGCTTGATGAGCGAGTTCGACCAAAAACCATGCATAGAACTCGACACAAGAAACCTGGGGAGCACTGTACTTGAGGTTAATTGCACGGCAAAACCAAGCATGCCCAACACCAAGCTCAAGCCAGCCCCATCCATAGAGGCAGGGGCAAGGAGGCTCGCCAGGGAGTGCCTACCCCAAAACAGGGAGTGGTGCCTCAGGCTAGCCCTCGCTGTCCTGAGGACATTCAGCCCCAACTATGTACTAAGCATCGCCAACGAGGCGAGGCCGAGTATAGAGGTTGGGGTTATGGAGCTCGTCCTAGCCTACCTAGCCCACTCCCTGGGCTACGTTGGTGTTAGGGAGCCGACTGGCGTCATCTCCCTGAGGCGCGTTAATGAACCGAGGGGCGTGGTCATCAAGAATGGCGAGTTCACTATCGACGTAACCCCCCTCATTAATGGGGAGTACAAGCACGAGCAGGCCGGTACCGAGTTCGGCCCGTTCACGATTGAGCAAGCAGGCGAGGGCGGGCTCGCGAGGGTTTTCAACAGGCTCCTGAGGTGGCATTGATGAGTTTTGTCCTGAGCCACAGTGACTTGTGGATAGCCCTCAGCATCGCAAGTGCCGAGTTACTCTATGGCATTGTTAAGTACACCACGGCACCAACGCCTGAGGCGAGGCGAGAGGGCCTCCAGGAGCTTATAAACATGACCTACGGTGCCGTCTTCACGGTGGTCATGTGGTACTATATTAATGAGGCCCCAATCATTGCCACACAATTCGCAGGCCTCTTCGGGCTTGGCAAGTACGTACCACCCAGCGTTGATACCGGGATGAGGCAAATACAGGATGAGGAGTTGGGCAACCCACTCAATGGCCAACCGCTCGGCCTGGTTTGGGAGTACACGCTAATGTTCATAATACTCGCCGTACTCGCCGAACTCCCCTACGCCCACACCCTCTCCGCCGTGGTGAATAATTACACGCAATTCTTCATTGATGCCCTAGAGTACACAATACTCAACGGTGTAGCCCTCTACGCAATCGCCCTGTTCCTAAAGTACTCAATCAGGCTGGGCATTGCGCCCCTAATGACTGCCCTCTTGATACCAAACAGGACCAGGAACTTCGCCGCGAGTTTTGTGGCCACGTACTTGGTCCTGTCCATCGCGTGGCCCGTGATGACCGCCGTCTTCAACATGGTTTATACAAACTACGCCAATCAATTCCTAGACTGGATCAACGCACTGGAACAAATGTGTAATAAAGGGCTCTTCCAACCCCTACAACAGTTCTTCCCCTGGCTCTCCCTGGTGAAGAACCCAATCATTTATGACATCATATGTGGCATTTTTAGCTTCATCACGCAGGGCTACCTCCTACAATCACTCCAGCAGGTCCTCAGTATTAACTACTACGCCTTCTGGATGATTGTTTATGATATATTGCTGGACATTGGTATTGCCATTACAATACTAGTTATAAAGTGGATCGCGGAGTTGGTCGAGGAGGGGGCTGGTGCACTCTTCACAATGGGCAAGCTAGGGTGACCCCAATGGATAGGGTTGATATTCTCCTAACAACGGGCTTGTTACTACTAATAATTGGGCTGGAACCAAGCCTAAGGTTTACAGCAGTCCTAGGAGCCTTACTAATACTAGCCACCCCAGGGGTCGGCAGGAGGATTCTAGAGAGGGTCTATGGTCCAAGGCTCGCACCAGTGGTCACGGGATTAACTGGCGTTGCAGGCATGACGAGCTCACTCAACGCGAGGGGGCTCGCCTGGCGCTTCTACAGGGCGTACCCGAGGCTCAGTATTGACGTGCACAGGCAGGAGGCAATCAAGGCAATGAATGGTTTAATCCAAGTACTACCCCTCGACGCGGGGGTTGAGGTGGTCTTCGCGAGGCTTGGGACCAGTAATTATGTTGGTGTTGGTGTACCGCCCGGCGTTGGTCTTGAGAATATTATAACCATTCTAAACAGGTACTTCCTCCTCGAACCAGCACCGGCCAGTGAGGTCAGGAGGCTCCTTGGTGGTGGGGTAAGGCCCATAACTAGTGACACCACTTTTGCCATCCTATTCCTAGCCAGCATTATTGGTGGCCTCCTCCTGTTCGGCTCGCCCCTGAGGATTAACTGGCCCTTTGGCCTTGCCGTGGCAATCCTCCTAGCCACAGCCCTCGCGAGGGCTTCAAGGGGCGTTGGGGTTGCACCGCCCCAGCACTCCTACGGGTTGGGCGTCACCCACAGTGACACAATGTTTAGGGAGGTGAACCTGGACACAATACTAGCCACCGCGGAGCAGAACGCTGGTAGGGACTTCGTCCTAGTCATCGGGAGGCCGAGGGTTGGTAGGGAGTCAATAGCGAGCCAGTACGCCCAGGCAATCAACAGGTGGGTCATTAGGCAGAGGGGCGAGTACGTCCCGAGGATACAGGCACTCGACATAGCCCACAGGCGCGCCCAGAGTGGTGAGGTATTCATCACATTCTCAATCTATGGTGACTTGAACCTCCCGGGCATGACTGTTGGGAGGCCCCTTAGGCACTGGCTCTTTGGTCCAAGCCTAGACGGCTTGTCAATGGATGTTTGTGGTGTGCCCGTGTTTTATGGGGAGAATGTTATTGCCCAGGGTGATGAGTTGGTGGTGCCCGTTGGGCGTGATGAGTATGGTACACCAGTCGTGATTGGTCTCAACAGTGCCCCTAGCCCCCACGCCCTTCTCGTGGGCCCAACGGGCTCGGGTAAGTCCTGGACTGGCGTCAGCCTAATGCTCCGTTCACACGTGCCGAACCTACTCACCGTGGACCCACAGGGCGAGTACCCAGGGTACTTCGAAAAAGCCGGGGTTCCGCATAATGTATTTGACGTCCTGGACGCCTTCATCGACTGGCTCGAACCGGTCACAGGCCCCATAACCCACGCTGACAAGATAGCCTCGATTATTGAGTTCGCCTACGGCTCTAAGGAGCTGGCCATCCAAGCCTTCGAGGACTTGATAAGGCTCTATGAGGCATATCCCAAGTACCCAGGGCTTTACGAAGCCCTTGAGTGGCTCGCTAGGAATGGGGGTGCAAGGAGGGTTTGGCTCGTGGCTAGGGAGCTAGCCCCAAAGAGGCTCTTGAGCATTTACGAACTAACCAGTGGGGTGAACGTCCTGGTCCTGAGGAGGGTCATGAATTATACGGAGTATGCGAAATTGGTAATGCAGTCCCTACTCTATAGGTTGTATTATGAGTACCTCCAGAGGCCATTTGTGGAGAGGCTTAACACCATAGTTGCCTTCGACGAGGCCTACCTCATTATCGAGAGCCCGATTTTGGCACTCGTGGTTAGGGGCGTTAGAAAGCTGGGCCTTGGCGTGTGGATCATGACCCAGACCCTTGGTGACGTAAAGAGGGAAGTGCTCCAGAACTTTGGTTTTGTGATCCTACTCCAGGGTCTTGCGCCTCACGCGGAGAGTGTTGGGGAGGCGTTTAAGCTGGAGAGGGCGAATATTGACTGGCTCGCCCAGGGCAACAGCCCGAGGGTCTTCGGTGGTGAGTACACGCCTGGTATTCTCATATACCCACCGAGGCCCAGGAGGGTTTTCATCAAGCTGGAGCCTGTTAAGTCTTAAAACGCGAAAGGCAAATGCCAGTGGGTCTTATTCTCACCACGCGTGGTCTCTCTGCCAGGGCGAGGTTAAAAAACCGCGTGTTCATTCTATTGGGGGTTAATAAGCATGTGCCACGCGTGAATGATCCGCCAGTGCGATTCGCCATAACCACGCGTTTGAGAATCACCAAGGCGAGACGCCCCGGCCACGCGTACTACGGCCACCAGAGCGATCCGTAAAGACCAAAACGTGTTTCTGGGCTTGGGTTAATTAGGGCGCGATTTTATCCCGCCAGTGCGTTTTTTCCTAACCACGCGAGTTCTTAACGCCAGTGCGTTTCTTTCAAACCTCGCGTGTGGTTTACGCCAGGGCGATGTAACATTACCACGCGGGTAGCACCCACCAGCTGGGGTTTACTTGCACCACGAGATTGTTTATCACCAAAGCGAAACACCCTCACCAATTGGTAATTGAGGACCGGGGGTTAATAAGCCAAGTGCCTAATTAAAAACACACACGTGAAAAACCCATACCAACACATTACCTCAAGTGCATTACCAGGGAATTCACAAAATGCATGAAGACAGCCCCATACACCACCGCATTCATCATTGGACTAACCACCGCGGTAGAGTCCACAATCACCTACGTAGTCCAACAACACTTGACATTCCTAGCACCAATCATCTGGGGAGTCCTCGGGGGTAGTACACCCACCATAACCCTCGCACTCGCCGCCCACGACTGCAAACGCCACGGGGAGGCGTCATGCCCACCCCAAGTCAGGGACTAAAGCCAGGCGGGCCTGGGCAAATTACCCAATTAACGGGCTTGGGCCAGGAGACAACACCACCACAGTACACCCCCAGCGAGACCCACGCGTGATTCACTGTCTCAAGCACGTTTGATTCAGCAAAATTCGGCGAAATAATTGGGCGCCAGGAACCACCGTCCCAGTAGTACAGGCCCAACATGGCCTCAAACGGCCCATCAAGCACGGCCTGGGAACCACTGCCCGGGCCCCCAACACGCATTGAGACCGCGATAACAACCACGCCCCCAACGCGGTACGAGTCAAACCATATGACACGCCTACCATCAATACTGAAGCCGAAGTAGGCAGTCCCGCCCCTAATACTAACCACAAGCCAACCACAGGCCGGCGCCCCAGGCACGTTAAACCCAACGTGAACCAGTTCCCCATTCGGGAACCAAACATTTGAGTCATAAACACTTGTTAGCAAGGTCGGGACTGGGGTTGTTGATACTATAAAGTCCTGGGTAATATATGCAATACCACTGGCGTTGGCCAGGTAGGCGTTGAGCATGACGCTCCAGCCAGTGCTTGGGAAGCCCTTGACGCAGTAGTACCCAGCCACTGTTGTAGTGTTCACAAGGGCCTTGAACCCAGCCGGCTCGTTTGTTATGTAGAGTGGCGTGGCGGGGGGCCTAGAGCCACCCGTTGGTACTAGCATTGGCGCGAGTGGGGCTAGGATGAGTGCTAGGAGTGTTATTACAATTATTAATGAGGCACGCACGACCCAACGTGCGAAAACCAACCCTAATTAGACCGCGTTCTACCCCTCCTACTCTTTCTTCCCCTCTTCCCCCTTTTACCACTACCACCACCCCTGAGCCCAAACGCCAGCGGGTTCCTCACGCCACAACCAAGGTTCGTGGGGCAAAGCCCTAGACTGTTCATTTCCTCGCACGAGGGTGGCATGTACACCTTACGACCACCCCTAAGCCCAGCAATGTGCTCAACCTGGTACCTGGTCACCTTCTCGTCAAAATCAGCCACAGTCCTGAACAAATTAACAACCTCCTCGACACAATCGTGGGCATCCCTACCCTCGTCCATGCACCTCCTGAGCATGAACGCGGCGAGGGCGAACCTAGCCTGGTGGCTAGGGTTCCCACCACTCTTTATTTCACTAATAATCGCCTCCATACACGGTGGCACCCCACCAACACGGTGCTTCCTAACAACCACCCCCGTGTTGTTGGTGGTGGTAGTAACACTAGTAACAAGGCTCTTTTGGACGCCCAACCCACCCACGGCATTGGCCAGCGCCCTCACAATATCAACCCTCTTGGAGTAGTCCTCAACTAGACTCATGACCCTGGCCTCCACTGCCTCCTCCACGAGCCTAACCAACTCGCGCCTAGTCAGCAAGACCCAGCCCCTGGTTAGGAACCTATTCACAAGCTTCCAGTTGGGGTCGTTCCTGGGCGCAAACCTCAGGTAGGACCAAACCCTAACACCAACATCATAAGCCAAACCAAGCCCCCCACCCAAGCCCAGGGCGTCAATGGGGACAGCCTCAATCCCAAAGCCCCATGCAATGTACATGATACAATCAAGGTCCTCATTCTCCAAGTACTTGGAGAACCTCTTGGACATGGCATCAGCAACCCTCCTCCAGAGTGTCTTGTCCAAACCAGCCGTGAGCACCACTGCGAGGTAGTGAACAAGCAGTTCACTATCACCATCACCACCACCCAATGCCCTCGTTGGTACCGAGCCCCTCGTGAGTACTTCCCTGAGCATGTCCCGGGCTTTCTCCAGTAATTGCCTGCCCTCTTGGGTGTTTGGTAGGTCTGTTAGTGGTGTTTTGCTTGTTAGTGCGGTGTACTTTGCCATTCCCTCCCTGGTGAATGGGTATTTTGCAGTGAAGCCTGGGTTGTTGGTGCATGTGGGCTGGGCCACAGTGCACCAGCTGGTGGTTGGTTAATAAGCATGATGATTAATGGGGGTTGGGGTGGGGGTTTGGGCTTACCCCGCCTGTAGCCTCTTAAGTGCCATGGCATTCATCTTTTCCAAATAATCAATTGACACTCTAGTAGTGGTTATCTCAAGGGCGTATGTACCATCAAATGAAATACTCCTCGCCCCGTGTTGTACATGCTCAACCGTCACCCTTGTCCTAGGCGTTACCAGGAACACCCTCGGCCTATACACTGTTATGAGCATGGGGTCTAACAGTTTTGTCCTTATCCTTGGTTCGTAAACAAGATTGACAGGCAAGCCACGCTCTATCCTTATATAGTGATTACCTATCATTAACTCATCAACCCTCTCGGAATTGTATAATAAATCCTTCACATTATTGATCACATCACGCATTATACTATCATGCGTGCGTATTGTGGGTGAATCCTCCTCTGTCCCTGAGGGAGTTACCTGCAGGCTCAGGTTTCTTTCATTAAGCACAAATGATACAAATGCCCTAATCATCTCATCCGAAATACTTATCCCTATGGAACCCTTTGTACTTATGCCCAAGATTGTAAAGTACTTCCCAATCATTGGTGCAAACAACTTCGCAATCCTTATACTCCACGCCTCGCTATCATTACCCACCCCTCTTGTGACTAACTCACTGCTTATGCCGGGCAATCGTATCTCCGCATTATTCAAATCAAGGTGCAACTCTGGATTGAAACCGTGGTCAATTAACACACGCATCATCTTGTCCGCTATTATATATGTAATATAACGCCATACTTGCTCGCTGAATAATGATTTTATATAACCATCATCGGCTCTCTGAAGTGCGAAAACTATCTCGCCCGATACCCTGTACCTCGTTGGTTCATTATTTTGTCCAAGCGTGAGGATGGCTTCATCCTCCAGGATGTCCTTATCATAACCAAAAAGCTCCCTAAAGAACCCATCTGTACTAGCACTTATGATAATATCATCATACAGCGTGACGAGGTACAAGCCAAGAGGTATGCTGTCAAGTTCGTTAATGAACAACCCATCCTTGTAATCATTAACCCCAATGACATAATATTTCCGTATCTCATAAATCTTATGCACACTCATGAGCTCTATCCACCTACGCAATGTAATGCCTAGATAGTGCGGTGCAAAAACTAGACGATAAACATCCCTCCTAGACTTATACACATACTCCAGGAAATACAACGCGTGCAATTCATCGACAAAGTACTCCCTGGCTAGCCTCCTCACCATTTCCTCACCATAATTATTAAACAGTATATTGGCAACATCAAAAAGCTCCCTCCTCACGAAAAAGTTTGAGGCATCCATAAATGACCATCTTGGTGGTTGTTTGGTAAGGCTGATAATTACATCCCATAACCTAACAAACTGTGATTGTGTTTTTGAAGGAACAACCTGTTGTGTTTCCATACTTAATCACTCCTCTGTCTCGTTTGGTTCTGGATTTCTGCCTCGGTCACCCCCTCCCTAACCCTTAGTTTTTGCCCTGTCTTTTGCTCCTCCCTTTGTCTGGCTTGCGGGCTCATACGAGAAAAACCACTACAGTGGTTTAATAAGCCTTATTTAGGCGGGCTTGCGCACAACAATCGTATGCCCGCGAGGGAGTACACGGGCTTGGTCATCCTCTGCCAAACGAGTAAGTGGGGATGGCACGATCCAATAATCAAGGCCTACGGTTTTACATACGGCGTGAGGAGCGTGTTGAAGAGCCTTGGCTTCTGGTGGGACTTTGACGAGCACGCGTGGATAAGGCCAGCTGTGAAGAACATAACAACAAAGGGTGTTGAGTACTACACCCTTGACGAGTTGAGAAAACCGTTAGAGGGGGCTGTGGCTTTGGTGGTCACGGGGTCAGGCCCTGACTTCTGCCCAGAGTTCGGCACACTCATACCACGTGTTGCCTATGCTGTGGAGTTGCCGAACGGCTCGCTCCTAATAACCAATGCCGACGTCACGGCCCTGGTTGATTTGAAAAACAGTGCTGTCAAGGGCGCCCCGGAGCCGATTGGCTTCCTCATTGGGAGGTATGGGATATACAGTGTTGGTGAGGGGGAGGCATTGGTTGTGAACTACAATGGTGCGGGTTATGTTTACAGGAATGCCCTTGCCTATGATAGTGAGGGAGCCTTCGTGCTTGAGGAATTGAAAGAACCCATTGAGGAGGTTGCCAAAAAGCTTCAAAAGGCATTTGAAAAACACGCGTGCTACAGGGACTGCACGGCAGACTGCAACGATGACTGCGGAGACCTCGCTGGTGATGAGTATGACAAGTGCCTTAGCGAGTGCAGTGAGGCCTGTTGGAACGCGTGTCGTAATGCATAACCCCCAACCCCCAAATCAGAATTGATATTGGGAGTGTTAGTTCTTATTAAACCATTCCCCCACATCGGGGGTGAGTATGGCCCCACGTATAGAAGACATACTAAGGGAGGGTCAGGATGTTTTATACTTCGACTCACGAATCATTCTGGAGTACTTTGAGGAGCAGGACCGCATTGGGTTCATGTACAGTGAGGAACTTAGGACACACAGGGTCGATGAAGAACTGTACTGTTACACTGGCGTGGATAAATGCTACTGGATTAAGAGGAGTAGTACGCGTCCGTTATATGCACGGGTGAGTGGTGAAAGGGCGAGGTATGTTAGAGGTAAGATCATGGAGATAAGGCACATGGGAGGAAAGGATGCATTGAGGGGGTTCATAGACCTGGCATTATTCATCCTTAAGAACCGTGAGTGACCCCAACCCCAGTCCTAATTAAACAGGCATAACCAACCCCAACCCGTATGTCCCTCAGGGTTAGGGTTTACTCCAGGGGTTATCATGACGGCTCGCTCTACAACTATAATATACCACTGCACAAGGTAATGCTCGACATAATGAGCGACATCGCTGACGCACTGGGCGAGGTTGATTTTGAAAAGCGTGTTGAGTGTGATGTGGATGATGATGAGTGTTTTGAAAGGGCCTATCAGGAGTTGGGGCTGGAGCAGGATAGGGCGGTTGGTTTGGTACGTAGTGTGCTCGATAGGTGGAGTAGGAAGGTGCAATTACCATACGTGCTTTGGCACTACGATGCGTGTGATGAGTACGATGCGTGTTACTACCACGTTTACCTAGCCAGTATTGCCGACCTGTTCAGGTGGTGGGAGGCCCCAATCAACCGTGACGTAATCGTTGATGCCTTGCTCACGGAGTACCAATTCTCGATTTGCGATTCCGATGTCCTGGTGTGCTTCGACCCAAGGGTGAGGACGTCCATCCACGCCGTTTCCATACCCAGTACCGCCTTTGAGCCCCTGTGGTACAGGGGTGATTTGGACAGGGCCATTGAGGCAATGCAGAGGATACTTAAGAGCGAGGTCTTTGGCGTGCCTGATGGCCCAGATAGGGAGGTCGTGTGGGAGTACGAGGTGGGGTTAGCCTAACCAACCCCCAACCCCCGTCCTAATTAATCATTACCAAGCACCAACCCCGTATGCCCAGGGGTTGGGTAGGACACGCTGTAGTACTGGCGGAACACGCCCTCGTCATCACAATCCTAGCACTCACTGGCTTTACAAAACCACTGGGTATGGTGCTCATTGGCTTCCTAGCACTCTTGTTCGCAATCTATCTAATCGCCACCCTCAGGAACTCGGTTGGGTTATACGCCACCCACTTCCTCACGCTCATCACGGGAGCCACCCTCATTGTATTATTCACCTATTTCCCACTCCCCGATGCTGTAATACTCGCAGTGTTTGTATTCATACTCCTCCCCCTCGCTGTCGCCATAAGCGGGAGGGCGTTTCAAAAATAACCCCCACCCTAATTAATCATTGCTAGAACCCAACACTCGCATGCCCAGGAAGTGGGTGTCAAATACAATAGTACTAGGAGTACACATTCTCGGTATTACAATACTCACCTACCTAGACTACCTCACGCCAAGCCCATCAATCACAGCCTACCTAGCCCTCCTCATTGTACTATTCACAATATGCCTATTCGACACCGTGAGGGGGACAGGCACGTTGTGGTCGGCTTACCTCCTCACATTACTACTTGGTGCCCCACTTTGCATGGTGCTTTCCTTCTACCCAAACACTACTAAAATGCTCTACATGGCACTCGGGTGGGTGTGGTTTTACGGCATCATTGGAGCACCGCTTTTAACCACCAGGGGTGGCGGGAGGCATGAGGAGGAACCCAACTAATTAACACGCCCACCAGCTGGTAAGCACGCCATGCCCACGGGCAAGTCGGAATATGACAAGTGGCGTGACGAGGTCCACAAGGCCAGAATCGCCACTGACGACCTAACCAGGGAGTGGAACCTTGTTGCATACAGGCTAAGGGCTTGCTCACAGCCCTGGTTCAATCACCCATACCAACCATGCCCAGTCAGTGATGCAATCAGTATTGCGAACAGGGCGAGGAGGTTGTTAAAGAGGGTTGGTGAGTTGAAGGGGTGGGGTGTTGGGTTGGATGTCGAGCCGGGGAGGGTTGGGCAGTACAGGGGGTTGCTTGAGGTGCTTGAGGAGCTTGACATAAGTCTCACGAAAATCATCAACGAGGCGTATGCACTAATCGCCCAAGCCGTTCGCAATCAACCCTAGCCCCAACCCCACCCAACCCCACTTTACTAATTACCAACCCAGGCAGTCCCAATACCGTGAACAACCAACGCATTGTCAGGCTAGTAAGGCTCACGTGCCTAACCACTAAAAACCCAAGCGATATCGCCAGAAGAGTTATCCAGGGCTTTGACTACAGTATCGAGTACGTGGCATTCCCAAACAACACCTACCTAACCCACGTCCACATTAACCCCAGGGGCGGGCAGTCACAACAAGCAATGGGTGAATTATTACAAAGGCTCGTCGAGGCACTAAGCCCCAGGAACTTTACAATTACTGTTTATTATAATAGTAGTACGAGAGTGTTCAGGAACAGGGTGCCAAGCCCGGGTGAATTGTGAGTCACAGTCCTAATTAACCAGCCCCACGTACCAACCCTCGCATGCCCACGTGGGTAATGGGTGAGTTAAAAAAGAGAATGAGTGGGGAGAGTATAATTAGGCTCGGTGAGTGGTTCATACCAACCGTGGGCAATACTATCTGGAGTATTGAAACAATGCATGGTTTAGGCGCTAGTAAGTTCTTCCACCTCAGTGAGGAGGTGGTGAAGGATTGGGGGTTGCCTCAGGGTTGCCTCGCTGAGGCGATTACATCGGCGAGGTTTATAAGTACATTCATGTTCACGAGGGAGGATTGGGAGAGGTTGAGGAGTGAGGGAAAGAGAGTGTTCATGTTCATGTGCCATAAACCAAGGACCCAACTGCCGAAAGCCGTACAGGACTACATTAATTGGGGCGAGTCAGAGTGCAAGACAATGAGGAGAGGGAGGGGTGCAATATGCTCGGAAACTGTTGTGTGTAAAAAACGTGCTGGTACACGTGGGTTCTATGGTTGGTATGACCTGGGTGGGTTCGTACCAACACCAATAATGGCAATACGCTATCCTAAGTACCACCCACAGTTCTTCCTGGTGAAAACGCCATTAGCTACCTACCATGGTATAATAGCACTCATACCCAGGGTGAGGGTTAGGGTTGGCAATTGGGTTTTCGACCCGGGCGAGTATAGAGGCATTATTGAGGGGGTTAATAGTAACGTGGTGCTTGATGAGGTTGAGGTTAAGGCGTTGCTGGCTTACTTGAACTCAACAATTAACTGGCTGTGGCTTGAGCAGAGTGGTAGGAGTACTGGTGATGGTGCCCTGGTTCTTGATACAAACACGCTTAGGGAGTTGCCACTGCTTAATGTAAAGGCCATTGATAGGGGGAGGGTTGAGGAGCTGGCTCGGTTATTTGATGAGCTTGAGACCGAGGCCAGGCGCCTCGCTAGTGGTTGAGCCCAACCCCCAACCCCATCCTAATTGGATTACTAGGATTGCAACCCGGGGGTTTTGGCGGCCCCGCCGGGATTTGAACCCGGGACCGGCGGTTCACCGCCGACTTCGCAGACCGCCACCCTATCCAGGCTGGGCTACGGGGCCTCTGGGCCACCTGAGGGGCCCAAAGCCAGTCTTAGAGACAGGCTTATAAGCCTATCAGGGCTTTTCCCCATGCACAGGCCAGGGTGGTGTAGCCTGGTTAGCACGCGGGCTCGTGGAGCCCGTAGCCCGGGTTCGAATCCCGGCCCTGGCCTCCACCCACAGTCTTCAAAACCCCCCGGGCCCGTGGTGCGGGCCCGCTCTACTAATTACCCAGCTGGGGATTGTCAAGAACGCATGCCCAGCGGTTGTGTAAGGAGTGCACAGGTCATTTATTATTCCGACAATATACCATGCATACCCACTATAGAGAGGGTGGTTGGTAAAAGCAACTACAGGATTGGCATTGGTATTGATGCAAAAAGAGGCTTGTTCAAAAACCACGTCGTGATTGACTTCAGTGGAGATGACCCGCAGGTTGTTAGTACAGTACTCAAGAGGCTTGTGGATGTCCTCAGGGCGAGGGATTTTGTCATAATCGTGGCTTATTGGGATGGGCGGTTTAGGTTGTTTGAGGGTAGGGTGCCAAGCCCTGGCGAGTTGTGAACCCCCAACCCCAGTCCTAATTAGGGAGCCACCAGCTGGTGTGGTTGATCAGCATGCCCGCGAGGGGTGGTACTTCCCAAATCCATGGGTTGATCATTACAATACTGTCCATTGTTGAATTGGTACTCGTGTTATTAATATGGCCAAGCCCAATACAGGTGTACCCACCGCCGAAACCACTGCCCCAGCAACCTATAAAGGACGCGATTGCGATTGCGTTTGCTGGTTTAATAATTGAGTTAATACTATTCATCAGGAGCCTACCGTGAGCAAAACCCCAACCCCAATCCTAATTATTAATAGAACCAATAGGGGTCTAGTATGCTCACGGGTAAACTCAGGAACATGTTCAAATGGGATAGGGGCGAGAGGACTGTTGATACCATAATCATTGAGGTCCATGGGGTAACCACAGTCCCAACAACACTAACAACAAGTAATAAACCACTCAATGGACCATGCGAGTACTTGATAATAACCAGCGAGGAGGTCATCAAGACAGTCAAACACGAGCAGGGCACTGAGTACCCACTACCACCGCCAAGGAGCCTCCCAAGCCCCGGCGATAAACTGTACAACGCACGCATTGTACTCAATTGTTTCTGGGACATACCGAGGAGTGAGGAACTCATTAGGAGTGTTAGGGACTTGCTGGGGGAGTTAGACAACGCCCTCAAGCCGAGGGAGGCCTTCGCCAAAATCACCTACACGGACAGGAGTGTTGAGTACGTGAACCTCTAGCTCTAAACCCCCACCCCAACCAACCCCAGTGTATTATTCCTATTATAATAATAAGAGTGGGTTGGGGGTTGGGTTAGAACTCAATGGCGACCTCACAGGGCCTAGCCATCAGGAGGCGCGTCACAACTGGAGTGTTAATAATGGCGAAGCACTCGCTGGCGTTCACGTCCTTGGCGAGTAGGACAAAGCCAGCGTTTGTGGCGAGCATGATTGTGGGTATTGGGTTGGGCGTTACAATAATGTGCCCCCTAGCCTTCAACGCAATAACAGCGAAGGCGGAGAATAGGTGGTTTGAGACGAACTCGGCGAACTCGCCCACCCTAACCCTCTCGAAGCACGACTTCCAATCATTACTATCACCACCACAATTAACCACGCCGGCACTCCTCATCTTGTCCAGGATGTAGGACAGAAGGTCGTCGCCCGTGATGCCCACGCTCCTGGACACCATGGCCCTGAGGGACTCAAGGGCTTGCCTCACTTGTTCCAATTGCTCCTCCCCCTGTGGGTCGAGTACCTTACTCACGGTTGGTTGCCCCCACAGCCAGTCTAATTAGGATTGGCCCTTCTTGATTGCCCGCCATGTCCTGCCCGGGGCTTTACAACCTAGCGAGGCAACAACCCACCGAGCCAATCGACGTGATTAAAGACGGCGGGGCTTATATAATAACGACCAGGGTGCCTGTCGAGGGCGATGTTAGGGTATTAATCACCTGCCGCGGTGGTGAGACGTTAATCGAGGTCATGGCGTTTGGTTATTATAATTACACAACCATCAAGGATTGTGTAAGGCCCGTTGGTATTGCCTATAGGAATTATGTTCTGACCATGAGGCTTGTAAGGAGTTAATGGGTTGATGTTGGGTTGGGCCCTCACCCCACCCCACTACGAGGAATTAGGGGTGGGGTTCACAGAGGCCCTGGGGGTTTGGGAATGAGGAGAAGAAAAGTGCTGGTGGATACGATATGTTGAAAGTAAAAGAAGCGGAATAGTCAGAATAACATTAAAAATTGAATTGGACAGTGCGATTAATATAATTGATGATACATAAACAACAAGAGCATCATAAAATCCCCATCTGTGATGTGTAAGGACGGCCAATGGTACTGCGGCAGAAACCAGTATTGTTACCCAGCTTGTGGGCAACAACATACGGTGGTTTTGTTTGTGGGTTTGGTTAATTAGTATTACCAGCTGGGGTGTGAAGACTAATTACCCCATGCCCATACTACAGGGTGATGTCCCAGGAGGCACAAGGAAGAAAAGTTGTTATTTGCGAGCCTTTTCCAGACAGGAAGAAAACGGATCGTTTTGGTAACCCGCTGGATTGGATTCTAGTTGTTAAGTACCCTGTTAGCATGAGGGGTAAGATAGCCTTTCCGGTTGGGTTCAAGGTGGACCCAACTAAGGAGGAGTACAAGGTTGAGATTGTTGAGGAGAGGCCCAGGTACTTGAGGGTTAGATTACATTCGCAACACGTTCACGGCAGGCACCTTAGCGATGTTAATTGTTGTAAGTTCGAGTGTGCCTTATGTGGTGAGTGGTTTGAGGATTGTGAGCATCCTTTGGCAAAGAAGTGCATTGAGGAGGAGAGGGCTAGGGCGGAGGAGAGGAGGAGGTATTGGGAGGGGATTGAGTATCTTTCCCAAAGATTGAGGGAGAGGATGGGGAATGAGATTGAGGAGTTAAAGAGGGCGATTGATGAGATGTATAAGGTATTAAGTGAAAAGCCATCAATGGTTGCCGGTTATACCAAGGAGACCAGGGAGGTTTGTATTAAGAAAGAATGCCACGACGCGATATGTCCAGGTTGCTGGGCGAGTGACGAGGAGAATTACTGCTACTGTGTTGAGTGGGGGAAGGAGGAGGTTGATGTGCCAATACCAAAGCCGGAGGAGCAGTATAAGGCCGAATTAGAAGAGTGGAGGACCAAGAGGGCGAGGCCCATTGCTGAGAAGCTGGTTTTATTACTCCAATTATTCCCAGTGAGGTGTATTTCGCTCGTATTTTGCACAGACAGTTCAATAGTCCATGTTGATCCTGAGGATTTTGACCCAGGTTGGGTCATGAGCGCCTTAGGCATTGATGATTGCACGCTGAGGAGCATTCAGGAGTTTATTGTTGAGGCACTTGGCGATGAATACAAGGGTAAGTATTACGACGGGGAACTCTGTCACTGACCTCCCAACCCCAAACCCCCAATCCCAACCCCGCGTTTTGGTTTATTAATGATCACCAGCTGGGGTTGTGGCATACCACTTGGGGGTTGAAAACCCCCTAATCAAACAATACAAGCCCACCCACCCGTGGGTGGGCTAAAGAGGCTAGTGCCACCCATTGTGACAGGGCTTGGGTTGGCAGTAATGGAGGCCACAACCCACTCAATGCTTGGCTACCACCCAACACCACTACTCATTAGGCTAGTGTCGAGGTTCATGTCCCCATTCTTCCTTGGGATGCTCATTACGGCTGTTGGGGCTTATACATACGCGATCGTCAATGCAAGGCTCGGTATTACACATGCTATTGCCAGTATTGTTAATACCCTCTCGTGGGAGGACGTGTGGTACTGGGTGTTGTTTTGGGAGGAGCCGTGCTCATGGGTTTTTCATTTCCTTGGGCTTGGGGTGCCGTATGTAGTGTACCATGGGGTGCCTGTTATAACAATCACCGTGCTCGCCCTAACCACGTTTTGCCTAATTAGGCACTCCACAGCTGGTGCTCACTGTAATGATTAGGGAGGAGGTTGTGATCAGGAGGCTCACGTGGCTCGCCCTAAGGAGTGTACTTGGCACGCCATACAGGGTTTATAATAATTGCGAGTTGGTACTAATACAGGAACCAAGGGTCCACATAAGGGCTTGTACAGAGGGGGAGTGGGTTAGGCTCGTGATCACCTACGAGCCACTGGAGGTCGTGGGGTGGGCGAGGAGGACTGGGCTGTTATGGAGGCTACTGGCCCAGTTCCTTTAGTCTGTATAATACCTATTATAATATATTAGAATGGGGGTTGGGGGTTAGGACTGGGGCAGGCCAAGCCTGGCCCTCATGAGCATCCTCTCCGCTGTGCCGTAAACAAACGCGTGGATTGGCGCATCCAACCATGCATTGCACAGGTCTGAGTGCCTAATGGTCCACTCATCCTTGTCCATTTTAAGGTCCATTAGGACCCACTCGATAACCTGCACAAGGTACTTGGTGGCGTTGGCACTATCAACATGAGCCAGTACTAAATACTTGACCCACTCGCCCCAGTCGCGCCACCCACCACAGTCAAGCCCAAGGAGCCACTCCCTGGTTAGCGAGCCCGTGACACCGTGTTCTAGGATTTTAAAAATACACTCCTCATCCCTGCTTCTCAATTTGATAATAGTCCTGTATAGAACCTTCCTGGCAAGCTCGGCATTGTGCTTGTGGAATAATAGGTAATACGTAATGAGGAGCCCGTGAATGCTTGAAAAATCACGAAATACTTTTAACTCGTCTAGAATGCTTGTATCATTATTACAAACTAGATCCACGAGCCCCATGTAATAATTATCACCAGCCAATTGTGGCTCGGTACAGATGTACTCACCGTACTCACCGAGGTCCATGATGAAGTAGCTCAGGGTGTTTAGTATCGTTGTTGGCTTGGGTCTTATGAAGATTGGTGGGTACATGCGATGGCACCAGCTGTGGGGTGCCTAATTAGAATGGTGACGCCCCACTGCCCCCACTACCATAGCCAATACTAATCGTGTACTCGCCACTGTCCATTATGACCACAATCCTACCCACAAGGACTGGGCAGTGGATGTTTATTGTCACAGTGCGGGTTAGTATTATTGGCAGTCTCGGGCTCACCTGACACTCAATGGGTGTACCACCCACGAGCGCCTTGACGCTCTCAATGGTTGGCGTGATGAGTGGTATTGGTATTGACGGGGTGCTTGGTGTTATGACTATTGTATAATTATAACCACCGCTGGTTTGGGCGTAGGACACGAGTAACTCGGCTGGTGGCTCCAGGGTCGTGATTATGGCGAGGGCTAGGAACCCAACGAGGGCCATTGTAAGGCTGGTTATTAGGGCAAGCCTCCAATCCATACTAAGGCTTTTGACTGGGGGTTTAAAATTAGGGGGTTGGGGTTTATAATATAATACACTCCATTATCGCATCCTTCGATAGGAAATTGTACTTCGGCATGATCTCATTCAAAGCTCTCTCATGGCATTTGTCCAGCGTTGGGACGAGGTCGGGCCTAGTTGCATGTACTCCCAAGCATTCGAGATAATAATGCCAGTAATCACGCTTAATGCTCATGCACAAGCCCACGCCCCACCTAAAACACTCCTCGCTGATGCACTTCCTAAGCTCCTCCAGCTCCTTGGCCTTGGCTTGTTCCTGGGTTGTGCCTTGAACTTGCTCCTCCTGGGTCACGAGGGTGTTGGGCAGTGGCGCTCCTAATTAGTCCTCCCGCCAATCCCCAAACTGTATGGGTAATGGCGGGGTTGATATTGTTAAAACCCTAGCCTGTAACTGGGTTAGTCTTGATTATTTTACAAAGTACTGCCGACCAATACCTGGGGAGACGGTTTGGAGGCCACTGGTCATCCTAGTCACAACGCACCAGCCACCGCTTGTCGAGGATGGTGTAATCAATCTTGATTATAACTTGGTTCTCTTACTAGAGAAGCATTGGCTGTACTGTGCGGATGAGGATGCTGTGCGTGTCCTACACAGGCTCGGTCTTGATTGTAAATTGAACCCAAACCCGTCCCGCGTGGACCTGTTGTTTGTGATAAGGGGTGGTGGGGAGGTTCTAGTGTACCTAATGAATAAGGGGAAATAGGGTTGGATACAATCCAACCTCAAATTAGAAATCCTTATTAGGTGGGTGAAGCCGAAAAACGGTTTGCCGGGGTGGCCGAGCCTGGCAAGGCGGTGGGCCGCAGACCCACTCCCTCCTGGGTTCAAATCCCAGCCCCGGCTCCATAAGCTTGGGGGTTGGGGGCTTACTCATAAGTGACCGTCCTAAAACCAAGCGAGCGAGCCAATTCGCGGGCGCCACTCGTAAACCACTGCCCAACCAGGACACCAAGGCTATTGGGGATCGCGTCCACATAACGCTTCAACTGGCTAACCGCGTTCAAATCCACCACGCCCCTCTTCACCTCTATGACAAAGGTCTTCCCACAGCCCCTTGCCAATACATCAATGACACCAGCTGGTGGTGCCTCGACCTCAACCTCTGTACCCACGAGTTTAACATCAGGGCAACCCGTGACGCTGGGTAGGTTCCTGACAACCCACGCCTTAACATCCTCATGCGTACCACTCAATTTGAAAACGCCCTCGCTGGCGAGGGCGTACTCTACCCAGGCGATTTCACTAACCCTAACCCTGAGAACCTCCCTGGGCCTCTGCCTGATGGCAATGACCTCATTATTACTAAAATACACTCTAGAGCCTGGTGGTTGCCAGTTGAGTGGTTGGTACCCCTCGTTCGTATGTATTAGTATTGACCCATCAGGTTTTATTATAATGAGTCTCCATGCCTCGCTGGCTGTTGAGGATGCCCTCCCATCATACTCAATCGTGCATTTTGCATTCATTACCACCACGAGCCCCCTCGCGAGGGCTTGTTTCAACTCGCTTGTTGGGAGCATGCGGGTTTTACCATCTGGGGTTGGGTAAAATTAGGAAGTGGGTTGGGGTTGGGGGTTTTCACACGAGTTTCCTTCTCAAGCCCCTAAAAACACTTGGGTCCTTGGTTGTCATGAACTTTTCAATCCTCTTCCTAATCTCTCTCAAGTTCCCAGCCGTCCATGATTCAGGCCACGATGCATTGTCATCATAGGCGGTTAAGTATAACAAGGCAATCTCAACCATCAAACTACATGATTCTACTGGGTTGTTGTATTTACCAGCATCAGCCTCCACAATTTCAGCAAAATCATACATATTATATACTAACTCATCGTATTTGAAGAAGTCATTCATTATCTCCCTAACCCTTTCTACCGGGCACTCAATATTAAAACTCCCCCTCAAATATGTTAATACCCTCCTTACCATATACTCTATTTGACTAGTCCCACACTTAGTTTTGACGTCCCAATAAGTGTCATCAACATTTATTGTCGTACAGTCAGTATCTAACACTGCACCCTGTGGTAACTGTGGTTTTACCAGCCTCTTGACTTCCTCATTCTCATCCTCGCCCAATTCATACTCTATATAATACTCAGAGTCTTTTTTCCAAATCCTCCATATCCTATCTGGGTTGAGGCAAATTTCTCTTTCAATCATTTTTTCAAAAGTTTCTATTTCCGTGTAGTATGCATTATTGCATGATAAAGTATAATGCGGTGCATAAAGGGGCCCGATGATTACCTTTTGGAGCATCGAGGGAGACACTGGTTGGGTAAAATTAGGATGGGGGTTGGTTAGGCAGTAATCACGAGGTTCTCAAACCCAAGCTCCTTATCCAAACCCACGAACACGCCCGGGTCCCTACCCGCCTTGAACAAATCAACCCTCCTCCTCACCCTACAATAGACAATCTTTCTATACAAGTCCTTAACATCCTTCGGTTGGTAACTCGCCATGTCGTACACCCTGAGGTAGAGCAATACTACCGTCGCCAACCACCTGCACGACACCACCTGATTGCCTGAGTTATAATCCCCCGCGTGTTTTATAACATACTGGAGCATCCACACCCAATCCCTACCACTCTCTTCAACATTCTCAACCCAATCCTTGACAACACCCTTCGGGCACCCCACCCCGAACTCGCCCTCCAGGAACCGCAACACCCTCCTCGTGTAGAACTCCTCTATTGAGACAAACCTACACCTCCTCTCGAAATCGAACTCCCCCTCGTGGTAATCACCCACCGAGCAGTCAATATACAACGCACCAACTGGTGGCTTGGCCACAACGAGTTTCTTGAGTAAGCCATCCACCTCACCATTCACCTCGTACTCCACGTAGAACTCACCATTTGACACCCACACCCTGTACACCCTGTCTGGTTCTAGCTTGATTACACCCCCGCAGTAGTCATCATCGTCTTTGTATGTGAAGGCTACCGTGTCGTCGGTTATTAATGGGTCGTATAGTGGCCCAAGGACCACTGTCTGGGTCATGACAAGGACAACAGCTGGGGGTTGGGTAATTAGGATTGGGGGTTGGGTTATGAACCCCTAGTGCTCAGCCCTAACGTACCTGTAAATGGGGTGGGCATCATCCCCCTCACAACTTGTTGGCGGAACCCAACCCTGGCTGGTCTTACAACCAGCCAGCGCTAGAATATACCTTGTCAGTATCGCATCACTGGGCACTGACTGGCTTATGAACGGTTTGTAGAATGAGTCATATCGTGTTACATACTCAATGTAATAACCCACATTGGGCACTTCCCACGCACTCTTTATCCTCCTGGGTATTAGGTAAACATTCCACCATGTAGCACCAGCGTACTTGAACGCGAGGTGTGATTCCACAATTATTGGCTCACTGAGTGGGCCGAGGATTATTGTCTTCTCCCCCTGGGACATGGCGAGAACAACAGCTGGGGGTGTTTAAATTAGAATAGAGGGCTCGAAACCGATATCGGGTAATAATTCCTTAAATAATATAAGGAATAAGAACCTAGGCCTCAACAAATCCCCCCTCACCCTCTGTCCCGCTACTCTCAAACTCAGGCACGTACAACACCCCAAGCCCCCTCAACAAGTCAAACAACCTATTCACCACCTCCACAACCTGCCTCTCGTTCTTAGCCCCCGTGACAATAACCCTCCCACTGTAGAAAATGAGGAACGTGACGCCGAAATCACTATAAACAAGCCCCGGGAAAACCTCAGGGTCGTAGAAGGCACTACCCAACAGGAACACTGCCTTCTCAACATTAATCATAGCGTGCAGGTCGCACGTTGCCACAACATTCTCAACACGAGGCGTGGGCGAGCCAGGCACGCTAACACCACGGCTCCTAAGCATACTAACCAGCGTTCCAACTCCAGTCGCGACCTGCCTCATGCTCTTCGAGCCCGTGTAAACAACCTTCCCATTCTTGAACAGTAGGAAGGCAACCCTCGGGTTCCTGAGCCTCAGGACCAGCCCAGGGAACCTGTTGGCATTATAATTAACACCTGGCAGGGACCCAGCCAGCCCCTCCAGGTCTAGGTTCACCCCCAAGTCCAGTGTGACTACAATGTTCTCAACACGACAGGTGGGTCTTTTCATACGGTAAAACCACAATTATTAGTATTAATTAGGACGGGGGTTGGGGTTTAGGCAAGCCCGAGGCGTTTCAAAACCCCCGAGCACTCTCCAGGCAATGAGCCACACCACCTTGGAAACCCACCCTCACCAAGCATCAAGCGAGCCACGTCAGCGAAGGCGGGACCAGCGTGTATTACAATACCCTCAAGCTCCTTCCTCATCCAACCCCTTTTACAATACAGGAATGCCTTGAGGCATTGTTCGGGGGCGTAACATAGGGACTTGTCGTTACAATTAATCTTTAAAGCCCCGCTCCTGTCCATGAAACCAAGCCACCGTGGTAGGCGAGCCTCGTGGTATTTCCACAACAAGCCACCGTACTTCCTGGCGACCAGGTCCATGATGTAGTACAGTGCAATCCTACACGTGCCCTCGACACGCCCGACGTGATTCTCCAGTGCCTTGTAGCAATCCCACCATACGATACTATCCATCATTCCCCCTCACCAGTCCTCTTCCTCACTATCCCCACTAACCCCACGAGTATTAACAAGCCTCTTTAGGACGCCATCAACATCCCCACCCTCGGTGATTGTTGTGATCAACTCCTCCCAGTCCTCATCATCCATATACCCAATGACCTCGCCATTAACCTCCATCACATCCTCCACGTCAAGCCAGGCTTTGTAATTGGGCGTTTCTATCCTAGCGTGTTCAATAGCCAATTCCGCCCTGTAGTTTGGGGCCTCAATAATGAGCGTGTTACCCACGAGCCTCGCTTTTATTATAACCTCGCGGGCCACGGTTCACCCTAGAACCAATACCCTAATTAGAATAGTACCAGCTGGCTAAACCGCCATGCCCCAGGGGGAGAGGATAAACCCAGTACTATTGTTTTTCGGCACTGCCCAAACCATTATGGCCCTTGGCATCCTAACGGCTTGGTTCTTCACACCACTATACACTATCGTAACACCCACATGCTCGGTAAGCATCACGCCGTGGGGAATCATCATCAAGAGCGGTGTGGTGGCAAGAACACTGGGCACGGACTTGACACTCACCATTCTAGTACTACTCGCACTCACCACAATCCTATCACTAGCCGGCACACTCCTCAGGGCGGGTGGGCTATTCATTGCCTCACTCGGCACATCATTTTGCGCCTTCATGACCACATTGTTTGTAATATACACCACCACCCTATTGGTGGGTAACCTACCACTATTATATTTTGATAATACTCTTGTCTTCATGCTCCCCATACTAACAATGCTCGCAATGGCCAACGCCACTACCCGCTATGTCCCAGGGGAAGTGGGGTAGGGAGAACGAGGTTGATGATGTAATGGCACTCTTCAGCCTTGCGCTGTTCATTATGATTGTTGGTGTTTTGGTGGCTTGGTTCTTCACACCATTGTACGCAACCAACACGCGTGTTTTCTCAATAACCTTCACACCATGGGGCATTATGGCTAAGTCACCAGGCGGGGAGCAAGTGCTGGGTGCCGGCTTGGCACACGTTTTCTTAGGACTACTCATAATCGCCGCGCTCCTCTCGCTGGCTGGCGTGTTTATCAATGGCGTGTTGAGGGTTGCACCACTCATTGCCCTGGTCGTTGTATTAATACTCGCAATGAGCACGCTTTTGAATGCGTTGCTCATGATGGGTGGCGTTTACAACCAGCTGTGGCACACATACAAGCCATTGCTCATCAGCACGGGGGAGTCCGCAGTGATTGATGGGCAGGAGGTGGTGTTGATACCGGAGAATGATGTGGACACCCTCGGTTTTATGCTCGTTTTGTTATTTATAATTGCATTCCTCACCACAGTGGGTTCTATAATATTTAGGTAACCCCCAACCCCCACTCACGGGCTAATTTAAAAGGCATTACTAATAGGTTGTAATGCCTCTGTGTACCTATAGGGAGAAGCTTGGAGTCATAGCCCTACTGCGGGCGTTGGCTAGGGAGCACAGTTTCGCCGTCTTCATCGACACAGTCATTGATGAATTAAAGAAACTCACTAATGACGAGGCCGAGGTTAAGTCCATCACCGAGGACTTGTCCTCAATACCCAGCTCGTGTGACTTCATCCTAAGCCTCCCGGGCAGGGACACTAGTATAATCATCACCACGCCCCTTGTCCTAACGCCAGAACAACGCGCCACAATATTCAACATATACCATATTCTAACCCTGGACGGCGTCCCCATAACATACTGTGGCGATGGCTTCTGCCAACTAGATAGGCTGGCCGGGGTTGAGGAAACCCTGAGGGCAATCATGAACGCGCTAGTCCGCAGGTTCATTCTGGAAACCCTCGGGTTCTGGAGTGTTGATGTTGCCTACGCAATCTACGTACTCGCCAAGTACAACGGGCTCGATGTGAGGCTCGCATGGCGTTCCCTCGGGGAGTCCTATAGGCAGTACGTGTTCTTCATCCCAGAGGTTGGGGTGTTCGTAAGGTACTCCCTACCAGGTCGTTCGTGGAGCCTCGCACCACCACTCAAGGAGTACTACCTAACCAAGATGGTGCAGGGGCATGCCTAGCCAAGTAAGCCCCGAGGAGTTCTTCGGGTTGAGGGTCAAAATCGTACTAGAACTACTACGCAACGGCCCAATGACACAGACTGCCCTGGTTAGGGAGCTCGGCACGAATGCTGTAGTCCTAAAAAAGCACCTAAACTGGCTCGTTAGAAACGGTATAGTCAAAACATACGGGAGCGTTGCCACGCTTTACGAGGTGAATACTGAACACCCACTCATCAAGTGGGTTGTGGATTTTACCAACAAGCTTGCTTATGAAAACCCTAGAAACCAACACCCTCCTCACTAATGCGTATGGTTAATGACCCACAATCAACCCCATCACCAATTGGTATTATGTAGTACATATTATAATCACCATTAAACCTACACCTCACGAGGTTGAGCCCCATCCTCCCCAACTCATACTCCAGGTAGTTGAGGAAGACCTCCCTATAGATGCCAAGCCACTTCCTACCGCAATTGGTGAGGAGCCAGGTCGTCAATGCCCTACCACTGAACCTGGTTATCCCACTGTCCACGAGGAACTCGGCAAGAAGCCTCGCGCACTCGTAGGGCGTCCTGGCAGGCATGGGCTTCAGTCGTGAGGAAGCCCCAAATTAGCCTGTAAACCCCGCGGGCTTTTTCAACCAACGCGTGGGGGAAACACCACGCGTGCACTTCACGCCCGGCGCGATAAAGCGTGGCCAAAGCCCCAAGGAAAAACCAACCCCCAGTCTTAATTAGGAGTGGTTCCTAACACGAACCCTAACCCAACCACCACCCTCCCTCTCCACCACAAGGTTCTTACCATACATAATCATTAAAGTGAGGAGCGTGTTTTTGTCCCTCTTATCATTAAGATTGAGCCTGTACTCCCTCGGTTCATTACTAAGAACATCAACATCAAATACTAGGACTACCCCGGGCGGTGGTGGGGGTAGGAGCTTTTCCGCAATCAACCTAGTCCTCCCAGGCACGATTAGTGGGTGGGGAAGTCCTTAATTAGTCACGCTGGCCCCGACAGGTGCATGCAAAGCCTCGCCTCCTCCTCGCCCAACCCATACCTCTCTAAGGCGTATTTCACAATCCCCTCCTCACACTTGCCCGTACAGCCCCCATGCACCAACCTCTCGTACAACCCCCTATCAACATTCTTAATCTTCTCAGCATACTCCTCACACGCCCTCCAACACGCCCAGTACAGGGCCTCCAGCCTGCCACATATCCCAAACCACTCGTTAAAGGTATAACACCGGCCCATGCCCCCATTACAATTGGTAATGGGGGTTATAAACCTGATGGGGGCTAGGCTTATTAACGGGCCTGCGAAGGAGGGAGCCTTGTGAGGGCGCCAGTACTACTTGGCGTGGTGAGTATGGCTTTGTTCATAGTATATGCCGTATTTGTTTATTACATCGCCCCACCCATTGTGGCGAGGCCATGGGGGTACTGCATCCTCCCGGGCATGTGTGTTAGGCTGACTGCGGGGGATGTTGAGTACATGGCCACGTACCCAATATTCATCAGCGTGCCGTTGATAGGCACAAACATGATACTCTCCTGGTTGTACAAGGACAAGCCAGAAGTAAGTGCTAATGCCTATGGTGACAACCTCATGTTTTACCTGATTGGTAATGCAATACTATTCACGGGGGCGTTCTTCGAGGGCCTCATGTGGTCCAAAACACCCCCCATTGACTACCTACTCTATGCAACAGCACTCGCCACTGGCATCCTACACTTCATCACAATGAGGTGGTACTTCCTCAACAAGGCCAGGCAGACTTATTAACCAACCCCCAACCCTCTCTCGCATGCTCCTCAGGTACTACCAAATCAAGCCACCGTTGGTCAGGGAGTCCAGGCTGACAACACGTGAGCGTGGCGGTGTTGGTAAGCCCCTTAGCACGGGATATGTTACAAACTACGCCATTGGTTGCACCCACGCCTGCCCCTTCTGCTATGTTGATAGCATCCACAAGAGGCTCGTTGTTAAGATACACCCAGAGGCTGGGTTGGAGTGGGGTGAGTACCTCCTAATCCCCGAGCCTAGGTCGTTTGAGAAGGCCCTCAGGGAGACGCCGTGGCACAGGTGGCGTGGGGAGCTTGTCCTAATGAGCTCGACCCACGACCCATTCCTACCACAGCTGGTGCCCTACGCCAAGGCAATACTAGAGGCTGGGCTAAAACACGGCGTGCGCTTCTTAATCCAAACTAGGAGCCTGAACGCACTCCAGGTACTACCACTCCTGGCCAAGTACAGGGATCAAGTAATCTTCCAGGTCTCAATAGCAACAATGAGTGAGGAGTTGAGGAGGCTCATTGAGCCTCGTGTACCACCAGCTAAGGCGAGGCTCGGGGTGCTTAGGCGAGCCAAGGGGTTTGGGCTTGGGACTGGTGTTATTATAGCCCCAATCCTGCCTTCTGTTAAACAACGCCCTGATGTTGAGGCTGACCTGGATGCCATAATGAGGGAGCTCGCCAGCATCGGTGTGGATCAGGTGTTCGGGGAAATGTTGCACATTCGTGGGCAGAACATTGCGAGGCTTGAGGGGATACTGGGCGTGAGGTTGGTTGTAAACAAGGAGTTGGATAGGCAATTAGGGAACCTATTTGAAACGCTTTTAATCAAGTACGGTTTAAATGGTGAGTACTGGTATGAGTACCAGTAATAATTCCTAAAACCCCAACTCCCTTGCCCACTAGTCTTTCAAAATGATTCCAGCGAGTAGTGAGGCAATCAACTCCTTCTCCGATAGTGATTGTTTCTGCCTTTCCTCAAGCCACTTTTTGGCTTTCTCCTCCTTAACATCAAGTATTACAACTCGCCCATGAAATGGTAGTGGGGTTTTAACCAAAATAGTCCTGCGTGGCATACTAGTCCCATTCCCCAATTTAATTAATTAGGATAAATGGGGTTAGGGTTCTGAGTACTCAAACATGTCCCAACAATGAACCGCGCATTTCTGGAATGCATCAATACAATCATCAAAACACCCAAGCCTCTCCTCAATCACCTCATACTTCCTAACACACCTTTCATAGCATTTTTCCCTCCTAACTATACATGCATTCTCACAGTCCAGCTTTGTATTGTGTATTGCCACAACACGGCAGTTAAGGGCTCCCGCAAGGTATGGGATGATTATTGGCACCCCAATAATCCCAACCCACACGAGGGCCAGGGCAATAACCCTCTTCAAAATGGGTGAGTTGGCAGTGGCGATGACCAAGGTAAGGCCTACTGTAATTATAATAAGTAAAGGATAGGCAGGTATTAAATCACGATTGTACTCATCCATCTCCCTCTTGGCATACATTAAAACACATTTTGAAAACCTACGCATGGTGGGCATGCGGGTGGTCTTACCCATCGAGTGTTAATTAGGATAAGTAGGGGGTTGGGGATTAGTTTGGGTATGGTACGGTTATTGACACCACGCCACTGGTCGTATTAACACTCACACTCGTTATCGCGACTGGGCACAGGAGTGAAATATAAAACGTGGAGTTACCCACTGTTATTGCAAATGGTGGGTGTGGCTTAACAAGACAATTGACTGTAATATCACCCGTGTACGTGGTTATGCCATATACCATACCAAGTCTATGGCTTGTCCAGTAATATGCATTTAACGGTGTAACAGAGACCACGTAGATGAAGGTAGTATTATCAACACCAACGAACTCCACATTTATACTCAATGGCGGTTCTGAAAGCCAGATGGCGAGGGCCATGAGTGATATTGCAAGTACTAAACTGACTATTGAGATTGTTACACCATTTGGGCGCATGCGTTTTTGAACTAGTCATGCTGGTAATAAGTTTTTCGCGAGGGTGGTTTGCCACAGGCACCAGCTGTGGTTGTACTAATTAAACAAGCACGAGACCGGAGCCACCGTATGAGCACCTCAAGGGAGCCACGTGGTTTTGTCATTGATAAGATAGGCGATAGGTACATCGCCAGTTTCGTAATCGGCAGGGAGATTGTTTTTGTATGGGCTAGGTCGCTTGAGGAATTGAAAGAAACACTAAAACGCGAGTTCGGGATAGAGGTTGGGGAAATCAGGGTTGGAACAACCACCTACCAACCATCCCCATCATAACCAACCCCCAACCCCATGATAATAAAACAAGGGATTATTTTAAAAAGAATGGGGGAAAACAAACAACCAAGCTACATGTAGTCGAAATAGTAATAATCATAATTAGACCTAGAACGCCTAACCAACAACACTGTAATAATCACAATAATAATCACGACAACAACCACAATAATAACCCAAGCAGGCAAGCCCTGCAACACCCTCCACATTGTAGTTATAATACTCGTCTTTGAAGTACTCGATGTCTTTGTAGTGCTTGTTGTGTTGGGGACAATCGTGATTATTGGGTGCGGTAGTGGTTGAATGGCTAGGTAAATCACACCACGCCCGTTCGTGCCGTTCAACGGGCTGAGCCATGCGAGGTACAGTGTATCACGCATGATCGTTGCGCCGGGGACGATCGGGGAGGACAATATAGTATAGTTAATAACCGAACGCAATGCACCATTCCAAGTGAACACACCCAACAAACCCGGCCTCCACGCTATCACGACCAAGCCATACCTCCACACCACCGGGAACGCATCAACAAAACCGGGCAGGCTTATCACCAACCTCTGCGTGCCGTTAATCACCGTTAGCGTCCCATTGTAGTAGTAATAAAACAATGAACCACTGAAGCCGGCAGTACTCGTATTGAGTGGTTCAACCGCCCCAGTGCTCATGTTGATCAGGGCGTACCTACCGTTTATGAACTGGACAACAACCAAACCATTCGAGACACCAATAATGCCGACAATGCCTGGAATACTCAATGCCTTAACAAGAGCCCCCGTTGGCGTCAGCTCCTCAAGCACTGTATTATTATACGTGAGCGTTAGCCTGGGCTCGTAGTCCAGGTATATGTACTCACCATCACTGGCGTAGCTCATTGCAACACCACTCTTTGTGTAATCAACCACGGGGCCCCACGTGTTACCATGTAGGACGGAGGCCTGTAGGAGTATTGTTAGGTTGTTGAGGTTGTAATTACCCAACGGCACTCCAGCCCACAGCATCATTAACGAGCCATTGTTTAGCGTGACCAATAGTGGGCTGGCCTCGCCTAGGTCGTTGAAGGCTGGTAGTGGTGCTCTCATTATCGTGGTTCCGTTGATGACTGTGCCGTTGATGACTGCGACACCGAGTGGTGAGACTTCCGTGTAGTAGATATAGACTAAACCGTTGTAGTTGGTTATTGAGAACCCGTAGCCAAAGCTGGTATTGTTTGTTATGATAATGGGTTGGGACTGTGCCTTGGTTATTGTACTAGTGAGTGCTAGTATTGATAGTACTGTTAGCAGTAGTACCATTGGGATTACTATTTTTTGCCTATTTTCCACAGTCACGATTGTTATACTCTAGGCATTATTAATTAGGTTCCTAACAAGTGCCCCGCTAGTCTTATTAAGCCCTGTTGTGTTTAACAAACGCCACCGCGGGGTGGTGCAACCCCGAGGCTCCAGGGTCCACCAACCAGGTAGCCCTGAACCCCGCGGTGGTTTAATGGAGGGGAGCCCTGACCCCGGCACCCAGGGCCTAGCGGCCAAGGGTAGCTGTCGTGACCGTACCCCTCCAGTAATAATACCTTATTTAATTATTAATAACACCTAGGAACCGTGAGGGTCCTCCTAGCCATTGAGAACCTCGGTGAGGAAACCCTCAACACAACCCTCAGGGACGCCTGGTGCGACCCCGTTGAGTTGGTAATCATGCAACGGGTTGGTAAGAACAACCCAGTAACCCCCACGGATGATGACAGGGCGATGGCATTGGCAACACTCATTGAGTACCTAAGTGGTGATTATAATGTTGGTATTGTAATCGCGAGGGACAGGCGTGTTGAGATACTCATTGAGCACTATATAAAACAACTACGCGAGGGGAGGGACTTCTGCCACGTCATACGGGACAGTGACTTCAGGGCTAAGTGCTATGAGGCACTCAACATGCCCAGCGGGAACCGCTCTAGGAAACTACTCAGGTTTAATGTGATTAGGACCACAACATTCATGGCTAACAATAGGGAGTTGGCGTTCTACCTAAGGGGTGCCCTGTACTTTCTCACTGGCGTGAGGTTGAGCCCCAGGGAGGCGGGCTTATTAATTGATTACATACGCAATGGCTGGAGGGGAGGCGAGCCAGGTCTATTGGGGGAGCAAGGTCCCGAGCCAGGCACTGGCTGTACCCCTCCGCAAGCCACGACTGACTTCAACCTTGTCGTCTCCGTGTGGAGGAATACGGAGTATCATACCGCGAGGGAGCTTAGGCGTGTTGGTAATGCCCTTGGCAACCCAGTGCTGGATGTCATGCCCACGGGGTTTGATGGGTTGGTAGCGGCCCGTGTTAGGGACCCAGTGGGTTTTGCACAGGGCCTGAGGAGGCTTGTGGGTGCTGGTTATGTATTACAATACATTCTAAGGGCGGTGCCGGTCGAGGCGGTTGTGAGGCCGGTTATTAATGATATTGCAAGGACAGTTGTTGAATTATCACGTGGGCGCCTCGGCCCTGGCGAGGTGTTCGAGGTCGTGGTTAGGAAGAGGGGTGTTGAGGTTGGGAAATCAGTTATTACAAGGGCGATTGTTAATAGGCTTATTGAGGCTAGGCTCGGTAGTACGGCGCGGCTTGTTGTGGGCACGGACAGGGTGGTTTGGGTTGAGTTGTTCCCGGCGGTGGCTGGTGTGGCGGTTATTGGGGAGCGTGATGTGTTTAGTGCACAAAAGCCTTAAAAGCGGGTGGGGGTGTGTTGTGGTTTGGGGGGGGAGGGGTGGGAGGTTGGGCGTAAAAGGGGGCTTGGGCGGTCATTCGCCCGGGCCTGTTCTCGCCTGTGGCCTTATTAACCCCCGGCCCGGGGGATTGTTGGGGGAGGGGAGTTGTGGTCACCCGTAAGCGCCTGCGCGTGGTTCGCACGCTTTGGTGGGCTGTACCCCTCCCATAGGAATGAATCTCCCTTAGAGGGGGGTAAAAGATTGAGGAGTAGAAGAAAAAGGGCTTATTAAGCCCCTCATTGGTTCTGGGCACGGAGGGGAGTTCAAGGCTCCACCAAAGCTCCCTTGGAGGGAGTAGAAGATAAGCGTGGGTTGTGGATTGTACCCCTCCAATTATTCTAATAATATTATAATAGGTAATAATGAGTGGGTTGGGGGTTGGGGTTTTCAACCAAGCAACCCCAAGACCTTCTCATAATCACCCTCGCCCAACTCATCAGCACTCACAAGCCACAGTCTCTCATCAACCGGGCCGTGCTTCGACAGGGGCTCAAGCCCGTAGGTCGCCACGTACAGTGTCACGTAATCATTAATAAAGCCCTTGACGTCTGGGTCGTCAAGGGCGATTGTATCAGGCCTGTATGTGGTGAGGACTAGGGACGCGCCATTCGCCACAATACCACTCATTATGTCCACTAGCCTCTTCGCATCAATTGTTGAGGCGTGTTCTAGTGCGTCATCAATGTAGATTAGGGGCTTGACTGGCAAGGTGGCTTTGGAAAGGGCTCTGGCGAAGTCCCTGGCAATGAGGAGTAGTAATATCTCCAACCCACCCGCTGACCTCATGAGTGTTGCCTTACCATCTATCAAGTGGTGGTTAATCACCGTGTCAATCCCCAACTCACTCCTGAAATCGAGGTCGCCAACAACCAGCGGTGGCACCCTCGCCTTTAGCAACACATCGACCCAACTGTCTATTACTGGGTCACTAACCCCGCCCTTGGCCTTTCTTATAGTATTATAAATACCCCGCGCCTCCTCGTACCTCAGCGTGAAGAGCCACCCCCTCAATTGTTGTGGGATTGACATTATCGACGCCGTATTAAGCATGAGCATTGAGACAAGCCCCATGTCCGGGTCCTTAACCTCAACACGCCTCCCGCGTATGATCAATTCAATCGTTGCACTACTCCCCACGCTGGTGAGGCATGCATAGTCAATACTGCCCGGGTCGTAACCAACCGAGAACAATACATCACCCACAACACCCGACTCAACACACACCGAGAACCTAGACCTCGCGTGCAGTTCGTAATAGTTTCTGAACCCGAATAAGTCAGCAATGGTCTTGACAGTATCAATCGCGTCAGCCAGTGCTGTGTGCTTCGGCAATAGCCCCAGCCTCGCCGCTAGGCTCTCTATGGCTAGGACTGGCTCCATGTAGAGGGCGTTGGCCAGGAGCGTCTTACCGGAGCCCGACCTGCCCATGATTATTGACACGCCCCTCGGGTTGAACCCAGGCTTTCCATCAACAACGAGCTCGTGTATTGGCCCGTAATTGCCTAGCTCAATGCGGGGCATACATTCCCAGCGTGGTTGTTCCTGGTTAATAAGACTTACAACACCAGCTGGGTGGGGGTTGGGGGTTTTTAGGAACCGTCTCTCCGGAGGCGGTGGGAACAAAACACCGCCTCCTTCCCGACGGCTTCTCCATGAACCACCCCCAGCTACGGGAGTGGGTCCCCGCCTGTCACCAGGGGTTCATTCCCAACTCCCCTCACCGAAGGTGGCTCCTCCAGGGTCACCCTCGCCAAGCTCATCGGGATCATCCCAACCAAGAAGGTTAAGGATGGGCTAATAAACCCATCGTTTCATTACGAATAATCATGAAAACAGAAACTGTCCACCTTGTTCTTATAATTATAATAGGAATATATTAGGGGTTGGGGGTTGTAGCACCCCACAACACACGCCGAATACCCCTAGGGTCAAAACCACGCTCGAACATTGCCCTGATGAAAACCTCAATGGGCGAGGGCTCCTCCCCCCTTGTTGGCAGTAGAATGTAGTAGTTAATGACCTCGCCCGGGTACCTCGCCTCATCCTCCCTCTCAACCCTCTCTATATCCTCATAAACCTCCCCAAGCCTCCTCTGCATCCTCCCGAACTCCTCTATGAACACAGCCCAATACTTCTCGCGGTTTCCCACGTCCAGGTGTGATTGTAGGAGTAGCCTGAATAATACACTCCACCCACCGCAATCGCCAAAGTCCAGGCCAAGCCTGTGGGCTACCTCCCGCAATCTAGTGCCTAGCAAGCCCCCGTCCTCATACGCCTCCCTCGGCGTCCCCCTCATGACCTCGAAATCATGAGTGACCTCTCTCAACATTTCAAATGCGCACTTCTCGTCCCTGGAGAATGTATAGGGGTACTTTTCATAGTACTCCCCCAGTTTCCCTAGGATTTTCCTAGCGAGGTCTAGATCGTGCCTGTGGAATAGGACGTAGTAGGCAATGAGTATGAAGGGGTAGTAGGGCTTTGCGCGAATGAGTTCTAGGGCGTCCTCGGTCCCCCTGCACGCCGTGTTCACCAGCCTCATGTAGTACTCACTGTCCGCGTAGCGTGGTCTTGCGCAGGCTGTCCCGCTCGCCATGTCCTTTAGGAATTCATCAACCGCCTCCCATATTGTGAGGCTGGTGGGCATGGCGCCAGCACCAGCTGGTGGTTGTGTAATTAGTATTTAGACCACCCCAAGTAACTTGGGGGTTGGGATTGGGCTTGTTAATCAGGATTGGGGTTGGAGGGTGTTTACTGTTTGGAGGGCCAGGGAGGCGCGTGTGGTTAGGGGCAAACCCTCAATATATTCCTATATAATTATTAAGAATAAGGTGGGTGTTGGCACCCATTGGGAAGTCTTATTTAAACAGTGAACTAGCACCCAACGCGTATGGGCGCCCCACAGGGTAAGCAGGATAAGACCGCCGAGGCTCTAGCCTGGATTGCCGCGATCGCCATAGTCGCCCTAATCATTGCATCAAGCCTCGCGTGGTATTGGTACAATCAATACAACGCTCAGGTACAGGACCTAAAGGCGAGGTTGTATGGACTGGAGGCAAAGTACCAATCACTCCTGGCTCAGTATGAGGTGCTTGAGTCGAATTCTACACTGGCAATGAAGTACCACCAACTCCAGCTGGAGTACGCCAACCTACTCATTGAAATCGCCAATGAGGAGTCGCACCAACTCTCGACATTTAACATCGCCCCAGGGGGCTATGTTATATACCCAATCATTGTACCAAGCAATTGTAGTACAACAGTAACCATCACAGTCGGCTCGTTTGATAGTACTGTGGATGCCTATATAACAACACTATCGAGTATTAACAAGGCGTGGAGTAATATTAAAACGCCTGCAATGCTTTACAAGTGGAGTGGTACCTATATTAACGGGCAGGCCACATTGGGCCCTGGTGTTTATGTTATTGTAATAACCAACCCAGTCACGGGTACAACAACCACTGTGTATTTGTCGGTGGAGGTAACGAGTGTGGACTGCCACGTCTAGGTGGTCTTATGGCGAGGACTACCAACCCCAACCCCCTCATCATTGGTATCGGTATTATCCTACTCGCCCTGGGCATTGCCTATGCAGTATGTGGTTGGGTGCACGGGTGGTACGGCTTACTCCTCTACTCACCCGCTGTAATTAATGTTGGTTTCGCCATGGTACTGACCGAGGTCTTGATTTGGAGGAGGAAAAGGAGGAGGGGTTAATCATGATTGGGGGTTGGGGGTTACTCACTCCCTCGCCCTTACCCAAAGCAAGTACTCTCTGTCAAACTTGAATGTCTTCTCCCCATAATCAGCGTGCCTAATAATAATACTTGACTCACTTGTGATGACAAACGCGTTTGTTTCATAAATAGGGATTGCGAATGGTAGGTCAATCCCCAACAATGATGGGGTGATTGTGAAAGCCATCCTTGATGCATTGTTCAGGACAACCTCGCAATCCCCAACCCATGTTGTGAAGAAGCCCCTCCCCTCCCTACTGAGTCGTTTAACCGCCTCGGCAACGCGATTGGCAATGTCATTGTACAATGGCGTACCGTCCACCTCCAGCTTATCAACGTAGGGCCTCATGACATAGCCACCAGAAATGGGCTTAATTAACAACACTGTCTTCATATTATCAATCACAAGCCCAATACTAGCCTCACCCCCCTCAATCGTTATCCTATAAATACCATCGAGCAATTGTACAACCCGCTTTACAATGTTTAACACGCCATCCCTGGTTTGCAGTTCCCATGTATCATAGGTAATAGGTTTTAACCCCAACCCACCATCCACGAGTGCTTTGTATAGTGTCTTCCCAATAATGTACCTAACACCATCGGCAACCCAGTCATAAGCCCAGCCCCTCACGACTACCTCGGGGTTGAAACGCCTTAGGGCGAGAACAACATCGTGTACCACATACTCCACAGTCTCGTTCCCACCAGCCTTCAAGACACCATCACTCGGTACAGTGCACACCCGGGGCATACAAACGTTGGGGTTGGGGGTTTAAAATTAGGACTGGTGGCGCACATCACTCCCTCGCCCCTGTTGTCCTTACCCAAAGCAAATACACCCCATCAAACCTGAATGCCCTCTCCCCATGAATAATGTGCCTAACAACGGCGCTCGACTTCTCCGTGACAACAAACGCGTTTTCATCATAAACGCGGATTGAGAATGGCAAGGCAACCCCCAGTGGCTTCGGGTTGATTGTGACGTCGAGCCTCGCGGCATTGTTGATAGTAACATCATGAAGCCCCACCTCCATTGTGAATGTGTTATTAATACCACCACCAATGAACTGCCTAACCCTCTCGGCAACGTGATTAGCAACCTCATTGTACAATGGCGTGTTCCTCACCGTGCTATTATCAACATTGACCCTCACGACGTAGCCATCCTTATAATCATCACGGGGCTTGACCACCAGGGCAACCCCCACATCACTAACCACGACACCAACACCAGCCTCCCTCCCCTCAACCCACACGCTTGTTAGTTTATAGTGCCCATTGAGTACCTGGGCAATGCGTTTTACAAGCCTTAACAACCCATCATCCCCACCAACCCACCACTCATCATCAGTGGCCCGTTCTATCTTGACCCCGCCCTCCGCGAGTGTTTTGTATAATAACTCCCTAACCACGTACTCAATGCCCTCGGTGATTGTGCCACCGACCCAGTCTCTTGTGATTTTCTCTGGGTCGAAGCGCCTGAGCACGAACACGACCTCGCCCTGGACTCTATACGCTGTGCTGTCCACGTTTTCCCTCACGCTGAGGACGCCATTGTCTGGCGCCTCCTCGTCGTAGTTAAACACGTTCTTCATGAACTGCCTATCAGTAGTGGCGGAAATGGTGAATGGGGCACCGAACTCGTTCTCCCTAACCAAAACCTGCCTGTCCAACCTAAGCCACAATGGTTCTCTAAACTCGTTTACAAACAACCTGCCCTTGAAGTCATTAATGCCAATTACAATAAACCTATATTCCCTCCATCTCTCATCACCGGGCTTGCGGAAGACAACGCCCATGTAGTGCCTGCTCAGCACCACTTCCTCAACATGCCAAAGGGCGTACCTCTCAAGCCTTTGTACATGGTGCTCGTCAAGGAATAGGTCCTTGTTCAATATTGAAATGCGGTGTGGGTGTAATGCCACGAGGACTTGCCCGAGTTCTGTCCTGGCCTCACTATCGGCTCCGGACAAGCGTTGTTTGATGACTTCTGTCACGGGTTTTTGCTTGTGGCGGAGCAGTCCCTTGGTTTTGACTGTCTTGACGAGTGTGACCTCGCTAATGAGTTCTGGTATTGGAGTGTACAACCCCTGGGGCATACGGGGGTTGGGGGTTGTACTTGTTAATTAGGATTGGAGTGCCCTCCTTACTGTCCTTGCAATCCTCCTCTTCTCGAAGCCACTTATGAAGACCCTAATATACCCATCATCGTCCTCGTAAACGTGGACCTCGTTCACGTGGTCGAGTATTGTGTCGTAAACGATTGTATCACCCTCGACCTCCCTATGGACTGCCTTGGAGGTCCTCTTTAGTGCCTCCTCGACTTTCCCAACCACCTCGTTTAGTGAGCCTCTTGTGCGTATTATGACGCCGATGTCTGGGTTTATGACCCCTCCCCACCCTATGAGGCGGGGTTTTCCACCCTGGGGGTCTTGATTGTTACCCCGCCTACAACGGGGTTACTGAAACCCTAGTAAAGCAGGGTTTTATAAACCCATCTCCCCACGCAGTGGGGGCGACCGCCCTAAAGGGCGAGACATGCCCCTAGGTCAGGTAGTCCATGGGTTCATACGCCTTACCAGTTGGGGGCTTGGGTAATAAGCCTTGTCACTATCGGTTTTGATATCTGTTGCAACCCTCACGAAAAAGCCTCTTATTAACACCCCAGCCCAGGCAACACCCGACTCATATGCCACGCATAGTGGCGATAGCAAACCTAAAGGGCGGTGCTGGGAAGTCCACAGTCACGGCACTACTGGGTTACGGACTAGCAGTGAGGGGCAAGAAGGTACTACTCATTGACCTAGACCCACAGTCCCACCTCTCCTCATTCTTCATACCGGTAGAGTTACTAGACAATCTAGGCGGGGGCTCACTAGACCTAGTGAGGTATGGAGTAAGCGAGGCGAGCGTTCACGAGGTTAGGTTCACAAGCGGTGTTAGGCTCTTCATAATACCCTCCAAACCATCCTACTCGATAGATCTAATGAGCGGTCAGGCACCACTAATGGACCCACTAATGCTCAACATGAGGCTTGAGGAGAGCATTGAGGAACTACAGGACTATGATTATATTATCATGGACACGGCGCCGGAGCCCTTCGCCCCAACAATGTGGGGCCTCTATGCGAGTGATTTTATAATAATACCAACAAGCCTTGAGGAGCTTTCACTATACGGCGCCAAATTGCTGGTTAGGAATGTACTACCAAGCGTCTTCAAGTATAGGATGGGCATGGTAAAGGGCCCGCCGTGGCTCCTCGGTATCGTCCTCAACAACATAACGAGGCGTTATAAGGAGGAGACAATAGCGAAGACTGAAAGTGAATTGTATAGGTTCATTAGAAACACCCCACACATTGCGAGGTTTACGTACCCAAGCCTGTTCTTCAGGGCTAGGATTTATAGTGATTACCAACTGTCCAGGCTACCGCACACGCCTAGGAGGCAGAGGATGCCCATTGACGCGGTTGTTGAGGGTAATGCGGAGTTGAAGGACGCTGTCATAAACCTCGCTGGGGAGGTTGAGGATAGGGTCAGGGAGGTTGGGGGTGGTTTGTCATGGGTGGGGAGGGTGTGACAATTTGCATCAAGCTTGATGGGGACTTGACGAAGTGGTTGAGGAGGGTTTCGAGGAGCCTGCCGTATAGTGAGGAGGAGGTTATCATACACCTCCTGAAGTCCTTCAGGGACACGTGGTTGCTCGTGGAGAGTGCTGTGAAGAACGCGGAATACAGGGAAAAGGTGGAGAATGCCGATAAGATAAGGAGGAAGTTGAAGTGGGTGAAGAGCCACAGGGGGCTTGTTCTAGAATTCATGAACTGGCTCAGGGCTGGTGGTAAACAACTGGCAAGCGCAAGCCTTGATGACGCCAAGGCATTCCTAAGCACTAGGAACATAGCCAGTAATACATACAATGTGTACCTGTACACACTAAAATGTGCAATAGACCTCGCCAAGTCCGGGGTTGATTTGGCGAGAATACTCAATACAGGGAGGAATAAGAGCTAGGGCTCGTTACTAGAGGAAAACACTCAAATCAAAAACACGCGTGCTCTCCAACACCCACCCTGGGCAACCCATTAGGAGAACAGGAACCCCAACCCCCAACTCACTGTGGACCCTACCCACGAACCCCCTAATGTTTTTAACACACTCCAGCTGGTTCCTACGGCAATCAATGGGCTCCCTCCCCAGGGGGAGTGGATTGCATGGGATGAAAAAACCAGTGCTGGTAATCCTATTATAATTATAATACATTATCTTATACTGGAACCAGTAGGAGAACCTAACAAAACCAAACCACTCCTCAACCAAGGCACCACTGGGTGTAATGAGGGGCACCAGGTTCCTGGGCAACACACCACGCCACCTCCTGAGTATTGGGTAGAACCCCGACAGGAGTAGGACGTTTGTGACTGGGCCGAGCGTGTGTGGGATTACCGCGTAAACCATTGCATTGGGGTTCCGCCTGGCAATGTATTGGGCATAGACAGCATAGTCAATGAGGTCAGCCCCAACCCGCGGTTTGACTAGGATGACTGGGGCTTTGTGGGTAACCCTCCTGGCTGGGTACCTAACCAACGCCTGACTGCCCGCGTTAATGATCAAGCGGCAACACCAGCTGTGGTGTCACTATCTTGTGGCTTGGGTTTGGGGCTTGGCTCTAGTTATGACGAGGTCACCGCCACCAATAATTACCAACCTGAAGCCCCTCCTAGCGAGCTCACTCCTCAACTCCCTCCTGAACAAGTCCCTAGCCCACCTGCCAGTAATACCCCACCTCTCCAAAAACGCCTCGAAATCACCTCTCTCAACAACCCCAACCCTACCAACCTGACTAACAAACTCCACAACAGCCCTCCTAACCACCTCCTCACTAACACCACCCCGCCTAGCCAAACCATTCCTAAGGCCCCTGAGTAACTCCTCGATAGCCTCCTGGACGAGTTCTGAAACAGTCACGTGCCTCTCCCTAGCCAGCCTCTTCAACTCGTCACGCATTTCCCTGGGGATCATGACCTTTGTCATATGGGTTGCATAACCAACCCACAGGGGGTAATTAGCTGGGCGTGGGCTTGGGCTCGGCAGTCCTCGGCCTCGTGATAATGAGGGCACCACTACTCAGGACATGAAGCTCAAAACCCCTCCTGGCGAGCTCGTGACTCAACACCCGCCTGAAAACAACCCTGGCACTCTTGCTTGATAAGCCGTGCCTCGTGAGGAAGGCGTTCACGTCGTCCCTCGGTATGATGCCGGGCTTGTCCACCCTACTGGCGAGCTCGGTGACTGCCTCGGCAACACGCCTGTGGAGGGGGTTGATGTCCTCGGTGTTTATTACAAACTCACCGTTCTGAACCCTCGTGAGTAATTCACTAATGGCTTGTCTAACCAACTCCCCGAGGCTGACACCCCTGTCCCTAGCCAACCTCTCCAGGTCATCGCGCATTCTCCTTGGGACGTGTACCGTCACCCTGACACCCCCCACGGTGTGGGATTTGGGAATTAGTTGATTAGTTGGGGGTTGGGTTTTCCTCAAGCCTGTTTCAAAAGCCCCAGGTAGCCAATGCCCAGGGTAGTCATTACACGCCTTAGTTTTAACAAGGCAACGTCCCTAACCCCACCAACCACCCTCGCCCTGATGACTGGGTAGTAATTGCCAATTATTGGGTCTGTGAATGGGTAGTCGTCACCGCTTATGTAGGCGAGGCTCCAATAGAGGACTTTCCTTCCTAGGTATGTTTCTAATTCCCTGGTTACCAGGTCTTCGTGTTTTTTGAGCCATTTTTCTAGGTCTAGGATGGGTATTTGTATTTGAGCCTTGTGGGGCATGCGGGGAACCACAGCTGGTGCGTCCCAAATTAGTACTGGGGTTGGGGGTTTAGTGAATGAGGCTTGTTGTATAGTTCCCATAGTTCGTAACCACAACCGCCTCCAGCGGTGGTGCGTCACAGGCGAAGTCGAGGGTGATTGGTTGTGTGAGCAACATGCTCGCTGGTGATATACTATCAACCCTAACACCCGCTGGGAGCCTCATTATCCCATAGTCCCCACCGAGGAATAGGCAGTGCACTGGTTTGAATGGGTTTGTGAGTGTTATATTATAAATAATAATCGTGGCGTTCGTTGGTAAATTGATGGTGATGCTCACCACAGCATCATAATACGCTGGTGGTGCCACTATAACGCACTGCCCACCCGCCGTGACCTCTGTGGCGTTCCCGCTCGATGTGTAGATATAGACCCAATAGACTGGGTTGTAGATGGGGCTCGCCCCCTCTTCCTCTTCCTCCTCCTCCCCCTCCTCCTCGCTGGTTATGCCAATCCCCTCCTCACCGCCCTCCTCGTCACCCACCTCATCACCAACCTGGAGTGTTGGTGGGTCCTTCGTGGAGTTCGTGGCATTCACTGGGTGGGTCACCTTCGTGGCTAGGACGACTGGTGTCACCTTCAACGTCACATTACCAATTGGTTTGCTTAGGCTCCCGCTGGTCACGCCAGCGTACCAGTAGGCAATGCCTATGACGCCGATGAATAGGTAAATCATGGCGAATATTAAAAGAGCCTTTGCTATTGTTTCTAAGTCCTCAACACGCCCTAGGTATTGCGAGAGGGCGTAGGATGTGGCGATTAGGGCCAGGGTTGTAATGGCTAGTTTGTACTCTATGCCCAGGTTGTTGGTGAAGAACCAGGCGATGTAGGTGGCGTTGAGGAGTATGATTAGGACCGCTCCAATCGCCTTCCCTATTGATTGCCTAGTGGGCATGGCGAGTGCACCAGCTGGTGTGTTCAAAATTAGTACTGGGGTTTGCGTTGTACTAATAAACCCAGTATTATTAATTACTAGTAGTAATGACGCTCAAGTGTGGAAGGGGCGTGGGTGATGTAATACTTGGGGAGTTGAACGGGGCGTCACAAGCCATTATAATCACGCCCTGGCTAAGCCCAGAAACCGCCAGGCACCTAATGAACCTGGCAAAGAACGGGGCAAGAATCACCCTAGTCACCACCGATGACACAGAGAACCAAAGCCATGTAAAGGCACTACCAATGCTCTACGAGACAGTGGTGGAGAAGAAAAAACCCGGCAACAGGGCGGTTGTAATAACCGGCGCCCTCCTCCTAGTCATAAGCATCGCCATGATAATGATCACCACGGTCATAGGGGTACTGGGCATCCTGGCTGGGATTGCCCTGCTAGTACTTGGTTTGCCAAGGGCGAAACAGGTCAGGAGGTCGCCAATCGACCTTGTAATCCTGCCGAAGACCACTAACCTACACGCGAAGCTGGTCATAATCCCCGAGAAGGGCCTCGTGGGTGTTGGCTCGGCGAACATGACGAGCTCAGGCCTCCATAATAATATTGAGTGCTGGGTTTGGTTGGGTGGTGAGTCCTACGTGAGGGAGGCGTTGGCTTTTGTGGAGGGGCTGGTTGGTCGTGGGCTTCATGAGGCACCGAGAGCCCACGGGCAATCGTGAGAAGCACGGTGGTGCTTCGGTGGTTTTTACAAACTACTATTGTAGATCGTCCTCTCCCACTTCTCCCACCTCTCCCACTGGGGGCTAGAGGCCCCCAGACTCCTGTCCACGGTGTACGGTAATGGTTCTACACTTATAATAAGACTAATAAGACCACGAACACGTGTAAAAACAATCACCGTTTTCCTCATTATAAATAATGAGGAAAAAGGCCCCCAGAGGGGGTCTGGGGGTCTGGGGGAGAAGTGGGAGAAGTGGGAGAAGACGGTTTACACTAGTAGTAGTTAAAGAGCCACGATGGTAAGGTACGAAGGACTCTTCGAAATGCATGGTTCTATCGTGAAGTGCACGGCGTATCGTGAGGCTTATGATGTTCACGAAATCCCAAGGGGCTTTACGGTGTATTGGGTGTTTTTAATAAGCTTTACTCTCGTGCCTCCCGTGGGCTTACGATAGCCTCGTGAGGTGCATGGTAAATCGTGGCTCTCGTGAGGTTGCGATTTGCCGTGGGGTTGCCGGGTTTTTTACTTTTACATTGTTTAAGACCGTGGCTTATCGTGGGGATTGTAGGCTAATTAAGCCCATCGTGGGTTTCAAAAACCGCCATGCCCAGGGAATCCTTCCTACAAGCCGTTAGGAGCCTCGGGGGTCGTGTTGTTTACAGCGATGATGATGTGTGCGGTTCAATAATCATCGCTGTGGTCAAGAACGGGGTTGGTGAGTTCACTGCCCAATACGCCTCATCCATCAAGTGCCCAATGCTTGTTGATGGCGTGGGTTTCCTAACGGGCGAGTGGGTTAAGTGGTTTGGGAGGTGGATGACGCTTGATGAGTGGCTCGCCCTTGTCCAGGGGCGAGCCCAGTTGGCTCACGCTTGAACCCCCAACCCCAATCCTAATTTGTGACTACCCAGCTGGTGCCTACCGTATGTCCCAAAAAAGTGTAATAGACCAAGGGCTTATTGAACTAACTAGAAAGTGGGTGACCAACCTCAACCCACTCGCCAGGCAAACCAACCCATTGGGTGCCTTTGGGCGGTGGGTCGTGTACAATGCACTAACCAAGGCGGGTTTTGAAGCCATTGGGCAGAAGTGGGGTGATGTCTTCATGAGGCGTGGTGGCGAGGTGGTTAGTGTATTCATTGGGAACCCAAGCCTCTTCGGCGTGGGGGAGGAGTGGTTAGCAAGAATGAGGGAATTGGGCACCAGGGAACTCGCTGGGTTTGCACTACCCATTGAGGTTTGGCTTGGCAGTCACGTGTGCATTACCTACCACGGGAGGGAGGGGGTTAGCCTCGGGACCGTGGGGGAGTACACCTCATACATACGCAATCTAGTACTCTGGGTTGGTGGGGAGGTCGGCTACCTCCAGCTGGGTGCTAATGTCAAGAGGGGTGATGTGGTACGAAAGTTCTACGTCCTATACACCCTAGAGGATGGTACGATAGAACGGGACTTCCTAGAAACAATCGGCAACCCACAACACCTACCACAGAAGGTGTGGGAGGCTGTTTTGAAAAACGCCAGTGAGGAGGCGCCAGTACTCGATGGGTTGTTGGGTAGGGCTTACCAATTAATAACCAAGGCACTCGGTTGAAACCCCAACCCCCACTCTTATTAACACCCACTTGATTGGCACCCGTGCTCCAGGAGGTAGTGAGGAGGGCAAAAAGAGCGGTAGCGAGGGAGGAGGTAATCACAGAGCTCACGAGGGCCCTGCCACGATTGGGCGTAATGCTGGACGCCCTATACATAGCACTTGGGTACTTCGTGTACCACGGCTTGGGTGGTGTGTTCGCAATGCTCGCGTTAATTGCGCTCTATGAGGTAGTCACTATCCTCGCATTGATACCATATGGCATAGGAGCCCTCGCCCAGGGGCTAGTCATGTGGCTCGTCATAGACCCACTGGTCTTTAGTGTAACCCACACCCAACCCACGTGGCTCACGACAACCGCGTTTGCCACGTACATAATAATCGGCACCGCCACTAGCCTACTCATGACGGTTAAGCTCGAACTAAGCTCCTAACCTCCCAACCCCCTAATTTTAAGCCCCAACCCCAATACTCGTGCCCACTAGCGAGGAAAGTGGGGAGGAGGTGAGGTTCTTCACGAGGCCCATTAGTGGCACGACCTGTGAATCAAGGGTTTGTAATAAAACGAGGGGCCTTGTTTATGTGGTGCAATCGGTCAATGCCTATCATAATATTAAAATCGAGGCTGAAAAACCCCTTGTGATACCAAACCTCGTTAATTTGGACATGCTCGTCCTAAAACCCGGCGAGTGCGCCACGGTTAGGGTTGGCTCTATAGTCCTCGGGGTCGAGCGTGAGTGGGGCGTGAGGGTTGCCGAGTGCGGGGTTGTGGACGCGAGCCCCCGTGGTTACAGGCGGGTGAAGTGCCCAAGTGATGATGAGGTGATGGGGATTATTAAAATGATGGATAGTGAGGAGTGGGGTGTTGTAATGCCCTACATCACAGCTGTGGTCAGTGCACTACTGAGGAAACTGGATCCTTGAGTTCGCCCTCACTCTAATTAAAAACAAACCCAACCCTGCCTCGTATGTACGCCTGGGAGTTAAGCGGTAGGAAAACCCTCTGGACGGCGGGTGGTAGTGGCACCGCCAGGGTCTGTAGCCCACCCAATGTTTTAAAGACCTATGTAGTACACACTCTAGTCTCATATGATGAGTGGAGGATTGAACCACCAATAGTGCCCGAGACCACGGTGTTCAGGAATGTCCTATATGACGAGAGGCACGTGTTAGTGCCCGGCCAGTGCGTTGATGCTGTAGAGGGCTCCCTATTCCTCGCTGTTGATAATAACGGCGAGCCTGTGGAGTGCGGTGTTGTGGATTCAAAATCACCCAGTGGTTACAGGCGTGTTGAGTGCCCGGGCAGTGACGCGATTTGGGAGGTTGAAAAGCGCATTAGGGACATGGGGTACATGCCGTCCCTACCCTATACTATAGGGGCTATTGTTGAATTGCTTGGGAGGACCCACGGTTTCAACCTCAAGCCAGCCTAGTGGTTAGTGGCTTGTTCTAGTGTTTTTTCAAAACCACTATCCTAATTAACCCAACCACCAGTTGGTAATGCGCCATGCCCCTCGGGGGCAAGTACGAGGACACGGCAGTGGTCAAGCGGGGCAGGTGCCTTGAATCCTACATGCTACTCACAGAGTGGCCACCCAAGCTACCACCCCTAGTCAGGGTTTGTAATAGGCATGTTGATAGTGCATTCAATGCCCTCAAGAGGTTTGGTAGGTACATGGTGATTAGTGATGGTGGGAGGCAGTACGAGGCAGTGTTCTTTGCAACATGGGATTACAAGCCAGTTTCAATGTGGCTCATTTCAACATACGCCTTGCCACCGAGCCCTGAACTACTCAGGGAGTTCCTGACCCACCTCCCAGCCACGCTTGGCGCCCTCTTTGATGACTTGGTTGAAATGGGTAGGAGTGTTGGGGGTGGTGTTGTAATACCGCCTAGGCTCTACCCAAGGGTTGCGTTGGTTATCAAACACATTGCTGGGCTTTTCTTCACGCTCTAAATCCCCCAACCCCCAATATATTCCTATTATATATATTAGTACTAGTACTGGGCGCTCCTCATTCTAATTAGGCACCCCACAGCTGGTGCGCCCGTATGACCCCCCAGCAGGCACAGGAAACACAGGATTTAAGGCTTAAGCGTATTGCCGAGGAGTTAATCTACAGGTCCAACATGGAGAGGAAGGGTGGAAGGGTCTTCCTCTGCCTAAACACTGATACTAACGAGTACTATGTAACATACAATGAGGATGGAATGTGTGTAAAACTCATCTACAGGGTAGAACCCGACTTCAGTGGGGGTAGGGAGGTTGAGGTGGGTGGTGTTATTGCGGAAACCGTTTGGGGAGCTCTCACGAAGGCTGGGGTTAATTCAGCCATTATGAATGTCAAGAGGATAAACTTCTCACTAGGTGGGGATGAGGATTTGGTTGGGTCTGGTTGGGCATTCTTCTTCGATGCTAGGGTGGACCCGAGGAGGGCTGTTGAGGTCCTGGAGAGGGTTAGGATGAACCTACCAAGCGAGCTTCAGGAGAGGGTTTTCACGTTTGATGCTGGTGACGCCTACATGTTGAGGGTTAAGGTTCCCGTGCCCTCTCAGGAGCTTGTTGGGTTGGTTGGGAAGGTTGTTTCGAAAATCCTAGTGCCTGGTGTTGGTGGTGATGGTAATGGTGGTGAGGCGCAGGAGGTTGTTAATATTGAATTGCCGCCACCGAGTGGTGGCATGACGCTCGCTATCACATTACCACCACCAGTTGGTGGTGGTAGGGAGGCTGGTGGGGAGGGTGTTGGTGAGGGTGGTGGGGTTAGTGTTGGTAGGAGGGAGTTGGTTCCCATTTTCCTTTTGGCAATGCAGTTGCCGAGTGAGTACCTTGTCCAGACAATCTCCAGGGCCACGGAGAGTGATGGTAGTGGGAAGAGGGTTGTGGAGGTTAGGAGTTGGGTTGGTGACAAGGCTGAATTGGCCGAGAAGATTAACCAGGTTAGGAAGTATGTTTACAAGCACTTGAAGAGGCATTTTGCCTACCTTGAGGACTTCGGCTGGGTCGCCGTGAGTGATGAGGGGGTTAGTGAGGCTAGGCGTGTTGGTGATTATGTTGTTAGAAAACTCATGGAGTTCGGTATCACAGACCCGATGGTGTTGAGGAGGTACTTTGTAAGGCCGATTAGGGTGTACCTGGAGCCCGAGGACGCGAGGCGTGTACTGGAGGAGGCGATTGGTAGGATTCGCGAGGACTTGGAGAAGCTTGAGGAGAGGATTGGGGAGGCCGAGAGGGAGGGTAGGAGGCGTAGGGTTGAGGCTCTCATGAGGGATAGGGAGTACCTTGAGAAACTGCTTGGGGTGTTTAGGGAGTATTATGGGAAAATTGGTGGTTCCTAAAACCCAACCCCCGTTTTTCCCAATCCTAATCCTAATTAAGACCACACCCAGCTGGGTTGCTTGTATGCCCGCGGGCAACCCACAAACCCAAGACGTGTCAAAACTAGTATTAGAGGCGAGGGCTAGGTTGTTAAGGGTTAGGGATGTTTTGAAATCGAGGATTATTGGGCAGGACAAAATGATTGACGCTTTAATATACGCCGTGGTTGGTAAACTACACGTGGGAATTATTGGTCCACCGGGCACCTCAAAGACAATGCTCGTCATAATGTTCTCACAACTCGTGGATGCCCCGTTCTTCTACTACCAATTCCACAGGCACACAACGCCCGATGAAATCCTCGGGCCGGTTAATATCAAGGCACTGGTGGAGGGGCGTTTGGAAAGGGTTCAGTCGAGGCTTTTCACAGCCAGGTTCGCCCTCTTTGATGAGGCATTCAACGCATCAAGCGCCGTGCTTAACATGCTACTCTCAATACTAAACGAGGGCGTCGTCTTCGACCCATTCAACGGGCCAAGGCCCGTGCCACTATGGACCGCGGTGGCAACAAGCAACAGGGTTCCAGAGGGTGACGAGTTAATGGCCCTCTATGACAGGTTCCCAGTCAGGGTTTTCGTGAAGTACCTAGACAATGAGGACTTGGTTAGGAAGGCACTCTTTGCATCATGGAACCAACACGGGGAGGTGAAGCCAATAGCATCAATGGGTGATATTGAACTGCTCCATAACTACTCCATCCAACTTGCGGGTGCTGACGTACCAAGCCTGGGTGGTAAACTGCTCAATATCTTCGCCGATAGGGGAATACCGCTTAGGGAGAGGCTTAGGGAGGAGGGTATTGTGATCAGTGATAGAATGTTCCTACAACACTATGTAAGACTCTTCCTAGCATACCTCGTCATTGAGGGGCTCGGGCCCAATGGGCTGGACTTTGGGGCTGTGGCTTATGGCGCACACAAGGTGCTGGAGTACCTGGCGCCTGATGCCGAGGGCGCCCTCAAGATTAGTGACATTATAAACGAGGCACTTGGTGATATTGGCAAACTGAGGCAGGCTGTCGAGCAGGCTAGGAACCTCATTGCTAGCAGGACATATGAGAACCTCGCCCAGGCCAAGAAGATACTGGAGGATGTCCTGAGGAATACTGATGTTAAGAAACTGGCGAAGGATGACTTCATGAGGATGGAGATTGAGACGGTCCTAAGGGAGGCTAGGGAGTTGTATCAATACCTCCTTAGGGCGGAGTCGGCAATACCACTGTGACCAACCCCCAACCCCCATTCTAATTTGGGTTTGCCCCACACCAACCCGTATGTCCCAGAAGACCAAGCCAATCCCAAATGCTGAATTATACAACAAACTTGGGCTTTACAAGCAAGCCTTCACGCATGACATATACGCGCCATATGATTGGGAGTACTATAGAATGCGTATTCGCTCTTTCCGCAAGCTTGTTGAGAGGTTATTAAAAGCGAGCCCGCACCTTTACCAAGCCGCTGACGTATTCATGATGTACAGGAAAGAGTACCCACAAGTCGTTGGAAGCCTCAAGAAGAATAACCCAAGCGCCCCAGTGTGGCATTATATTATTGAGAAGACCGTGAGGAGCGAGGAATTCTTCAACCTGGTTAGGAAGATTAATGGTAGTAGTGAATTGGCCGAGATCGCGGCGATTAAGTTCCTAGAGACCATATTGAATGAGTGGAAGAGGGGCAATCTAGAAAAGACCCAGGAGGACTTGAGGGGGCAGTCTAAGGATGCCGTTGGCTCAAGCCTGGGTGACAAGCTTGGTGGGTTGGTTGCTGAAGCCCTCAATAACGCATTGGGTAGTGTCCAGGAGTACAAGGCACTGAAGGCGGAGGTTGATAGTGCATTGGCTGAGGTTGGTAGTGGGAGTGGTGGGAGTGGGTTCTCACTACTGGGGCTTTCAATGCTAATGTACCTGGACAAGCCCGATGTGGTTAGGGCCAGGGTTAAATTGTTAAGGAGCCTTGTGGAGTTCATGAGGCGTTTTGAAACAAGGCTTAGCGCCCTCACGAGGGAGGTTGTTGTTAGTAGGTGGGGTGGTATTGCTGGGGTTGGTCTTGGTAGCGACCTCAGTAGTGTACTACCAAGCAAGCTTGGGCTGTTGGGTGTTGATGACGAGGGCGTCAAGCGTGTGGGTAAGGCACTCTTCGCGTGGGAGTTGGTTAATAATTCATTACCGGTTTACGAGAAGGCTGGTGTGCTTGAGTTTGATGTGTATATTGACAAGAGCGGGTCGATGGATGGGTTCATTGGGCGTGGTGAGAACCGAGTACAAAAGATAGCCCTCGCGGCTGGGTTGGGGCTTGCAGTCCTAAGGGAGGGCGTGGGGAGGGTGTACCTCTTTGACACGGAGTTGGTGGAGGTTGGTAAGGCGGAGATTGTTAAAACGCTCATGACGGTTAGAGCAGATGGTGGTACTAATATTGAACCAGTACTGGAGGAAGTACTAAAACACAGTGATAGTGACAGGAGGCACTTGATCATTAGTGACGGTATTACAGAGGTGGCGAATGAGGAGTTGCTAGGCAGGTTTAGGAGTATTGCGGATAGGGTGTTCCTAATACTCATTAACGAGGAGCCACCGAATTATAATTGGGTGAGTGTCCTAAAGGAGCGTGGTAATGTGTATAGTGTTTGGGATGTGGCGAGTTTTGAGGAGGCTGTTTCGAGGGTGATCACGGGGTGAAACCACCCAACCCCCAACCCACTTGTCCTGGTTGGATTATACATGTTATTATGACCACCACAGCTGGTTGTTGCCCTAATTAACCCCCACTCCGGCATGAAACCCGCCATGGCTCAAGAGGTAAAGATAGAGTTCAGGGGCGAGGATGAGGCAGTAATAAACGATAACACTATCATAAAGAGCAAGCCCTTTGTCACGTTTCTAAGACACGTCATCGCTTTCCTACTAGGTCCACAAGATGGTGAGTTTTCAATCAAAAGGGATTACTATGACGAACGCATTTCATCCTATATAATAAACCAGGACGGTGAGGAGTCATATGTATTCATTGGTGAGGATGGTATCGAGGTGGATGGTAAGGAGGTAAAGAGTGGATTACTAGCACGCGCCCTCAAGCGTGTCCTGAATGCCTACTTCCTTGAGGAGGGAGAGAACGAGATAAGGGAGAGGGAGAATACATATTATATTAGGGCGGAAACGCCTGGTGAGTGATTTTCCCAACCCCAATGATTACAACTCGGGTCTCTGACCCGTGACGAAGCCCGTTGCTAATGAAACCCCCAACCCCACATTCTTATAATTATATTATATTAATGGTATTAGCACCCGATATCGGTTCCGATACTACGTGCAAGCCTTATTAAACACACCCTAGAAAAACACACACGTGACCCAAGAGACACAGGCAAAACAGGCAAAACTCGTCCTAATAGGACCCTTCACATTACGGTGGTCGGGTGAAAGGAGGGTCCTCGTGGAGTACAGGGGCGGGAACATAGTTGGCAAAAAGGAAATCTGGCTTGACCCAAGTAGGATACACAACGCGTATGCCGTGGATAAAAAGTACTACTTCATCTACGAGACCGAGAACGTGGACTACTACCTACAATACACAACCAAACTCCCCGAAAACGCCAACCAAGTCAATGTGCTAGAGGCACCGTATGGTTGCAAGTACAACGAGGACGATGAGGATGAGGAAATCATGACGAATGAGGAGGACTGTTGGGAAATGCACCTCGCCGACGGGGTCGAGTGGCTTTACAAGGAGTACAAAATACCCAACGATGCGGATCCAGGACAGGCGCTGAGTGATTACAAGCCAGACCTAAGCAATGTAGAGGTTCTAATCAAGTACTTAGAAATGCATGGGGTAAAAACGAGGGTGATTCACTGCAGACTTATCGAGTTGAGGAGGCTCGGCGAGGGGGTTGAGAACATTGGCGGTGTTGATATCCCCTACAGGGATGTCATGGGGTTTGAGTACTGCTTCTTTTACGATGACCCATGGCCCACGGCAACGAGGATAAAGAAACTCAGGGTTTACTACACAAGCAGTGATAAAAAGGTCGTTGTCGCAAGGGACCTCGGTGATGTACCCCCGAGCGAGGTCACTGACGAGGAACTCAAGCAACTCGACACAAGCGAGGTTTTGGCAATCGCCGAAGAGTACGATGATGGGGATGCACTGGAGATACTACGGAGGACTGGGGCGAGGCCCAGCGAGTTCTGGCTCCTCAATAGTAAGCCGGGCCTAATCCCATACTTCGCGGACGAGATAGTGGCTAGGGCAATTGAGAAGTTGAAAAGCGATGCGGATGCGTATAAGAACCCACATTACTACGAGGTTAATGAGAAGATCCTCGCCGCGGCGAGGAGGGAGCTTGTTGAGGAGTATAATAAAATAATGAGCGAGGTCATGAGGAAGCACGAGGAGTATGCAAAGGCCGAGGAGGAGAGGAGGCGGAGGGAGGAGGAAGAGAGGAGGAGGCGGGCTGGGGAGTTGGCGAGGAGGGTTGTGAGGGAGCTCGCGAGGCGTGGGGTGAGTGTTGAGGTTGAGGTTGATGGTGCGTGGGTTAGGGTGAGGAGTAAGGAGTACCTTGGCAAGGGTAGGTTTGACGAGTTCGTTAGGACTGTGAAATCACTGGGCTTCAGGTTCGACCCGAGGGGGAAGTATTGGTACTACTATGCATGACCCAACCCCCCTTCTTATAATAATAGGAATTACTCATACCCGCCTCGTTCAATAAATTTACTCACGCCGAACCCACACGGCACCCCTTGTAATACCCCAATTATCCGCCAGGTAACCAAACCTGTAATCCAACAACCAAATAGTTGCCTCATCACCCTCGCTCCTAAAGGCCCTGCCAATCGCCTGTACAGTATTCAACCACCCGTGAACATTAAACCACTCCCACTCGCCTAACCCACTCGCCAAGACCCTATCCCGCACGAAGTCATCACTCGCATTCGGAAAGGGCACGCCAGCCAGGATAACGTGCTTAACCAATGACTCAACCTTACCATTCCCCAAACGCCTCACGAACTCAACACCCTCAGTGAACCTACCACCACTCACAGCGTGCACAACCAGCTTCCCACCACTCACATAAAGCCCCAACGCTTCCTCAACCAAGTCGGGCAGGTGCCTCACCTCACCCTCACGCCTCTGGGGCACTGGGAGGTCCGCTAGGTACCAAGTCACGTTCTTCATTATCTTATAGCTCGGGTAAACCACAAGGTACACACCAGGCTCGTTATTATTCAGGACAATCCACCTAATCTTGTCGGCATACTTCCTAAACATTTCATCATTCCTCTCGCTGAACGAGCTCGTGAGGCCCTCCCTCACGCTGATGACCACCTTCCTCCTGCCAATGTGGACCTTTTCGCTCGCGTCCACGTACCACGAGACGCCCAAGCCCCAAACCTTCTCGATGTACTGCTCGTCTGGTAGGGTGCCTGACATGAGGATCCACGGTCCATTGAACCTGGTCCAGGCGTATTGTATGATTGGCTTGACGTCGAAGGGTTTCGCCACAAGCCTCACACTCCTTTCGCCCCTCGTTATGTAGAAACCCCAAACACTTGGGTCGTAGTCCCAATAGGAATCAACACCAACCCTACACCTGGCCTTGAACTCGTACAGCCTAACCATGAAATCCACAGTGTCTATAAAACTCAACACAGTCCTCCCCCGCACGGGCCCACTACCCCCAGTCTCGAACTCCGTAAACTTCACCGCCTCATCCCTAACCAGGCTGAGTAGGGAGACCAACTCCCAAAGGTGCCCGGGCTTTGGGTGCCTGAACGTCCTCTCCGCATCGTAGGACCCAACAATCCTCACAAGCCTCTCCTCCACAGTATTAACAAGCCTCTTGAGCCTATCAAGCCCGGAACACGACCCGCGACCCGGCTCCTTACTACAATACTTCTCACACGTACTAACAAGCTTGTCAAGCCTCTCATTACTAATACTCCTCTCTAGAAAGTCCAGTGTGTCTAGGTTATGAGCCTCGTCAATAATGACAACAATCCTTCCACTACCGCCCAGTACCCTCCTAAAGAGGATTGATGGGGGGCCGAAAACGTATGGGTAGGTGCCAATGAGTAGGATGGGGGTTCCACTCCTGACTGCCTCCTTGGCAATGGTCCTGAGGTGGTCGTACGTGCAAAACCCACCAGTCCTGTACTCAGGATCTATGAGGGAGAGCCTATCCCTAACCTGCCTCCTGTACTCGTGGTACTCCAGGTTTGGGTTCACGCTTGAGTAAACACTCAAGAGTCCATCCAGGGGGTACTTCAACTCCAAGCCCCCGTGCTCACCAACCATGTATAGGTTATCATGAAGCAAGCACTCATCACACTTTACATCAACCTCATCCTCCTCAAGCCCACCCTCCTCATCCCCACCCTCACCCCCACCCCCACCCTTGCTGGCGCTCGTCTTCTTCCTCAACCTCTTCCTAAGCTCCAGGCAGTGTTGTGCCTTTGCGAAGAAGGCGAGGGGTTTGTACCTGTACCCAAACCTACGGGCGTCCTCCCAAAACCTAGCCATCTCGGTCCAGGTTCTAACAACCGCAATGACAACACTGGGTTTGAACTTCTCGGCAACCCTCAGGGCGAGAAGGGTCTTCCCACTACCCGTGGGGGCTTTAATCCCAATCACGGGGGCGCCCATGCCCAACAAGTCACGGGGCATGCTACCAAGAACATCCCTCTGCCAAGGCCTCAGTTCAAATGTGGGCATCAAGCCACGGGACTGTGACTTGTAAATTAGGACAGGACAATCTTATTAACACGAGACGCAAACACCACACGACCCCGTATGCCAAGGCTAGCCAAGCTAGCCTTTATAATAAAGGCCACCAGCACTACGGCAGAGAGAATACTCAGCGACGGGGATGACGGACTTGAGGCGAGGGTTAGGGTACAGAAGATTGTTTACTTCCTAAAACAACTGGGCTTTGGCTTTGACTATGAGTTCGACCAGTACTACCACGGGCCCTACTCCCAAGACCTCAGTGAGGACTGCACCACCCTCGCCGTGCTGGGCGAGGGCGTTATCAACGAACTAGCCCTCCTATGCGAGAAAGCCCACGAGTGCACAGAGGCAATGGACAACATGATCAACAACCTCAACAAGTGGAACACAGAGGCTCTAGAAGTTGCCTCACTAATCCACGACCTATACACTGACGAGAAAAGCGACTACAGGGGCGACCTGGACGGCGCCATTGACACTGTCAAGTTCCTGAAGCCCTGGGTCAATGATGACATTATCAACGAGGCACTGAGGCTCTTGAGAAGCCTCGGTTTGCTAAAATAATGCGGGTAGGACGATTGGGTTTGGCGCCCCGTTCCCCTCATTTGGCCTCGGGATTCCTCCTCATCGATTGGCTCCCTACGCCGTCGGACCCACGGCCCCCACCATCGGGGTGTCATTTGTTCACAGCCCACCGGGGCTGGGTCTAAGCCCACCCCATCACCAATCCACTGCCGGAGGTAAAGTGCCGGTGATGGGGTGATGGACTTGTTTATAAGTTTTCCCCACCTCTTTTTAGGAAAATTATAAAGAACGCATTACTAATCCATTACTTGGGGACGGGTAGAACAATCGGATTTGGGAACCGCCTCGGCTTTTCCCTGGTCCTGACCCTAACCTTTATGACCACCTCATCATCATACGCATCAACCTCGAAGGTCGTGTTTGGATTGCTAAGGCACTGTTTGATTGTTTGCACAAACCCCTCGCCCAACCTCCTATTCTCCTCAATCTCCCTCCTCATCTCCTCAACCTCCACAACACGGTCGCCTAGGTACTTCAGGAACCATGTCCTAAACCCCTCATAATCACTCGGCACGTTCCTGAGGAAGTCCGAGCCCTCCCACGCGTGGAATATGAAGAGGTACCCCTTGTACATTAGCTCCAGCCTATCGTCCTCAACGCCCCTAACCTCAAAAGCCCCCTCGGTGCTCATTCGTAGTACATGCGAGGCGAAGAGGGCCCACTCTGGTGGTGTCTTACTCATCAACATTGTTTAACAAATACCTCCTAATTAGGGCTTAGGGGGCTAGTGGGGCGTATGGGTGAGGATAAGATCTCAATAGGGCAGTTACCAAACTACCCGCTCGATGAGGCGTTGTGGGTTGGGCTGTTGAGTGGGGTGCTCGGCAAGGCAGAGGGTGAGGTCAGGACAGCACTGGAGTTGGTGAGGAGTGGTGAGACAAACAAGGCTGTCGAGCACTTGAACAGGGCGTTGGAATTGTTGGGTGTTGTGCTCACTGTCCTGAACAGGGCTGGTGGTTATTTCGAGGCTGTCCTGTCCGTGGCTAGGCTCGCTGACGCCTTGGCAAACGCCCTTGGGCAGTTGGCGTCTTCTAGGGACTAAGCCTAATTACACAACCCCCAGCTGGGGGTTGTGGCATGTCCCACGGGGTGGTGGTCTTTGACATAGACGGCGTGCTCGTGGACTCAAGCCAACGCTACAACCACTGCCAATCAATAACAAAATCAAAGAGGGAATTCTGGCAGTGCTTCTTCGATTGTTCACTATTGTACTTGGACAAGCCCAACGAGAGGCTCATACAACTGGCTAGGGCGTTCAAGAGCCTGGGTTGGCGTGTTGTAGTCCTTACGGGTAGGGTGGAGACCATGAGGGATTGTACAATGGGGGAGTTACGCCAATTCGGCATACCCTTTGATGAGGTCATAATGAGGAAAAACGGGGACTTTAGGAAAGCGGGTGAGTATAAGAGGGGTGTTGTGAGGGGGTTGGGTGAGGCTTTTGATAGGATTATTGCCTATGACGATGACCCAAGCGTTGTTGGCACGCTCAGGGGCTTGGGTGTTGTGGTTGTCCCAGCCTCGCTCTTTGCACTACCTGGGCAGAAGAACCTGGCGAGCAACCAACCAGCGTGGCTGAGCCCAACACGCGAGCCGTCTAGTGTAATGACATCAAGGGCTCTGTAAACAGTCTCCCACCCGTACTCACTAACCAACCTCCTTATGAATACATCAAAATCCTTAACCATTACCAAACCACCATTTCTTGTTAAGTACTGGACTAGCTTGCACTCTACCTCTATCACGTGGGGCATACGCGTGGTGTCGCGCGGGTAGTACTAATTAGACCAGCTCCCGCGGGGCTTGTTCGTATGTCTCGCAGGGAGGAGGCTAGGAACAAGAAATTGGGTGAGAAATTGGGCAGGTGGTTGGTGAATGAGCTTGAGAGGAGGCGTTTTAAGGTGAAGGCGATTGAGGTGGTTCCGGACGAGTTTGGTATAAGTATTGAACTCCGTGTTGAGCCTTACTAAGCCCCAATCCTAATTACCCCCAACCCCCAAGCCCAAGTCCTGATGGCCTCCAATATGGACCCCAATGTTAAATACATGATGCTTGAAATGTGGCTAGTAAAAATGCACCAAGAGTGCCTAATCATTGTTAGGGATTTTGATAATAAGTACCACAGGGCGGTGGTGGAGTATGATGGCGAGATTTTCCACGTGAACCTAGACCCCTTCCTCTCTGTTGATTCGTACGAGGAGTTTAGGGAGAAGTTGCTCAATTTGTTGAAAGAGATGGCTGAGATGAGTATGGGTGAGCAAATAGACAACATCCCGCGTTGGTTAAGACCACCAGACCCCTGTGGTAGGAAATATTAAACCCCAACCCCCATTCTAATTAACCCAGTCCTTGCATGGTCTTAATCGTATGCCCGAGGAGGAGGTTGAGGAGGTAGCCGAGTTCCTAATGAGAATGCATTTTGATGGTTTAATAACCCTAAAGGAGTTGAATGTTTATGATCACGAGGCAAGTTTTCACTATAAGGATGAGGTATTTCATATTGACCTCGACGAGTGGTCAAAATACCCAACATATGAGGAGTTCAGGGCGAAATTAATCAATTGGTTGGAGGGGGAGTACTCTAGGATTTTGGAGGGGAGGAGGAAGAGGGAGGAGAATGAGAGGGTTAGTGAGAAGCTGAGCATATGGCTTGTGGATGAGTTAGAAAAGAGGGGGTTTAAGGTTGAGGCTTATAATTCATACCCTGATGAGGATGGGATAACCATTGAGCTCCGTGTCGTGCCCTCCTAAACCCCCAACCCCCAATCCTTACCCCATTCCCCCAGCATGCCACACCCACCAGCTGGTGGGCAATCCTAATTAACCCAACCCCCACCCCCCAAACTTGATGCACCACGAGATCAGGTTTGTATTTGGCAATGGCAATGATACTGCGGTAGTAGAATTCGACGGTAATGCTGTTAGGATGAGCAATGATTTGGCAATTTTCATATATAATAGTATTATCGACACGGCTGTTGAGAGTTCAGCAAAGACTATTGAGAAAAGCCTATCAGAATTTATCCACTTGATGATTGATGGTAAGATAATTATAAGGCTTAAGCGGAAAGAAGATGGTGATATTACCGAGGCGTCAATAATATTTGACGAATTGGATGAGAGTGATAGGAAAATATTGGAGCAGGGTGGTGATGAGTAACCCCAACCCCTATTTTTAACCCCCCAACCCCCTAACCATCATCCTAATTAACCCACAATACTGGGCAAAACCCGATGGCGTCCACAAGCATAATCGAAAGAAAACTACCAAATGATGTGAGAGAGGCGATAGAGGAAAGTTGGGAGCCAATATTCCCAGACGCGGCAGAACCCGGTGGTTGCAATTTCGCCAAGGGGTGTGCGTGGGCTCCACGAAAGATTCTTCTCGCATCAGGACCGGAAATAATGCCAATACTAGAAAGGTATTTGGGTAAAATAGAAAAACTAGAATTATTAAGCAACATAAGTAAGGATGAATTATTTGAATATTTAAAAAAGTGGGATCATGATTATTTGTGCTTGGGCGAGAAATATGACATTTGCAAGCAAGAGATCAACGCTGAAAAGGCTATTGAGGAAATTGAAGAGCAGGAAATTAAGACAGTTTTTCTAATTGGTGAAACAGTACATGTTATCCTATTTGCCCCCTGGTGGAGGTGGAGGCACTAACCCAACCCCCAACCCCCTCTCGCTAATCATTATCCTATTTACCCCCAATCCGAGAATAAGGACAATACTCACTAACCCCCAGTCCCCCGCTCCTATAGTATGGTTTTCGCGGGTGGGTAATGGGTTGAGGGTGATTTTAGGCACCCCCCACCCCCACTGTCCTTCTAAACGCCTCGGCTGGGTTCCCCGTGGTTGTCCTGGCCGAGGCTCCCGCGGGGCGTGGGGCCCAACCCCACGCCGTTACCCTAGTATGACGCACCCACTGGTGAGGTTGTCTCGCGGGGGGTGAAGAACCAACGCGTGGTTTTCCACACCCACCAGCTGTGGGTTGCCAAATACCACTCGGTGGTTGTTCTTATATAACCCCCAAGCGCATATTATATACAATATGACATATGGGATAATCAGGGTAAGAAGCAGGATACCAGCGGATGGGAAGGGAAGAGCCAAGGACTTCATCTGGAACCCAAGAACCAATGATTGGAACCCACTGGAGCTTGGGAAGTATGTTGTGATTGAGAAGCGTGGGTGGCCTGTGATGGGGAAATTCTGGTTCGAGGATGGGGATAAGTGGTACGTGGCTGAGAGGTGGTTTGCCCTCCCAATGAGGATTATTGAAGAACTGGGCTTGTCTAACTATGTACTAGAGACCATGGAGAGGAGGCCAAGGTGGCAGGTCATTCTTGAATAGGATTATGATTAGTTACCCCCTCCCCACCCCAGGCCAATGGGGTGGGTCATTGGGTGGGGGTTCATTTTTAAGCGTCCTGGGGTGAGGTAGGGATTATGAAAGCAGTATTTGTACGACAGGTAACAGTTGTGACAAGGACTGTTTCACAGCAATGTTATTATGCATGAGTAAACTATTATACAATTGCCTTGCAACATTCCCAGTAGCGATTAAAATACCGTTTGCATAGACTTCCTGCTGTGTTATTTTTAGCTCTATATTATCTTCTAACTCTATTTTAAACGTTCTCTTTATTGGATTGAACCAGACCTTTCCTCTTGTGGTTGCCATCGTTTTTCCCATTCCCGCCTGGGGTTAATTAGACTCGCCCTTTGTACTGGGTGGTTGTAAGGGGTGGGGCTCGTGGTGAATAATGACTAGGATAGGGACCCACCCGCCCGCCCCGCGGGCACCCCCACCCCCGAACCAACGCCCGCGGGGTTCCCGCCGGTAAAGGCGGGAGGGCGGGGGGGCGGGGGGTTTCGGGGTGTCTATGCTTTTCCGGATTAACGTGGGGGGGGGGGGGGGGCGGGAGGGGCAA
>Ga0081473_118819_pt1 | contig 77954 bp, 79 predicted proteins | sample CisSprmetagenome_FD_70977 | JGI IMG/M metagenome (GOLD analysis project Ga0081473, IMG submission 70977) | Hypoxic/sulfidic aquatic microbial communities from Cistern Spring, Yellowstone National Park, USA v2 (version 2) | ecosystem: Environmental > Aquatic > Thermal springs > Hot (42-90C) >...
ATAATGGTAATAATTATACCTTTACTAAATATATAAATAGCGGCAGAGAGACCGTCGAGATATCTCTGCCGAATCCAGGCTCCTACGAGATCAAGGCGTACTACGGAGGAAATCCGTATGTGGCCGGGAACTATTCCAACGCGATCGCCGTGTCGGTCGTCGAGAGCCTCTTCGGGATTCCCGTAATGATAGTCCTGGGGTACGGCGTAGCGGCGGCGTCGGCCTACGCGGCGGTAGTGGCGATAAAGTTAAAGAGGCGTAGATACGGTGCTTCATGATATCGGCTCCTCCGGCCGTGTTGATTCTGCCGCTTCCAAGCCGCGACCAGGTGGCGTCCACGGTCTCCGCGGTCTTGTCGAGGCTGAAGAAGATGGGGGTCCCCATGGAGTTGAGGAAGGTCGACGGGCCTGTGTTCATAGAGTGTAGGGTATCCGCCGACGGCTTGCTCCAACGGCTGGATATATACCTGGCGGCCAGCGGCGACGACTTCGCCACGGTGACGCCGGTGCAGGAGCGGATGGTGGGCAACTTCGTCGAGAGGACTGCATATGCCCACGTGGCTCAAGGCATCGCGGTGCAGATGAACTACGAGGTCAAGGAGGGCGTGGCTCTGAGGAACGTGGTGATATACGCCGTAGGCCCCGCATATAGGGATTTCAAAATCTGAAGCGCATAACGTTTATATATATTTTGCAACCCCCCTTCGTGAGCCTTATCGGCATCGACGACTTCAAGAAGGTGGAGTTGAAGGTGGGCAAGGTCCTAGAGGCGCAGAGGATCGAAGGCTCTCGGAAGCTCATACGACTTGTGGTGGATTTAGGGTCGGAGAAGAGGCAGATCGTGGCCGGCTTGGCCGAGCGCTACGCGCCCGAGACGTTGGTGGGGAAATACGTCGTCGTGGTGGCCAACCTGCAGCCGAGGAGGCTGATGGGCTATGAGAGCCAAGGCATGCTGCTGGCCACATGCGACAAGCCGACCTTACTCACCCTGTTGGAGCCGTCGGACGAGCACATAGGGGAGCATGTCTGCTGAGCTGCCTAGACACATAGCGGTGATACCTGACGGCAATAGGAGATACGCGAGGAAGTACGGGCTTTCGCTCGTCGAGGCCTATAGGCACGGCGTGGAGAAGGTCCGCAAGTTCGCCACCTGGGTCCTCGAATACAGAGATATACGACATATGACGTTCTTCGCCCTCTCGACGGAAAATCTGCAGAGGAGCAAGATGGAGCTGGAGGTTTTGTTCAAGATCTTTAAGAACGAGATAAGGAGGACTCAGGAGGATCCCATAATACACGAGAACAGGATTAAGGTCAGATTTATCGGCGATCGCTCCCTGTTGCCCAGAGACCTCGTCGAGGAGATGGAAAGGCTTGAGGACATCACGTCGTCCTATGGCGACTACGACTTGACTCTGGCGTTGGGATACGGCGGAAGGGCCGAGATAGTGAGGTGCATCAAGAGGATAATGGGCGGCGAGGTGCAGCTGGAGACGATCGACGAGGGCTCCCTCTTCAAGTGCCTAGACACCTCGTACTTAAAATACCCCGAGCCCGACGTGTTGATAAGAACCGGCGGCGAGAAGCGCGTGAGCAACTTCCTGCTGTACCAGACGGCATACAGCGAGCTGTTCTTCCTCGACAAATACTGGCCCGAAATAGAGAGGGAGGACCTCAGGCTTGTCCTGGAGGAGTACGCGGCGAGACAGAGGAGGTTCGGCCGGTAGCCTGCCCTCCCTGCGCGTCTTGACCGCCACGCCTATCCCCGTGAGAGCCGCCCCTCCCAGTTATCACCGGCAAGCTGGCATATCTCAGATCCATCGCCCCGTCTCCTCCAGCTACCTCTCTATGATTTCGTGTAGCTCGGCATAGCGGGCGAAGCCCTCCAGATGTTCTTCATAACACACCATCATTATCTTGCCGTCGCCCCTGCGGTACACTCCCGGCTCCCTCCCCGTAAGGGCCCTCACGAGGGCTGAGAACCTCTCGGCTTCCGCCTCCCTGCCCCCGGCGCGTTCGCTCCGGCGTAGGCGTAGCCCAAGGCCGCGTTGTCGGATCCGCGCCTGCTGAACGTCATCTCGTAGTCGCGCCTTACGCCGTCAACCTCGGCGGTTATGGTGATCTTCAGAAGGGTCCTGCCGCTTCTGTCCCTCTCGGGCTGGGCCCCTCCGCCTATTACGCTTACGACGTGGCTCCTGCCCTCGACGAAGACCTCAGCATCACTTACGTCCGCAGACCTCAGGGAGCCCACGGCTCTGCCCCTCTCCACGATCTCCAAGGCCTTCTCGTAGACAGCCTCTCTATGCTCCTCTCTGGGTTCCTCGCGATAAGCCGGGTCGTCGCTGCGCTTCAGCCCCCTCATCCTGTGTAGACGGGAGGCGGCTGAGGAGACGCCGTTTGACGGCGACAGCGGCGTGCTCCCCCAGCGGGCTCCCGAAGCACGGCGGCATTTGCAGGTTTCCTTGTTATTCGCCTAGACCCCTTGAGCGTGGTCTTTTCGTAGGCCGCCGTGTCTGCGCCGGGAGTCTCGTCGCTTTGAAAGGCCTAGCCGGGGCTAAGCGCCGGCACCTGGACTCGCCGTGGGGCGTCGGAGGGGCTCCTGGCGTTGCGGTTGTCGATATGGTTGCGGCTTGCCGCGGCTATAGCCGCGGCGGCTGTAGTTCGTAGTTGATTATTACGTGGATTTTAGCCTTGTGGTCGGCGGTTTTTAGCTTCTCTACGAATTCCGCTGCTGTGCCTAGGTCTGGGAAGGCCACGGCGTAGAAGCCCGCGGCGTATGCGAAGCACCTGAAGAATTTGCGAGTGGCGTATGCGCCCAGGGGGGCGCTGGTCTTCACCGCCAAGGCCGTGACGCCTGCCCTAGTTAGATTAACCCAGTAGGTGAAGTTGGTGTTTCTCCTAGCCCAAGACACGAGCCTACGCGCCTTGGTGCGGGGTATGTCTAACTCTCTGGCCAACTCGGTGGAGGATACTAATGGATTTTTCAGGAAGAGTTTGAGGGCTCTTCTTTGGAGTTCAGTAAGCGGCTTGGGCTTCAAGCCGGGGACAAACCACGGCCTTCCGTATCTTTCCCTGAGGCTCCTCAGCTCCTCCTCAGACTTAAAGGGCACGGCGAAGATGTGGGCCCCCTCCAGGGTTTCGAACTTCAGTACGGCGTCTTGGCTTATCCGCGTGGCGCTTTGAAAAAACGCGTAGTAAAGACCTGCGTGGTCGGGCCTGATGTAGAGCATAGGCGGGCCGAGCCCCCCCGCCTCCCTCAGCTTCTTGAGCGTGTACCAGACCAACTGCCGGGAGACGCCGAGTTTCTTCGCGATGGAGCTGGGGGTGGCCCAGCTTTCCGTCATCAACATGGTGAGGACGGACCTCTCGTGGTATGTTAAATACTCCATGGCAGCTCTCCGCGGGGCCCTCTTAAATGGTTTTTCGCGGCTCTGCGCCCTATCATGTAATAAATCATTTGACCAGTTGATTTAGCTGACAATCCAGCCCGTCGCCATGAAGGCCGTGGTAATTGGGGGAGGTTTTGGAGGATTGGCAGCGGCGGCTTTTCTAGCCAAGAAGGGGTTCGACGTGGTTTTGGTGGAGAAGGGATGCCGGCTGGGGGGCAGGTCGGCTTTGGTTGAGCTGGGGGGCTACAGGGCTGAGATAGGCCCCACGTGGTATCTGATGGACGACGTGATAGATAAGGTGTTTCAGGAGCTCGGCGGCCGCCGTTACCGAGTTGTCGACCTTGCGCCGAGTATGGCGTTTGTAGATAGGCGGCTCGGCAGTGTCGAGGTGGGCAAGGACCTGCCTCAGCGTCTTGAGGAGCTGGAGCGGGGGGCCGGGGATAGATTTGTGGAGATGATGAAGGACGCCGCGCGGCTCTACAGCGCTGTGGTGGACCACATGCTGTTCAAGAAGTACGACAGCTGGCTCGACTTCTTGCCGGTTGCCAAATCGGGCCTCGGGTTGGCTAGGTACATGCGGAGCTTTGAGAGCTACGTCGACGCCCGGTTTAAACACCCCTTGATCAAGAGGTTGCTGGAATACGACGGCATGTTCGTGGGCAGCCCGCCGTGGGAGCTCCCCGCGCTGTACGGCCTGCTCCTCAACTACTCCGTCTTCGTGAGGGGGGTCAAGGCGCCTGTGGGCGGCTTCGGCGCCGTCGCGGAAAACCTAGCGGAGATAGGGGCCCGGCACGGCGCGCAGCTGAAGACGTGCACCGCGGCTAAGAGGATAGAGGTGGGGTCTGGCCGGGTCCTCGGCGTCCACACGCAAGACGGCTTCCTCAAGGCGGACGTGGTGGTGGCCAACGCAGACTACAAGCTCGTGGAGGACATGTTGCCTCCTCGTTACCGGAGCTACGACGAGGACTACTGGCGCGGACTGAAGATGGCTCCGTCGGCCTACATGGCTGTTCTTGCGGGCGACAGATGGGAGGGGCCTCCCCACGTGATCTACATATCCAGCTGGGAGGAGCATCTCAACGCCTTGGTGGGCCGCGGCAAGATGCCGGACTTGCCCTCTTTCTACATCCACGTGCCTTCTGTCGTCGAGGAGGGCTGGGCCCCGCCCGGCAGATCCAGCATGTTTCTCCTGGTGCCGTCGCCCCCAGGCGCGGAGTACTGGCCCAGGGGCCTCGCGGAGAGGCTCGCCGCCATGGCCGTGGGAGGCAGCGTGAGGGCGCTTGTGGAGTACCCCAGCAGTTTCTTCTGCCAGCGCTACGGGGCGTACCGATGCACAGCGTTGGGACCGAGGCACACGCTACGCCAGACGGCGCTGGGCAGGCCCTTGATGAGAAGCAAGAAGGTGGAGGGGCTGTTCTACGTGGGCCAGTACACCCACCCCGGGATAGGCGTCCCCTCGGTGCTTGCCTCGGCATACGTGCTGAGTAGGTACTATGTCTAGTCTACACTACTCGTTCTTCAGAAAAGGCAGGAACTTCTTCTACTCAAGCGCCTTGTTCCCCAGAGCCGTCAGAGACGAGGTGGCTGTGCTCTACTCCTTTGTTAGATACGTGGACGATCTAGTGGACAGGGCCGAGCCGCTGGTGGAGGACTTCTACCGCGCCTACAGGCTCCTGGAGAGGTCGTTAGACGGCGCCATAAGCCCCCCGGTCCTCGGTGAGTTCGCCAGGCTGGCGAGGCGGCGGGGCTTTGAGAGGAGCTGGATAGAGGCGTTTATGGAGGCCATGGAGATGGACCTCTACAAGAAGAGATATGCAACCTTCAGCGAGTTGCTCCGCTACGTATACGGCTCGGCAGAGGTCATAGGGCTCTTCATGGCCAAGATAATGAGCCTGCCCCCCGCCTCTTACCCATACGCCAGGTTGCTGGGCAGGGCGTACCAGCTCATGAACATGATCAGAGACGTCGGCGAAGATCTCGCCCTAGGCCGCATCTACTTACCGGCCGAGGACATGGCGAAGTTCGGGGCGAGGGGGGTCGAGCCCACCGAGGAGTTCGCACAAGTTATTAGATACGAGCTCGCTAGGTATCTACAGATCCAGAAGGCCGCCGAGGAGGGCTATAGATACATCCCCCGGAGGCTCCTACCAGCTATAAAGACGGCCTCAGACCTCTACAAGAGGACCGCCATGTTGATATGGCGGAGGCCCCTAGTCGTGCTCAACCGCAAGGTCAGGCCGCGCTTCGGTGAGGTGCTGCTACTCTACGTAAAAAACGTGGTGTCGATATGAACCCCCGCTACGCCGTCTACAGAATCCTCGTCCACAGCCGCCCCAGGTTCTGGCTGTACACAGCCGGCCCCTTCTTGGTAGGCTACGGCGCCGGGGCTACCGCGCTCGGCCAATTCGCCAAGCCGCTGTTTATATACGGCATGATCTACTTCATGTTATTCGCCAACGTGTATCTATACGGTGTCAACGACCTCTTCGACCTAGATACCGACCTCTTGAATCCCAAAAAGGCCGGGCCGGAGCGCTCAGCCGCCGGCGCCACGCGGCTTCTAGCCGCCTCCGCCGCCGCCTCCGCCTTAGCCGCCGTGCCGCTGGCGGTCGACCCCACCGCCGCCGCGCTGACGGTCCTTTACCTCATCCTATCCACCGCCTACAGCGCGCCGCCCCTCCGCTTGAAGGCGAGACCCCTCCTGGACTCATACAGCAACTGGCTCTACATAGTGCCCGCCGCGCTTGGGTACTACATGTCCTCGGGCAGCCTCCCGCCCGCCTGGGTCTGGGCGGCCGGCGTGGCGTGGACGGCGGGTATGCACGCCTTGTCGGCGGTGCCCGACATAGAGGCGGACAAGAAAGCCGGCGTCAAGACAGTCGCCGTGGCCATGGGGCCCCGCGGGACCATGCTATTCGTCGTAGCAAACTGGACGACCACCGCCGTCATACTAACAGCCCGCGACCCCCTCCTAGCCCCCTCCCTCCTCTACCCCGCCGTCGCGTTGTACCTAGCGCTGAGACCCCACCTAGTCCCCACTTGGTACTGGCGGTTTCCCTACATCAACACGGCCATGGGCGCCCTGGCCTTCCTCTACGCCACGAGACACATATGGACTGGCTACTTATAATAGCCCCCCTCCTTGCGGAGATCCGCAACGTCAAGAAGCTCGCGGGCAGATCGCCCACCTGCGTGTACATACCAGCGCGCGGCCGCGAACAACAGCTCAGCCGCACCTCTAGATATGCCGTGGTGGTGAGAGACGCCGACGACGAATGCGCAGAGGACAACTGCATCAAGGTACCGACGACTGGGAAAAGCGCCGCGGTGGAGTACATAGTTAACAACGCCAATTGTGAATACGTGGCTATATTCGACTCAGATGTGTACTTCACTCCCACAGACGCCGAGCGCCTCGCCGCCGCGGCGGGACGCGACGGCGTAGCCACCAGCTACCGTTTCGTCGTAGGGAGGGGCTTCTGGGGATGGGTGGCCGCCGCGGCCAGCGACTTCGGCTTCGTCATTATGGGGCTCTACAGATTCGTCTGGGGAGGAGCCGTCGCAGGGAGGAAGGAGACTCTAGCCAGGGTGATGCGCGGCGTCTCTAACGCCGTCAGCGACGACATGTACGCCACCGCCAGAGCCAAGGCCCTAGGCGTCCCCGTACGCTTCATATACCTAAGGTTAATAAGCCCCCCACCGGCAGACACCCCACGCACCGTATTCAAATGGATTCAGAGACAGTACGCCATGGCCGCCAGGTTAGGCCCGCCCACAGTCAAGGTAGGCTTAGCCGCCCTCGCCATCTGGCTAGCCACCTGGGCCCTCTACCCCCACACACTCCTCATATACGCCGTCGCGGGCTACATGCGCAGAAAAGCCCTAGGCGTCCCGGCCACGCCCCTATACATACCCGCCGCCGCCGTGGCATACGCGTACACCCTAGCCGCCGTGGTGCTGGGATTCTTCACGAGAGAAGTCGAGTGGCGAGGACGCGTTGTGAAGCTCAACGCAGTATCCCCCGGAAAGGCCCCAGCCCGGCGTGAGGCCATCCCGTGAGGCCCAAGCAAGAGGGTTTAAGATATCCAGCTACCTAAGAAACGCCGATTCAGGCACCACATCAACCCGAACAGCCCATTAAAAGGCGCTCACGGTTATCCACGGCCCACCCACCGCTCCTCCAGCTCCGCTCCGCGCAGAGACCTAGCCGCCGTTGATACCGATCCGCGCAATGAGCACGACGACCCTCAGCATGCGCTCCGTCACCCACCTCTTCGCGCTGGCATGTCCGCGACACGCGGATGCGCTGGGTCGCGTCGGGGGGTTGTGTTGTTGAACACAGAGCTCTCCGCGGAGCCCCAGCGCTGAAATGTCTTACGGATACATGGTGGAGGTGTATGTGGCGAAAGACGGGTCGGAGGCGTGTATATCTCTAAACCAGTTGAAGGCGTACTGCGCGCGGGACGGCGCGGTGAGGGAAGCGAAGCTGGAGTTCAGCGGATTGGAAGTATATGAGAAGGAGATAAGAAAGGCATACAGACCGAAAGGCTTGCTGGCATCTACCACAACGGCGAAGGAGTACGTGCGGATTCTGTGAGGCGCGGCCGCGAGGAGGGCGCCTAAAGCTCCGCCGGGATTGAAACGGCCTTTCCCCCTTCCAGATCCCTCACGTTTTCCCTCGATCCTGAACTCCGAGCGTGCGATCTCCAAGATTTGAGTAAATTCTTAAAAGAGCGGAGATAGCAAAGCCATGGCTAAATACGTGATAGGCAGCGCCTGGCCCTACGTGCAGTCTGTGCCTCATCTCGGCAACATGATAGGCTCGGTGCTGTCGGCCGACGTATATGCGCGCTACCTCAGGCTGAGGGGGCATGAGGTCGTCTTCGTGTCGGGCTCGGACATGCACGGCACGCCGATAGAGGTCGAGGCGATACAGCTTGGGGTGGATCCGCAGACGTACGCGTTGAGGATGCACGAGATCGTCTCGGAGCTGTTCAGACGGTGGAATATCTCCTTCGATCTATATACCCATACCCACAGCGCCGTCCATATAGAATTCACCAAGGAGTTCTTTAGAAAGATCTACGATAATGGATATATATTTATACAGGAGGACGAGCTGCCCTACTGCCCCAACGACAAGATATTCCTGCCCGACAGGTTCGTGATAGGGAGGTGTCCGTACTGCGGGTACGAGAGAGCCAGGGGGGATCAATGCGAGAAGTGTGGAAGGCTGCTGGAGCCGCGCCTGCTCGTAGAGCCTAGATGCGCCATATGCGGCGCCAGGCCCGAGTGGCGCAGAACCAAGCATTGGTATCTCGACTTGAGGCGGCTGGAGGACGCCGTGAGGAAATACGTCGAGGGGAACTTCGAGCTGCCCCAGAACGCGAGGGAGATGGCTCTGGGCATACTCCGCGAGGGCTTAAGGCCCAGGGCAATAACTAGGGACAACAGATGGGGGATACCGGCCCCGTTCCCCGGCGCCGAGGGCAAGACCATCTACGTCTGGTTCGAGGCGGTTCTGGGCTACATCTCAGCCGTGAAGGAGCACTTCGAGAGGAAGGGCGAGCCCGATAGGTGGAGGGAGTTCTGGCTGGATCCCTCCACCAAGGCCGTGTTCTTCGTGGGGAAGGACAATATACCCTTCCACGTCATAATACTGCCGGCGCTCATCATGGCGAACGGCGGAGGCTACACCACGAGGCTCACCACCTCCTCGACGGAGTATCTGAACTACGAGGGCGATAAGTTCTCCAAGAGCAGGAGGTGGGGCGTCTGGATAGACGAGGCGCTTAAGCTGATGCCGGTGGATTACTGGCGCTTCGTCTTGGTCTACATGAGGCCTGAGAATAGAGATATGGACTTCACGTGGCAGACCGCCGTGGACGTGGTGAACAAGGTCCTGAACGACGACGTGGGCAACTTCGCCCACAGAGTCCTCTCGTTCATAAAGACCAGATTCGGCGGAGTTCTGCCCGGACCCGGCCCCTCGGCTCCCCCCGACGCCGAGTTCGCCGAGGCTGTAGCTAAATACGTCAAGTCGGCCGAGGCCCACTACGACAGGATCGAGCTGAAGGAGGCCTTGATGGACGCCGTGGAGATAGCCAGAGAGGGCAATAGGTACCTCAACCAACGCGCCCCGTGGCAGCTGGTCAAAGAGAGTCGCGAGGAGGCGGCGACGGTCCTCTACAATTCCTACAGAGCACTGAAGGCGCTGACGGCTCTTCTGTATCCCGTGATTCCGTCCTCTGCAGAGAGGCTCTGGTCCATGATGGGGCTAGAGCCGCCCGTGAGGTGGCCCGACGCGGACCCCGCGCCCGGCGTAAAGCTCGGCGACGTGGAGCCGCTATTTAGGAAAATCGACAGAGGCGAGCTGGACGCGATGTTGGCGGAGCTGAAGAGGCTGAGAGAAGAGCGCTGGAGCAAGAAGTACCCATGGGAGCAAGCGGTCCTCTAGACCCCCTTGGCCCAGAGATATACGGGCTCCGCGCGCCCCACCTCCACCTCGATGAAGGAGCCGAGGGGTCCTCCGCCACGGCCCACCACGACCTGCCGATAGTCGGGCGCCCTGCCCACCACAAGCCCGTGGTCGACCTCGTCGACGAGAACCCTCAGCCGCCTCCCCACAAGCCTGGAGTTCCTCGCGTGGGCTATCCTAAGCGCGAGCTCCGAGGCGAGCTTGCTGCGTTCTTTCTTCACAGCGTCGGGTATCTGGCCGGGCATCACGGAGGCCTCGGTGAAGGGCCTTCTGCTGTAGCGCGCCACGTGCACCTTGTCGAACTGTAGCTCCTCCATCAGCCTCAAGGTGTGTCCGAAGTCCTCCTCGGTCTCGCCGGGGAAGCCGACTATTATGTCCGTGGCTATAAACACGTCGTCGTTTAGCTCTCTCTTGATCTTGGAGATAAGGCCTCGGTACTCATCCGTCGTGTATCTCCTCCCCATTCTGCGCAGCACCGCGTCGCTGCCCGACTGGACGGGCAGATGGAAATACCTGTAGATCCTCTCATCTCTCTTAACTATATCCAGAATCGCGTCCACGAACTTCCCGAACACCCACGGCTCCGACATGCCTATCCTTATCCTGTACTCGCCCTCGACGTCGGACAGAATCCTCTCCAGGAGGTCGGGGAGGTTCCAGCCCCTCCGCCATCTGGCGTCGAATCCGTACGTTACCACGTCTTGTCCGGTCAGGTAGATCTCCCTGGCGCCCCTCGCGACGGCTTTCCTCACGCGCTCCACGACCAAGTCGGGCGGAGCGCTCCTCACGTAGCCGGCCCCGCCTCTGGTGTATTTAGTTACGCAGAACGTGCAGTTGCCGAGGCACCCCACCTGTAGAGGCGCCGTGTAGATCAAGCCGCCGTCGGGCTCAGGCAGGTTGTGCATGGTCCGCTCGCGGCCTCCCTCGACCTGCTCGGGATATATCAGCTCGGCCCCTCCAGCTATCCGCTTTATGGTATAGGGCCTGGCCTTCGCCAGACAGCCGGCCACGACCAGCCTCCTCGCCTTGGCCGAGAGCTGTTCCAGCCTTCTCAGCTGCCTTACCTCGCCGTCCTCCCTAACGGCGCATGTGTAGACCAGGACCATATCTGCGTCGCGCGGGCTCTCGGCGACGACGCCGCCCAGCCTCTGCAGCAATATCTGGGCGTCGGCCTTGGCGAGCCAACAGCCGTAGGTCTCCACGTAGATCCTCACGGAGCTTGGAGAGAACCGGCTATTTATGTTGAGCGCAGGGGTCGTACCTGACGAACCTGTAGTATAGGGTATCGTGCTCGAAGTCCCTCACCTCGTCCAGCACCAAGAGGCAACCGCACGGCGGCCTGACGTAGATCCGCCTCACCTTGCCGCGGGCATCCTCCCTGATGACCTTGGTGGCGACCTCGCCAGCATCTATCGTGAAGACGGTGAGCGCTCCGCTGGAGGCCACGCGTCCCCACTGGGAAAGCCGCGCCACGATCTCCTCGCTTATAGGCGCCTCGAACACAAAAGTCTTGGTCTTGACAACACGTTGCATGGCATATCTATGCTATACAATTAAATTTTCTCCCTATGGAAACTATAGATAGGAGACAAGGCCTTGGGGGCCTCGACGGCCCGCCGGCCTCTCGGCGACGCCCGACATGGTTTAAAAGCCGGACTTTCCACCGGGCGTGCCCACGGCCTATTTGGGCAAACTGCCGATCGGCTCCGGCCACCCGGTGAGGATCATGGGCGTAATAAACGCATCGCCTGAGTCCTTCTACGCCGGCTCTATCGCCGATGTGCCTGAGAGGGCTGTGGAGCTGGCGGATAGCTGGAGGGGTTTCGTCGACTTGATAGACGTGGGCGGCATGTCGACGGCCCCCTACAAGGATACGTGGGTGCCGGCCGAGGAGGAGCTGAGGCGCGTGGTGCCCGTGGTTAAGGCCTTGGCCCAACACGTCGATGTTCCCATCAGCGTCGATACGTACAGGCCCAAGGTGGCCGAGGAGGCGCTGAGGGCAGGCGCATCCATAGTGAACGACGTGACGGGCCTCAAGCTCTATCCGGAGATGTGCAAAGTCGTTAGGGACTACGGGGCGTCGCTGGTGTTGATGGCCCGGGAGAGGGAGCCGAGGCCCGGAGCCGACCCCGTGGATAGGCTGATCTCGGCGTTGCGGGAAAGCGTGGAGATCGCCTTGAGGTGCGGCGTAGATCCCGAGAGGATAGTCGTGGATCCAGGCATAGGGTTTCCGACGCTTCCCCCTGCCGACGCCCCCTATGTGATGGCCGGCGAGTATAGGCACGGCGACCCCCAGTGGCCTTGGTGGAAATGGGACCTCTACGTGATCAAGAACCTGGAGAAAATCGGGGAGCTGGGGAGGCCCGTGCTCGTCGGCGTGTCGCGCAAGTCGTTCATAAGGCGGATACTCGGCGCGAGGACGCCCGACGAGGTTCTGCCAGGCTCGCTGGCCGCGGAGGCGCTCGCTGTGGCCCACGGCGCCGACGCGATAAGAACGCACAACCCCAAGGAGTCGCGGCAGGCCGTTAAGATCGCCGAGGCGTTGAGAAAACTTATATAGCGCTATCAATATCGGATGACATGAAGGTTGTGATATCGGAAACCGGCGGACGCGTCGATGGGCTTGGCGAAGGCGAGGAGCTCGCGATATACGAGATAGCGGAGGGGCGGTACAAGCTCATCGAGAGGGTCGAAAACCCCGCGCGGCATGCGAGGATGGCGAGAGGCGCCGCGGCGTTGGCCGAGGCGCGCCGCAGGGGGGCCCAGGCCCTTGTGGTCTCCGAGATAGGGCCCAGGGGCTTCGAGATGGCGAGGAGCTGGGGCCTGAAGATATACATCTACGACGGACCTGTGGAGGAGGCCCTCGCGAAGCTCATCAAAGGGGAGCTGAGGGAGCCGGAGGGCCCCACGCACCGCGGGGGCCACCATCACGGCGGCCACTGGCGCGGCATCTCCGAGGACGAATACGCCTTGTTGCTTAAATATACTCCTAGAGGCGGAGTCGCAGCCGATCTGGGATGCGGCGTCGGCAGGCTGTGCGAGGCGCTGAAGGACATGGCCTCGAGGGTCTACTGCGTCGATGTAGATGAGGAGGCCCTTAGGGAGGTGGAGAAGATCGGCGCTCCCAACCTGTCCATACTTAGGGAGGACGTGTTGCACACGTCGATACCCGGCGGCGTCGTCGACGTGGCGGTTATGTCGAATGTGTTCCACGATCTGGCCGACAAGAGGGCGGCCGTCGCCGAGATAGCCCGCATATTGAAGCCAGGGGGGTACGCCATCTTGATAGAGCATAAGCCGGGCTCGCCGTTCGGGCCGCCGAGCTTCCTGAAGATGAGCCCCGACGAGGTTCGGAGATATTTCGGGGACTTCAAGGAGGTGGAGTACCAGGACCTCGGCCACAACTACGCCTTGGTGTTCCAGAAGGGCTAGTAGCCGGCCTCGGCGAGGAAGCTCCTCAACAGCTCCAGGAACTCCCCCGGCTTGTCGAGATAGGCGGGATGTCCGGCCCCCGGCAATACGGCCACCTGCGCAGAGGGGAGCATCTTCTTCAGCAGAGGCGCGTAGACGGAGGGGGGCGATATCTCGTCTTTCTCGCCCCATATGGCGGCGATCCGCGCGCCCGACCTCGCGAGCTCGGCCTGTAGCTCCCTGTCGTCGAGGCCCACGGGCCCGACTAGCACGGCCAGGGCGGTCCTGTAGCCCAGCGCGACGTACCACATGAGCACTTCGCCCGACATGGAGGGGCCGACTATGGGCGGCTCGCCGAGCGAGAGGGCGTCCAGCACCTTCCTCAAGAACTTGGCGTAGCCCCTCGCGTCGGACCTAAACTTCGAGCTCTTGGACTTGGCCCCGTAGGGCATATCGACGGCGTACACGGCGTAGCTCTCGGCCAGGCTCTGCGCAACGCCGGAGCTGAACCAATTATCGGCGTTGAAGGAATAGCCGTGGAGGAGGACGACGGGCTTCCCGCCGCCGTCCCTTATATAACGGATCCTCAGCCCCTCAAGAGATAGGGTCCCCTCCTCCATGGCCCCCCACCCTCATCCTCATGAGGGAGAAGTTGTCCCTCTCGGTTATCACCGACAAGCCGGTCCTCGTGGGGAACATCTCGACCCACAGTATCTTGTCCGGCTTCGTCAGATCGACCTTCCTGTCTATCCCCTTAGCCACGTAGTCTATGACGGCGAGCCTGTCGTACTTCACGCCCCTCTTCTTCAGCTCTATCTTGAACGTCTCGCCTGGCCCTATATATTTAGCCGCCAGCTCCGAGGCGGCCCTAGCCACGTCGTCCAGATCGCTCTTGACGACTACCATTATCGGCGTTGCCCTCAAGACGAATCTAGGCACGTAGTAGCCCGACGACACCAAGTCGGCGAGGGCCCTGGTGAACTCGGCCGGATCGCCCTCGACCTCAGCAGTGAGGAGCCCGTCGAAGCCGGTGAACCACACCTCCATCACCCGCCGCGCCAGTATATCGCCGATCTTGTAGAGCTCCTCCATACACATCCTCTCCTGCCTCCAGCCGGTCGCCACAACCAAATTGAAAGACATCGAGCAACTATACCACGGATAAATAAAGCTGTCCCCCGCCCGTCGGCGTTACGCCGAGTTGCCGGGCAGAACCAAATCGTCGGGCGTCACCTCGATCAGGCCGAACAGAACGGCCCAAGCCACTATCCTCCTCCAGGCCACGTCGCCGCAGTACCCAAGCCCGCAGAGCAGCTCGGTCACCTCGCCCAACGGCGCCGGCGCCTTCCGCCTCAGCAGCGCGAGGATGTCGGCGAAGGGGGTGAGCGACGCTAGCCTCTTGGCGATTTCCTGCCTGGCATCGTCGAGATCCAGAACCGCCTTGCGGCCCAGCTCCGTCAGCTCCACGTCGCCGGCCCTCACCGCCACGAGCCCTAGGGACTCGGCGGCGCCCACCGCGAGGCTTATCTCGTCGAAGCCTATCTCGACCTCCTCATCGATCCTATAGATATCCGTCTTGCCTCCGAGCGAGTGTATAACCCTCAGGAGCCCGAGCACCTGGTCGACGGCCGCCGGCTGGAAGGGCCTATTCATCCACGAGGAGATCCAGCGACTTCCTCTCGAGCGGGCTGAGCCGCGACATCAAGGCCCTACATCCGGCGTCATTGCGGGAGCGGCAGAGCTTGTACATGCTCAGCGCGGCTGCGTCGCCCGGCCCCTCGCGGCGCGCCAACCGCCTCAAGGCCTCGACCTTCTCGGACACGCAGTCTATGTCGGCATCCTCCAGGACCTCGACAGAGCCGTCTCTATGTAGCTGTAGCTTGACGGTGCAGGTCTCCGCTACATATGACACCTCGACCTTATCGGCAAGCTTGATGGAGCTCCGCCCCTTCTCTATCTGCGACGCGAAGAACAACAGCTTCACGGCCAGCTTCGCCGCGTTCTGGGAGGGCCAGGTGAGCAACGCCAGCGCCACTCTCCTGATCTCCTCGAGATCGCTGTCGCTTAGCTCCTCAGGCTTTTTGCTCAACAGCTCCTCGACCTTGTCGAGATCCTCGGGGGTAGGGGCCCTCGGCCTGGAGAGAGATTTCAACGCGGCGACCTCCTCGGACGATATGACGCCCCGCGCGACCAACATGTCGGTTAAGCTATCGACAAGCGTATACATGTGGGTTCTTATCCAGAGGATGTTCGCGAGTATGGGGTATACCAGCGACTGTAGCGACTTCAAGCCTCTATATAGATACGCCGCGATCCAGACCTCGAGAGCCCCGAGCGCCGCGAGAACTAGGTAAATAACATCCACGGCACCACGAAATTCTAGTTATAAAAGTTCCCCCGCAGAGACCTCAAGGGCCCGAAGGCGGCCTGTCCCAGCCGCTGCAGAGGCCCACATCGCCGTCGTATATCACGCGGCCCTCGGCGTAGCGGAATCTGTGGACCTCCAGATCTCCGCCCGATTTTATAAACCGGGCGAATTCGCGGGAGAACGATGGGTCTGTGGCCCAATTGGGCGCGAAACATTCGGCGTCCGGCCTCATGACCAACACGACGACCTTGGCCCTATGTCCGGCGCCCATCAGCGACCTCAGAAGCCTCAGATGTTCGGCCCCCCTCTTGGTCGGAGCGTCGGGGAACAGGGCCGCGCCGTCGACCACCAAGGTACATCCCTTGACCTCGATATAAGTATCTCCGGAGAGGAAGTCGAGCCTACGGCCGCCCACCTTTACCTCCCTCCTGGCCTCGCCGAGAAACAGAGAGGCCACGTCGCTGTGTATTCTGCTGTCGGCCACGACCCAGACGCCGTTGGGGGCCTCTATCGCCGTGATCGAGCAGTCGGTCTTCACGCCGCGCGTGGGCCTCACGACAGCTCTGGCGCCACGCCTCACCAGCTCGGGCAACCTCCCGGGGTCGTGCAGATGGCAGCTCCTGACCTGCCCGCCGTCGACGACCCTGACGAGGAACCTGTTCGGTCTGTCCAATATCTCCACGAGCCTCAGCGGGCCCTCGAATCGATACACGACGTCGCCCACGGCAGGCGCCATGGGTAGATAGAACCTTTATATACTCTTAACCTCCCGCCCCCCATGCCAAACGTCGAGGTGAAGGAGGTGGGCGAGGTGAGAGGCTTCAGCGTGCTGAAGGAGGTGCCCAACCGGTCGGCCTTGGCTCAAGACCTGAAGCCGGGCACGGTCTTGGTGTTTCACGGCAAGCAGGGGGCGAATATGTTGGTCGAGATCTTCACGCCGGATCCCAACGGCGACAAGGTCCTCAACGGCGGCAAGATGGCCGTCTACAGATTCGCCGGCTCTTCCGACAAGGTGGACAACGCGTACGCGGCCATATTGTTCTGGGCTTTGAGCAACGGCGCATCTCCGGGGTCGCCCACGCGGGAGGTCTACCTCAAGGTCGACAAAAGCCAGACCCCGCCGGAGGTCGAGGTAGAGGTCCAAGTGCCTATTTAGGCCTCAGAGAGGCCCCTATACTTTTCAGGAGAGCCACGAAGAAGTAGAGCCCCCTCCGAGCATCTTCGTCAAGCATCAAGGCGTTCAAGGCATCCAAGAAGCCCGGGGCCTGCGCCTTGCGGCTTTCGGCCAGCGCCGAGTCCAGCGCATGTGCGATCCTCATCGACGCAAGCCCGTCCAGCATCTTCGGCGCCTCGTTCAACAGATAGAAAGTTCCGGCGGTCATATAGGCACGTGCGGCCTCGCCCAGAGCCTCCGGCTCCGCAAGGCCTGACGCCAAGCTCAATAGGCCGGATCTGTCGAGAGCCCCCAGTAGGGAGACCGCCTTGGCCACAGCATCGGCGTTTCTGGCCAGCGCCTCCAGGACCGCGGAGATTCTGTCGAGATTGATGAGCGCCGCGACCGTGCCGGTGCTCAGAAGGCTCTTGGCCCCTTCGCCGAGGACCTCGCCGTCCAACAGATCCCTAAGCGTGTCCAGAAGCCCCATCTCGTCTGCCTTGACCAAAATCTCGGCGAATTTGGCCAGAGCCCGCGCCGACTCGGGCCTCAACGCCCTAGAGAGGCTCTCCGCGACGGCTAGATCCGCCTCAGACATAGATCCTCGCCAGCTTGGCGGGCTCCGTCGCGTCGAAATACGCCTCGAATATCGGGTTCCAGAGCTCGGGATATCTCACCATGTCCCAGTAGGTCGCCGCGAACAGCATCTTGGCCATATGCGAGAAGCGCGACGGCGGTAGCTTCACGACGGGGTTTCTGTAGTCGCTTATGACGAAGGTCCCCAGGCCGTAGCCCAGATCGAACGGGCAGTTCGTGCGCCCGTTGTTGCGGGCGTCCTCTCCCTGTAGCCTCTTGGCCACCACCTCCGCCTGCAGGTGCGCGGTCACCCCAGTCTTGGCGACGGGAACCGCCGAGGCGTCGCCTATGACGAAGGCGTCGTCGAAGCCCTTTATGTTGTTGGTGTACTTATCCGCCTGTATGAACCTATCGGTGGTGAGCACGTCCTCGGGCGAGATCTTCACGTCGGTGCCCACGTGCGGAGGTATGACGACCAACGCGTCGTACTTGAGCTCCTCCCCCTCCATGGACACAGCGACCTTTCTATCGTCCTCTATTCTGTCCAGCGTGAAGAACGTGATGTACTCAACGCCCCGCTCCTTTAGGAGCGGCTCGACGACCTCGTTCATGGGCTCTGCCGGATACGGGCGCGGGTACGGCACAGCGAACACGACCCTCACCCTATCCCTAAGGCCCCGCGACCTGAAGAACTCCTCCGCCAGGAAGAGTCCCTCGAGCGGCGAAGGCGGACACCTGTAGGGATCTCCGCCGACCACTACGGCGAACGTGCCCTGTTTGAGCGAGTTGATGGACTTCCAGACCCTCTCGGCGTTTTCGACGGTCGAGTGGTAATCGCCGTACTTCTCCACGGCCTTCTCGTGGCCGCCGATCTGTCCGTACGTGGGCCGCGAGCCCGTGGCTATCACCAAGTAGTCGTAGTCCAGCGTCTTCCCGCCCTCGAGGACCACCTTCCTGTTGTTTAGATCCACCGATTGGGCGCCTGACTGTATGAAGTTGATGCCGGGCTTGAGGAGCGATTCTATCTCGCGTCTCATGGGCCTTCTGGACCCCCTAAACGCCACATAGAGCAGCCAGGGCCAGTAATAATGGTAGGGGCTTCTATCGACTACAGTAACCTCGAAATCCTCAAGAGGGAGGTTGTTGGCCAGTATGGCGCCGCCGGCCCCTCCGCCTATGACGACCACCCGCTTCTTCATTTCTTGGCGGTGACCTTTATCACGGCGACGTAGGTCCCGCCCTCCTCTCTGAGCTCCAGCAGCTGGTTGCCGGTCCGTTTGATCCAAGCCTCAACGTCGGGCTTGAAGCCCGGGTCCGTAGCCATGACCTCTATGATGTCGCCGTTTTTGGCGTTTCTATACGCCTTGACGAGCTCCGTGATGGGCCCCGGGCACGCGATCCCTCTGGCGTCCACCTTCAACCTATTCTCGGGCATGGTTGCCCCTTGACATCAGTCCTTATATCAATTATTACATGGAATCGTGTAATAGTACATATATAGAGCTAAGACTAAGGCGGCATGGCCGAGAAAGTGTCGATGATAGTGTTTTCGGGAACCGACGACAAGCTGATACCGGTCGGCGTAATATCGCAAGCCGCGGCCGCGCTGGGGTATGAGGTCCACGTGTTCTTCACCGGCTGGGCTATGTTCAAGCTACTGAAGGAGCCGGCGCCGGAGATATGGCCTAAGGAGTTCGAGCCCATGGTCCCGAGGCTCAAGGAGGGCATGGCGAGGATGAAGGCGCCGAGCTGGAAAGACATGCTCAAACAAGCGAAGCAGATGGGGGCCAAGGTGTATGTATGCTCCATGATGGCGGAGGCCGCCGGCTTGAAGAAGGAGCATTTCGACCCCACGCTGGTGGACGACGTCGTCGGCGTCACTACATTCCTAGAGAATGCCAAGGGAGGACAGGTATTGTTCATATAGTAGCAAAGAACTATAAAATATAAAATTTTAAATTTATTATTTTTTACTAAGGACCGCCGACTATGCCAGCAACTTTGGGGTAGGGACGGGCCTCCCAGACCGCCCTCAACCCGCATAGATATCTAGTCAGCCTCTCTACGCCTATGCCGAATCCGGCGGTCTGTAGCGGATAGAGCTCCTTGGCCATCTGCAGAAACCATTGATACTTGGCGGGGTCCTCGCCCGACTCTCTAATCCTCGCGACCAGCCTCTCGGGCTCGTACTCGCGCTCAGCGCCGCTCACAGCCTCCCCGAAGCCCTCGGGATACAGCATATCAAAGTCCCTCAGGACGCCGCGCCTCTCGGGGTCCTCCCTGTCGTAGAAGCCCCTCGCCCCTCTCGGATAGTCGTACACGAAGAACGGCGAGTCGTGGTGGGCCGACATCACCTTTTCGCACTCCCACATGAGCTCCTCCTTGGGCGGGTTCCTGCAGCCGAGCTTGTTCACAAACTCTATCGCCTCCCTATGTTGATACCGCTTGAACGGCCTCTGGAACTCCCGTAGTTGCCTACCCATCGATTCCAGCTCCCTTCCGTGGACGTCCCTTATGTACTTGACCACATGTGTGATGAGATCCTCGGCTACATCCATCGCGTCCATATACGAGGCCTTGTACATCTCTATGTCGACCTGGTAGAACTCGACCAAATGCCTCCCCGTATATACGCTGTCGTTGGGCTCCAGCCTTATGTTGGGGCTGACGAAGTATATCTTGCCCAGAGACGCCGCCATGTACTGCTTGTAGAGTATCGCAGACGACATGACCTTGTACTCGGCGCCGTAGAAGTCTATCGTGGCTTGTTTAGCCCCCCTTATGCCGGGATCGGTCACGGGCCCCACTATGGGGGAAAGCACCTCGACGAAGCCCTTGGAGTCGAGGAACTCCCTTATCGCCCTCAAGGCGGAGGCCTGGACTCTGAAGACTGTCTTGTACCTATCCCTGACGGCCCATCGCCAGGAGTACCTCACCCATTCCTCCAGCTGTTTTCTATAGCTCTCTCTGTCGGCCACCATTTTCTCGAACTCCAGAACCGCAGGGTGAAGGTAGGGCATAGCCGACGATACGGCGATCCATTTAAAACATTACGAGACAACGTATTTCAATAACCCGGATACTGCGGAATATAAAACCCAATAATGCCGAGTAGAGGCGTACATATGATCTAGCTATCCGTACATGATAGGTACTTATTACTATCCATAGCCTCGTAAATATGGCTATCCATAGGCGTGATTGTGGCAGAAATTACCTGTATTCCTGGCGTAGAGCTGATTTTATACATATTTTTGCCCGATATTGTCATATATTTTCCCGAGGGTCTATTAATACTGCCCAGCAAGTCGACGAGTGTTGCCGGCCAGAATTACGGCGTTGCTGAAGGGCCTTACGTTCATGCTCAGAGGATATAGGGAGTTCCTGGAGGGATACCCCCTGGGTGAAATAGCCTTTAGGGCGTTGAAGGGGAGGGACGCCGTATATCCCTTCGGCTTAATAGCGTCGTACGGCTCCGCGGTCCTGGGCTCCAGCATCTACGAGAGGGGTTGCCCCCGCTTCAAGACCTTGAACGCTGTGGTCTTGATGCCGCCGGCCTTCACGCCCAGGAGGCTCGAGAAGGCGGCCGAGCTTCTGAGGGAGCCGAGCTTTATGGACGTCAAGACGGACGCCGTCGTGGGGGGCTTCCAATCCTCTCTGCCGGTGGTCGTAGGCTCCATGGGGTCCACCCATATAGCCAGCAAGACCGCCCTCGAGATAGCCCGGGCGGCCGCGAGGTCGGGCGTCGTCTACGGGATAGGCGAAAACGTGGCGACCGTTAGAGGATACTCCGAACGGCTCACGAGAGGGCATCCTTCGTTCAAGGAGAGGTTGCTCGCATATTTGACTAATATAGACAAGAAGGGCGGCGTCTTCATACAGCAGAGCGTGGAGGACGCCTACGACGAGCTGTGGAATAGGGTCTACAGCGATAAGGACGTCGAGCAGTATCTGGAGGAGGGGAGGATCGGCTTCGAGATAAAGATAGGCCAGGGGGCCAAGCCGGGTCTGGGCGGCGTGATAAAGGTGCCGAGGAGCCAGGCGGAGAGGCTCAGGGCGAAGTACAAATTCGACGACGCGGAGCTGAAGGAGAAATACATAACTAGGTACTCGGTCCCGGGCACCTTCACCGCCGAGATCCTAGCCGGCACCATAAGGTTCATGAGGACGGCGTACCCCAGGGCGAGGATCTGGATAAAGCTAGGCCCGTTTAGGGACGCGCTCGACGTGATAAGGATCGCCGCGGAGGAGGGAGCCGACGCGGTGGTGATAGACGGCAAGGAGGGCGGGACGGGCATGGCGCCCACGGCGGCCATGAAGGATCTCGGATACCCCACCCTAGTGGGGCTCAAGGCGATCAGGAAGGCGCGGGAGGAGGGCCACAAGATATCGTTGCTAATAGCGGGGAGGCTTTACGACGGCGGCCACGTGGTTAAGAGCCTGGCGCTTGGGGCCTCAGGGGCATATATGGCCAGGCCCCTCCTGATAGCGGCGCTGGCCCGCGGCGAGAAGGGGGTGGAGAACTACATAGAGTCGCTTAAGGTAGAGATACAGATGTTGGTCTCGGCGTTGGGCAAATACGACGTGGCGGACGTAGGCCCCGAGGATGTGGCGGCCCTAGATAGAGACGTCGCGGTGATGTTGGACATACCCTATCTGTACAGCTGAGGAGCAGAACCGTGGCGCTCCAGCCCCCGGTCCGGCCGCGGCCGTTGTGGCCGCCAGGCGCCCTACCGGCGGCTCCGCCTCCCGAGCCCCCGCCTCGTACAGCTTGACCTCAAGCCTCCGCCAGGCTCGGCTGGATTCAGGCCTAGCCCAGCCTCTCCAGGTTGTCTATCGCCTCGGCGTAGCCGCTGCGCCTTAACTCGTCCAGGTCTCTTTTGTCGTATTTATGGACGATGTCGCCCTTCTTGGGGTCGAAATCCCAGACGGCCACTATGACGTAGTCGCCGGTCTTCAGCCAGAGCCTCTTTCTGTACCGCCCGGGTATTCTGGTCACCCTGACCTCTCCGTCCTGGCAGACGACCTTGACCCTATTGTCGCCGAGCAACTCCAGCACTTTACACAAGACCTCCCCCTCGCCGGGCACCCTAAACTCCGACATGCCCTAGGCCAACCACCTTGCTTATAATTGTTGTTTCGACGCCAGACAGGCCCCGAGGGCTTTCACCATCGACATTATGTAGCCAAGCCCTCTCTGCACGTCGGGGTCCTGAAGGGCCTGGAGGAGGCCGTAGACGCCGACGGGCTTCGACGCGTCGGCGCTCGACACGGCCTTGGACATGCAGGCAATGCCCTCGGTGTTTGAGGCGACCGCGGACGCCGCCCCCGCAAGCTCCATGAGCTTGGCGGCCTTCTCGGCGAAGTCCCTGCTGGCTATCAAGTCGCCCGAGAGCGTCCTAGCTGCGGCGACGCCCGCCGTCAAGAGCTCGAGCGCGCCCGAGCTCTTCAGCTCCGACAAGAAGAGCACGAGGTCCTTGACTGCCTCTATGTTCTCGAGGAGGGTCGCGAGCGCCTCCTGCCTCTGGGGGTCGGCCAAGGACCTGAATATCCTCTCCTCGGCGCTCATGGCATGGTGGAAGGGCCATTATTTAAGTCATCACTACGTTGCCGCGAGATAGGCCGCGCTAGGAACAGCCCCCGGGCCTAGGGACCCCGGCCACTCTGCACAAGCCCTCCGCGGGGCCCGAGGGGAAGAGTCTATATAGGTCCTCGAAGGTTATCCCGAGGTCTTTGAGCAGTCTGCCCACGGGGGGACACTCTCCGCGCCTCTCCCAGTAGGCCCGAACGTACTCAACTAGGCGCCAGTGCTCCTCGGTTAGGCTCAACCCCTCGACGTTCTCGGCGATCCAGACGGCCACATCTCTACTCCAGTCCGAAGGGTTCTCGAGGTAGCAGTCTTCGTCCAGCCTTATCTCTCTGCCGGCAACTCTGTACGTCCCGGGACAACTCGCCGTCATATGTAGTCCCTCGACGCTATGTCCTGTCCGCATTTCTGCAGGCACCCCTCCCCTATTAATCCTATCAACGCCTCGAAGGCCCTCCTGAAGAACTTGTTGAGGAGGGCCCTATTCCTCGCGTTTAGCTCCCCCGCGAGATACCTGGTGTATAGGACGTAGGCGGACATGACGGAGTCGTTGACGGGCGTGCCCGGCCTATAGTTGTTGAGGAATATATGGGCGAGCTCCAAGATCTCGTCGTCGGAGAAGTCCTTGAGGTTCCACCTATCGCGGAGCTTGTCGGCCGCCATCTTGGGGCTTAACGCCTCATACGCCATCAAGATCAAGACGCCTTTGGGCAACACGTAGTACAGCTTCCTGCCGCTCCCCGGCTCGCAGAAATAGGCCACCAGCCCCTCCTGCTCGAAGCTCCACAGCTTCTTGTATACATAGGAGAAATGCATCCTGTTGTCCACGGCCACCTTATAGGCTGTGGTGGGCTCGCTCCCGATTATCCCCAGCAGAATCCTCAGCTCCCTCTCGTCGAGCCTCACGTCGAACCTCTCCAGAAGGCCGCTCATGGCTCTCCCGACAGGAACCGCTCAAGCGCCTCGTAGGACCTCCTGTATCTATCCACATCTATGTCGACTACCCAAGAGCAACAGAGGCGGATGCCGGACCACTCGGACATATACACCTTGTCGTCATATATGCCCAACACGACATATCTGCGCTCGTCCTCGTACAGCTCCACGTAGGGAGGCCTCAAGGTCTTGAACGCGCTCTGCTGGATAGTCTGGGGATACGCGAAGGTCCTCAAGACGTCGGCAAGGCCGCCCACGTCCAGACATCTATAGGCGCCTCCCTGCGCGAGAACGGCGACAGACCCGCTCAGGAACAACCCGTTTGACAGCTCGAGATCCAGGGAATCGGGCGTGCAAGCATCGCCCCTAGAGCCCACGAGGGCCCTGAGCTTGTCCAGGGCGCGTTGGATGGACACGAACACGTGTTAAATCCAAGCCCCCTTTAAAAGAGGTCGCCGGCGGCCTCAGCTAGGCCCGGCGACGCCCCTCCCCGATCTCCGCCTTCTGAGGTACACCGCGATGCCGACTATCGCTATGAGCAAGGCGGCGGCGAGCGGCCCCACCTCCAGCAGATTTATGGAGGACCTCACCGCTATGGGTATCTGGACGGTCTCTATAACCGGAGTTACGGCGCCTGTCTCGTTCCACTCCAGCACAAGGGTTGCGTAGTAGACTCCGTCAGGCACGTTGCTGGAGACATCTATTAGGTAGGTCGTCGTTGCGCTCTGGCCCGGAGATATATCGCCGAGAAATCTGAAGTTGGACTCCAGAAGGTTGGCCGTCGGCGTCGACGAGCTCGGCGTGTGGATCTGGAAGACCTGGTTTGGAGTCCATTGGAGCGTCACCATCTTGGCCGGGACGGGCCCCATGTTTCTGATCGTCAGGGTCACCACTGCGGTCGATCCAGGCTGGGCGTTGGAAACGTTGTAGCTCACCTCTAGCTGCGCCTTGGGCAGTACGGTGAGCGGCGCCGTCGCGGAGACCTCGCCGCCGAGCCACCGCGCGGACGCGGTCACGCTCCACAGGCCTGGCCCGAGCGCGCTGGCGTTGATCAAGAACGGTATCTGTACGGGCTGTCCGGGCGGCAGAACGCCCAACGTCACCGACGCGTTGCCCACGACCGGCACGCCCGATATCGAAAGCGATACGCCGCGCGCCGGCACTACGCCGGTGTTCAGCAGAGACACTACAGCCTTGACGTAGGGCAGAAGCCCGTTGGCCACGACGGTGGGGGGCTCCACCGCTATGCTCTGGATAACGACGGAGGCCGACGACACGTGTACATAGGATACATAGTTGGCGCCGTCCACCGACACGTAGACCGGGTAGTCGCCCGGAGCGGCGCCGTCGGGCACCTTGAGGACCGCCGTGAGCGTGACCGGGCTCCCCGACGGCAACGCGGGCAGATAGTATCCGGAGCCCTCCAGTACGTCCAGCGGGCTGGATATGTTGACCGAGACGCCCCGCAGCTCCGCATCGCTGGCTATCACCACGTTGACCGTGACCAGAGCGCCGGGATACGCCACAGGGGGATTTTCCGCTATCGAGACGCCCAAGTTGGGCTTGCGCACGTCGACGTAATAGGTGTACGTATATCCGCCTGCCGTCACCGTCAGCGGATATACGCCGGGCCCGACGTCCCTAGGGACTTCGGCCAGGGCGGTCAGCGTCAGCGGTGCGCCTGGGGCGAGCCCCGGCAGTCTGAAGGACGCGCCGCTCAGAACCACCAGCGCGTCGGAGTTGACGTAGACCGTCAGGGGGCCCACCGGCTGGTTCGAAGATATGGCTATTGTGAACTGCAGGAGCGAGCCGGGGTAGGCCCAGGGCGGGTTCTGGACCACGTTGACCGCGATGTTGGGAAACGGTACGTACAGAGTGACGTTCTTCGTCGTGCATATGCTGGTGAAGTAGCATATCTCGAACGACGCCGTGACCGTGCCGTAGTTGTTTATGATGGCCTCGGCGGGTATCTGCACGCTTGTGAGTATCGGCAGCTTTATGGGGCGCGCTATGAAGGTCACGTCGCTGGTGTTCAGCGGAATTATGGTGACGTTCGACGGCTCGACGGGGCCGCCTGCAGACGCGGAGATCAGCAGGGTTGTGGGCTGCCCGGGCACCACGGGGCCCTGCGGCGCGAGGCCTATGTTTATACTCACAGGCTCGGCGACCACCACCGTGAAGTTCTTGGAGAAGGAGATTGTGTTGTTGTCCGCCATGTCGACCAAGGTGACGTTGATGTAGGCCGTGTAGGCCCCGGGCTGGACGTTCTGCACAACGGCGGGTATGAAGCACGTCGAGTTGGAGCTTGGGGGAACATATGCGGAGCAGGTCAGAGAGCTGTTGGAGAACCTATTGAAGGGACCTCCTGAAAGCGTTGCGCTCGCCTTAACCACGTCGACTGTGGGGTTGACGAAAAGTATCGGCATGTCTACAACCTCGCCGGGGGCCAAGACGCCCCTCACGAGGGGGTACGCCAGCGCGCCGTAGCTCAGCTGGACGACGCGGACGTAGTAGGTGGTGCTCTCGAACTGGAAATTATTGACGGGGTTCACCAAGGCTACCGTTACTCCGTAGTTGCCCGGGCTGGTGCCGAGCGGTATCTTGACGACGGCGGTGAGAGTCGCAGGGGTGCCCGGGGCCAGGCCCGCCAGGTTGTACGAGCCGCCGGTCAGGACCGACAAGCTCTGCGAGGTTATCTGGACCTGCAGTGGGCCCACGGCGGCGGTCGAGGTCAGTATGACGGTCAGCTGCACCACGCCGCCGGGATAGGCCAGCGGCGGGTTCTGCAACACGGTGATGCCGATGTAGGGAGGCTGTTGAGGCATTTGCGGGGTCTGTGAATGGCCCGGGACCACCTGGGAGTAGGCCAGGCCCGCCAAGGCCAGCAACACGGCCAGGGATAGCTTCGCCGTTTTCATGAGACGGCAGATATATCGGACTTTATAAACTTTATCTATTCAGCCGCCTGGCCACCTTGTCGGAAAATTCGGCGAGCACTTGGCCGAGCTCCTCCAGCTTGCCCCTATCGGTGTTCTCGATCTCGTCGAATATCTCAGAGAGGAACCGCACCTCGTCCACAATCGACGACAAGACGTCGACCTCCTCAGCGTCTTTTCTCTGCAGATACGACAGGAGCTGGTTGAACGTAGGATCTCTGAGGTAGTTCTCGAGCAGGCGCCGGCCCTCCTCGGTGACTCTGTAGGTCTTCTTGCGCTTCCTGCCGACCCATCGCTCCTCCGAGACGATGTATTTCTCCTCCTCGAGGAATTTCAGTAGGGGGTATATGGTGCCGGGCGACGGCCTTATCTTCCCCCCGAACGCGCTCTCGATGGTCTTTATTATCTCGTAGCCGCTCAGCGGGCCCGACGACAGCAAGTACAGCGCCAACGCCTTGTAGTAGCCGCGCCACTTGAGGCCCATCTTTTTACAAAGGTTTACTGGGGATAAAAACATTTAGCTCGGGCCTGCTTAAGGACGAAATATATATGGGCTAATCTTTTTATATAGGCTATATCGATAGGCCGTGTGCGGAATCCTAGGCCTTTATTCGCTTGATGGCGGCGAGATCCCGGCAGGCGTAGTCGTGAGAGGCCTCAGCGCAATGCGAGAGCGCGGCACGCCCCACGGCGCAGGCCTGGCGCTATATAGGCCCTCCGAGAGGCCGAGAATAAAGGCATTTGTCCGCAGACCTATTGGCGATAAATATATAAGAATTTCTAACGATATATATGATGTAGAACTTAGTGAATATATAGATATCGATGGATATATATATCTAAATAGCAGATGGATTGACATCTATAAGGTGGTCGGCTGGCCCGAGGACATAGCCAAGCTCTACGGCATCGAGAGCCTGTCGAGCAGGTCGTGGTTAGGCCACACGAGATACCCCACGAACAGCCCCGGAAGGCTGCCCTACTACTCGCATCCCTTCGCAGCGGGCGACGTCGCCATAGTCCACAACGGCGATCTGAGCAGCTACGGCGCAAACGTCAACTTCATAAAGTACAGAACGCACGTGAAGTTCACCGGGAACGACAGCGAAGCCATAGCCTACCTCCTGTCGTTTCTGGCGGGAGAGCTAGGGGTGGAGGAGGCCGTGAAGGAGCTCATGTACGGCCGCAGATACAGGTGGGCCAGGCTCGACGGGCCCTACGCCGTGGCCTTCATGGTCGGAGGCCCGAGGCCTGTGTTCGGCGCCTTCGTAGATCCTCAACATTTCCGTCCTCTGTACGTCGGGATATCCGGCTCTCTACTGCTCGTGGCGTCCGAGGCGGCGGCCATAAGGGCGGTGGCGCCCAAGGCCAACATATGGGCCATGAGGGGCGGCGAGTACATAATAGCCGAGGGCGACGAGGTGTACGGCAACTACAGGAGGAGATATGTATATCCCGAGCTTCCCCCCGAGCCGCCGGGCGCTGTAGACGCAAGCCTCTACGACGCCATATCCCTCGCGCGGGCCGTGAGGGCGGAGCTCGAAAGGCGGGGGCAGGTGGACGTGGTCAACGTCAACGGCCATAGGTATCTGGGCAACGGCATGGCCTCCGGCTATCTGAGGCTCTGGGGCATCGTGGGGAACGCGTCGGCCAACGTAATGTCGGGAGGCCGGCTCGACGTGTACGGCGACGTGCAGGACGACTTCGGCGACGCGATGAACGGAGGGACTGCCGTCGTCTACGGCAACGCGGGGGACGCCTTGGGCCAGGCGAAGAGGGGCGGCGAAATATACATATACGGCGACGCGGGGACCAGGGCCGCCATCCAGCACAGAGGCGGCGTGCTCGTGGTGGGGGGCTCCGCCGGCAAGTATCTGGGGGAGTATATGGGCGGCGGCACGGTCGTAGTTCTGCGCGTGACCAACGACGAGGAGGTCGGCGGCATGATAGCGAGGGGGCTGGTGGGCGGCGAGATCTACATAAGGGGCGAGGTCCCGAGGGAGTACGTGACGGGCGTGGACAGGAAATCGGCTGAGAGGTACGCCCGATCCCTCCTCCTAGACGGCATAATAGACGGCGATAGATACATGCAACTCCTCGAGGAGTCTGAGGGAGTCTCAGTGGAGCAGAGGGAGCTCTCGGAGGAGGAAGCGGCGAAGTTGGCTCCCTACATAGCTAGATTCAAGGCGTTATTCAATAAGGACATCAAGCTAAATAGAGAAATATTTACGATTATAAAACCTAGAGCTTAAACCTGACGGCGCCTCTATCTATGGCCTCGAAGATCGTCGGATGCGCGTGGGCCAGCAGTGCCAAGTCCTTCACCCTCGCGTTGACCGCTACGGCGAGCGCGACCTCGTTTATCAACAACGAGGCCGCCTCGCCAACGACCTCCCCGCCTATTATCCTCTGGGATTCTCTCTCTATTATCAACTTGACGTATCCCTCTCTGGCTCTGTATATCTGTGCATGCGCGTCGTCTTCCAGCGGATACCTAACTGTGGCGTAGGGTATCCCCCTAGCCTTGGCCGTCTCCTCGTTTAGGCCCACCATGGCCGCCTCCGGCTCGCTGAACAGCGTGATCGGTATGGCGTTAAAGTTCACCTCGTATACCGGATGCCCATGGAGGATGTTCCACGCCGCTACTGTAGATTCCTTCACGGCCGCGTGGAAGAGCATGTATTGGCCGATGACGTCGCCGGCCGCATACACGTTAGGCCTCTTGGTCCTCATGGTCGAGTCGACGGCCACCCTGCCGCGCTCCACGATGCCCAAGGCGTCCAAGCCGTCGACGAACGGCCTCCTGCCGACGGCCATCACGACCTCCTCGCCCTTGACGTATCCCTTCCCATTTTGCGACTCGAACTCGACTATTTTCTCTCCGCCGTCCTGCTTGACGGCAACTACCTTGGAGCCGGTCAGAACGTCGACGCCGAGCTTCCTCAGGCTTCTCTCGACGTGTGAGACCACCTCGTCGCTCCATCCGCTCAATATGCGCGGCAACATCTCCACTATGGTCGCCTTCACGCCCATGCGCGCCAACATAAAGGCCACCTCCACGCCTATATATCCGCCGCCTATAATCACGGCGCTCTTGGGAAGCCTCCTGTACTTAGTCTTGTATCCAAACAGCTCCATACTGCCTATGGCCAGCTCGGCGCCAGGTACGGGAAGCTTGATCGGGACGGAGCCGGTGGCTATGTGCAACCACCTGGCCTCAACCTCCTTGGTCCAGCCATCGCCGCGGATCCTCACCCTATGTTCGTCCACCACGGCGGCTATGCCCTTAACTAGCTCGAGGCCTGGATGTTCCTTAACCTCCCTTATATGTTGGATATAGCGCACATCTTGAACCCAGTCCTTGTGGTCTATCAAGTTCTCCCAAGCCAGCTTGACCTTCTCTACGTCGTTGTTGCCCACAGAGGAAAGCACCTCCTTAAGCGTGTGGAGGAGGTGTATCCCAGCCCTAACAGACTTGCTCGGTATACATCCCTCATACAGACAGGAGCCGCCGAGATTGCCCTTGTCGTCGACCATCAATACGCTCATGCCGCCTTTGCTCAGCTCAAAGGCGCCGTGGTAGCCGCCCCCGCCGGCGCCTATTATGACCACGTCGTACCTATCCCGTTTCGGTTCCCGCAGGAAGTCGGGATCGGTGGGGGGATATACGGGGTATTTTCCCAATTCCATTATTGTCAAAACATTGACATTATTTCAAAATAATTTTCAGCAGTAGACGAGATAAGTGAAAGACATAAAGTGTATTGTGAAGCGTATAATATCGTTTATAAATATAGAAAATATCATTAATTAATAACGAAGATAATATTAGCTTATAATTAATATTATATGTAAATATATAGTAGGTAATTGTACGGAGTTCAGAAATTGCGCCATGCCTTAGCCGATGGGCCAATACAATGCTTATATATTCCATGGAGATGCTATATAGTGCGCCAGATGAATATATATCTGCGCCCCGCGGTCCATAGAATTCCGGAGTTTTGGGGACCTGAACGTATAGAGTACGTCCGTAGATCCGCCCTCGACGGCGTGCCGCCATATGCGCTGGAGGAATCGCCGAGCAAAATCGGCAGGTTGCTCGACAGAATGGCGTTCAAGGACTTGAGGCCGCGGGAGGTCAACGAGCTGCTCAAACGCGCAGACAGGCTGGACGTAGATGTCGGCGTCGATTTCTTCGGAACGAGGCTGTCGGCGCCGATATATCTCGGCGACATGTCCTTCGGGGCCCTCAGCGGCAACCCCAACATAGCCATAGCTAAGGCGGCCACCGAGGAGGGGGTGGTGGCCGGCATAGGCGAGGGCGGGCTCCATCCCGAGGTGGCCAAGTATAGGAACATCGTTGTCCAGTGGGCCTCGGCGCGGTTCGGCATGGATATGGATCTGCTGAGAGCCGGGCTGGCGGTCAACATAAAGATAGGCCAGGGCGCGAAGCCCGGCATCGGAGGCCATCTGCCCGGCCGCAAGGTGACGAAGGTAATAGCCGAGCTCAGAAAAATACCTGAGGGCAGCGACGCGATATCGCCGGCCCCCCATCACGACATATACTCCATAGAGGATCTGGCCCAGAGGGTCAAGGCCCTCAGGGACCTCACGGGCAAGCCGGTTCTGGTGAAAGTGGCCGCCGTCAACAAGATAATGTATGTGGCGGTCGGCGTCGCGAGGTCCACGGCCGAGGGCATAATAATAGATGGGGCCGGGGCGGGGACGGGCGCCACGCCCATGTCGGTGAGGAACCACCTGGGGATACCGGTGGACTACGCCGTCCCCGTCGTGGATAGATGGCTGAGGGACAACGGCGTCAGGGACGGCTTCCTGGTGGTGGCCGGCGGCATGCTCTACAGCGCGTCCGACATAGCCAAGCTGGTCGCCCTAGGCGCCGACATGGCCAACATAGGCACCGCGGCGTTGCTGTCCTTCGGCTGCATAATGTGCCACTCGTGCCACACGGGCGGCTGCCCGACGTCCCTCACGAACATGATAGGCGCCAGGCCCGATCTAGACATAGGGTGGGCCTCCGCGGCGTTGCGCAGATACATCTCAGCGCTGAGGCTCGGCCTGAAGGCCATACTGTACTCCCTCGGCATGGACAGCATAAAGGAGCTCATGGGAAGGCGGGACCTCCTCGGGCTGTTCTATGTAGACAAGCTAGTGGCCGACGCGGTAGGGGTCGACCTAGTCGCAGAGGGCGAGGTGGCTTACTACCATGACCACGTCCAACAGTTGCCGAGAGAGATGTACGAAGAGGGCAAACCCCCCGTCACGGGCATGGGCGGCATAGTGCCCGGCTACACCTACCCAGCCAGAAGGCCCCTCGACCTCCTCAGGATAGAGGCTGCGCAGGTGACGCATCCCTCCGTGGACCCCTACAGGGAGGAGGTAGACGTGCGGGTTCCGCTGGCTGGCGTCGAGCTCGAGACGCCCGTGGTCGTGCCCGGCCTCGAGCGGGCGGCGGTCATGGCGGGATACGGCCTCGGCGCGCTCGTAGATGGCGACGGCTGTCCCGAGCCCCAGTACTGCCTCTCGCGTCTACCCCACCGCAGGGTCGCCCCGTCCAGAGAGCTGGAGCCTGGGGAGGGGATAGTGGTGATAGACGAGGCTCTGGGGGGCAGGGCGTGGCTCGAGGAGGCCGTGTCTGCGCTGGACGAGAAGGCGCGGCGCGCGGGCATAAGGGAGAGGATGGTCATCGTGGCGGCGGGCCGGCTCTTCAGCGGAGCCGACGTGTATAAGCTGGCCGCGCTGGGCGCAGACCTCGTGGAGGTGCGCGAGCCCTTCGAGCTTCTGGCCAAGAGGGCGGCGCCCGACTACGCGACCAAGAGGAGTTGGTACGAGAATTTGATAACGTCGCTCACCAAGGAGCTTAAGCTGGCCATGGGGGCCGGCGGGGTTACCAGCTATTTCCACATGGTGGGAAATAGAGATTTGTTGAGATCCCTAGACGGCCGGGTCGCTACAAAACTAAACGTCCCCGTAGCGGGTAGCTAGGTCCTCCGGCCATTTCGGTTCAAAATTCATGGCAATACCGGCATAATAAATACAACGTACTATATAGAGCCGGAAAACCATGAAGGTTTATGAGTAAAGTTTATATATCGACTGGACTCGAAGCGCATGCCGGAAGGATTAAGCGTCTGGAGAACCCTGAAGGGCGCCGGAGTTAAATACGTCAAGTTCGTGATAGTGGACATATTCGGCAGGCCGAAGCTCGAGATACTGCCCATAGACGCCGCGCGCGACGCGTTCATCGACGGCATAGCGTACGACGGCTCCTCCATACCGGCATATACCACCGTCAACAGGAGCGACTTCGTGGCCGAGGTCGACGCTGGCGCCGTCTATATAGAGACGTGGAACGAGGGCAAGACCGCCCTGGCCTTCACGAGCACGCTGGACGGCGACAAGCCGCACCCCATGGACCCGCGCAACGCCCTCAAGCAGACCGTTGGGTACCTCGCGTCGAGGGGGTATGAGGCCATGATGGGCGCCGAGGTGGAGTTCTTCCTGGTGAGAGGCAACCCGCCGTCCCTCGTCGACAGCGGGGCTTACTTCGAGGGCTATCCGCTGAAGGAGACCATACCAGTCATGGAGGAGATAATAGAGCACTTCTATCTGTCGGGCATAGGATTCACCAAGACCCACCACGAGGTTGCGCCCAGCCAGTTCGAGGTGAACATACCGGCAGGCGACCCGGTCCAAGTGGCCGACCAGATACTTGTGTACAAAATACTGGCAAAATCGATAGCCCAGAGACACGGCTTGATAGCCACCTTCATGCCGAAGCCGTTCTGGGGCGTTAACGGATCGGGGATGCACATACACGTGAGCTTCTGGCGCGACGGCGTCAACCTATTCGCGTCGTATAAGGAGCCAACGCCCGAGCTCAAGTCGGCGATAGCCGGCGTGTTGAACAACGCCGTGGCCAACAGCGCCTTCGTCGCCCCGCTCGTGAACAGCTACAAGCGCCTGGTGCCCCACTACGAGGCCCCGACCCGCGTCGTCTGGGGGATCGGCAACCGCTCCGCCATGGTGAGAGTGCCCTACTACGGCAAGAAGATAAACCGGTTCGAATACCGCCACCCAGACCCGTCGGCCAACCCCTACCTGGGCTTCTCGGCGATACTGCTGGCCGCGTTCGAGGGGCTAGACAAGAAGCTCGAGCCGCCGGCTCCCGTCGAGGACGTGGCGTATGAGCTCGAGGGCGTGAAGGAGACCCCCAAGCATCTGGGCGAGGCGGTCAAGCACGCGTCTGAGGGCGCCGCGGCCAAGAACCTGCCGCAACAGCTGGTCAAGGCGTATCTATCGCTGAAGGAGAAGGAGTGGGGCGACTATCTGGCCAACGTCGCCGAGGGGTGGGACAAGACCTGGAACGTGATAACCAGGTGGGAGTACGACCAGTATCTCGAAGTCGCCTGATGTGTAGAATCCTGCTGTTTTTCGGAGACCCCCGGCCAAGTCTCTTCAGATCCTTCGTGGAGATCTCCAGGAGGGATAGGACGCTCGGCTTGAGCCACGGGTCCGGCTGGGGCGTCCTCTACGCCAGGGAGGGCGAATACGGACTATATAAATCTGTGAAGCCCATCTGGGAATCATATATAGATCCCCCGAGCGGATATAAACTGTATTTATTGCATTCGCGGCTGGCGTCGGTTGGGGGAATCTCGCCGGGCAACACACACCCCATAGTGTACGGCGACTTCGCCATAGCGCACAACGGGACGTTCCGCAGGGAGGAGCTGGCGCGGGAGCTGAAGGGAATGGGGCTCGACGTGAGGACCGGCGGCGCCACCGACAGCGAGCTCTTCCTGAAGGCGTTCGTGGACATGGGAGGAGACGCCGAAGCGCTGGAGGAGGTGGCCAAGATAGCGGCGCGCCATATGGACCCCGAGGAGCCCATGATGAACATAGCCATAGCGGATCTGAGGACCGCAGACGCGTACTTCCTCACCTACAGACTGGTTGAAGAACCACACTACGTCCCGGTGGCCAGGGCCGACGGCGTCACGGCCGTGGCCTCGGAGCCCCTCGACGACGGGCCCTGGTCGCCTCTCCCCAACGGGGCGCTGGCGAAGATATCGAGCGGCTCCATAAGGGTAACGAAGTTTATTACGTAGATTGGGGTGTAACTCGATGAACGAATACGTGGCCCAGGCCTTGGCTATAGACTGCGACAAGGTCGCGCGGTACCTCGTGGAGAGGTTGCGGGAATATATAGAGGAGAGCGGCGCGAGGGGCGGCGTGCTGGGCCTGAGCGGCGGCATAGACTCCTCCGTCGTCGCCGTGCTTTTAGCCAAGGCCACCGACAACTTCTTCTTCCTGCTGATGCCCTCCGCCTCGACGCCCCCGAGGGATATGGAAGACGCCATGAAGATCGTCAAGCTGACGGGGGCCGAGAGGAAACACGCCGTGGTGCCCATAGACGACTACGTGAAGGCGATGTCCAGCGCCGCCGATGTCGCCGACAAGAGGATAGTCGGCAACATAAAGGCGAGGCTCAGGATGGTCCTCCTCTACGCATACGCCCAGAAGCTCGGCTATCTGGTGGTGGGCACAGGCGACAAGAGCGAGATCATGCTGGGCTACTTCACCAAGTACGGCGACGGCGGCGTCGACATACTCCCCATCGGCGATCTCTACAAGACCCAGGTGAGGCAGCTGGGCAGATGCCTCGGCGTGCCCGAGGAGATCGTGGCGAAGCCCCCCTCCCCGGCGCTTTGGGAGGGACAGACGGCGGAGGGGGAGATCGGCGCCGACTACGAGACCGTGGACTCGGTGCTGTACCTACGCTACGAGGAGATGAGGACGCGCGAGGAGACGGCCGCCATGCTGGGCATCGACGTGTCCGTCGTGGACAGAATCGACGCGCTGGTCAGAAGGAGCCAGCACAAGCGGCTGCCGCCCGAGATATTCAGGCTCAGCGGGAGGGCGGTCGGGTCCGACTGGAGGTATCCAAGGCGCTACTGGAACGTGAGGCCGTGGTGAGGATAGAGCTGGCCCAGATAAGGCCGTTTCTGGGCGACGTGGAGCGCAATTTCCTCAAGCACAGAGAGATAGTGGAGACCAGCGACGCCGACTGCGTCGTGTTCCCCGAGCTGTCGCTTACGGGGTACGTGCTCAAGGACTTGACGTTCGAGCTGTTCCGCTACAGCGAGAAGGCCGTGGAGAAGCTCGCCGAGGCGTCTGGAGGCAAGTGCGTGGTGGCCGGCACCATAAAGGAGGTGAGGCCCGGCGTCTTGAGGAACTCGGCGGCCGTGATAATAAACGGCGAGGTGGACTACGTCTACAAGTTCTACCTGCCCACCTACGGCCTTTTCGAGGAGCGGAGGTACTTCCAACGCGGCGACCCCCCCAGAGACCTCAAGACCTTTCAACACGCCGGGATTAAATTCGGCGTCATGATATGCGAAGACGCCTGGCATCCGGAGCCCGCGGAGGCGCTGGCGCTGATGGGGGCCGATCTGATACTGATCCCCGCGGCCTCGCCCATGCGGAGGCTCGGCAGGAGCTTGGCCATCCAGGACAGCTGGGAGGCCTTGCTGAAGGCGCATGCGTTGATGAACGCGGTGTGGGTTACCTTCGTCAATACGGTGGGAAGCCAGGAGGAGGAGTTCTTCTGGGGAGGATCCATGGCCGTGTCCCCCCTCGGCGAGGTGAAGCTGAGGCTCAAGCTGTTCGAGGAGGATAGGGCGGTCTACTCCATAGACCTGGAGGAGCTGAGGAGGGCCAGGTTCTTCAGCAGCTTTAGGGACCACATATCGTCGTTCCACAGAGTGCTGGCCGAGCTCTGACGCATCGATCGGCGCAGCTTCTTTTTATATAAGTTATATGGATCATGGCGCGTCTGGCCCGCTACTATCGCGAGTACGGGATCAGGCTGGTCAGGGGCCATATGCAGTACCTATGGGACGACCAAGGAAGGCGCTACCTGGACTGCAATACGAATCACGGCGTAGCCTTTCTGGGCCACTCCAACCCCTATATAGTCGAGGCCGTCAGAAGGCAGATAGAGGAGGTGTGGGCTGTGCCGCTCAACTTCGCGACGCCCGCCAGGGAGAGATTCGTCGAGGCGTTCTCGCGCCTACTGCCGGCCAAATTCGGCGTCGTGTTCCTCCAGAACACAGGCACCGAGGCCGTGGAGACCGCCATCAAGATAGCCAAGAAGATGACGAGGAGGCCCACCATAGTGGCGTTCACCAACAGCTTCCACGGAAGGACCACCGGCTCGCTCTCGATAACGTGGAACGAGGCGTACCGCAAGGCCTTCGAGCCGCTCTACCCCCACGTGAGGTTCGGGAAGTTCAACTTGGCCTCCGAGGTGGAGAAGATAGTCGGCGAGGACACCTGTTGCGTGGTGGTTGAGCCGATACAAGGCGAGGGCGGGGTCAACTCGGCGACGCCCGATTTCCTGAAGGCCCTACGCGAGGAGACCTCGCGGAAGGGCGCCTTGTTCATAATCGACGAGATCCAGACGGGGTTCGGCAGGACGGGGGCCGTATGGGCCTTCCAGAAATTCGGCGTAGAGCCCGACCTCTTCACGGCCGGTAAGGCGCTGGGGGGCGGCCTCCCCATAGGCGTTGTCGTGGCGCGGGAGGAGTACGGAGACGTCTTCGAGCCGGGGGAGCACGGCTCGACCTTCGCCGGAAACGCCGTAGTGATGGCGGCGGCCGCCGCCGCGTCGGAGCTCTTGCTCAAGGACGACGTGCCCTCCCGGGCCGAGTCGGCCGGCAGAGATCTCGCCAAGGCCCTCTCGGAGCACGGCTCGAGGATAGGGCTGAGGGTGAAGGGCATGGGCCTCATGTTGGGGCTGGAGCTCAGAGTCAAGGCCGATCAATTCATCCAGCCGCTGATGGCGCGGGGGGTGCTGGCCCTGACGGCCGGCATGAACGTGTTGAGGTTCCTCCCGCCCTATATGATAGGCAAGGAGGACGTGGAGCTCGTGAGATCGGCCGTATCGGACGTATTGAGGGGCGCGGGATAGATTTCAACGTTCCCGATGGGGCCATGAAGGTCGTGGTGGTCGGTTGCAGGGGATGGGGCCAAATACACCTAAGGGCCCTGGCCCAGCTGGGCGTAGACCTCGAGATAATGGAGAGGGACAGGGAGGCCGCGAGGACTTGCGTGGAGAGGTACGGGGCGAGGAAGGTGTACGAGTCGTATTCGTCCGTGTTGTCGTCCGACGCCGACGTGGTCGACTTGGTGGTGCCCCACCACCTCCACAGGGATATGGCGGTGGAGGCCCTCAAGGCGGGCAGACACGTCTTGGTGGAAAAACCCATGGCGAGGACCGAGGCGGAGGCGCTCGACATGATAAACGCCGCCAAGTCGGTCCGCAGAAAGCTCATGGTCGCCGACCAGTTCCACTTCGACCCGGCGGTTAGGGCCGTTATGGATATGATAAGGGAGGGCCGCCTCGGCAGAGTCCACACGATAATCGTGAGGTCGCAGACGCTGGGGAGGCCCAAGGATTGGCGGACGAGGCTGGAGGAGATGGGCGGCGGCGCTCTGATAGACGGCGGCGTCCACTTCGTCAACACGCTTCTGAACTTCGGCGGGGACTACGAGGAGGTCAAGGCCTACGTCTACAGGGCCTCTGTGCCCATGGAGGGCGACGACACGGCCGTGGCCATCTTCAGGTTCAAGTCGGGGGCCCACGGCCTCCTCTACTATAGCTGGGCCTACCCCAACGCGCCGCTTCTCCCGTCCTACGAGGTCGTCGGAGACGCCGGCTCCGTGGTGGAGGACCTCGAGACCAAGCGCAGGACGTGGTCGCCGCCCAGATATAGAGTATACGGCGACCCGGTCCTCAACGGCAAGAGGGTGGAGGTCCCCGACGTGGACGTGTTCGTGGAGATGTTCAGAGGGTTCCTGAGGGCGGTCGAGGAGGACGCCGAGGTGCCCTACCCGCCCGAGCTCTCCCTGAGGGATCTAAGGGGGGTCCTCGACATCTATAGAGCCGCCCGAGCTCCCTGGCTCAAGTAGGCGCCTCAACGCCTCCCTGAACGCCCCGTCTTTATCGAAGAGGTAGGTGTAGGCCTTGTTGAGCTCCCCGCCGAGATACACGGCCCCGCCCCTCAGCTCTATCGGAATGCAGAGGACGCCGCGCGGCCCCTCGGACAGCCGAGCCAGGACCTGCTCGTAGGCGCTGGCCAGAAGCCTGGCCGAGGTCAGATCCGCGATGTAGTCGGACGCCTCGGCTAGATATCTCCCGGAGCTGTAGAGAGGGGTCAAGGCGAAGTAGAGCCTGCCGCGTCTCCTCAACGGCGCCCCCTCGAGCATGCCCCTAGCCTCCTCGTACCCCTCGCGCAGTAGGGCCGAGACGGATTCGTACGGCAGAGGCTGGGCGCACGTCCGTCCGGGCGAGCCCGCCGCTCCCCTCCCTACGACGAGCAATATGCGCTCGCGGCGCGTGGATATCTTGTCCATGAAATATCCGTCGACCAGTATATCGCCGAGGTCGTAGAAGGGTACTGCGCTCACTCCACGAACACCTCCCTGCCTCTTAACGCCGACAGGAGCGCCGCGGCGAAGGCGAAGGCCGCGGCGAGGTGGTAGGCGTAGTGGAATCCGTCTATCAACGCGGGCGCCACGGCGTCGGCGAAGAACTGCGGCCTCGTTATGGCCGCATATACGGCGCCGCCGAGTTGCACGTGGTTTAGGGAGGCCAACGTGGCCATGGGGTTGTAGCCGAGGAACGCAGCGAAGAAGGCCACCACGGGCGGCGTGGAGAGCAGAAGCCTCGCCGAGTCGGGCTGGACGCCGGCCCCTACCAATGCGTTGTAGATGCTGGGCCCCAACGCCGCGGCCGAGCCGGCGACTATCAACGATATGAAGACGGCGAAGCTCAGCAGAGTGCCTATGTTCTGCAACATGGCCCTGACGCCGGATGCGGCGGCCCTCGTCGACGAGGGCACGGCGCTCAGTATTGAGACCAGGTTAGGGCTCATGAAGAGGCCCGTGCCGGCGCCTATGAGCGCCACTATGGCGGCGAAGAACGCGTAGTGGAAGGACAGAGGCAGGGCGGACAACATCTCGAACCCCATGCCCATCAACGCGGCCCCGGCCGTGGCCACGGACCTGGCCCCGAGCCTATTGACGAGCTTCCCGCCGATGGGCGCGAAGACCGCGCTCGCCACGCTGTTCGGTATCAGGTATATGCCGGCCCAGAGGGGCGTCAACTCGTAGGGCATGCCGCCCATGGGGAGGTAGACCGCCTGAAGGAAGATGGAGAGCACGAACACGTTGGCCCCTTGCGCCAGGAAGAGCAGAAATGCGCTGAGAACCCCGAAAGAGAATTGTTTGTTGGAGAAGAGGTCCAGCCGCAACATAGGCGTCCGCGACCTGCGCTCGAGCGGTATCAACGCCGCTATCAGCGCGGCTCCGCCCGCCAGCAGAGCCCAGACGTAGGGGGCGCTCCAGCCCAAGGCGTGGCCGTCGTAGGGCACGGTCGAGAGGGCGAGCCCCATCAGCAGCAGGAGGAGCGCAGTTGCGAGGACGGCGGCACCGACCCAGTCCACGACGACCTTGCCGGTTCCCGGCGACACGCGGTACATGACCTTGTAGGACCAGAGCGCGTTGAGGACGCCGAAGGGTACGTTGGCGAGGAACGTCAGCCTCCAGTCGATCACGGCGAGCGCGCCGCCGGCGAGCAGCCCAGTGAGCGAGCCGGCCGAGAAGGAGATGCCCACGATTCCCTGGGCAATCCCCCTTTCGTGCGGCGGGAAGACGTCGGCGATAATGGCGGCGCTATTGCTGAACATCAGAGCCCCGCCGACGCCCTGCAGAGCTCTGTACGCGATCATCTGCAGAGCCGCCGCGGCCCCGGTCCCGGGAGTCAGGCCCAGCAGAAGCGATGCGGCGGTGAACACGGCCGCGCCCAGCGTGAACGCACGCCCCTTTCCGTACATGTCGGAGAGACGGCCGGCGATGGCCACCAGGACGGCCACGGTGAAGGGATAGGCCAATATGAGCCACAGCATTGACATGAACCCGAGCGGCGAGAACGGGTCTATTCCGATGCCCCTAAACACAGCAGGTAGCGCTATGACTAAGGCCGATATATTCATGCTGGCCATAAAGGAGCCCAGGACGCTGTTGAACAGGATAGCCTCCCTGTGGTCCACGGAGATGCCGAGCCGTCGAATGTATAAAAATTTTTATAGGTCGGCAACCAAGGCGGGCAGACAGCGCAATCGACGTGCCCTCGTTGCATCGACATCTAACGGAACGCCTAGGAGTTGAGACTAGCGGCCGATGGGCCAGATAGGCGGTTTAAAATTTAAGCGAGGGCCTCAGCGCCGATGTGGTGGTGTTGGTCAGATATAGCGAGGTGGCCATAAAGCGCGGGTCCGTGCGGAGGGAGATGGAGGCGTTGCTGGTTAGATCCATAAGGGAGGCCGCCGCCGGATGCGGCGAGGTCAAGTTCAGGCTCGAGCCCGGGAGGATCTTCGTCTACGGCGACGACCAATGCGTGGCTAGGGCCGCGTCTAGGGTCTTCGGCGTCAAGTCCGTGAGCCCGGCCACCGAGTACTCCTTCGCGGATCTGGATGACCTGGCGTCCAAGGCGGCCTCCCGCTGGAGGGACGAGGTGGTCGGGAGGAAATTCGCGGTGAGAGTCCACAGAGCGGGGTCCCACAGCTTTACGTCGAGAGACGTGGCGGTCAGGGTGGGCGCGTTGCTTGCAGCGGCGGGGGGCTCGGTCGATCTAGAGCGGCCCGAGGTCGAGATATTCATAGAGGTCAGGGAGGGCCGCGCCTACACGTACAGGGAGATATACGAGGGACCTGGAGGGCTTCCCCTGGGCTCCGAGGGCAAGGTCCTGGCGCTGGTGTCGGGCGGCATAGACTCGCCGGTGGCCGCCTGGTATATGATGCGTAGGGGAGCCTATGTCGACGTCCTCTACTGTAACCTAGGCGGCGTCTTGACGGAGGCCGCGGCCTTGAGGGTCGTGGAGAAATTGCTGGAATGGGCCTACGGCTACGACGCCAGGGTGCTGGTGGCCGACTGCGCCCCTATAGCGGACGCAATACGTCGGAATGTGGACCGCCACCTCTGGTCCATAGCATTCAAGCGGGCGCTGTATAGGCTTGCCGAGAGGGCGGCCAGGAGGGTCAAGGCCGAGGCCCTCGTCACGGGCGAGTCCCTGGGCCAGGCGTCGTCCCAGACGCTCCAAGCGCTCGCCGCCGTGGAGGCCGGGATAGACATGCCCGTATTAAGGCCCTTGATAGGTCTCGACAAGGAGGAGATAGTCCGCATGGCTCAGAGGATAGGGACCTACGACCTGTCCATATCGGTTCCTGAGTACTGCGGGATATTCTCTAGAGAGCCCAGGAGGTGGGCCTCCAGGGGGGAGATAGAGCTGATAGACCTCGCCGTGCACGACGCGGTCGAGGCCGCGTTCTCCTCAATAGAGGTGTTCAGGAAGGGCGAGCTGGGATCGGCGGCCGCCGCCCTGTCGTCCAGGTTGGCCGGCCTGGCCGTCGACAAGGTGCCCGACGGCGCCGTCGTGGTGGATCTGAGGGACCAGGAGGCCTACATCAGATGGCATCTGCCAGGCGCAGTGAGGGTAGAGCTGGACAAGGTTCTCGACTTCGTGGAGAGGACCGGCAGAGACAAGACCTATGTGTTCTACTGCTACGAGGGGGCCCTCAGCGCAGATGTGGCCGAACGCCTACGGAAATCGGGATATAGATCATATTTTATAAAAATAAAATAGATGGATATTTAATTTAAAAGACATAAAAAATTAATTATAAAATTACATTTCTCAAAAAAATGTAATAATGGTTATTAGGAAAGGCGGATCGTCTACACATGCCGCAACTGTTCATGGACCCGTTGGATTTATGGCTCGACGTGTTGGGGACCACGCTGTTGGCCACGGCCTACTGGGTCTATTTGAACTTCGCATCCAAGGCGCCTGTGAGCGTGAAGTCCACGTTCAATAAATCCTTCGGCTACTTCTACCTAGGCCTAGGCATATATGCGCTGGCCAGCGGCCTCTGGGCCACCGCCACTTGGCCTCTGCCGAGCTCCTACAACCTGGTCTTCTCCGACGCGTGGCCGCTGTTCGGCGTGGCTCTGATAATCCTGGGCCTCGTGGGCGGTAGATGGGGGGCCGAGGCCTTCGGCGATGAGGGCAGGTACTACCTCCTCGGCGGGCTGATCGGAGTAGCCGCCCTGTCGCTCGTGCCGCTCGTCTACTCCTTCGACATTTGGATGTACGGCCTCACCACCGAGCCGCCTCTCGCCGGCCTTATGTTCTTCGCCATAGGTCTCGCCGGACTTCTGAGCCAGCTTCTGGCGCACAAGGGGGCGGCCAAGCCCGTGGCGTACCTGCTCATCCTACTGCTGGCCGTCGCGGGCCTGATATCTCTGTTCATAGGCGTCGGGGCGATATTCGCCCATACGGGCATCTGGAAGAGCTGGGCTCCTTGGTACGGCGTCCACTAAAAACCTAAAATTTTTCATATTTTCAACATGGCTCTCTTCATAACTGAGGGGGAGGTGGACCGGCTGTTGAGCTTTAGGGAGGCTATAGAGGCTGTTGAGGAGGGGTTCCGCCTGCTCGCCGAGGGGCAGGCCGTGAATCTGCCGCGGCGGAGGGCCGTCGTGAGGGGCGCGGTCCTCCACGTGTTGCAAGGCGCCGTCTTGGGCAGATACGGCGTGGCGGGGCTGAAGACCTATCTGAGCACTAGGGAGGGGGCTAGGTTCGTCGTGCTTCTTTTCGACGTGAACGGCGGCGATCTGCTGGCGATAATAGAGGCGGACAGGCTCGGGCAGAAGAGGACGGGGGCGGCCTCCGCCGTCGCGACCAAGTACATGGCCGCTGGCGCCGAGACTCTGGGGATTGTGGGCGCCGGCAGGCAGGCCAGGTCGCAATTCGAGGCGCTGGTCGAGGTGGTCAGGCCGAGGCTGGTCAAGATATACAGCAGGAGGAGGGAACACGCGGGGGATTTCGCCGAGTTCGTCAGAAGGCGCGGCTACGACGCAGTCGTGGCCGACGACTACAGATCGGCCTCGGCCGTCGACGTGTTGGTCACCGCGACCAACGCCGCGGAGCCGTTCATCAGGGGGGAATACCTCCGGCCGGGCTCCCACATAAACGCGGTGGGCAGCAACTGGGCTAACAGGGCTGAGCTCACGCCCGACGCCGTGGCGCGCGCCGACGTCATAGCTGTGGACGACCCGGTGCAGGCCAGGGATGAGGCCGGCGATTTGATAAGGGCGGGGGCTCTCGACAGAGCGGTACCGCTGGCCGACATAGTGGCCGGCAGGGTGAGGGGCAGGCCGGATGCGTCCTCCATAACTCTGTTTAAGTCGCTCGGCATAGCGGTGGAGGATCTGGTCGCCGCCAAGGCGGTCTACGACAAGGCGGTCAAGGAAGGGGCTGGGCGGGAGATTGGCTTCTCTGGCCGTTGGGCTCCCTCATAGAGAATATGCGGTCTATCACGACCGCGTTTTGGCCCAGCAGACATATCGCCCAGAAGGCGTTGACCAAGGCGGTGTACATGGTCAGAGCGGCGCTCATGGAGCCCACCAGCGAGCCTATGCTGAGCCTGCCCTTGTTGGCTAGGTCGACTCCGACGAGCGCTATGGCTGTCGGCACGGCGTAGCCCGTCCCGAAGGAGATGGACCAGTACACCCTGTCCAGGTGTATGTTCTTGTCGATGCCCCTAAGCCACTTCTCCATGGCGACGATGAACGCATCGGGCCCAGCCCTACCCTCCATGTACTCCGACGCCGCCTGTATGCTCTCGCCGTATGCCCTCCTCTCCACGGCCCTAGCTATGTGGACGCCCCTCACGTAGTGCTCCAACACGGCTATGTATACGGGTAGCCCGACAAGCCCTATCAGCCCCAGCAGAGGGCTCATCTCGAAGAGCGTCATCTCGGCCACGAACGCCGTTAACGCGTTGGGTAACATCGAGTTTATTATACCCCCCACGTTCCACATGACGAAATCCACGTCGTTGACGAGCCTCCCTATGCGGTCCCTCTCGCCGCCGTTGCGCGGGGCCATGCTGTTGACGAGCCCTATTTTGATCAAGCTTATGGATCTGGCGATGCCTTGGAAAAACGGCTTGAACCCCCATTCAGACGCCGCGTATATGACGCCGGAGAGCGCCAGCAACAGGAGGCCCTGGCCCAGCAGATGCGACGATCTGTTGAAGAGCCCGTTGGTGACCTCCTGTAGGGAGTAGGGTATGAACATCCCGCTGGCCGCCGCGCGTACCGCGTAGGCCGCGGCGGCGGCGGCGAGCCCCACGTTGAAGTACCTGTTGTTCAGGAATTCCCTGTAGAACCTCCAGTGCAGCTTAGCGCTCTTGACGATGGCGTTCATGTCGCCTCTACGGCCGGGAAAATTTAAAGTCACTCGACGTCCAGCACGTCGAGCTCCACGACCTCTAGAGAGGCTCCTAACGTCTCGGCCACGCTCGGCTGGGTCCGTCCGCCGTCGCCGGTCACGAACTCCTTGACGTATAATCCGCCCTGGCATCTAATGAATAGCTCCAAAACTCTATCGGCCACTTGGTAGACTTCAATATTGTATACCATCCTCCGCCTCCTGGCGCGGGGATTCAGCCTTTTTATCCGCCTCGGCGTCCGTTGGACCACCACGGCGCCTTCAAGAGCCTTGAGCTTCCCCAGATCTTCAGCCGAGACGGGCCTGTCGGACAGCGCGACGGCTCTGTAAAGCTTTATGCTAGTCTTGGACTTGGCCTTCATCTCCCTCACGTCGTTTCTCGTGCCCGGCTTGAGCGGCGACAGGATGACCCAGTCCGTCGTAAGGCCCGAGAGATCCCCCCTATATCTCGCGGGCTCCTTGATCTCGACGACGGCCGGCCTCCCGTTGCCCAACATCCTCACGTCGAAGTCCTCACGGCCGGCCGCGTGTAGCACCAGGGCGGGGCCTCCGAACCTCGACCTCACTGGGTCTAGAACCTCCTCGACCGTCTTCAGGGCGCCCGGCACGGGCTTTCCCTGCGATACGACGCGGCTCAGCTTGATGTAGCGCCCCAGCAGGAGCAAGGGATTTCTGGCCACCTTGATCGTGCCGTCGACTAGGCTCACGGTGGCCACGACGTCGGGCCTCTCCTTGTTTGCAGGCCTCTTCAGGAGCCCCCCGACGGCCCTCCCTATCCTCCTATTTATCTCGTGTTTGATGGACTCGCCGGTCTCTATGCCGAACTTGGCCACGATCTCCCGCTCCCGCTCCAGCACGTCCTTCGGCACCACCGAGCCGATCTGGAACGTCCCGAACTCTATCTGCTCCAACGCCTTCGCCACGCCCTCTGCGTATTTCTCCACGTCCCTGAGGAGGCCGCCGCAGATGTAGCAACGGGCCTCCTCCACGCCTATGCCGTTCGAGGCGAGGAACCTCCTGGTGGGCGCGTGGACTCTCCCCAACGCCTTGAGGTCCTCCGTCGCGTCGATGCCGTTTCTGTAGTCGTACACCAGCCTCATGTGGAGCAACGTCTTGATCGCGCGGCCTCTCTCGGAGTTCTCAACCCCGTAGCCCATCGCGGCGAACAGCCTGCCTAGGCATGAGTCGCACAGCGGATATTGGCGTAGGACTTCCCTGGCCTTCTCTAGAGGATCCACCGCGCCATCTGTGGAGGAGGTTATAAATTCTCGCCCGGGGGCCGGTCCCGGCGCTCCGCCCGGGCCGGGACCCTAGGGCTGAGGGGAGGCCAGCCACCGGCGGTCCGCCTCTATGTTGAACACCGCGAACTGGTGGTGGGGCGGCATATGGCCCAGCCCGGCGCCGCAGTCGACCTCGACGTCTATCGGCTCCAGATAGGCGACGTACGTGAACTCCCTCGGCGGCTTGCAGACGCCCTGCCGCCCGTCTACGGCCGGCCTCCTCACGAGGTCCTCCAGGCTTACGCGCTCCAGCAGCTTGACGCCGGGGTGTCTGGCGCCTCTCAGCGCCTTTCTGAGCAGTCCAGTTGAGGATTCCTCGTCCGGAAACAGCGACCTGACGGAGTTGCCTAACACCCTGACCGCCCGGCCGGCGTCTCTGAAGTAGGCCACGAACTCGGCGTCCTCCCTTATCCCGTTGGATATCAGCAGGGCGGCCACCAGCGCCTTGCCGTGCACGTAGGGGTCCTCGGCGAAGGACCTGGCGGAGGTCACCAAGACGAATCTCCTCATTGGAGGCGCACGCCCCTGGCGCCGAGCCTGTACTGGCGCCGGAGCATCTTGGACATCTTCCTCATGGATTCGTAGACTTTCAACATGTCCTTCACGTCCTTGGGGGTCACGCCGGCGCCTACGGCTATGCGCCTGATCCTGGACGCGTTGAGTATGCCCGGGTCCCTCAGCTCCTCCTCAGTCATGGAGCTCAATATGGCGCGCCACCTCCTCAAGTTCTTCTGGGAGAGCTCTATCTGCTCGTCGCTTATCTTGGAGGCCAGCGTGCCTGGAAGCAGCTCGAGGACCTTGCTCAGAGGCCCCAGCTTCAGCAACGCGTCTATCTGTTTCTTGAAGGTCAATAGGTCCAGGCGCCCGCTCTCAAGCTCCTCCAGCACTTCCTCCTCCTCGAACACGGCCTTGACGCGCTCCACCAAGGTCTCCAGGTCGCCCATGCCGAGCACCCTCGCCACGAACTTCCTGGGGCTGAACGGCTCCACCTCGTCGACGCCCTCGCCGACGCCTATGAACTTGACCCTGGCGCCCGTCTTGGCCACGGCGGCCAGGGCCCCGCCCCCCCTGGCGGTGCTGTCCATCTTGGTTATCGCGACGCTGTGTATCGGCACGTACTTCATGAAGGCCTCCGCCTGGGCCGCGGCCTGTCGGCCCACCGTGGCGTCGACGACCAGCATGACTTCGTCGGGCTTTACGGCGTCGTAGATGGCCTTGACCTCCTCGAGCAGGGACTGCTCGTTCCTATGGCGGCCCGCCGTGTCGACCAGAATTAGGTCCACGCCCTTCAGCTGCTCGACGCCGCGTTTGGCTATACCCACGGCGTCGCCCCCGTCCCTCTCGCCGTAGAACCGCGCACCTATTTTCTCAGCCAGCTGCTTCAGCTGGTCGTATGCGGCCGGCCTCACGGTGTCGGTCTCCACGACGCCGACCTTCAGGCCGCGTTTAATGTAGAAAAGCGCTATCTTGGCCGCGGTGGTCGTCTTCCCGCTGCCCTCGACGCCCAGCAACATGACGAGGTAGGGCCTTTTGGGCAGCTTCAGATCCGGCTCGGCCTCGCCGCCCAGCAGTTTGACCAGCTCCTGGTATATGACGTATATGACGAAATCCTTGACCGGTATGCCGGGCGGCGGCCTCTCCTCCTTCATACGCCTGATCGCCGCGTCGGTGAACGACTTGACCATATCTAGAGGCACGTCGGCCTTCAGCAAAGACCTCTGGAGCTCCCGCGAGATCTCCTGTAGGGTCTGCTCGTCGATATACTCGACCCCCCTTATCCTCTCCACGAGCTTCGAGAAGAGCTCGGACAGCGGCTTCACGTCATATACGGCGCTCCGTATATATATCTATTGCTGTCAGGCGCGGCCCAGGACGATGGATGTGGCGTACGCCAGCAACAACGCCGATGTTATCGACGCAAGCGCCTTTATGAAATCGGCGGGCCGTATGATCCTCATCCTCCTCGACGCGGCCGAGCCGAGCAACGTGCTGTAGATCAAGAGCGTGAACGACATCGGGATCCCGAAGGCGATGCCCAAGGCCGCCAGAGCGGCGGCGGACGCGCTTGCGGAGACCGCCCCGCTGAACGAAAAGGCGTAGAGCTTCATTATCCACCTGGAGAACCTCAGCCCTAGGTAGTTGCCGAGGAAGATCGCCGCGACCACGTAGACGTCCTTGTCCACGAAGGCTATGTTGTTGGCGCCGAACATGAACGACACGGCGAATAGGACCACGTACCCCAACGCGAGGGAGGGCCTCACGAGCCTGGCCGCGAGGTAGCCTACGGTGAAGGCCAGCGCCGGCGTGCCGAACCACAGGGCCAGCGACGTCGCGGTCAGCCCCCTCAGCGAGTAGAGGAACACCGAGATCGGCAGGGAGATCCTCGCGGCGGTGAACGCGGCGTAGAACAAAAGCGCCGCTAGATATTCGGGGGGGCTGAACTTGAGGGGGGACATGGGCGACAGGAAGGTGCCGGCTATCTCGGAGGCGGTCGCCAATATCAACGCGCGGTCCGGCTGGACGCCGCCCCACGCCGACGGGCCGAGGACCACCAACGCGTTGTTGTAGACCAGGGCGAAGGCCAGCGCCAGCGTCAAGGCTTCATCGAACGGGGACACGGGGCGCCAACGTCCGAGTTATTTTAATAGATTTCCGGGATATATATGGATCCGCCCAAGACGAGGGAGGAGCTGGCCCGTCTGATCGACCACACCATACTCAGCCCCGCGGCCACCCCCCAGGACGTGGAGAGATACTGCAGGGAGGTCTTGGAGTACGGCTTCTGGGGCGTGATGGTCAACCCGTCGTACGTGGCCTACGCCAAGAGCGTGATCGGGAACAGAGCCAGGGTCATGTCAGTGGTGGGCTTCCCGTTCGGCGCCACGAAGCCCGCGTTGAAGGCCGCGGAGGCCGAGGCCGCGCTGAACGACGGGGCTGACGAGGTGGACATGGTGATGAACATCGGCGCCTTCAAGGCCGGCCTATATGAGGTGGTGGAGAGGGAGATAAGGGCAGTGGCGTCGGTGGTGCACGACTACGGCGGCGTCCTGAAGGTGATACTGGAGACCGGCTACCTGACGCCCGAGGAGATAGCGAAGGCGTCGCTGATAGCCGTTGGGGCAGGCGCCGATTTCGTCAAGACGAGCACGGGCTACGGCCCCCGCGGGGCCGCCGTCGAGGATGTGGAGATCATGAGGAGGGCGGTCGGCGACAGGGCCGGCGTCAAGGCGGCGGGCGGCATCAGGTCGGCCCAGCAGGCCCTCGCCATGATAAAAGCCGGGGCCAACAGGATAGGGTCCAGCCATGGGGTGGACATAGTTAAAACCTTTAGTTAAAGGGCTCCGCCTTGCCGCCCCTCGAGGACCGAGACGTAGGCCGGCCTGTCTTCGTACAGCACGGCGGCCTTCAGCGCGCTGGCCTCCGCCAGATTTTGCGACTTACGCCTCAACGCGTCGGCGTCCTTAACCAGCTCCTGCCCGATGGGTGTAGGCCTCCCGCCGGACATGTTGACGAAGGTGAAATAGCCGCCGGCAACCCGCCTCTCGCCCCTCAGCCCCCTGGCGACCACCTCGAAGGCCACCTCGAGGCTCGTGTGCCCCACGTAGTCGACGCCGCCCCGGACGACGATTATATCGCCCACATATATCGGCCTCTTGAAATTGATCGAGTTGAGGGACGCCGTCACGTAGATCCCCGGCCTGTAGTTAAACGCCGCTATCGCCGCTATCTGGTCCAGATAGTACAGAAGCCGGCCGCCGTACATGAGGCCTCCATATACGGCGTCCTCGGGCATCACCTGTATCTGCGTGACGGCGGGGAGATCGCCGGCCGCCGGCTCGCGCCTGAGCTCCGGCTCGACGGCCTCTCTCCACCTTGAGAAATAGCTCCAGAGCGATCTCTCCCAGCCGTTCGACGTCTGGAGCGTCTTCTCGACCGGCAGGGGCCTGCCGTCGGCCCCCACCTTCACGAATATTGCTCTCGCTATGTGTTATGTTGATTCCATTTGTGCCCTCCGCCGTCCGTATGCTCGGCGCATCGGTTCCATATTTACCTTCACCGCCGACTCCCCCTCTCGGCGTGTCGGTTCCACTTGTACCTCCCTCCTAGCCGCATCGGTTCCACTTGCGCCTCTCGCCGGGCCTTGACGGCGTGCTGATCCGGCTTTTTCGGCGCCTCCTTTCCTCGCCTCGGCCCCGTGTGGAAAGGAGGTTGGGGAAAAAAGGGGGCTATTCCCAGTTTACCGGCTCCACGTCGATGTCGGCGGGCCTGCACTCGGCGAAGCAGAGCTCGCCGCGCTCGGCGGTGCATCCCCCGGGGCGCCAGGGCATGTACGCCGCGGGATCCCTGCGGCATTCGTCCGCGCAGCGGTTCATGCATGCGGTATAACATTCCCCGAACGCGTCATCCTCCATGCCGCTCCGCGGCGCATTGATAAGTTGATCCGCCCCTCGGCGGGTTCCCCATGCCGACAGGGAAAACTCCCGGGAAGCTTGACAGGCAAGGACTTGCCTGTAAGGCTTCCCGCGGACATCCCTGTAGGGAGAAAAAGGGTAGGTTACCTCGTTCTAACCATCTCTATGGCCTCCGCCGGCTCCGCGCGACGCATGGGGCCCTCCAGGTGCTTCTTGGTTGAAGGCACTTCTCTCATCCATGCGCGGCACCGCTAAGTTGAACCGCTCCTCGGCGGATCCGCCGTCAGGGAGTACGTAAGAAAGGCTTGACAGGGGGCTAGCCCCCCTGTGAGGTTTTTCACGGATGCTCCCTGTAGGCGCCAACGGATCCGCCGAGGGGCGGGCGAGGCGGTTCAACTTGACGGTATGCGCAGATGCTCCCCGCGGCCGACGCCGCGAAGAGGCCGGCGAATTCGAGCAACCGGACTCCCCTCTCCCCACGTGCTACGGCTCTAGGCAACGGTGTATCGAATCAACAAAAACCGCCCTCTACAACATAGATATGGGGAAGATCTCTATAGACGAACTTAGACGCCGCCTTGAGCTGGCCTTAAGGCCGGCCGAGCCGCCGACCGTGGAGGAGGTACTTGAGCAGGTTTCTAGGCACGGCGTCTTGCGGGGGCCTGTGGATTGGGTCTTCCCGGCGTGGATCGCCTACGTCGAATACGCGACGCAGAGGGTCGCCGAGGCGTTCCAGCTCACAGAGGAGGAGAGGGGACAGCTCTTCCACTTCCGGGACACAGTGAGGCAGTTGTTGCTGGAGGCGTGGAGGCAAACAAAGGCCAAGCTAGCCTCGATATACAAGGCCATCGTCGAGGGTACCTACAGGATTGAGGGCAACAGGCTGTACGCGCCGGACGGGGCGTGGATTGTAATAGGGTACTTCACCCCATACGTTCCAATTCACGGTGTAACAACTAAGACACGCTTTCCTGACTTGCTGAAACTTCCGTATGAAAAGCTGGAACTACTCCAGCTGGGCTGGAGGGCGAGCGATGAAGGAAATAATGGTGGTAGACCATTCATGGAAACTGCACAACCTTGGCAATTGTTCGCTTGGGCAACAGTAAGATATGGAAAACTTCGACTGTATATCTATTCGGTCAACTTAACACGTGTGGGGATAAGCATAGGAATATTGACCAGGGCGAGGGATTGGAGGCAAAGGTGGAGTAAGGCGGAGGCCATAGATCTGGTGGCTAACCACTTCAAACATGAAGAATATACGCCTGTGCTTACCATGTGGTTGGGAGACGGTGAGAGTAGACGAGGGGAGATATTACGTGGTAGATACGTACTATCGATCGCAACTAAGGAGCCTTGGAGGTTGGGGCGGGGCTTTGGCAGAAGGGCTTTGGTCGCCACTGGCAAGGAGGCGTTTGAGAGGCTTAGGGAGGCGGCCGGCGCATACGGCGAACTGCTGGATCTGCTGAAGGCCCACAAATGGATTGAGATAAGATTGGCAACTGACAACGCCTTCAGAGCGGCCTACAAACTGAAGGCAAGGAAGAGGAGCATAGACGTGCTTAGGGAGACGTATGGGCGCAACAACGGTGAAGTACCTACGGAGCGGTTCTCATACGCTGAGGCGGACAGACCGAGAAGAGGCGACGTGATTGTGGCGGGCATCGTAATGCATTTCGAGCTGGCAAGTAACAAGAGCGGTTCACTCAGGGCTGAACGCTATGTTCGTGATCCCGGGAGGGCGCTCGCCATCGCCGGGAGGCTTGAGTCGGCCGGGCTTAGGCCGAACATAACGAGATGCGGCCCCAATTATGCGGTGTATATAGCTATGACCGATCTCTTGAGGTTGGCAGAGAGGGACGAGGCCGTCAGGAGGGCCATAGCGCTGTATCTCGCCGAAAAGGCGAGGAACGGCACGCCGAGGCAGAGGGAAATCGCCGAAAAGATCCTGAAGAGACATCCCCTTTTTCCCCTTCCAACTCTTACCGTTTCCTCAAAATTGACATTACTGTCTATTAATTAATAGAATCGACATGACGGAGTTGACCAACACATGTGGAATCATCAACAGTCAACACATGGAATCAACATGGAATCAATTGATATCCGGTCTGACCGCATAAGCGACAAGCCCTCCGGCTTCTTCACGTAGGCCTCCACCAGCGCCGTCATGCTCGACCTCCTGACGTGGACTATCCAGGCCCTGAACTTGACTATATCGCCGACCTTGACCGGCGCGATGAAATGCATGCGGTCGAGATACCCCAGCACCGCGTCGGACTCGGAGAAATCCATGGCGGCTATGGTCCCGGCGTCTACGAGCCACTGGAGCATATAGCCCCCGTAGAGGGTGCCTATTGGGTTGACGTTGTGGGGCGTGACGAGCCTGACGACCTCGACCTCGGTGTCCGAAATGTTCACAGGCCACCTGGACATCGTAATTTTTAAACTCTGCGATCGACCTCGGCTTCGTATCTGGCCGTCTTTTCCCCAGAGCTGTTACGGCTGGAGAGCCTGGAGATCGGGCCCGGGCGTTGGCGCAGGAAGGGCTCGGCCGCCATCTGGGGACAAAAGGCCTAGAGGGACGGCTGGAGCCCACGGCCGGTTGCCCGACCCGCTGAAGTCTAGACGACACTCCATGACCTGGGCCCTCTACCGCTACGCCGGAGACGAGACGCCGAAGCCCTGCCCGGGTTCCAGCACCGTCCCGGCGTCCACGCGGGCGCCTCTGCCTATCAACGCGCCCAGTTTGTACAGCTCGCGGCCCCTCACCTCCACGGGGCTCAGCCTGCCTCTGCCGCCCCTCAGCACGGACTTGGTCAACACGTTGGGCTCCAGCACGGCCCCCTCGCCCACGACGCTGTAGGAGACGAAGGAGCCTCTGCCTATCGTGGCGCGCGGCCCGACCAGGCTGTGCGTTATCTCGGCGCTGCTCCCCACGACGGCGCCCTCCTCTATGTCGGAGAAGTTCCTGATCAGGGCGTGGGCGCCCACGAACGCGCCTCTGCCTATGTACGCAGGCCCCTTCACCACGGCGTAGTGGTCTATCTCGGCCCCGCTCTCTACGGCGACAGGGCCCTCGATGACAGCCGTGGGGCTTATCTTGGCGTCCGCCGCTATATACGTCGCGTTGGGCATAACCAGCTCCAGCGCCGCGACCAGATCGACTGGCTCCTCGACCTTAAACCACCTCCCGCCCCAGACGGCCACAGCGATCTTCATCTCCCTTGCCGCCTCGGCCAGCGCCTGGGGGAACTCGGCGCCCTCGAAGAGCTTGACCGCGCGGCCGGGGATCAAGGCGGCTCCTCCGTAGGCCAGCTGCCCCTCCCCGCCTATCCCCGCCAGAGATCCCCCGGACATGGCTATGGCCAAACCGCCCCGCGACCTCAGAGGCACGGCGAGGACGGCGCCGTCGGCCCCCGCTGACGCCGCCGCCTCGACCAAGGCCCTGAACGCGTCCCTCTCGGTCACCACGGAGCCCGACGCCACCAGCAGCTTGTCGCCCGACGCGCACAGTTGGCCCGCGGCCCTTACGGCGTCCTCCGCCGAGTTTCCATCGACCTGGAGAGGCTCGTACCTCCCCCCTTCAGCCGTCCTGGAGGCCACGTAGACTCTGCCGAACATCTCCCACAGGATATCGGCGGCGTAGCGGTACAGAGGCCTCCCGCCGAGCCTCGCCTCGGCTATATAGCCCCCGGTGAGCGGCTTGAAGAGCTCGTTGTACTCGTTGGCGGCAACGACCGGGATTATCATGTCACTCCACGGTGACGGTCTTGGCCAGATTGCGGGGCTTGTCCGGATCCCTGCCGAGCCCCACGGCCGTGTAGTAGGCCAGCAGCTGCAGCGGTATTGCGAACGAGGCGGCGTTCAGCAACGGGTCCAGATGGGGGATCTCGAAGACGTGCCTTAGCTTCCTCGCCGCGTCGTCGCCGCGCGGAACGACGCCGATTATCAGCGCGTCTCTCGCCTGCATCTCGGCCACGTTGTTGAGCAGTTTGTCCTTGAGCGACGGGTCCGAGAAGACGAACACGACGGGGAATCTGCTCTCGACTAGGGCTATGGGGCCGTGTTTGGACTCGCCGGCGGGGTACGCCTCGGCGTGTATATACGCTATCTCCTTCATCTTCAAGGCCCCCTCGAGCGCGACCGGCATGCCGAGCCCTCTGCTCAGATAATATGCGCTTTGGCTGTTCTTGAGCCTCTCGGCGAGCTCCTTGGCCGAGCCCTCGTTGAGCTCTATGGCCTTCCTCGCGACGTCGGGCAGTCTCTTCAAGCCGTCCATGCGGGGCTCCACGTCGACCCCCAGCGCCTTGCCGATCTGGGCGTGAAGCGCGGCGAGGAGGGCGACCTGCGTGGTGAAGGTCTTCGTGGCCGCGACCCCTATCTCGGGCCCCGCCCTGGTGTAAAGCACGGCATCGCTCTCCCTGGCCAGCGTGCTCGCAACGACGTTGGTGACCGCCACGACCTTTACCCCCCTCTCCCTCATCGCCCTAGCCGCCTTGATGGTATCTATGGTCTCGCCCGACTGCGACACGGCGACGGCCACGTCGTCTGCGTCGAAAAGCCCCTCATAGGTCGCATACTCCGAGGAGATCAAGGGCAGGGCCGCGATTCTGTACTCGGCGAGGCCCAGCTGGAAGACAAGCCCGGCGTAATACGACGTGCCGGCGCCCACGACGTACACCCTCCTGGCGTTCAGCAACATCTCGGCGACCTCCGAGAGGCGCCGCTGCTCCAGCCCGGCCACGGTCGAGGCCAGCGCCTCCGGCTGTTCGTGTATCTCCTTCAGCATGAAGTGCTGGTAGCCGCCTCTGAGGGCCTGCTCGGCGCTCCAGGGTATTAGGTGTATCCTGTCGGCAACCTCGACCCTGACGCCGTCGTGCTCCACGACGACCTCGGCCGGCGTGACGTAGCCGTATTCCCCATCCTTCAGCGGGAGGACCTTCTTGGTCTGTTCGAGCACCGTGGGTATGTCGCTGGCGACCACGTTGAAGCCCTCGCCGAGCCCCACTATCAACGGCGAGAGGTTGCGGGCGAAGAATATCTTGTCGGGCTCCTTGGAGTCCACGACGGCTAGGGCGTAGGCGCCCCGCAGCCGCGACAAGGCCTTCCTGAAGGCCTCCCAGGGGGTCAAGCCGCCCCTCTCGTACTCCTCCATCAGATGGGCGAAGACCTCGGTGTCCGTCTCGCTTCTAAACGCGTGGCCCCTCGCCGCGAGCTCCGCCTTCAGCTCCTCGTAGTTCTCGATTATCCCGTTGTGGACGACGGCGATAGAGCCCGTGCAGTCCACATGCGGGTGGGCGTTTACTTGGTTGGGCTTCCCGTGGGTAGCCCACCTCGTGTGGGCCACGCCGGTGCTACCTCTTATCTGGTCGAAGCCGAGCCTGCGGGAAACCTCGGCGACCTTCCCGGCGTCCTTCTTGACCACTATGCCGCGGGGCGTCACCACCGCGATGCCCGCCGAGTCGTACCCCCTATACTCCAGCCTCTCGAGCGCTCTGCGCAACAAGGCGCCGAGGGGGGCCTCGGCGTCGGTCGTTATGCCGAAGATGCCGCACACACCACCGCCCGGCGGCGAGTATATATTAATTTGCGTCATGGAGCTGCAGTGGAGCTCCAGGAGGCCCTAGATCTGCTTGAATCCAAGGCGAACAGCCCAACGTTCATCAAAGCCGTCGGGAAGACCGTCGTCGAGGCCATAAGGACGCTGGTGGAGGCCCAGAGGTGCAACGTGGTCCTGACCGCAGAGGAGGTCCTCAAGGTTCTGAACGACTACTACGTCTTCGAGTCGCGTATGAGGAGGCTCGTGGAGCTCTACGAGGAGCTCTCGGGCGGCGCATTGACGGCCCTTGTCCGCATGACGCTGGGCGAAGACGCGGCGTTGCCCGACATGGACTACAGGCTCTTGCTGAGGGAGTTGGAGGCCTACAGATCGGAGCTCTTTAGGCTGGCCGAGAGGGTCAAGGAGGCCGAGAGGCGATGTAGGGCCTACTCCTCGACCAGCTCCAGGGCGTAGACGCCGGGCCTCGAGATGCCCAGCCTCTTGGCTATACAGGACTTCTCGGGGTCCAGGACGGCCAGCATGCCGCGCCAGTTGTTGGCGAACTCGGTGGATCCGCAGTTGGGGCACTGCGCGGCGTCTTCGGGCACTATCAGCCTGCAGTTCTTGCAGGCCTTGTAGCCCGACAGGGTCCTCCTGGCGGCGCTCATGGCTTTTTGCCTTTCTTCTCCCTAAGCCACTCCAGCTTCCCGAGGCCGGGTCCGCGCATGGTCATGGTGATTCGTACAGCAAGGTCGAGGCCCTCCCTCTGAGCGACGTAGGACACGCCGGTGATGCGCGCCCTCACCACGTCGCCCACTCCGACCTTCCTCTTGCTCCTCTCGCCTATAAAGCTCTTGGTGCTCGCGTCGAACAGGATGTTGGGCTCGTCCATGAGGTGGATCCTGTTTATGAAGCCGAGGACGGGGCCTATGCGCACCATGACCCCCACCTCGCGGGCGGACTCCACAACGCCGTGGACTATCTCCCCGTCGAGCGGGACGTATGTCAACAGGTCGAACACGGCCCTGTGGTACGTGGCGCCGTCGCCGAAGAGTATGACGCCCTCCCTCGCCACCTTGGCGCCCAGCACGGCCACGACGAAGCCGAGATCTCTGAAGGACTTCCCCTCGTACCTGGCCCTCAGCTGGGCCAGGGCGACGTCCTCAAGCGGCTTGCCGAACTCCGAAGGGTTGATCCTGACGTAGTCCTCGGCCTCGATCAGACGGAAAGGCATGGGGCTATCCTATCTCTCCCCCTTTATAAGCGTAGCTCTAGAGAGGAGGCTCACCGGCCAGTCTCCTCCAGCCACCTCCCTATGGCCTCTGCCAGTTCGGCGTAGCGGGCGAGGCCGTCTAGGTGCTCCCTGCCGCACTCCATCACTATCCTGCCGTCCTTCATGCGGTACACCCTAGGTCTCTTGCCCGTGAGGGCCCTAATCAGCGCCGAGAGCCTCTCGGCGTCGGCCTCCCTGCCGCCGGGGGCGTCGGCCCTCGCTACGGCGAAGCCCACGGCCTCGTTTCTGGCCCCGCGCCTGCTGAAGGTAATCGTGTAATCGCGTCTTACGCCGTCAACCTCCGCCGTTATGGTGATCTTCAGGTGGGTTCTGCCGCCCCCTCCCTCCTCCACCCGCGCCAAACCTGCCACAGCCTCAGTCCATCTACGCCCCCTAAGCGTTGCCCCCACCTCTCAGACCTCGTCTCTGATAGCTGGCACAGTCCGCTATTAAACACGCGGCAACCCTCCCTGTTCACAAAGGCCGCAGAGACGCCTTTAGCATCAAGTTGTCCTCAGAGATGCCCCACCCAGCTCCGGATACGCCCGACTATCTTCTCCAAGACCTGGGAGAACCCGCCGGATGCGGTTACGGCGGCTACGGGCGTGTAGAGCTTAGGCGCGCCAACCTCTGGGGCGCGGCGGCCACGGCATACGGCATAAACAGCATGGCAACCGTCGCGATGGCCTTTACGAGGAGATTTGCCCCGATCGGAGCGTCTCCGCCGTCTATCTACACGTCATCGGGCCACACGGGCTGGATGAATAGCCCGACGGGTCTAGGCTCTACGAGGGTTAGCCTATAGCGTGAGTATTGCGGAAAAAGGCCAGGGGACGCCTTCCGCACCCCACGCCGAGCCGGCATTCAGGCAGAGCCACGAGCGGACATGTGCCGCTTGAGGTACATCGGATCCTAGTGCCGAAGTACAATACAACATATGTATATGATTAGCTAAGTGATAGTCTAAATATTGAGATGCTAGGATCAGCTTTAAGCTGTTAGAGTTAGAGAACGCCTATCTCAGTTTGAGCCTTAATAATTCCTTGATACGTTCAAAGGGTAGGAGGTGGGCCACATACAACAAAGCTATAGATGCTGTGATGGTGAATTGTCCTCGTTTTGCTGGTTTCTCCTGCTCCACAAGCCCTATGAGGTCCTTGAGCTGATCTAAATCGCGGCGCTTAACGGCGTCTTGTATCGCGGGCCACATATCGCCGGGCGGCGCACCCGGCTTAACGGTCCAGAGACCCCGTTTAAACCCCTCTTCGCGCGTCTTTTGAGACTGGTCGTAGATAAGTCTAAAGAGCACATTTAACCTCTCTGGGTCTGCCAGAATATCTAGAGCGCCACGTGCGTAAGACCGCTCGAACTCGCTATGTGTTATTATATCATCGCATTGCACGAAATCGCAACCAGGTATCCAACGTCCATCAGGCTCAGAGCCGCTGAAATACGTCCTTACCACACGTGAGGCGGGTTCGGGGAAGTCCAGGGGGTTGCTGAGCGCGAAAAGCGGCGAAAGATCGCAAGCCTCGGTTTCACAGATAATATATAGGCGGTGCGAAAACTGGGATAGAGGCGTGGCCGCAACGCTGTCCGGCAGTATCGCAATGTGATAAGCTCTCGTCTGTAGCTCCAGCGTAAACCATGTGCCTTCAGAAGGTTCAGCCCCATATGTTAAACATACAGAAGTTATAGATGTAGATAAAGTCTTTGCATGTAAACCTACATCCATGGCCCTATACATAGGCAAACTAACAGAAGGCCATAAGAGGATACAAGTCCACGACGGCGGCATCTCGTCGATCGGCGGCGCCCTCCCCGCCTTCGGGAGTTCCGTATCGGCAGGAGGCGCAGGCGCCGAGAAACGCCAGAAAGCCCATCCCCCGGGGGTCAAGATATGGCGGAACTCCTCTTCCGCCATAAAACAGCTACGACGAGGTGTTTTTGAATTTTAACGCCATTCCTAGTGTGACCATATCATATTGCAAAAGGAGAGCTTTAGCTTAAAAGTTTAAAAAATACTAATTTCGCTAAAGATATGGAGAGGATCCAGCCGGAAGTTTGGAATCTTCTTTCACGTGGCTTCAAATATCTCGTCATATCAAGCGCAATATCTATATTTTGGTGGTGGTTTATTCCACTTCTAGGTCTCGGTCTTGGTGTAGCGGCATTTGCTATCTTAAAATATATCCGTATAGCTTTAAAAGAACTTAGTAAAATAGATAAGAGGTTCAAAACATGCTATAATGGAATCATTATTCTCTTACTAGGTTATCTAACTGCTGTGACTAAAACATATATAGTTTCCGTATTTTTGCTTCCTCTAGGTATTATCCTAGGTCTTACCTTAACTGCCTTTAGGCTATATAAGATATATAGAGATTGGCGATTCTTAGTGGCAAGTATTATATACGTCCCAGAGGCGGTCGCCTCTATTTTTCTAATCTTGGGCGTGTTTTCGGTAGTAGGTCATGTGCTAGCTTATAGCGCTCTAAAATCGATAACCAAGAAACTCCAGGCAACTACTTCCGAAAATTTTTAACACATGGATCAATCGAAAACCATAGATGGTTGCAAGTTTCATAGTTTTTAGAATGCTGGTATTTAATATGCTAGCATAGCTGATAGTATATCTCGTTAGTACTCTACTGCTAATGTCGATGATTGAAATGCGACAAGTGCAGGATCCATGGAGATGTAGGTCGCCACATCGCGGTATCGAGACCGTCTCTACGTCACTATGTTGCCAATAAATTCAGTAATTTCCTTAAACTTAGGTTATTTTATAAATATTTTAGTAATAGTTATCATAATTTATATATTATATTTAGAAAAAGATTGTATAAACAAATCTGTAGATCATCAACCCCCGAAACTTATAAAGACTCAAAATTTATAAGGATTGAATGAGTTTAGTAAATGTGGTTTCTCGGTCCTAACATCTTCGATGCGATTACTAACGGTGAAGTGGAGAAGGTCAGGGATATCTTGGAGAGGAGTGTAAAGGCTTTACAACGGCGCAAGGACGGCTTTTCTCCTCTACACTATGCCGTGCATTATGCGGCGCAAGAGAGAGATCCGGCGGGGAGGCGTAGGCGTCTCGACGTTGTAAAGTTGTTGCTAGAAAGGGGGGCGGATCCCAACGACAGGGACGAATCGCGGGGAAGGACGCCCCTACATATGGCCGCCGAGTATGGCGACATGGAGCTCGTGGATCTCCTTATTAGATATAGGGCTGATGTGAATGCACCGGATAGAGACCGGAACACCCCGTTGCACTACGCCGTGATGAGGGGCCACAAGCATGTCGCAGAGTTTCTTCTAAAAAATAGAGCCAATTCTAATGCGCAGAACAAGGAGGGAAGGACCCCGCTTCATATCGCGGCATTAAACAACAACATCGAGATTGCGCAACTGTTGTTGCGCTACCGCGCCAACCCTGGAATAAGAGATGCGGCACGCAAAACCCCGATAGATCTCACAACGAATGAGGAACTTGCGAGACTTCTTGTACGGGAATATAGAGACAGGCCACGTGGGGCTCAACGCGTCAAAGTTCGTAATACAGCTGTCGGCCGGAACGTCCGCGTGCGACTACCCCCGCTTCATGACGCCGTGAAGGATCAAAATCCGAGTTTACTTAATTTATTCTTGAGTAAAGGCAATAACCCTAACGAAGTGGATAATTTCGGCAGAACCGCGCTTCACATCGCGGCAGAGGTAGGATGTCGGGAGTGTGCCGATTTGCTCATCCAAGCCGGCGCCGACGTAAATGCCAGAGACAAGAAGGGTCGTGCCCCGCTCCACTATGCGGTGCGGTATGGCCACCACGAAGTGGCCGATCTCTTGCTGAGAAAAGGCGCGGCGCCGAACGCAATAGATAATATAGGAAACACGCCGTTGCACTACGCCGTTGAGAAAATACGCCCCGATCTTGTGGAGCTTCTTTTACAATACGGCGCCGATCCAAACGTGAGAGGGACGCTGAGAGGCTGGACGCCGCTATATCATGCAGTGGCGATAATCGAGAAGGTTAATAGGGGAGAGATAAGCGCCGATTTAAAAGACATCCTTAGGATGATCGACCTTCTCTTAGAGAAAGGGGATCCCAACATACCTAACATCGACGGCTGGACGCCGTTACATAAAGCTGCCGCGGCGGGCGTCGTAGATGTTGTGGCAAAACTCCTAGAGCATAACGCCAATCCTAATGCAACAGATAAGAGCGGCCAGACGCCGTTACATATAGCGGCATTTAAAGGCTACGGAGTAATTGTTAGGCTTCTACTCCAGTACGACGCGGATATCTGCGCAAGAGATATCTGGCGTAGGACGCCTTACGATTTAGCTAAAGGAGATGCAAAAAGAGAATTGGAGCTAATATTAAAGAAAAAGATGGGTTCTATAAATTGCTGAAATCATTTTCCTCTATTGCAGAGAGTCCTTATTTCTTTATAATGAGAGCAGTTATATTGTCTTTACTGCCTTTTTCCATAGCATATGAAACCAATCTATCAACAATTTTGTTCTCATCTCCTTCCTCAGTAATTATTTGCCATATTTCGTAGTCGTCTAGGACGTCAGTTACACCGTCTGTTGCTAACAATAAACCGTCGCCTTCGTAGAGTCTCAACTTGAAGACGTCGATTGGCTCCACCCTCCCGTAGTATCCCACTAGGTTTGTTATGGTATGCGCTTGGGGATGCTCGACGACGATTTTCCTCTTGTGTTCCGCACGCTCTTTAAAGTCCATCGCCGCCAGTCTGCGGATCTCCCTCTCCAGCTCGCTCCAAGCCACTGAATGATCTCGGGTTATTTGGTGAAACTCCCCATCCCCGAATAAGTAAAGGCGGGAATCCCCCACGTTCACCACGTAGGCATTATCTTCCAACACGACGACGCCCGCGAGGGTAGTCCCACCGCCCATGACGCTGTCTAAGACGACACTATTGGCGTAATTCACGGCATCGCGGAGAATTTCGGCGATAAGTACATCATCATAAATAAGCGACGCGCCTGCAAACAAACGCTCAACGACTCTTGCGGTAAACGTCGCAATAGCGACTCGGCTAGCCACATCGCCAATATTAAGTGTACTTACTCCGTCGGCGACGGCGGCGATTAGCCCGTAGCGGCCGTTAAGCTCAAGTCTACAGATAGAATATGAATCCTCGTTAAGTATCTTTCTACCGGCACTACTTCTGGCAGCTACCCTATACATTGCTTAGCTTGAATTTAAGAGTTATATATGGCAACTTTAAAATCTCGCTGAACGCTAGCACTATCTCATCGCCATCTTGAAGCTGTACTGGTTTGCTTGGAGTGCCCGGACACATGCGTCTACAGCCTGGCGAGACGACTATGAAATTTCCATATCTCTTGATTGCCGTGCCGTTTACGCTACCTAGGTCTCTAATTAGCCATATACCGCTCCCCTCGTCGTATTGAATCTCAACATGCCCCTCCTCGAGATAGCCATACGGATCGTCGAGTGATATATCGGCTCGCCTTCCGATAGTTACCGTTGCTTTTTTATCGGGATCTAGGATCCATTTCTGATCGTTATAGAAAAGATACGCGCGACGCCGTTCTTGAACCAGCGCATTTCTAAGCTCTACGCCATCCCAGAATCTGTTGCGGTAGTCGGGATCTAGGGCCTTAGATAGCACATGCGAGAGCTTTCTTTCGTACTTACCGCAGACGACTAGGTTGCAGGGCCTGTCTGCGAGACCATGTGTGGCAATATATCTCGCTATTCGTTGTTGCGGCGTAAGCCTGGCAAGTTGAGCATCGCGCGGCCTCAGAACGCTCAAGACCGTAGCACCCCACATATACACGTCGGAGGATTCGTAGAACTCACCTCTTATTATCTCAGGCGGCGAAAAGCCGGGCTTCGCGACCTGTGTCCCCTGTCCTTTCCCTCTCTTGACTGTGCCGAAATCTATTAATACAACCCTATAGTTGTTATGGGGCTGGACCATGATGTTATCAGGCGCGAAGTCCCTGTGAAGTCTCCCAACTCTATGAAGGAAGGCCAGGGCGTCTGCAAGTTGCATCGCGACGTTGTATCCCACGTCGGGGTCGAGTCCGCCAGTCTTTACAACGTAGTCGGCTAAGTTCTCGCCCTCGACGTATTCCTCAACTAGGAGGGGCGTGGCGCCTATGTGTCCAAAGTCGATGAACTTAACTATGTTGGGATGACCGCCGTATTTGCTCCATATCTCTCTCAGAAATTCCGCCTCTTTCTCGAGCTTCTCTACAACGAGGTCTATTGGGACGTTGCCGCCGGGATTCGGCTGTTTTATTACCACTCTTCCGCCGCCACGGTCCTCCGCAAGGTAGGTGATGCCCATCCCTCCGCAACCTAGCACGCTCCTGATTACATATCTGCCTAGTACCACCTCTCCTATCTGTAGCGGAGCTTGGCAGGAGCTCACCCGCCTATGTTGGAGAGTCTATCGATTCTAGTCTTACCGTCCAAGCTTTGCGTGCCCAAAACTCTCTGCGCAAGCGCGGCGAAGTATATATCCCTAGCCATGAGGCTTCTGGCAACGGGCTCAGCGAGCAGACTGTTCAGCGCGGCGAACTCCTCATCTGCGCTTAGGCCCTGTTTCGTTTTTTCTAGTATCTTCACGGCGACGCGGGCGACCTCGTGGTACAGCCTTACCTCTGGATTTTGCTCATCTGAGCTGACAGCCGCCACGAACTCCACCTCGACAGGTCTTGTGGCTGTGCCGAAGGACACAGTGGCGATTTTCCGCCTCCCCTCATCTTTAGAGTATGTAGTAGCCCTAAAACTCGCTATTATTACATCACGGGCAGAGACGGCGCCAACGTCCCACGTGGCGGCGCCGGGATCCAAGACTCTGAGGGTGGGATATATGAGAAAGGCCTCCTCTAGCTTAGTGCCGACCTCGGTCTCGATCTTGAGGGTAGGTTTTTCAATCACGATGTTTTTTATAGCCGAGACTATCGCCTGCGTCAGCCCCTCGATCTCCTTGGCGCCTTTTACATGCCTCATGCGGCCGCCGCCTATCTTAGCCATCTCTTCGCAGAGGGCTGGGTCGTAGTCCTCTCCGATGCCGTATATGAAGGTTATTATGTTATATTTTTCTCTCGCCAGCTTCGTTAGTTCGAGCACTTGGTTCGGGTCGGCAACGTCTGTCGGCCTCCCGTCGGTGGCGACAATCATAACTCTTGTATAGCCCGGTGGGGTCTTAGAGAGAAGATTGACCGCCATGGTCAATGCCTGGTATAGAGACGTGGAACCGCCGCAGTCGATCGACCTTATTACTGACTCGACTTCGGTTGCAGCGTACTTCTTTGTTGCCGAATTTATCGCAACTACCGCAGAAGTGGAGAAAACGACTAAAGACAGAATATCGTCGTCCTGCAAGTCGTTTCGAAACCTCCTTAATATAGCCTCCTTTGCCGCCTCAATCTTTTCTCCGCACATAGAGGCGCTTACGTCGAGCAAGAAAGCCATGTGCACCTTTCGGGGGTTCTGAGAAACGAACTCCCTCAGCTCCTTCGAGGGGACTATCTTCGCCAGTATATACACATCGCCCTCTTGGCCCGCCGCGAGCGCGCGTCGGTTTTGGTATATCTCCACCTGAAGAGGACTTGCCATATTGAGCTCGGCTTTAAAGTATTTAAATTTTGATAGCCTTTTCCTCATGCCCAAGGTAAGATGTTTTAACTGCGGGGCAGAGTTCGAATACGACCCCAACAATCCGTACTGCCCTGTATGTGGAGCGGCGATCCCGCCGACATTTGCTCAGCCTCAGCAAACCGCGCAATCCCCATCTTTAACCTCAGTTGCGCATAGACCTCTGCGGTTCGTAATATACGCAGTGAGAAAGGACGGCGCACGGGAAAAGGTGGCCGAGGTTGTGGAATCCGGACCTGAAGTTGTTCTGGGGCGGAGGGAGCTAGCGGCCTATGCGTGGAGAGACCCCGACACCATTTCGCGCGTCCACGTCAAGTTTAGGGCGTCTAACGGCAAGTTGTTCATAAGAGACGACGGGTCTACCAACGGGACTTATGTTGATGGAGAAGACATCAGAGGCAGAGGGGATGTGGAGATAGACCAGAAAGAGATTTTGTTATGCAACCCAGCAAACCCGGTGGGGAAGCTGGTAGTAGAGCGTCTTTAAGGCGCTAGACAGCGCCTATCTTGATGGACGATAGGCGTATAAAACAGCATCAGCGATATCAGGAGGATATACGGCCATCTGCCCGAGAGCGCCGCAACATTCCCTGGGTAAATTATTTGTCTAACATTGTTAATAATGTAGTTAATTATGTTGATAATAGCCACCATATATGGTCCTGCAAGAAACCACGCTACAACAATAAGAATCGATAGTGCGATAATAAATATAAATAATTTAATTACTACATTGCGCCATCCTAATCTGAGACTTTCACAAATAGTTCTATGAAATATATATGTGAGCACGACGGCGAAGAACAACCCAGCCGATGTGTTGATAACAAAAAGCGCAAGCGCCAAGAGGAAGAATACTACTTGTATCGCAACTCCGCTACATGCGCCCTCTCCCCCGCTGGGAGGCGGATAGGATTCGCTCATGTCGGCGACTTGTAAGCTGGCTAATGCCCACCCAATATCTGTCTTCTGCATCACCGCCGTACCGCCGTAGGAGATCCCCAAGTCCCTGGCTTTGGCGGTCAGCTCAAATTTCTTAAGGTCGGCTCTGCCCCCTACAAAACGCGCATTCAACTCGATTCTATGGGGAGGTATCTCAAAACATGTAGTGCCTTCAAGCCTTCTGCTCTGTATTAATCTGCAGAGAAGCTCAGATACTTTCTTCCGCAGTAGCTCTTTTTCGGAGAATGTTCGATAGCTATCTTCGGCCTTTTTTATGTTTCTCGACGGAAAACTTGAATGAACCGCATGTAAAGTGTGGGCTACTCTAGATGCCGGCAGAAGGAGTAATGTTAATACAAGGGCTAGTACAAGATCGCTTACGCCCAATGGTATGGTTATAACTAATATCAAAACAAATAATAATATATACATAATACTTAAGATAATTTCACTAATACTAAAATGCCTAACTAAGCGAAAATATCTAAAAAATAGTATTACATGTAAAGAAAGAATCAGCACAGGCGTCCAAGCGACGAAATAAGAAATAGGCATTCCAGAATGTACTGAGATGGATAATGCAAATAATAAAAGTACAAAAATATTTAATATTAGTTTATCAAATATATCTGTACGTATGAATATATATAATAAAATAAATAATATAAAATATATAATTGAATAGATATTAATGAAGACTAATGGTAAAATACCATTAATAATAAATAAGATCGGATTAAGTAATCTAAATTCAAGTCCATATATACTTTTTCGGGCAAACAGAAGTAGCATGTAATAAATGAGAAAAATAAGTATAGATGCCTCAATCAACGGATAAGGTATAAATCTCCCAATTAATAGATAGTATATATACAAATTCGATGTTGTTTTCATATTATTTTTTCCTATTTCTCCTAAAATACTTAGTAATATTTGTAGTAAATAGCTTAATGGATTTGGATATATATCTAGTTTTCCTGCAAACGCGGTTACCGTATTCTGATAGTTGTAGTCTGGCAACACCAGGGTGAGCGAAATATTGGGCGGCGTCTCGATCACATAGTCCTTAACAGGTCTTAGATAGAGGTCGTGCACTATTATTTCCATCTCGACGAGGGGTAGTGTGTAGTTGCCGTTAGTTTCTACGGTGTAGACCACGTCGGTTATGGGGGACTGAATGCGGTAGGTGTACCTAGCTTGGGTGGCGCCGGGGATACAGAAAGCCTCTATTTGTCCTCTGCCGGAGACGACCGGCTTGCCGTCGAGGAGGACTTCCACATCTAGGGGCTCGCCTGTGGAGGTCCGCCCCACATAGAGACAACGCCTCCCCTCCACAACCACCGTGGCGTTGGGTCTGAGCTCTATCTGCCTCCCGCCGTATGTGAGGTAGCCTGTGCCGAAGAAGGAGACGACGCCGTCTCCCTCCACAGTCACGCCCGGCCCGGCCATGAGGCGGAGAAACTGGGCGGGGACGGGCAAGCCGTCTATCCCGACTACAAAGGCTCTGTCGGGGCCTTTGGGCGTGGTCAAGACGACGTAGGCCACCTTTATCGCAGACTCGGGCGTGTTGCTCCAGTACAGCTTGACCGCGCTCCCGCTCCCCGACACCACCGAGTGGTACCAGCCGATGGAGACCGAGGCCGGCCTCCACGAGCCGTTGTAGAAGACTTCTCCGCTCGCCGCGTATTTGCCCACAGTACACACCAATAGGTTGCCGTTGGCTCCCAGTTGCACCTCCCACGGTTTGGCCTCGCCTCGCCCCGCGAAGTAGGGCAGGGTCAATACCTTCACATACATAGGCTTCCCCACCCCGAAGTTCACCAAGAGGTATGCCTCAACGCCAAGCCAGGTCTCTACCCTTACAGATCCAGATCCATTTCCCCAAAACTCCGCGACCCACAGGTTGGGCTGATAGAGGTCGTCTACGTGGTAGAGCGTGTAGTTGACAGAGGCCTCCGTGTTGCCTATGTAGACATGGATGGGCGGCCTCTCCGCGGTATCTCCTATAGCCATTATGAAGCCGAAGCAGTTTCCTGCACATGTGCCGAAGTTAGTAACGTAAGCTCCACACTGGTAGTAAATATCAACGAGGCCGCTATATTCGATAGTGGTAGCATGGATTAAGGGAGCAGAGATGAAGAAAACAAGAACTAGGCCCAGCAAGACTCCCCGCATATCTTTGCCCTCTTCGCTATTTTTAAGCGTTCTGAATCGTGTCCAGTTAAAAATTTTCTCCAGACTAGCCAAACAAATACGTCCTCAGAGCAACCCAGCAGGTTTGCTTGGATGCCTAATTTTTCTCTAGGTAATGCTCCCCGACAGCGAATAGCTGATTAATATCGGCGTATGGCGGCGGCAGGCCGAATAGGCTATAGGGAATTCGAGGGGCTGTTGATGGATACGAGGGCAAGGAGGCTAATGCAGCCCTCCCTCTTGCTTTTTAAGGTTAGGCTTTTACCTCGATATTAAGGAGAGTGAGGCCGATGACTTGAGCTCTCACCCCTTGTCGTTAGTAAGAGCTGGATTGGCCAGCCTCGGGGCCGGTCCCGCGCCGCTACCAGTCTTAACCGTATTGCAGTCTCCAGTTTGCCACAACACCTCCTGCCGGCACTCGCCTTAACAGAATAGGCGAACTCAGGCAACAGGCCCCGGCTCCTCGCTAGGCACTGATGCCTTGTATCGCTTCGGTGCGGCCCGGCGGCGCGTTAATCACAAAGTTTTATAAATATCTAGCGTAAATATACCATGGAGGAGAAAGTTAGGTCTGCGGGTAATCTCGGGTTCATCGGCGTTATTATACAACTCGCGGGGCTTCTAGTGGGCGGCATAGCGACGCTGGCAGGCTACATAATGGAGCTCGTAGCCCTAAAGAGGCTAGCCGAGGCTCTCAACAGGCATGCCATCTGGGGCAACGCCCTAAAGGCGGTGGCTGTTGCCGTGGTAGGGACCATAACGTTGATAGTCTTATTCTTAGCCCTCCTCTTTGAGCCTACATGTTATAAACCCCTCTGCTGGTACTTGTCGGATTACTTCTTCGAAGTCTTGGCCGGTTTCTTCGTTCTCGCCTACGTGATTGCGTTATTCACAGGAAGATATTACAGAAACGCCTATAATGAACTCGCCGTCGCCACCGGCGTCAAGGAGTTCAACGACGCCGCCAAATGGACTTGGCTGGGCGCCCTCCTCTTCATTATTCTCATCGGCGGTCTGCTGGTGCTCGTGGGCAGAGTATTCGCCCTAATGGGCTACAACGTATTGAAGAGCTGGAAACAGGCGCAACAACAATAACCTCAGCCATTTTCAGTATTATTTTTATTTACTCAAAATCTGCCGGATGCAGTTATCTTTATTACAAATAGATTTTCTTTGATAGCTTAAGGCTCATTCGTGATGAAGTAGGCCATCCAATGGTAAGGCATGCCTGAAGCAGTGGAAAGACGGCATGGACCTCGCGGGTAAGCTTGGAGGTCTATTCCCGTTACGGAGATGGTGACCGGTGTTCCGTTTTCCAGGAAGAACTTGACTGACAGGGACCTCTATACGTATGCTTTGGTCCTGAATGGGAGGTGACCTTCGGATACAGTGACCTAGCTGGGCCCTTCGGTTCCACGCCAGACAGCCAGATCTCCTCTCTATCGGCGTGTCTACGCCACCATCGGCGTCTTGGCCATTTTGTCCGAGAAGCTTAAGGGAATTGTCAGAGGGGGATGTTCTCAAACAGGGCGATGATAGGAGAGCCAGACGCTGGCTGGAGAGGAGAGCGGCAACGTGAGAGGGAGGGGCTAGAGGTGTTGAGTCTATCTCCTGACCCAAGTGTAAGGTTGCCCGTGCGGCTCTCTATACACGGGAGGAGCAGAGGGCGGCGCGGACGTCTACGTACGAAGCTCGTCAGAAAGATGTGGCGGGCCCGATGGGATTCGAACCCACGACCTACGGCTCTCCACGCGCCACGTAGGCGCCTAGAAGGTTCGGCGCAACGGTCCGCGGAGCGTATCTTGTTTTTGTGTAAGTTTTTTCGTTGAGTATTTTGGCTGTGTTGGGGTCTTGCGCGAGAATTCCATCCCCAGAGGCGCCAGGTAATAGCCGATGTAAGAAGGCACGATCATAATCAACGCGAAGAAGAGGAGGGCGCCCCCCAGCGCCCTCGTGGGGCCGAAGATGACTGCCAGAACCGAAAACGCCAGGAGAGTTACAGCTATCTTCACCGCCAGCCCCGCCATAAACTCCAGGAAGTGGAAAACCATGACGAAGGCAGTGACGGCGTTGTATGCCGTTATTGCGATTTGCATTACCGGGTCCCTAACCTTGGAGAAGTACATGGCGAATTTAGAGAGCTGAACAACGGCGCCACAGCTGAAACTACTTCGGGTAGGGTCTCTGTAAACGCCACGGCGAAGAGGGCGGTGAAGGAGACCTGCTGAGCCGTTAGGAGGGCCTCGAAGGTCTCGTGTATGGCCTTGTAGTTCCTCTCCAAGGCTTTCTGCAGGTTCAAGGCGTCTGGGAGGGGGTAGGGGAAGAACTCGCCTTGTTCAGTTTTAAACAGAGGCGGAAGCTCTCCCTTGGGGGTGAAGAAGGCTATGGTCAACATAGTCACTGTGGGCACTAGGAAGAGCGCCACGGCGCCTATCAACGCCGGGAGCGTCCACTTGGGGTCTCCTCTCGGCAACATCACGAAGGCGGCTATGCCCATCAGCGCGATTATGCCTAAGTCGTACATCTCAATCGACTAGAGGCGTGGTGTGTCTAGCCGCCGAGGCGACTGCGTGCCTCGGCTCAACCCAGGCGCGGGGGTCGCGGTGGATCAATATCGACGGATCTAAACGCGGCCTACGAGCCATAGCCCCGCGTATGTTGACAACGCCAGACAGCATGTAGCCAGCTTCGCCGCCTTCAGCGCCGACGCGCACGAACATACACAACGCCGAGTAGACACTCTCTAAAAAATACAACTAGTTATAACAAATTGAAGCAAGACGTACTCCCCCAAAATTTCCTCGAAACACAATATAGATAATGTATTACATGAGACTTGGTGGTTTTTATGAAGTGTCTCTCCGAGTGGGGCCGCGGCGTAGATGCAGAGTCGCCGCCCTAGCGCTAAAACGAAGGCCGGCGGAGAGAATACGCCCACAAGCCGTCGGGAAAAGAGAGAAAGCGTCTCCGTGAGCGGAGGAGTGCGTTTGAGACGGGGACTGTTGCTGGTACGCAGTTTGGCGTATACACCGTGCATGTCGCCAGCAACAGGACTCAAGAGGACTTGGGGCCCACCGCCTCGGGCAAGGTCCAGCCGCGGGAGCCGTCGCTAATAGTGGTAGTAGTACAGCTTCAGCAGGGCCATCCTGCACCCCTCGCCGTTTAAGTCGCCGCAGTTCTCGTAGACGGCGCGGAAAAGCCGCCGGACTAGGGGTTTCTTAAACCACGCGGAGCCCCACAGGCCGTGCAACCTAACCGCGTCGGACCTGCCCTCCACAGCCGCCAGCAACATGAAGGCAAGCCGTGTGTGAGAGTATTCAGGTGCCAGGACTTCCACTAGAGTCCTCCCATCCGCCTTACCCAGCAACGGACGCGCCTCAGGCGCTACTTCCTCTATAACTGACCTCAAAATCTCGGCGGCTACTCGATCGCCTGCGGCGGTTGCCACGATGATATCGCAGCGTTTGGCCTCAGATGGTTGGGCGTTGAATAATTTGCCACATTCTTTATGGGCTTCGTCTCTCTGCAGGCGGCCGGCCAGCATCAATAAAGCCGGCCGAAACTCCGGTAAAAACAGCGACTTAAACACATCCACAACTTCCTCCTGTCTCGCCCCCTCCCCCACGCCGAGAACCCTAAGCATAAGCCGAGTATTCACAGAGACCTCCGGACGGTAGTTCAGCAACCACCGCCGCTCTTTCAATAACTTCACCGCCTCTTCTTTGTTGTCAGAGGCCGCCAGGTAAACTAAATACTCGCCGAGTGTGAAGGCCGCCGTCGCTAAATAAACGGCGGTTGGTTCAAGGTGTTTCTCCGCCTCCCTCCACAGGTCCCAGAAGCCTTCAGCTCTCGCGGGAAGCTCCTTCAAATTCTTTGCGGCGAGGACGCGGGCCCTAAGAGCCCAACCACGGTCGATGAGGTAGTTTTCCCAATGCTTCAGCTTTCTGTTTATCTCCGCCGCTTTTTCGAACTCTTCTGCGGCTTCTTCCAGCTTCTTCTCGTCTAACTCGCCTTTCTCGTCAATGGCGTGGTCTAGCTTGTAGAGGGCCAGCACATGCGTGAGCCAATTCCTCACATTCTCGATCACAAACCTGGCGTCGCCTGTAGGGCTGTGGATTGTTACCCACTCGGCGAAGTCTGTGTCGTTTTCCATAATTTTTCTCAACTCGTCTAGATGGGTCACCGCACCGTCTAACACGCCCTTTACGGCCTCGGCCTCCTCTATGAGGTCGCCTAAGCCGCAGTACCTCTGCACGACTTGCGCCAGCTCGTCGCTGTATAGCGCCGTGGCCAGCACATAAGCCCTAGCTACGGCATCGAACAAGCGTTGTGTCGAGAGGCCGACACCCGGCGCCGTTACGGCGCCACGCTTTCTAACTTCGTCGTACAGCCTGCACATATTTGCCGCACCCTTCCACCTGCTCTTAATGTGTTCTGGATATCTTCTCACCAGGTCTGAGTAGGCGCGGACAGCCTCCACCAGAGGCCAGATGCGCTCCGTCTCAAGGAGGCGGTCTTCGAGTTGTTGCAAGGCGAGGTAGATATACAATGTGGTTCCTTGATCCAGCAGAGTCAGCTCTGAGGCGACGGCCAGCAGAGAGACGTATCTATGCGGCGCCTTCTCGACCAGAGGACGCAACGCCGCCAAAATCGTCAACACAGTCTCCGGACGGGCAACCCCCTGCACCGCGAAAGGCGCCGTGTAGAGCAGCAGGTCGGCCATCTCCCCATCCACCTCAGCCCCGGCGGCCAACACCGCCAGACCCAGGGCATATAATGTCTCAGATAGCCACCAGAAGTCTCTCTTTCTCCGCCTCGCCAACAGCCCCTCCGCCGATTTCCTCGCGGCTCTTATGATGTCAGCTTCTGCGTAAGGGGCGAGTATGTTTAATTCTCTTGTGGACATCAGTTGTGCTACGTATGTTGAAAGCGGCGGTATCTCGCCGTCTATCGTCAAGTACGCATCCACGGCGCAGGGCTTCAAGGCATCTCCCAGAGCCTCTGCGATGTCCTCCGGCAACTGCTCCCTCCTAGGCAATACGTGATATCCAGCCAGTGCGTGGCCAACGATTAGGGCCACCCTCTTCCAGCAATGCCTGACCTCGCCGCTCTTGAAAATAGCGGCGAGTCTCCCGCCGACAAAGGCCAGTAAAGAGTTCTCCATTCCCCTGTCGTCTTCGGGGACATCAAGCTCGGCGAGTATCTTGCCGCCTTCTTTAAGTACTTCGTCGCGGGCCCGGTCAAGCGCCTTGATTAAGTCGCTTAAGGCCTTTTTGTAGAGCTCTCTAGCCTTCTCGCCGTTTAGACCGGCTAGGTCTCTCAACACCTCCTCCACGAGGTCTTCGTGCTTTTGGGTTAGCCATTTGGCTATAGGCTCCAGCGCGTCTTCTTTCAAGGACTCCAGGCTGGCGCTTTTCAGCTTCTCCGGCTTTAAGAAACGCCAGACTCCGTAGTTTACCGCCTTTGTGATGTACGTCATGCCCTCCGGCACCGGGCCGAAGTAGGCGTGGAGGAGGAGCGGTACAGCGGCCTTCCTAGCCAAGTCGCCACTGCTACGAAGCAACACCCGCCAGATGTAGTGAGCAAGGAAGAGCTTTGGCTCCTTCTTCGTCTCCTCCACAGCACTCTCCACGTTTTTTACCTTACACCCATTGCTCCTCAGCCAGAGGCCGGCGTATTTGGCCACCAGCGTGTATCCGCCGTTGAACTGCGCTATCTTCTCCGCCAGCTTGCTGTAGTCGCCCTCGCAACCGGAATACTGCCTTACGACTTCGTGGAGGAACTCCACGTCGACACGCTCATAAAGCTCAGACACAAGCTAAAAATACGCATCAACATAAATATTTAGATGACTTGAAGCCGGCATAACATTAGAAAACAAAAGTCTAGCAGTACAGCTTAGGGGGCGAACACGCGCTCCCGCTGTCGAGTTGCTACATCTCGCAGAAGCCGGCTGGCGGCGTCTCGAAAGCCGCGAGCCCTGGCGGGGGTGGGAGGAGACGCGCACGTCGTCAACCGGCTGTCAACGGTTTTATAGGGCCGCGCCGGAGGTTGTATGTTCCGGCTGGAGTTCGGGCTCCGCCTCTGCGGGCCGCTGGTCAAGTGCTTGGCCGAGATAGGCGCTGAGACCCTCAGCGCCGCCACCAGCTTCGTCGACGCGGAGGCCCTGGAGGAGCTCGCCAAGACTGCGGAGGCCGTGAGGGTCGTCGTGGGAGACTACGCGGTCCCCCGCGAGGTGTACGAGAAGTGGCGCGACGCCGTGCCCAGGCCGCGTGGGCAACCTCTACATAGGCGTGAAGCTCTTCGGCGCAGAGGCAGACGGTGTCTATAGCTTCTCCTCACCTAGGAGAGTCTTACAGCGCTCCGGGATGGGCAGTCGGCAAGGGCCGACCTTCGCATCCTCCTTGCTTCACAAACACCCTCCTTGTATAATGAGTATTGAAAGTTGCTCATAGCTAAGGTGTAGTGTAATACATACTCAACATGTGGCTGAGGAGGTGGAGGCCGAGATTAAGCAGAGAGCTGGCTGAGGCTAGACGCAACAGCGAGGAGCTGGCCGCGGTTACAACCTGACGAAGATAAGTGGTTTAGGATTACGACGGCTGTCTACGCCCAAGTCAAGAGGCTATTCGCAGAAGTCGTCGAGCGACTCTTCGGCCTTAGGCTTGAAGTTGTCGAAGCGCCTCTGCTGAAGATCGAGGCGGCCGTGGACCAAGAGGGAAAGGTGGCCGCCGTTAGGTGCAGAGCCGCCCTAGACCTAGGCGTAGAGGCTGTCTTTAAAGGCACGGCGCCGGGCTACAGGCTTGAAAAGACGGCCCAGGCAGACACAGGCAAGACGGCAGGCGCCGGCGGAGGAGAGGCGCGGCGGAGGCCTGGGCCCCGGCGGCGCGGCGCAGGGCGAAGCCCGCCGATCCGGCCGCGCCCCGCCCGTCCCCGCCGGCCCGCCCGTCGGCCGCGCGGGGGGCCTCTTTTTTCTGGGCTCTGGCGCTCAGCAGAGGGGCCACGTCCTCGTATTGGCAGAGGAAGTGGAACTCGGGCCAGCTGCAGAGGCCCGCCTCCCTTATGACGCCTATTTTGAACCAGCGGGGGTAGAACCTGAATATCTTCATGGCGTACTCCACCAGCTCGCCCACGGCCGACGCCGCGTCCGGAAACGCCTTCTTGAAGGTGACCGGGAGGCAGTTGTACGGCGTAGGCGGCACGGGCCCCACCACGTACCACCTGCCCCCGGCGCTTGCGGCGAGGTACACCACGGGCCTCCGGCTCTTGAGGCACGCCCTGTCGACGTCCACGACCTTCTCCAGGTATTCCCTCTTTACGATGAACTCGTGGGGGGCTGGGGGAGGGCCCCACTCCTCCTCCCAGCCAGCCCCGCGGAGAGACGCCTTGACGTCATCAAGCGCAAGCTCCATATAGGCGGGGCCACAAAGCCTTAAAAAATCTTTCCAAAACACTCTTTAAACATCCTCAATTTAAGTTTATACATATATCAAGATCCGCCGTCCACAGGCGCCGAAAATAAACGGCGGGAACCCCCCAAAGCCCGGATACAAATTCGCCGAAAACGGCGGGTCTGTATCCGGAGGGGCTTAAACTAAGTCAAACAAGAGACGGCCCAGCTGCTGGTCTATCTGCGGCATCCTCCTGTTGCGTATCCAGTACACCCACGCCGCGACGGCCGTGCACCTCCTCCCCCGCCTCCCGCAGCGGGCGTTGGCGAGGCCGAGCAGGCCGAGCCGATCCGCCGCCTCGAAGGCGAGCGCGGGGAAGACGTCGCGGAAGTAGGCGTGGGGATACCTCCCGTCCCACCTCGAATATGCCGGGTAGAGGTCGGGGGCGTTTTTCCTCCAGTTGGCCTCGACGGCCTTGCTCCGCAACGCCCAGAGGGCGCAGGGGCCGAGGTAGATGTCCAGCGGGATGCGGGCGTCCGCCGGGGCCTCGGGGAAGCGGACCCCGGCCCCCATGGGCGTCTCGCCGGCGGCGCAGAGCCTCGCCCACTCCACGCCGTACCTCCCCTCCACGACCACCGGCGGGTCGCACAGCCTGTAGAGGAGGGTGGGGTAGTGGAATATCTGCCGCGCCGCGTCCTCCACGTCCTTGGCGCCCAGGCGCCTGACTATCTCCTTGGCCAGGTCGCCGAGGAGGGCCTCCCAGTGCTCGGGGACCGGGTGGCCGGCTATGCATGGGCCGGCCCTCACGCCCCGCGCCCTCCTCGCATACCTCACGACGCCCCCCGCACCCCCTTAAATACCTTACACCGGAGGGAAAAGGCGGGTTTTTAAAGGTCGGCCCGGGCTTCCCGTAAAATTCCCGTACTATCCCTGTATTCCCTATAGGGGCGCGGAGGCCAGTATATAGCTCCATGGGATAGATATATAGCCGCCATAACCTCGCGGTCGGGCGGCGGCTCCGTCGACGTCAGGGGACGGAGGCCCGCGACGGCGGAGGAGTCCGCCGAGCCCATGCGTCCTACACGCCGTCCCCGGAAGGGGCCGCGGGGGCCTCCGGAGCGCCGGCGGGCCCGCCACCACGGGCGCCGCCCCCACGCGCCCTGCGGCCTCTATAAAATTTGTGATTTTTAGATCTTCGGCGCCTTAAACCCCGCGGATTCGAGAGTATAACATTTTTTGTTAGTCAAGAAATGCGCCGTATTAAACCACGTACTTCCGGCGATCTTTACCTCAATATATCATTATTGCTTATAATTATAGCGGTTTTGAGAAAAACTAAAGATGAGCTTTCCTAGGGGCATGGGTCGGGCGGAGGCGTTGAGGATTCCGGGGGTGCGGGCGGCGAGGCGCTGCTTCCTGTACGTGGGTCAGGCGATGGAGGACGAGGTCATCGTGGTAGATGCGAACGAATTTTATGCAGTGGGGACCGTGTTGACGACTGGTACATCGTACCGGCTCCCGCTCAACGTATAAGGCAGTTCTTGGCGGCGTTGTTGGGCGTGAAAGAGGAAGAAATCGAGCTGAATTGCTGACCTGAGGTTCAACCATTTTTTCTTCGCCTCCACCTCCTGTTCCCTCGGAGCCTAACGGCGGCGGTCGCCCTTTAGGGCATGGAGGGGGCGCGGCGGTAGAGGCGCCAGTTCATATGGGCGTAGATCCGCGCGGCCCCCCTAAGGCCTGTGGGCAGGACCGAGATCGGCGTGAAGGCTGGACACGGCCCCCGGCGGCCCTCGCCGGCTTCGACAGGGACGCCCTGCACTGGAGGGAGATGAGGCTCGCGGCGATAGGCGCCGAGATCAGCAGGGCCAGGGAGTGCGCAGGCGCGCCGCACCGCGTCGCCGAGGCGGCGATAGCCCTCGTGAGGAGGCATGTGTACGACCTGGAGGGCCTCTCGGCCGGGGCCGTTGCGGCCCTCTGGCTCGCGGCGAGGGATCTGGGCGAGCCCCGGCCGTTGGGCGACTTCCTGAAATG